>Ga0114966_10000793_pt1 | contig 29810 bp, 28 predicted proteins | sample M_130207_XF_Meta_FD_87029 | JGI IMG/M metagenome (GOLD analysis project Ga0114966, IMG submission 87029) | Freshwater microbial communities from Lake Montjoie, Canada to study carbon cycling - M_130207_XF_MetaG | ecosystem: Environmental > Aquatic > Freshwater > Lake | place: Lake Montjoie... | reverse complement strand
TTGTTGAGCTGATACTGGTACTGGTGCTGGTCGTAAAGGTGCTGGAGATAATGGTAATTGATGAACTGGTGCTAGTGGTAATTGTTGAACTTGTTGTAATTCTACATTAGATTTTTCAATATAATTTTCAATCGTATCGTTTGGTGTAATTGGTGTATTTACCAAATTACCATATTTTTCATTAATTACTTTAACAAAATCCATCAATCTTTTATATACAAATATTAATGAGGAACCTTTAATTGTAGAAGCAATAATACGTAAATGTTTGTTTTCACTTTTGTCTTCAAAATCTTCTAGGCTTATACTTGTAATAGTATCGGGAGAAATATCACGAAAACATTGAAATACAGAATCTCTATTTATTTTCATATCATTTTTAAGATTATCATTATCAGCAAAAACACATTTAATATTTACAATTCTTTTATTATATGATACAGTTTTTAGAGTAGCACTATGAAAAATACCATTTCCAATATCTTCTAATTTTATATGTGCTGTTATAGCATAAAATATACCAACATTGTTAGTTACTTCTTTAATTTTAATATCAACATTATTATATTTTTTAATCTTAGAAATTAAAATATTTTTCATTTCTAATTGAGTTGGCTGAATATTAGTAATATTGATATTATTATCATCAGAATCATTTTCATTAATATAATCAATTTGATTGATTGAATTTTTATTATGTTTTTCCATTTTTTTATTATAATTTAGATTTTATTATAATTTAGATAATATATATTATATTGTTTTCTTATACGAATTAATTTTAGTTTTTATTTATTATATTATTCAATTTAAAATTTTTATTTTTATATTATAATATTTTATATTTTATTTTTTTATTATAAAAACAAAAAAAATATATTTATATATACACATACACATACACATACACATACACATACACATACACATACACATACACATACACACAAATACTTATTCATCATCACCCCAAGACAAAGTATTATCTTCTAACTCTTCATTCATATTATTGATTTTTTTAACAATATTACTAAATTCAAAAGAAAGTTTAAAATATTCACTTTTTGTTGTATCAATTGAATCATTGGTTTGAGTAAGAGTTTTTTGAATTGTATTAATTTTATCATTAATAATTGAAAGTAACTCATTGTCTTCAGAGTCAATATTTGTTATATAATTTTTGAGTCTGGCAATTTCTTTATTTTTATTTTTAATGTCTTCTTCGCCAGATGCAATTTTTTGTTTTGAAACCTTTATTTTCTCAAATATTTCTTCATAATTTAATGGAGCTTCAGGAACTTCAATTGCTACTACAGGAACATCATTTGTAACTACAGGAACATCATTTGTAACTACAGGAACATCATTTGTAACTACAGAAACTGTCGTAAATTGAGATGAAACATCATTGGTCTCTTCGATGACTTCAGAAATTACTGGAAGTACTGGAACGTCAAGTTTCACTTCTGGAACTACAGAAGCTACAGGTTTTACTTTAGAAACAAAAGTCTTAGCTTTTTCTTTAAGTACTACAGAAGGGGTAGCTTTCTCTACAACTACTTGAGCTGGAGCTTTAGCTTTCTCTTCAATAACTGCCGTAGGTTTAGGTGCAGTTGCAGATGCAGGTTTAGGTTTAGCTGCAGGTTTAGTTTCAGAAATTATTTCTCCGGAAAGTGTATTTTTAACATATTTTACAATTTCCTTTATTCGAGATTTAAGCAATTCTGGAGTATTACCTTTAATATTACATATAATGTTTCTATTAAACTTTGTATCAACGGTCATAGTAATGCCCTTAAATTCTTTGCCATCAAATAATGCTTTAATATCTTCTCTAAAGGAATGATTAAAATAAATTGTCAATTTATAAACATTACTCGTTGCTTTTTTATAAAAAGCCATTGTGCTTTGAGAGATAGTGATTTTATGAATTTCACTAATTTCACGAATTTCATCATCAATGATAAAACTTTCTACATAGAAACTATACACAGGGTTACCATCTTTAAATAATGGTTGTCGATTCAAGTCATATTTTGGAGTTTTTGTATCAACCGCATTTCCATAAAGACTGAAAAATTTATCACATATTTCATCACGTTTTTGTTCGTGATTAATTTTAACATATACATATTCTGTATTTGCACTAGTAGAAGGTTTGGAAGCCATTTTATCTTAATATCTTACGAAGTCAAAAATAATCTTGATTGCAATTCATAAATATAATATCTTAATTTAAAATATAAAAATCAATTTTTTTTTAAAAATATTTTTTTTTTCCATTTTTCCTATAAAATTTGCCTATAAAAAATATTTTATTTCTGACTGGATTCAACGTAATATATAAACCGCTTCTGCGACCCTTCAAATAATTCCTTTTTCTTTACAATATTTCCATCTACATCTTTTTCTTGTTTATAAACAAAAAAATTTCTTTTATAATCATCAGGTATTTTATATTTTATATATCCTTGTTTCTTACCCTCTTTATAATCATAATCACCCCACATTAAAGATAATAAAGACCAATACAATACTTCTAATTCTTTATCAGAAACTTCGGTCACTTTACGAAATGGTGATATTTTAGCCATCCATAATGCATCAGCACGTAAATAATTTCCTACTCCAGATATAATTTTCTGATTAACAATAACATTTCCTATGGCTTTACTTTCATTTACTTTCTTTCTAATTTGTTCTATAAAAATTTCAAATGTTCTTTTAATATTGGAATCTTTACCATCTTTACCATCTTTATCTAGATGCATCAAATCAGGTCCCAATTCTCGCAATTTCTTTTCTAGAAGTGGTTTATCTTTAACTGCATCAATAGCTTTTAATGTTCCAAAACTAAGTTGATCGTAGAAATAGAAAGAAACTTTCGTATCTGTAATAAATTCTACATTAAGATGATTCAATGCTCGTTGAAACCATTCATTTTGACTATCTTCTGTAATATATTCCATCATATTAGGATATGTGTATATTACGCCATCTTTCTCCAAATAATTACATTTATCACATTTGGCAAAATCGCTTTTCTTATTGGCTTTAAGAGTCCATCCGCCACTAAGACCTAACGTACAAAATAAATAAAATGATTCGGGACTTGAACTAGTTTTTGTTTTTGATGTATTGGATAAAGTTATATAAGTAAATTTACCTTTTGTATCAATTGATTCAATTATAAGTGGAAGTGCTTTAATTAATTCATTATAACCCTCAAATGGTTTTTTTATATATCGACCTTTTAGAATATTTATTTGAGTTACTTTATGACCTAAAATATTGGCACGGAGTATATCAGCAAACTTCAATATTTCAATTGCTTCTGGCATTTTACTTTTATTTATTTGATATTTTTATTTTAGTATCTAGATATATATTTCTAATTTTATATTTATTTTAGTATCTAGATATATATTTCTAACTTTATATTTATTTTAGTATCTAGATATATATTTATTTTTCTATTTAAGTTGTAATAAATTATATAATTATTTAATTATAATTATTTAATTATTATATTGAAATATTAAATATAATTAAAGAAAAAATTGAAATTTAAAACATAAATTAAATATTATTAAATCAAATATTCACAATTATAAACTAAAATGGATGACATATCAGAATTAAAATATGTTAAATCTTTACCACAATTAAAAAATGTTAAATCTTTACAAGAAATTGTATCTAATAAAATTGCAATCAGTAATGTTAAATCTGAAACATCAACAGAATTTTTTGATTTAGATGTATTACCTCCTAATATAAAAGAAACTATTGAAATTAAAATAGAAGATATTAGGGAGAAATTTATTGATACTGCATTTAAGAGTATATCAAAGTTTTTAGATAGACTTCCTCGTGGTAATCCAAAAAAGTTTAGTTTATTTTATGAAAATAAAAATAGATGTGACATTACAGTTTTTCTATGGCGTATAAAAGCACATCCGAATATACTTACAGAATTGGGTTATACAGATTATAAGCTTAGTCTTGAAATAATTCCAATAAGCCCAGGAACATATAATGATGAATCACAATACAATCTTACAATAGAACAACCTTCAAAATGTATAAAAGCTATATATACATCAATATTGGGACGTTTTGATTAGATATGATTAGATATATGTCTAGATACTAAATTTTTTTTACACCTTAGCTTTTAGTGCCGTTTTTGCGAAAACGGCTTCTCATCAATATATAATTTAATAATGGACCTCCACAAGCATATAAACACCAAACTGATGGCATACCACACGTATAAAATGTTCGGCTTAATAAATATGCTCCAACAAAAAATAATATATGTATTCCTGCAAACAGTTTAGATTTCAATAATAATCCCATAGATGAGCTTATAGATACAATATGAGCTAGTTTTCCATATGGATGTAAATTATCAGTCCATTTATAATACATTTCACTACATTTATCTTTTATATACATGCAATCAATGGCTTTTATATTATTTGGATTAAAATAAAACATATATATAATAATTCCTAGATATGCAATTAATAATACAAATGAACTTAATTTTTTTTTCATATCAGTTTCTTGTGTAAATAATAAAAATAAAATTATTATAAAAGCTGGTTGTAATACTGAAACAATAAATGCACCTTTTGTAGCCATTTTACCACTACTTTTACATTCTTTATCATTCCATACAATATAATCAAATATTTGCATAATTAATGCAATTTGATACATACCTGCTATCATTTTATAATTTATATTATTTTCATTTGGATTATTATTTGCATCTAGAAACACTTTAATATTAAAGAATGTTCCAAAAACGAAAGCTGCAATTGAAGCATTTGCAGAGAAACACATTTTAAGTTTGACTTTATATATATCCTATATTTATTTATATTTATATTTATTATATTTATATTTATTAGATATAATAATAAATATGAATTTAGATACTAATATGAATTTAGATATTAATATGGATCTAGAAACTAATATGGATCTAGACTCTAATATGGATCTAGACAATGATTCAAATGAAAGAGTAATATGGAATTTTTGTATTGGTATACCAATACTGAAAAAAGATGAATTATATATAGACGCAGATTCCAGAAAAGAATACTTTGACATTGCAATTTATGAAATTACACAAGAATTAACAAAAATGACAGGTGGATTGACTTATCAAAAGTGTTACGGAACCTGGGTAAATAAAGAAAATAAAGAAAATACAGTAAATACAGTAAATAATACAAATTTAATAGAAAGAAATTATAGTGTTACAATATCCATAATAGTTTTACCAGAAAAAGCAAATGAGGTATATAATGAAGCTCGACGTATTATATCAGATGCAAATATTACTTATAATTTAGGTATAATTCACGTTCAAGCTATGAAAACATTTGGTTATGCAGAACACTTTATAATGAAGGAACCGTAGGTTCCCTCGAGCTCCCTCTAACGAAGGAACCTACGGTTCCCTCGAGCTCCCTCCCTTTATATAGAAAATAATAATTCTAAATATGATGAAAAATAAAACAAAAAAAATAAGACAAATTAAACAAAAATAAAACACAAATTAAAAAAAAAACACATAATTAAACACAAAATAACACAAATTAAAACATAATTATAAATATACAATTTTACTTATATTCAAGGAAAATGTTTTTAATTAATTCATAAATTGCTTCACCTACACACCATTCATAGTATGGTTCAGGTTTAACTCCTTTATTTGAGGATATTATACAATTATAATGATATTCACAGAAATTTATATTTTGTCTATGATCGCAACTATGTCTTATATTTGGTCGATAGCGTAAAACAAATTCCCATTCAATAATTGGACCACTACAAATAGTTCCATTTTCATCATTTAATATTTCTGCTTGACACTTATGAGGAAAATTTTCATAAATATCAATTATACTTTTTATTTTTTTATATTCGATTTCTTCTTCTTCTATTTTTTTCTTACGTTTATCATTTACATAATTTTCAGTATTTACAGTATTTACTTGTATTTCATCCATTTTTAGTTTATTAATTTATAGGTTTAATTAATTATTAAATTATAGGTTTGATGAAATATAAGTTTAGTTATAATTATAATGTAAAGTAAATATAAATTCAATTTTTTTTTAACTAAACTTTTATTTCAAAAAATTATTAAATTTAACTAAATTACCTGGAATTACAAAAAATTCACGTTTAAAAACTTCACTAATTTTAAAAGTAAGTGCATCATTAATTAAATTAGAAACAATTTGAGAACCAAATGTTTTATTACTAATCATTGGTCTATATATCATTTCTTTTTGTTTAGGACCACGAACATTTTTTTTAAAACTATCTAAAAAAAAATTTGAATAATCTTCTGGTTTAAAAATTCTTAAAATTTTATTCATAGATAGTTTTAAATTTAATATTTCCCCTAATTCCCCATTTTGTTTTAATATAATAGAAATCTCCTTAGGTGTTGTAACTTTGTTTTTGTTTTTATAATATAATTCTAAAGTAGTTAAACTGGTATTTATTTGTAGAGAATCTAAAATATTTTTCATATCATTCATATCAGCATCACTGATATCAATAATACCTAATTTAAGACTATTTAGAGTATCGTTAAATTGCATAGAATCTATAATTGCTTTTACTCCATCTAAACCAATAGTTTGAACATTTTTTGTGTTGTATTCGAGAAAGGTATTCGCACTTATTGATAGATCCATCAATTTTGTGTTTATTTTAAGAGCTGCCGCAATACTATTTGCCCCTTGACTAGAAACGTTACTTAAAAGAAGACTAGTCAAAGTTTTATTAGTTTCTAGACTTATTGCAATATATTCAATACCTCTATCGCTAATTTTTTTGTTATTTTGTAAATCAAGACTAGTCAAAGTATTATTACTTTCCAAAGCATTTACAATGGCTTTTACACCATCGTCACCAATCTCGTTGTTGGGCAAGAAAAGATAAGTTAGAGTTGTATTAAATGTCAAGGCATTAGCAATGTATGTAGCTCCTGTATCATCAATTTTGGCTGATGATAAAATTAGGCTATTTACATTATTATTTGTTTGTAGACCAGTGGCAAGTTCTTTTAGTATATCTTGAATATTTATACAAAATAACGACAACTCTTTAAAATTAGGATCATTATTAAACAATTTTGAAAACTCCTGCATCAATTCTGTTTTTACATTATCTTTTAAACTTAAATTATTAAAATGTTTTTCTACTATGTCAAGTAAATATTGAGATTGGTTTGGATAAGCCTGATAAAGTGTATTATTATGTTTACGATTACGATTACGATTACTATTATTTGCTGTAGGAAATAAATTATTTGTATTATTGGGAACATAATAATTACCACTTTTACTTCCACTACCACCATTTAATATATTTTTCTTACTATGATTACATTTTCTCTTACTATTTAAAAAATTCTTCTTAGAAATTTTATTCTTTTTTATTATTTTCATATTTGAAAAATATATAAAATTTTATTTTGTATATATACTTAATATACTTAATATATATATATATTATTATTTATTTATAAAATTTTCAAAGATTATAAAATTTTCAAAGATTACTTAAAATTATTTTTATTTATTTGTTTTATTCTTCTTTGATAAATGATTTTTAAGTTTTTTCATATCATAAGAAATTATTTGTTTTGTTGTTTTCTTCTTCTTTTTCTTTACATTTTTACAATTAGTATTAATGCAATCAATATATTCATCAAATAACTTGTTATAAACAGATTTTTTATATATTTCATTTGCACATTTATAATGTTTATCATTACTTAATAATGTTTTTGCTGGAGGGCATATTTTATCTATTACTTTTTTAAACTGTTTTTGTACTTTATCTGCTTTATTTTTCAAAGACCCACATTTTGTTTTCTTACACAATTCTAATTTATTAAATAATGCATCCTCTTTATTTGATAAAAGTTTTCTCTTTTTATCTTTGTATGATTTAGTATTTTTTTTATTCATTTTTTATTTATTATCACTATATATATTTACTATATATATTTACTATATATATTTACTATATATATTTACTATATATATTAATTATTTTTTTATAAAAATAAAATTTAAAAATTGAAAATGAAATAATAAATAATACAAATACAATTTCAATACATTCCAATCATAATCCCATAATAATAAAACCATGGAACTACTAAATACATTAGACATTCTTGAAATTATTGAATTTATGACTCGTAATTTTGATGATAATATATTAAATAAAATGAAATTTGATGTATATCATATAAAAAATACAATTATTATTGGAGGAATTTTATTAAAAAATTGTAAAAAATTAATTAATGCATTATTAAATGAAGAATATAATTATAATTATGAATATAATTGTGAATATGATTGTGAATATGATTATAATTGTAAATATAAATATGAATATGAATTCTCATCCACTATTAAAGAAATGAAAACAAATGGTGAAATAACACCAGAAGTATTGGTGATTACATATATATTATTAAACCATGAACTATATTGGTCGCGTAATGAAATAATAAATAATAAATTAAGAAAACATACTTGTCTTATTGAATTATTTATAGAACAAGGTTTAGAAAAAGAATTGCTTTGTTTAGCAATATCTGGAGAACGGCTACGTGATTTGTCAATTCATACAAGAGACTATCACGATATTTTACACGAAAATATATCAGTTGTAAAATATCTAGTTCCGCATTATATTTTGCCGAGTAAACCAATTTATTATACTGCTGATAATTTTGAATTATTACCAATAGAATATTGGTATTATTTTTCAAATAGCACAATGTCAATTAGTCCTCCTTTTGAAACAGACACATTTGAAAAAAATAAAGATATACTTTTGTATCTAGAAAAAATAGAAAAATTTTTAAAAATACAAAAATATTATAAAAACGCAAGATATCATCCTGCAAAATTAATATGTCAAAAAATTATAAAATATGAACATGATAAAATATTTGGTGATTGTTAATTGTATATGAGTGGATTTTTAGATAAGTGATATTTTGAGTTTTGATTTTTTTGAGTTTCTTTATAAATTGTGATTCTAGATACATAACTAGATATAAAATTGAATTTTATTTAATATTTTTTTAATAATTATAAAAAATAAATAGTTTAACTCAATCCTAAAAATGTCTCTAGAATTAGAAAATATTGGTAATAGTAGTGATAGTGATAGTGATAGTAATAATTATAATTCTGATAATGAATTTTATGAATTCGAAGATATGAATGAAGAACAAGAAATAGATGAATCTGAACAAGAACAAAAACTATATACAATAGAGTCGCCAGAATATAAATTATATAAGAATAAACTTCTAGGATTACCTACATATACTAATTCTAGATTTACTACATACCATATAAAAGGTAGTGAAAATGTAAAGAAATTTTGTAAAAATATAAAAACTTATGGATTAAATTTACCAATTAAATTAGAACATTGTAAAAATATAGAAACTGAACTTCTTACCGAAGATAGTCCATTACTGGGAGCTGAGTTTTCACTAGTTGAATATAAAGAACACGAATCTAAAGATAAATCAACATTAATTGAATTATTTGATGGTCATCATCGCAGAATTGCATTAAGAAATATATTTAAAAATAATAACAAATTTAATATTGATATTAGAGTATGTATCTATAATAGTGATTATCCAGAAAGTCCAGAAAGCAAAAAACTATTCCGTAAATTTAATATTTTAAAACCATTCGATGTTGATTTCAATATAATGGATATTACAAGTTTAATTATTGATGAACTTAATAGTAAATTTAATAGTAGTATTAGCAATTTTACACTTATTAAAGATACACAATCAACTGTTCAAAAACCATCAATAAAACAAAGCATAATAAATGAATGTATTCAAAAAAGACTTGAGTTATTAAAGAATCGATATAATATTAATGCAAATGATATACAGATTAATTCAATAATACAAAATTTTGAACGTTATAATAATAAATTTTCAAAAAAAAATTTAGAATGGTTTACTAGTAATGAAACATTCGGTGTTCCAAAAATTTCTAAAAATATGATTGAAAAATCTACAAAACATAAATGTTTTCTTGGTTTGGTAAATCTAAGTTCTCTAATAAAACATTGTATTGGTGAAGAATATGAATTATGATTTGTAAATTGTGAATCTATGTATATTTTTTTTTATATTTTATTTATTTATATTTTATTTATGTTTTATTTATGTTTTATTTTTTCATATTTTTTGCCATATCAGCTTCCAATTTATCCCGATAAAATTCTATATGATTATCATTATCATTATCATTATTTACATTTTTAACATTTTTTTTTATATATAACTTTGTATGATATAATTTATTTATTAGTTCTCTTAGCTCTTTGCAATGGTCTTCTATGTACATAATATATTCTTGTTCTGATGATTCATTTCCCATATCTTCTATATCATAAACACAACCAATATTTTCAAGTTCATTAATATATTGAATAAATTGTTCTTTTTCCTGCATTATTTGAATTAATGTTTGAGTAGAATCATCATTTTCTGAGTCTGTATCATTTTTGTTATCCATTTTATAGTAATAATTATAATTATATTTTTATATTGGATTTTTTAATTACAATTATGTATCTAGATGATATATTTTAAAAATTGAATTTATTAATGATGTTAACTAGAAATATAATTAGAAATATAATTAAATATAAAATGAAGTTGTATATAATTTTATTATTAATATTATTAGAATGTGTATTTGTATATGGATTATATATACCTAAAAATATACCTAAAAATATACCTAAAAATGAATCATATGGATTTCCAATATATAAAAAAGAGTTAAGAAGTATCCATAAAATAATTAAAGATAAAAGTATATCTCAATTTATAATAAATGAATTCAAACAAATTTCTTATCAAATTTTTCAAGATGCACTAAATAAAAAAAATGAATCACAATTTGATTTAAGATGTAAATATCAAAATCTTCTTAATGGTGAATGTATTTTAAATATAAAAGAAAAATCATTTCAAATACCAAATACTTTGGGTGTTATAAAACATAATGAAATTGAATTTAGTCAACATAATTTTAATTTTATAATGAAATATGAATCTTACACAAATCTTTTATTACAAAAAATAAATGATAACTTTCCAGATAGTAATATTATTCAAATTAATAAACCTTGTTGTAGATATATAATTGCTTGGTAAATATATAGATTTGTAGTTTTTAATGTTTAATTTTTTTATATAATTTTTATATAGATATTAAGATATTAAGATATTAAACTATTATTTATACTTCATCTTCAATAATAGTTATGTGTGTTTGATTATTTGTATGATTATTTGTATTATTCACTGTCAAAGGGCTATCCATATTCTTATCCATCTTAACACTAGATGACATAGTTAATCTTTGTGCTTTATTATTATTGCATATTACTTCTTTTTTATCTGTAATATGATTCCACCTAATATTTCCCCCAATACAAGTCTTTCTAATAATTAAATATAATAAATCAATAAAAAAATTGTTTTCATCAGTGCGTTTTAGATTTGACACTTTCTTAAATAATTTTTCTATTTTCTTTAATCTAAACAGTTTTTCATCAATTGTATAAACTTTGTCATAAAATATTTCATCAAGTTCTTCACCTAATCCAGCCCAATCATGTAAATGTTTCTGGTTTGTACTTAATTGTTCGTAAGGTTTGAAAAAACTATTAAATATTGAAAGAAAAAGTGTAACAACACCCAAAATTGTTGATGTATTGGCAGAAATAAGGTTAGATGTGGCGGATTGTCCAGTAGTAAATGCAGTTAGGATAACAATACTAAGATTTATTGGTGTTGAAATATTTTGCCAAAAGGCTGAATATATATAACGCTTCCACCAAAAGAACCCAACATCTTTATTCATTTTATCTATATAACATTTGATTTCATCTTCAATATCGTCAATATTTAGAGTTGTAGTGGTGGGTGTTGTAGTGGGTGTTGTGATGGTTGTTGTTTGTGTTGTGGTTGTTGTAGGATTAGGTGTTGTAGGATTTGTTGGTGTTGTGAGTGTTGACATTATTTTTTATTAATAGTTTTTATATTATTTATTTAGATTTTATAATTTATATTAGTTATGTATCTAGATATATAAAATTGAATTATATATATAAATTATATTTTACTAATTATAATACACAATATTTTCATATATAATATCTTAAAATGACTTATGAAATACAAGTAAAAATGTTAGAATTAAATAAAGAGTTATCTAGACTCACTTATGAATTAAAAGCGAAAGATTCTATTATTAAAGAAAAGCAAGATGAAATAGATAAGATAAAATCAAGCGATACTATATATACTGATGAAGAATTAGAAATTATACAAGAAAAAATTATTAGAGATGGTGGAGGGTCTAAAGAAAATTTGAAAAAATTTAAAATTGTTGGATTCAATAAAACTTTAACTTCAAAACATATTAATGAACAATATTACTCAAGAACTGAATATTACGGAATTGTTGAATATATTAATATTCACGGTGATATATATAGTTATAGTTGGAGGAATACTGTTGGACAATCTTATTCTAGTGATAAAAGTAATTTTACAAAAGAAGAACTATTTTCTTATCCTTTTCAGTATAGATATAATAACAGTTTTATAGAAATTTTAGAATATATTAAAAAATCATTTATATTACCAAAATCTTTATTATACTCATTAGGTGATAAATTATTTTGTAAAATAGATAATGAAAAATTACAAAAAATAAATGTATCATATCACATTTCTACTACTGAACATAAATATTTAGAAACACTTAAACCTAGACGTGATGGATGTAATAATAATATATTTGGTATGTATCGTCATTCTAATGAAAATAGATATATATCATATTATAAACAAATAAATAGACTAATCGAGGAAGATAAAAAATATATTGAAATATTTGAACCTAATCATAATATAAGTTCTATTGAATTGCAAAAAATTAATCTCAAAGATATAACTGAACATTTTGAAAGAAAAGAACAAGAAAAGCAAGATGAACTAGACCGTATCGCAGAAGAAAAGCGCAAGAAAGAAGAACTTATTGCTAAACAAAAACAAGATGATCTAGACCGTATTGCTAAACAAAAACAAGATGAATTAAACCGTATTGCTAAACAAAAGCAAGATGAATTAGACCGTATTGCAGAAGAAAAACGCATGAAAGAAGAACTTATTGAAAGAGAAAAAGCATTAAAAGAAGAAGAAAAACGTATTGCAGAAGAAACACGTAAGAAAGAAGCTATGATAGCAAAAATTCATGCTGACGGTCAATCATATTTAAATATTACAAAATTGCAATTAACACTTGATAATAATAAGCATAAGGAACTAAATTTGTGCGATTATTTACCTTGTAAAACTAAAAAAATTATAAATGATAATGGTGAAATTTGTGATATTACGTATACAGATATTGCCTCTGTTATATTAGTGAAATGTGATGTATTTAAAATAGTTAAATATCCACAAGGTATTAAACGATTAATTATTTTAGGTTGTCCTAATTTAAAATGCATTGATAAAGGTCTTAAATCTATTATAGAATATTTACAAATTGATGATGATGTTTTAATTGATACAGGAAAATGGGATGGTAATAGTAGCAGTAGTTCGTTGGATTCTATGTGAAACTATTGCTTCTATGAATTTTGCTGTTTGTGATAAAAAACCTCCTTCATATGAGAAATAGGTTGTAATATATATTCCACGTTGAGGTGGATTATTATTTTATTTTTAATTTTTTTATTTATATTTAGTACATATTTAACCATCTGGTAATTCAAATCGATGTAATTATAGTATTAGTAATAGGCTTATCCTCAATTAAATCAGTGTTATTATTAGATTTTGCTTTTGTCCATACAATATATGCCAAAAATACTCCAAAGAAATTTTTAGCAAATATGTCTAATATGTTGTATCCAGTATTTTTGATTGTATAATTCATAACAGCAAATACACCATACAGAGACCAGAAAAATACAAACCAATAAAATAAAGCATTCTTAAATTTATCATCAGAAGATTGCAAGAATGTATCTTTAATATATTTGAAATTTAATATGAATGGAATAAAGCCTAATGCTGTAGCTATATAAGGGTTTAAGTATCCAAATTCTGAAACAAGACCAAAGAATAACATTCCCACATTTAATAGAACTATTATTATTATTGATCTGGTATTAGTAGATAAAAAATCTGTTAATCTAATAGGATTTTTATCATCATGATTTAAAAAGGCTGATAATGTAATCAACATTAAGGGTGTCGTAATCATCCAGTCTATATAACGAACTGGAGTTATATTTTTGGATACTTTGTTGAAATAGCTAATTAACCAAATATAAAATGCAAATTCAATTATCTGAACAACAAGTTCAACTTTCAATAAATCCTTTAATATTTCATCTTTTGGGTTTACTTCTATATTTATTGCTATGTAATCAATAATTCCAACTACAAATTGAATAATTAAAGAAAATAAACCACTTATGTAAATCATTCTTTATATATATATATAGATATATATAGATTAAATTCTTTGATTTTTTATTAAACTTAAAATTGAAATTAAAAACTTAAAACTAAAATATATTATTATATATAATAAATAAAACAATAGCTAAAATGTCTATTGTTATCATTATTGAGAGCCCTGGAAAAATAAAAAAGTTGAAATCTATATTGCCTGATAATTATGATATTATAGCTAGTGTTGGTCATATTCGTGGTCTAGATCCCAAAAATATGTCTATTGATATGGCAAATAATTACAATCCTATCTATATAAATATGCCAGATAAGAAAGAAGTTATTGCAAATTTAAAAACACATATAAAAAGCAGTGCAAAAGTGATACTTTGTGCAGACGCTGATGTTGAAGGTGAAGCGATAGCTTTTTCTGTGGCAGAAGTTTGCAATATTAAACCAGCAGATCGCCATAGAGCAACTTTTACAGAAATAACGAAATCTTCAGTTCTTCATGCAATTAATAATATAGGAAAAATAGATATGAATCGAGTTCAAACACAGATGGCTAGAATGGTTCTCGATAAAATCATAGGGTATACAGTAAGTCCAGCTTTACATAAAGAATATTCTAATTTCACATTATCAGCTGGTAGAGTTCAAAGTTGTGTTTTACGCTTAATATGTGATAAAGAAGATGCAATATCAAAATTCAATTCGACATCTTATTATAAAATACAATGTTCTTTTGTATTAGATAAAAAAGAACTTACTAAGAATACATCATCTAATATAATTGAAACTACATGCGAACAAAATATTACAGATAAAACAATTGTTGATAAACTATATGAAAATTGTAGTAATGATAAAATTAAATTTAATATTTTAAAGTTAGATAAAACTGAAAGTATTCGTAATCCAATGAGTCCATTAACAACATCAACATTACAACAAGAAGCCCATAAACTTAATATGAATCCTGAAGTTTGTATGCGTAATGCGCAGAAATTATATGAAAATGGCTTGATTTCGTACCATAGGAGTGATTCAGTGTCTTTATCCGAGGAATGTATGAAAAGTGTTAAAACTTATATTGAAAGTAATTATGGGTCTGAATACTATAGAAAATTTGTTTATAAGAACAAAAATACAAATAGTCAAGAAAGTCATGAAGCAATAAGAATAACTGATGTAAATAAAACTTCAGTATTAGATATTACAGGTCTTAATATTCAACATGAACGTCTCTATAAACTCATATGGAAACGTACAGTTGCCTCACAGATGACCCCGTGTAAATTACAAAATAAAACAGTTAAAATTGGCGAAATACCAAATAAAAAAGATAGTTTAACTTTTGTAGGTAAACATTCTAAAATTTTATATGATGGTTATATGAAAGTAATGAATATGTATAATAAATCTAAAAATAAATCTAAAAATAATACTAAAACATTAGTTGATGGTGAAGAATTAGAAGATGATGAAGAAGATAATGAAGATAATAATGAAGAAGATGATAATGAAGATAATGATGATGATAATAATGATGAAAATAATGAAAATAAAGGAATAAAACAGTCTGATTATTTAGAGAAAATATTTGATAATTTGAAAAAAGGAGATTCAACTTTTGTTAAAGATATGGATACCATTGAAAAATATACAAAGCCAAAAGAATCAAGATTTAATGAAGCTAGTTTAATAAAGAAGATGGAGTCTATGTCGTTAGGAAGACCGTCCACTTATGCATCTATGATAAAGAAAATTCAAGAAACTCAAAGAGAATATGTAATAAAAACTACAATACCTTCTAAAAAAGTAGATATTACTAGACTTACTTATAAATTTCCTAATATAATAAATACAGAAACTAAAAATATTATGCTACCATCTGATAAAAATAAATTAACAGTTACATCATTGGGAATAATGGTTAATAGTTTCTTAGTTAAAAATTTTATTGAAGTATTAAACTATGATTTTATTAAAACCACAGAATCCCTCCTCGACGAAATAGCAGAAGGCAAGGCAATTTGGTATAAAGTTGTTGATTCTGTATATTTAAAATTAACCCCAATCATAGACGAACTTTCGAAAAACATTAAAGCACGTAAAGAACTAAAATCTGCTGACCCAAAAGCCAATACAGCATCTAGACGCAATCTTGGTGTTAATCCAGCAAATAATTTACCTATTGTAGCAATAAAATCTAAAAAGGGCTTTCTTATAGTGGAGGAAAACCCAGTAAAAAAAGACTCCCGTTTTGCCAATTTCTCATCATCATTTGAAGATATGACACTAGAAAAAGCATTATCGCTTCTAATCTTTCCTAAGAATCTAGGAATTTATAACACACACCCGATAATGATTAAAAAGGCTAAGAATATTTATATTCAGCATGGTGATACTAGCTATTCAATAGAAAACTATATAACTGCTAATCCAAAAATAACTCTAGATCCAGAAACAATTACTATCACAGAAGCACAAAAGATTATTGATTATTATGTAAAAGCAAAAGCTGATAAATTGGCAAACAATGCAAAAGACAAGAAATTGAATGATGATATTACTATTAAAACAGGTCCATATGGACTATACATTAAATATAAAGGTGATCAAAACATTAAATTACCTAAAAAATTTAAAGACAATATTGATAGTTTGACTCTAGAACAATGTTTGGAAATAATAGAGAAAAATAAAGACAAACCTGCAAAAGGGAGCCGTGCTGCAAGATTTGGTTCAAAAGGTAGTGTAAAACCTAAACCTGTTAAAGCTAAAGAAACAAAGGAAGCTAAACCTGTTAAAGAGGCTAAACCTTCTAAGGAAAAAAAGGTAAAAACTGAACCTAAAAAGGAAAAAGCAACTAAAGCTTAAAACTTAATAATTTAATTATTGAATTATTTTATAAAATTATATTTTTCTATTTTTCTATTTTTTTATTTTTTTTATTTCTAGATTAATATTTCTAGATTAATATTTCTAGATAATTAGTTTTTATTAAACCCATAAATATCTTAATTATATATAACTAATAACTAATAATAGTATATATTTGTTATACTACTTTATAATTTTCTCGAGGAATTTCTTAAATTCTGTTTTGGCACGAATTTTTTAAAAGCTGTAATGTTCGATTCACTTTCCGAATTTGTAAATTCAGTATCTGCATTTGAAATAAATATACCATTATGGTTACAAATAGCAATAATTGTAATTGTAATAGTAGTATTATGTGTTGGTGGGTATTTTATGCGAGATTTTTTTGATATATCTTATATGAAAAGTGGTATGTCTTGGTTTATAATTGTAGCAGTATTAAATCTTGCTACAATATTAATTATTTTTATATATTATAGTAAAAAAACAACAACTACTGTAGGACCACAAGGTGTAAAAGGTAAAAAAGGTAAAATGGGTAAAAAAGGTAAGTCAATTTCCTGTGCTTATTGTAAAAATAATATATATATCCAAAGTACAAGAAAAAATGATGTAATATGTAAATTAAGTATATTTACAACAGATTTTAAATTAATTAGTGATAACGCCGATTTTTTCCAAAATATTATTGATAATGGTAATAATATTGCATATGATAGTTTTGTAAATGGCATTATTCTTGGTAAAACAATAGAAACAAAAAATACAGAAGCAGTAGCTAAATTTAGAACTTTAATGACACCTACTAGTATTATATATCAATTAGTACAAGTAATTAATGATACAATTACTAAAGCATCTAATACTACTTATGGTATATTTAGAAATCCCATTGGTAAAGTAGGTTATATGTCTTTGGGGGATTCTGTATATGGAGGTCTCGAAAATTTTAATTTAAATTCATTTACGGTTTCTGGTGATATAATGTATCCATCAACTTATAATAAATTAATAACATTTACATTATATAATTCTGATAATCAAGATACTGATACATATACAATATGGAGACCTGTAGGTCAAAGTATTACAGATAATAGTGGATTTAAGAATTCAAAAGAAACACATAATTATATGCCATTGGGTGATATATGTCGTTCTGGAACATCTACACCAAAACTCAGTGATGTGGCAACTATTAAAGAATCTTGTCTTGAACCAGTTAAATCTAATGAATTAATACTTGTATTTTTATATATAGGAGCCTTAACTTTTAGTGATGAAACTAGTAATTTAGATTATACTCAAACAGATACATATTTAATACAAAATAAAACACCAAATGATATTCAAATGTTTAGTGTTTGGAGAACTCCGTTAAACACATTTATTACAAATTGCAATGTTAATGATAATAATAAATTAGAAAATAAATCTTTTGTATTTAATATGTATAATAATACATATGATGCATTAAATGAATATGGTAATATAAGTACAGAATATAAAATTAAAGCATCTAATTTACTTCAATCATTGCAAATACCAAAAATATTAGTATCTGCAATAATATGTAAACATTATGAAATAGAATTAAGAAAAGAAATTGTATATTATTTTAATAAATATCAAAGTCAAGTTCCAGAATTCACAAGTATAAATGCATTAAATGCTACATTTGGTGATTTGATGAGTACTATTGAAAATACAAATAAAGCATATGAAACATATAATCAAGATTTGGTAAAAAAATCAAGCATAGCTATACAAATTAAAAAAAAAAATGGAGACATTAAAAATAAATATACAACTTATGACTCAACAAAAGAACGTCATTTACCACCAAAATTACTTATGATATATAATACAGTTAATGATAAATTATTAACTATATCAGTTGAAATAGAAAATGCAAATAATTTATTGGATATTGTTAATATAATATTTGATAATGGTATAGAATCAAGAATTGCAATAGATTCAGATGGCATTGCAGAAGGCGGATTACTTCTTAATGAAATACAAGAATCAATAATTATGGTTTCTAAAATGTTATTACCTCCAACACAAACAACATATATAATTAAAGATGAATGTTTAGGTACATTTCCACTTGATAAAGATAGAGAATCTATAATTAAAGATTTAACAGTAAAAATAGGCGACTTTAATAATTTTACTGATGATTTTGCTACTGATTCACAAAAATATTCTCAGGTAATGCAAAATATTAGACAATATGAAATACTTATGGATTCACAAATAGGACAATTGTGCGGTCATATTGAAGATTATAAAACAAAAATAAATGATATGAATCTAGAAGAATTTACTACATCTAGATTAAAACAGTTGGTTAAAATATACGAACAAATGAATTTATATTTTACAGATATTAAGAGCAAAGTTTAATATGAATAATTACAAAACAATTATAAAAAATTATAAATAATTATAAACAATTATAAAAAATTATAAACAATTATAAAAAAATATTATATATATATATAAATAATAAGGAATGTCATCATTTAAAGATTTATTTACACCAATATTTATATTTGTAAGTTTATGTATATTAATATCAGGTTTAGTTGGATTACAATTTATAGATAGATTATTTGTAGGAAGTAAAAACTTGAATGCTATCCGTATGTTTGGTATTGCTTTACTTGTAAATATTATAATATTAGTTTTTTTAATTATGTCATTTAGTAAAGTTAAATTAGCTCCTGGTTCTGATGGCCCTGTTGGTAATAAGGGTGAAAGAGGAGGTGTAGGAATACCCGGAGGTTTAAGTGTATGTGGTAAAAAATACCAAACAGTTGAAGAAAAGAAAGATTATGAAAAAACAATAAAAGGTCTAGATTTAAAAAATCCATTAATTCTTGATGAATAAAATAACTTAACTAAAATAAGGATTATTTGTAACTTTAACACCGCAATATGTTATAGGTGAATTTTGATAATTAATAGGTTCATAATATCCTAGAGTTTTTGCTTCTTTTAATAACCATCTAAAATTTTCAATAAATTCACTATTATGTCCTTCACTAATACTTGCAATATGTCCCATTTCATGAATTATAACAAATAAAAGAGTATTATAATCATGAAATGGATTTCCTTTTTCTTTATGTCTTAGACAAAGTGCTATTAAATCACCTTTATTTATAGTATATGAAGAACCATCATCATTAGGTGCTTCTTCTATTTTAGCTCTATTAAACCCTTCTACTAAACGAATTACGCGCTCATCATTAGGATTATTTTTTTGTAAATCTTTAACAAATTCATTCATATGTGTATGTAATTTTGCAAGAAGCTCAACTGCTTCATCACTTTTATTAAATTCTTCTTGGATACCATATTTTTTATTATTTAAATTTGAATTTCTATATTCAATAAATAATTCATTATTCTCTATAATAATTAATATTACTAATGCGAAAAATACTATTATAACTATAAATAATATAACTTTAGAAATTTCATTCATTTTTTATATTTTTATTAATTTTTATTAATTTTTATTTTGCTTTACTTTAATATTTGCTTTACTTTAATATTTGCTTTAATAATTATTTATATTTTTATTTAATAAGTTTATAAGTTTATAAGTTTATAAGTTTATAAGTTTATAAGTTTATAAGTTTATAATTATTATATTTTTTCTTTGTATTTGTAAATAGTATATAAAAATATTAATAAATATTTAGAAATATAATTATACTTATACTTATAAATATAAAATGAATCTAGATGAAATAAATAAACAAATGTTTTCTCTTCAAAACGATTTTAAACAACAAGTTCAAAAGACCACACAAAAAGCAATACCAAATATAAAATCAGTTAATTTTCAAGAAGTTAATTTACCTATAGAAACTACACAAATTAAAAGACCTACAAAATCAGGAGAACACCGCAATGATATAAATGAAAAACTTAATTCAATGAATACATTTCAATATCTACCTCAGAATCTATCACAAAATCCTCCTAATACTATGCCTGAATTCACACGTAATTATTCAAATGTACAAAATAATAACTCTAATAACTCTAATAACTCTAATAATTCTAATAATACAAATGAATTTGAAAATATTCAACCATCAAATCAAAATCATTTTACAAATTATTATTCACATAATTTTGATACATTACAAAATAATAATACACATAATAATACACACTCCACACACAATCAAAATAATATGTCATTTTTAAATGATAATGAAATTAACTTTGAAAATAATAAATCATTTAAATCACATTCTGAAGGTCTCCCTTTATTAAATCCTCGTAATATGTATTCAATGGGAAATTATGAAGAAATACCTAATAAATATAATGAATCCGGATATAATAAAGTTGAAGAAAAAAAAATGGATTATAGGCAAAATATGAATAATAAGCTAGATAATTTTATTTTTAATAATCCTAATGCGATTGAACCAAATCCAATATTATTACAGGCAAAAATGCAACATCAACATCAATATAATCAAAGTCAAAGACAAGGACAAGGCCAAGGACAAGGTAAAGATACTAGAATGGTTATTCAGGATAGTACTAAAGATTATTATAGACAATCAGCAAATGATCGTATGTCTCAATATAGTCCGCTTTCTCGCGCATCTAATATGCCTATTGCAATTGCTAGTATGTCAGTTAATGATTTTTATTCTAATATGCAAGGTGGTAATATGCAAAAGCAACAAAATGAAATTACAAATAAAATTACAAATAAAGATGCTATGAATGCAAGAATTGATAATTATACACCACTAGCAAAAACAATACAATATGAAAGTAATAGTTCAAATAAAAATAATGAAAACACCATTAATAATAGAGAGATTCAAAAACCTGTAATTTGGAATCCTATTGATAATATAAATGGTAAATTAAAAAATGTTGTATTCAAAGATTTACCTACAATGTCAAATACACAAAAAATATAATGAAGATTTATAAATAACATAAAAATAAATAATTATATAGATAACATAAACACTAAACATTAAACATTAAACATTAAATATAAAAATTGATTTTTATTATCAAATATATTTTATTACAATATAAAATAAATGGATTTAGATATTGATTTAACTTATTTATTAGATAAAAAAATGCAATCTCTTACAATGAATGACATTTTATATCAACAACAATCATACGAAGAAGATATTCTCATAGATACAGAAGAAATAAATACAGAAGAAATAAATACAGAAGAAATAAATACAGAAGAAATAGATAATACCGATAATATCATATCTGATATGCAAAATTTAACAATAAATGAAACAAATAATTTAATTATTGATTTATTTGAAAATAATTTAGATATATATTCTATATATAATGATATAAAAATAAAATCTTTAGATCCTACTGAATTTAACACTAAAAATGAATATAACGAATATAATAAATTTAATAAATATAATATATTAAGAGTTTTAGGTGTTCCTAATATATATTGTAATGGTGAAGATTTTGATGATGAAGATTTTATATATAATCGTTTTAAATTATCCGAACATTTATCATATTTAGTTCAAAATGATAATACTATCCCTGAATTAGATGCAAATATAATTAATTTTGGAGACACTACTATATCACCTGAAAATGTATATTATAAAACATTATATATTTATCAATTCGTCCATTATTTTAATACATCATTGAATACGATAAATCCTTATAAAAAAAGGATTACACACTTACCTCAAGATTTTTTAGTCTGGGTAGAAAATATTGTTTCAATAATAAGAAATACTATTGATATCACAAATATGAAAACTATCTTATGTGTTTATCAAAATACAAATCACGCAATTATTAAAAATGTAGAACAATATTTTAAAGATTTGATATATGGTTTAAATTTATGCGTTTGTCATTTAAAAATGATATTAAACCATCACCGAATTAGACATATACACTTTTGGGATATGGAAGATAAATGTATAGAAAAATTATTTCGTATATTAAATAATCTTTGTATTATTGTTATTTATATGAAACACGGATTTTAGATTTTAAATTAAACATCACATAAAACAACACATAAAACATCATATAAAACATTATTAAATTTTTTTTCAATATTTCAATAACCTCATTCTAGATTGATGTAATAATTGATACATAACAATAAATATTTCAAGATGACCTATAATATTTTTAGTATTCTTAAAAAATGTATCTAGACGTTCTTTACCAAAGTATTTAGACTTATATCTATTACTATGATTACTTTTTAGAAATAAATAAGCTTCTTCATATTCTTTTGCTTCTAGAATATCAAAATATTTTTTTAATATATTTAATGCTTTATCTAAATAATATGCATTATATTTTGTTCTCAACTCATTTTTTTGAGTACTTGAAATCTTCATTTTATCAATTTCTCGCATTTTTTTTACACAATTTGAAATATTATCACAATCAAGCAAGTTAAATCGCATATTCAAAATTGCATATTTTCTTATATAGATTGTTTTTTCTAAAAGGATATATATGGCAGATAAATCAGAAATATTGGAATTTGAAATAGTTTCCATATAATCTTCTATATCTGCCTGTTTTTGTTCTTTACCAGTTGGTAATAAAAAATTTAATGTTCTCTCATCTAAATTAACATAGAATAAATATGGATGATTAGTATTAGTTTTTGTAATAAACACTAGAAATATATATCTAGGTAAAAATTGTAATGTATATATTTGTGATTCTTTGTATTCTAGACTCTTATTATGATATTGTAGAAATTGTTGTGCTTTTGTAATCATATATGCATTTATTTTATCATTATAATTATTACTTTCAACTTGCATATATGTTATTGCTTTTTCTATTTTTGTGTTTTCTTTGAATCTTAAAAATATTGAACTATTTGCCATTTTTTCTTTCTAGATACTAATTTGTTTCTAGATACTAATTTGTTTCTAGATACTATTTATTTTCTACAAATTACAAAGATTAAAATATAAGTAAAATATAATATATATAAATTATAAATTATAAATTAAAATGCATATCGCTCTAGTATATTTATTAACAATTATTATTTTTATTGTAGTAGATGCACCTTATCTCTACTTAAATATGGATTTATATAAAAAAAAAACATTAGCTATTAGCAATAAAGGTTATACAAATCGTTATTATTCTGCTGTAATGGTATATGTTGCTCTAGCATTTGGTTTATTAGTTCTTGTAATACCGCGTATAAATACTAATAAAGATACAAATGTAAAACAACGTATTATGGATTCAATTATGTATGGAGGTGCATTTGGGCTTGCATCATATGCTACATTTGATTTTACTATGCATTTTATGTTTGAAAAGTGGGATTTGGGTGTAAGTATAATGGATAGCATTTGGGGTGGAGTATTATGTTCTATTGTGGCATTTATTATTAGTTATTGTTAGTTATTGTTAGTTATTGTTGATGAAATAAACTAAAAGAAATTAAATAAATATTTTGTAAAAAATTGAATAAAAATATAAAATATACAAAAAATAAATATAAAAATAAAATTATAATCATAAACATAAATATAAATATAAACATAAATATAAACATAAATATAAACATAAATATAAATATAAATATAAATATAAATTATAATCATATTCATATCTAGAAATGAGTTTTTATAATACCTGTCAAGTTGAAAATTGTCTATATGCATCTGAACATGTTACGCAAAGACATTGTTGTGGAACATGTAATCTTAATGGTCACGGTAAATTAGAATGCAGTAATGATGATAAAATTAAAGAATTAGAAAAATTTAATGGTGATTTAATAACTAAATCTTGTAAAATTAAAGGTTGTCTAGATCCACAAACACATACTTCATTAGGTCATTCTTGCTTATATTGCGATAAACGTTCGAATAATCATATGAAATATTGTCCTTTAAGTAATAATGTAAATATGTATATGATTATGAATATGAACGAATCTGATGAAAACAATATATGTGATAATATTGAAGATTTTAGTGAAGATGTTAAAGCAAATATTACAAATAAAGAAATAAATAAAATTAATATTGGTGAATATACAGATGTTTATGGTGGTATGGGTTGTACTTGGTTTATTCGTAATAATAATGGAACTATTGAATATTTATTTATGCATAGTGATAGTTGGGGTCAATATGGTGAAGACTCATCACATTTACCAAGATATAAAGCATTTATATATAGTTTTCATAAGGTAAATAAAAATTAAAGAATTTTATTCACATTTATTATTTTTTTTTATTTTTTCGTCATATATAATTTTTTTTTTTCATTTATTATATTAACCATAACTTAACCATAACTAAATAAAAACATATCTAATAAATATAAAATATATAAAAATGGGTAATGATAATAGTAAAATAGAAATAGAAAATCAGCAACTTATAATGCAATTACAACAACAACAACAACAACAACAACAACAACAACAAAATCAATACCAGAATTATAATCCAAATATTAATAGAAATCATAATCATTCAAATCACCCACCACCAATAATTTCTCCTGCAGAATTACAGAGAGGTATAAATCCACATTTAAGACAACAAGAAAATTTACAAGACCAATACTCAAATTCACCTCCTAATAAATCATCAGTTAATAAGCTTATGGCAATATTAGGAAATAAAGAGCTTATGGCAAAAATTGATAAGAATCCTCCACAAAAAAGAAAACTTTTAGAAAAACTTCTTGGGGAACACCGACATATGATGACTAGTAATCAAGTAACACGTATTACACAAATGTTAAATAATCTTCCACCAGCAGATTATAGTAATGAATCTTCTAAATTTGCATTTCAAAATATATATCAAACTAGGGAGAATAATAATAATAACAATAACAATAATAATAACAATAACAATAACAATAACAATAATGAAATATCTAATAGCTCATTTTTCAATCAAGGAACTACACCTAGAGATAATCAAAATAGACAAATACAAACTACTCAACAGATTAATACCATTGACGCACTTACTAAACATTATAAAACTTCAGCAGAAGAAGAAGAAGCACGTTTTAAAATGGAAGAAGAAAGAAGACGTAAAGAATTTGCTGAACAACAGCGACAACGTAGATTACATTATTTGGCATCTCTTTCTGATTTAGAAAAGTCAGATATTGATTCATTAAGATTATTTCAAATTCAGAAAAACTATACTATTGATGAATTAAAAATTGCATATAAGAAATTGGCAATGAAAACTCATCCTGATAAAACAGGCGGTAATGCAGAACAATTTCAATTAGTGACAAAATGTTATATGTCTTTATTAGAAAAATATAAGAATAGAGAAAGTGATAAACCATTTAATGATTTGCGACAAGGTAGTAAGGTTTATATTGAAGACCAAGAAAAGTCTCGTATGAAAAATAAGGATATAAATTCAATAAATTCAATACATTCAACACAGAATGAAACTGTTGATAAGACTAAGTTTGATAATAAATTATTTAATAAGATATACGAACAAAATAAACTTTGGGAATCAGGAGATGATGGATATGGTGATTGGTTTACTAGTAATGAAGCAGATGAAGCACCAAATGAGGTATTTGGTAATAAATTCAATATTAACGTATTCAATACTACATTCGAAGATTATAAGGATAAATTAACATCAAAAAGCGGTGCAATTCAAGAATATAAAGACCCTCAAGAACTAGTATCTAGTTCAACAGGATTTACTGATATAGATATATTTGCACGTAAAATAAATGATTTTAGTAAACCACTACCTATAGGAAATGGTGGTAAAAATGATTTAGCTTATACTGATTTAAAAACTGCATATACTAATAAGGGAGCTTTTATTGACCCTAATTCTGTAGAATATAAACAATATAAAAATGTAGATGATTTAAAACGTGATAGAAGCAATATTAGATATGATATGACTCCAGACCAAATGCGTGATTATGAATTAAAAAAAAGGCGCGAAATAGAAGAAGAAGAAAAAAGACAAGATTTAATTAGACAACGCGATAATGTAGTATCTAATACTTATGGAAAAATACACGAAAAAATGTTGGGATATAAAGGAACTGCGAAAGGAACCTAGGTTCCTTTCAAACCTCCTATAAGGAAAAAAGAAAGGAAAAAAGAAAGGAACCTAGGTTCCTTTCAAACCTCCTATAAGGAAAAAAGAAAGGAAATAAGGTTCTCTGTAACCGTTGTTTTCTGTAATAGTTTAATAAATATTTTATTACTTCTGTTTTTAGTGCTGTTTTTTCAAAAACAGGGAACGGCTTTTTCTAAAAGCTGTTTTGCGCGCGGGATTTCCTAAATCCTGCTTTTGGCACGGCTTTTTCTAAAAGCTGTAACATTGTTCGTCTGTTTTGTTTGGATTACATTGTGGCATTGTAGTTGTTTGTGGATATTGATTTGATTGTGATGTTTCTTGTTGTTTATTATATTTAGATTTATATTTTAAATTACTTATAATCATAATAATGAATGCAACTAAAATAAAATATAAGAAAAGTAATATTACCATAAAATTAAAGTCATCATAGTTATCTAGAATCATCTTTTATTTATTTTTATTTATTTATTTTTATTTATTTATATTTTAATCTTAATTAATACTCTTATTTTTTTAATTATATCTAATCTATACATCTATTTTTTCTATAATATTTGGATTTATATTTTGTAATAAATATTCTGGAACTTTATCAAGAATTTGTTTTTCTATATTTGATAAATTATTTAAATTTATAATTGATAAATGTCCTGTTAAAATATAACTAATTAATTTTTCACTAAATATAACTGCATCATTAATATGAGTTTTAGTAATTCTAGAAATATTATTAACTTTATTATTAGTAATTAATGAATCTAGATATAAAGCAAATATTATTTTAAATAAATGTTTATGTTCTGTTGATAAATATATTATTGCATTTCCAATATATTTGTCAGGAATGAAATATATTCTACCATTTATTACAATATCATTATTAACTTTTAATTTTATTATTTTATTTTCACATTTTTTTTTATCATTTTTATCAGTTTTATTATTTTTATCAGTTTTATCATATTTTGTACTACTCATTTTATAAATAATCTAATATATATTTTAATTATTGTATCTAGATATATTTTAATCTAATATGTATAAAAATTATATGTTTAAGTAAAAATAAAAACTATGTTTATAGTAATTATAAAATATATAATAATTAAATATAGTATATCTAAAAATGTCTCTATCACTTATTGATACTGCTAAAATATTTATTAATACGCTTGTTCGTATTGTACCTGTTGGATTATATACAGGTTCTGCTATGTCTGGAATTGTGTTTCAAGATTTTCGTGGAGTAATACTATTTTGTGGTTTTATAGGAAATGAACTATTAGGTTTAGGATACAAAATGGTTTTGCACGGAGTAAGTAATCCTCAATGTGCTTTAATGTATTCAGAAAGTGGATCACCTTTTGTTCTACCTAGTCCAATTTCACAGACAGTTGGTTTCTTCGCAGGATTCTTCTTTATGGATATGTATTATAATAATACTTTTAGTGCAATGCAGTTTTTTGTACTTACATTTTTAATGCTTATTACAATATATTCTAGATTAAATGTTGGTTGTAAAACACTTCTAGATGCAATATATTGTACTTTAATAGGTTTGTTATTTGGTGTTGTATTTTATAGTATAGCACAACCTTATTATAAAGCTGATTTTTTTAAAAGTACAATACTAAAAGCTGATACAGAAATTAATAATTTTTTTAAAATTAATTAATTTTTTTAAATTAATTTTTTTCAATTAATTACATTTTATATATTTTATTATATTAAGATATACAAAAAAAAGTTATTATAACATATTTACATATTTACATATTTTAATATTAAAATTAAAAATAAAATAATGAAAGTATTACAAACAATATTTTATGGTTTAATAATAATTGAAATAATATTTATGTTAATAGGGTTTAATATTATTTCATCTATTATAAAAGATTTAAATGATTTGCTTAATAATTTTATGAAAAACTATATAATTATACCAGATAAAATTGATAATTTATATTTTACTTTAAATATATTTAAAACATTTTTATTAATTATATATATATTAATATGGATTTTGTTATTAGTTTTAGTTTATAAAAAATATTTTAAATTGTATAGTTTAATTTTAATAATATTTATAATAATTGCATTAGGATTTACAATAATATATTTACTGAATAATTTTGATGAAGAGTTTAATATTATGAAAGATA
>Ga0114966_10000792_pt1 | contig 29838 bp, 28 predicted proteins | sample M_130207_XF_Meta_FD_87029 | JGI IMG/M metagenome (GOLD analysis project Ga0114966, IMG submission 87029) | Freshwater microbial communities from Lake Montjoie, Canada to study carbon cycling - M_130207_XF_MetaG | ecosystem: Environmental > Aquatic > Freshwater > Lake | place: Lake Montjoie... | reverse complement strand
TCAATCCAACGCTGATCACTTACCTCCCCCCCACTCCCCACTTGACGGTTCCGCCCACATCCGGTCCTCCTCCGCCCCCCCCCCCCCATCAGCGTCCTGCCGCCCTCGGGCTCCATTCCGCCGACCTTCCAGCCCCCGAAAACGTTGCCGCCTCCGGCCCCGCCGTCGATCACGCCGCCCAACCAACCTCCGGGCGGGCCCCCTTCCGTTCCGCCGCACATCGAGACGCCACCAACCTTCTGTCCGCCTCCGGTGCTGGATCCACCACTACCGCCAGATTCGTCCATTCCGGAACCGAGCACATTCCTGATGGTGGCCAGCGCTTTGGCCGCCTACGGGGCCTCTCGCTACTTCGCCCCAAAGTAGCCCCATCGGGCCTGACGCGATTGCTAGCCCATGACCTTGATCGCCAGTTCCCCCTTGCCCAAGCGTACGATCAACCCTTCGCCCGGCATCGCGTCCGCGGCTTCCCGCACTACTTGCCCGTTGTAGCGCATCACCACGGCATACCCGCGCTCGAGAATCTTCAGCGGGCTCAACTGCTCCAGAGTAGCCCGGCCCACCTCCAATCGCCGCTCCGCTCCTGCTAAACGCCGTTCCATCAACTCGGCGCCTCGCCGCTCTGCTCGCTCCAATCGCCCGCGGACCGCCGCCATGCGCAGCCGTAAATCCAACCGCCGCAGCCGAACGTCCAACTCCGTCCAATCCTCCCGCGCCTGCCCCACCAACCCCCGACCCAACCCCCGCAGTTCAAAATCGGCATCGTCCACCCGCTGCTGCGCCCGGTTGATCTTCCGCGCAATCGACGCCTGAACGCCTTCCACCCCCACCGCGCTCCACCGCCGCGCTGCCACCGAAATCAGATAGCGCAGCGCCTGCGTCATCTTCCACTGCGCGTTGTCGATCTGGTCCATCATCGCTTCCCGGGTCGCCGTCAGAATCTCGGCCGCGGCCGACGGAGTTGGCGCCCGCAAGTCCGCGACGAAGTCAGCAATCGTAAAATCGGTCTCGTGCCCGATGGCGGAGATCACCGGCACCGAACATTCGAAAATCGCCCGGGCGACGGATTCTTCGTTGAACGTCCATAAGTCCTCCAGCGATCCCCCGCCCCGGGCTACCACGACCACGTCGGCCCAACCGCCGGCCGAAAAGTAACGCACGCCTTCCACCACCTGCTCCGCCGACCCCGTCCCCTGCACCTGCGCCGGCCAAAGCCGCACGTGCAGCCCTGGGCATCGCCGTTCAATGACAGTCAGGAAATCGCGGATCACCGCCCCCGTCGCCGACGTCACAATCCCGACCCGTTGCGGCAGTTTAGGCAGCGTCCGCTTTCGCGCCGTCGCAAACAAACCCTCGGCTTCCAGGCGCTTCTTCAGCTGCTCGAAGGCCAGTTGCAACGCCCCCTGCCCCAGCGGCTCAATGGTTTCGACGATCAGTTGATACTCGCCGCGCGGCTCATAGACCTCCACCCGACCCCGCGCCAAAACGGCGAGGCCATCGTTCGGTTTAAACCGCAAAAGCCGATAACTTCCCTTCCAGCATGCGCACTTAATCTGCGCCCCGCCGTCTTTCAAGGTGAAGTAAGCGTGGCCGCTCGTGGCCACCTTTAACCCGGAGACTTCCCCGCTCACCCAAATGTTTGTAAACTCGTTTGACAGGATCCCCGCAATCTCACCCGTCAGTTCGCTCACCGTGTACTGTCGCCGCGGCGCTAATTCCATCCCCCGATTCTCTCACCCCGGAGCTTCCATGAGTCCCAAAGACGTTCTCGCGTTCGCCCAGGAAAGTGGTGCCAAGCAGCTTGACATGCGCTTCACCGATATTCCCGGCCTTCAGCACCACATTTCCTACCCCATCGCCATGCTCACCGAGGACGCGTTCGAAGACGGCTTCGGCATCGACGGCTCCTCCATCCGCGGCTGGGCTGCCATCAACGAATCGGACATGATCCTGATCCCGGATCCCTCCACCGCCATGATGGACCCTTTCTACGAGACCCCCACCCTCGTCATGACCGGCATGGTCAAGGACCCCATCACGCGCCAGTCCTACGAACGCGACCCCCGCCACATCGCCCAGAAGGCCGAGGCCTATCTCCGCTCCACCGGCATCGCCGACACCTGTTTTGTCGGCGCCGAAGCCGAGTTCTTCGTTTTCGATAACATTCGCTTCGACTGCACCCCGAACTCCGGCTATTACTACATCGACGCCGAAGAGGGCCGCTGGAATACCGGTCGGGAGTCGAACAACCACGGCTACCGCCCGCGCTATAAAGAGGGCTACTTCCCCGTCCCGCCGACCGACCATTATCAGGATCTCCGTGCCGAGATGGTAGAGGTTATGGAGTCCTGCGGCCTCGTCATCGAATGCCATCACCACGAAGTCGCTTCGGGCGGCCAGTGCGAAATCGATCAGCGCTACGACACCCTCGTCAAGTCCGCCGACAACATGATGACGTATAAATACGTCGTCCGGAACGTCGCCCACCAGTACGGTAAAACCGTCACGTTCATGCCCAAGCCGATCTATGGCGATGCCGGCTCCGGAATGCATTGCCACCAGTCGTTGTGGAAGGATGGCAAGCCGCTGTTTGCCGGCGACGGCTACGCTGGTCTCAGCCAGATGGCGCTTTGGTACACCGGTGGTTTGCTGAAACACGCTCGCGCCCTGTCGGCCATCATCGCCCCGACGACGAATTCTTATAAGCGTCTTGTCCCCGGCTACGAAGCCCCCGTGAACCTCGCCTACAGCCGCCGCAACCGCTCGGCCGCCTGCCGCATCCCAATGTATTCGGCCAGCCCGAAATCGAAGCGCGTCGAATTCCGCCCCCCGGATCCCGCCTGCAATCCCTACCTCGGCTTCGCCGCGATGATGATGGCCGGACTTGATGGAATCCTGCACAAAATCTCCCCCGGCGAACCGCTCGACAAGGACATTTACGACCTGTCGCCGGAAGAGATGAAGTCGGTCGCCTCCATGCCCGCTTCGCTCGAAGAAGCGCTGAATTGTCTGGAGGACGATCACAACTTTTTGCTGAAAGGCGACGTGTTTACCGAAGAGTTGATCGAGACGTATATTTCGTATAAACGGCACCACGAAGCCGACGCGGTTCGGCTCCGGCCCCACCCTTACGAATTCGCGCTCTACTACGACATCTAAACTAGAATTTGTTGCCTACCGTTCTCCAACTCGCTATTTCCCGGGGCGGCGTCCCGAAGCTTCCGATTCTGGAAGCCCACGTGACGCCGCTCGGCATCGCCGGTGACGTCCAGAAAAACCGCAAGTACCACGGCGGTCCGAACCAAGCGTTGCTTCTGCTCACGGCCGAAGGCCTCGAAGAGCTCAAAGCCGCCGGGTTCCCTGTCTACCCTGGCGCGCTGGGTGAGAACGTGACCACGGTCGGCCTCGACCGCGGCGCCCTCCGCTTGGGCCAACGGTACCGCCTCGGCGAAGTAGAAATTGAACTAACCAAAATGAGGGAGCCCTGCCGCGCCCTTCATCCTTACGGCCCCGCCATCGGCAAAGCCGTCTACGACGCCGACGTGAAGGCCGGCCGACCCCGATCCCCCCGTTGGGGCCTCGCTGGCTTCTACGTCAAAATCTTGCGGACCGGCGTGATCCGACCCGGTGACCCGATCGTCCTCCTTTCGGATCCATGTTGATCGCCAACGATTACCTACAGCGGTTAGAGCACCACGACCCGGACGCCTTTGCGCGCATCCAACGCAGTCCCTCGGCCTATCAATCGGCGCTCGCTCTTTTCGCCCACTCCCGATTCCTGTCCGAGGAAATCATCCAACACCCCGATTGGCTCGAAGACCTTTGCGCCCGCAACGCTCTGCATCAGTCGTACTCCACCGACCAGTTCGCCGATCGGCTCGAAACATTCCTGCCCTCCGGCGTCCCTGCCGCCGTCGACCTGGCATACTTCCGCCGTCGGGAGATGCTGCGGATCCTCCTCCGGGACGTGCGTTGCTTCGCCGATCTGTCGGAGACGACCGCCGAACTCTCCAGCCTCGCCGACGCAATTGTCTATCTGACCTACCGCCGCGTCGCCGCCCATTACGCCCTCCGGCACGGGCTGCCCGCGACGGGTTTCTCCATCCTCGCCGTCGGCAAGCTCGGCGGCCAGGAGCTGAACTACAGCTCCGATATCGATCTCATTTTCCTATATGGCGCCAACGGCGAGACCCGTGGCCCAGAATCGATCACCTACAAGGAATTCTTCAAGAAGGTCGCCAACCAAATCACGGATCTGCTGTGCCGCTACACCCCCGAAGGGATCTGCTATCGCGTCGATCTGCGCCTGCGCCCGGAAGGCAAGCACGGCGAGGTTGTCATGTCGCTGGACGCCGCCAAGGCGTACTACCAAACGCGCGGCCGCGACTGGGAGCTGCAAATGCTGATCAAGGCCCGCGTCGCCGCCGGAGAGCCCTTCCCCGGCCGAGCCCTGCTGGAATTCGTCGAACCGCTGATCTACTCCACTTCACTCGACTTCACGGCCATTGAGGCGGTGTCTCAAACGCGCCTGCGCATCCACGAACAACTCGCGTCGCGCAAATTCAACTCCGCCGACATCGACGTCAAACTCTCGCCCGGCGGCATCCGCGATATCGAGTTTCTCGTCCAGTGTCTCCAGCGTTTGCATGGTGGACGCGAACCGTGGGTCCGCCACGGCGGCACGATGCTCGCCCTCTCCCGGCTCCGCGATAAGGAACTTCTGTCGGCTATTGAGTACAGCCGCCTCACGAGCGCCTATCAGTTCCTACGCCATTTAGAGCATCGCCTGCAATTCGACGACGATCGCCAAACGCACTCGCTTCCTGCCGAGCCCGCCGACACCGCCCGCCGCATGCCGCCCGCCGAAGTCGGGGGGGACGTCTCGGCTGAGCATTTGCTGCAGCATCTTCACCTCCACCTGGCCGAGGTTCACGAAATCTACGAGCGCGTCATCCACGCCCAGCGGCCCAGCACAATCAACCCCGAGCCGAGCCTTCCGCCTTCAAACCTCGTCCGCTTTCTTGACCAGAAAGCCCCGCGCCTAGCCGCCGTGCTTGCCGCACGGCCACTCCATCGATCTGCCCTGGCCTTCGAGCATTTCCTTGAGAAAATGTTGGACGCACCCGACTGGCTCGCTCTGCTCGACTGTGACCCAGTCCTGGCCGCTCATGCCCTGGACATCTTCGAAACCAGTCCGTTTCTTACCGAGCAACTGGTCCGCACTCCCGATCTGCTCGCCGAGTTCGCGCTCTTCAACGCGCCGCTCAACCCTCCGCCCCCCGAGGTCGGCGCCGCCGAACTCCGGCGCTACTTCCGCCGTGAAATGTTCCGGATTCAGGCCGAATCCATCTGCCTCCGTCTGCCTGTCTTTACGACCCTCGATAGGGCATCCCAACTCGGGGAATGGGTCATCGCCTCGGCCTATCGCATCGCCGCCGGGCCGGACCTGCCGCCGCACCTAAAGGTCATCGCTCTTGGTCGGCTCGGCATGCGCGAGTTCGATCTCGGTTCGGACGCCGACCTCGTTTTCGCCCTTCCCAACGCGGTCGCCGAAGAGCTTCCGCAGTGGTCCCGAGTCGCCGAACGGCTCATCGAGATCCTCAGCGCCTACACCGGCGAGGGCATGATGTTCGCCGTCGATTCCCGCCTTCGCCCCAACGGCCGAGCCGGCGCCCTCGTGCAAACCGAGTCCGCCTTCCGCGAGTATTTCGAACACCACGCCGAAGCGTGGGAAGGCATGGCGTACATGAAGTCACATGCCGTGGCTGGCGACATCGAAACTTCGACGGCCTTCTTGCACGAACTCCAGCGTATCGACTGGCGCCGCTACGGCCAATCCGGGCGCTCGCGAGCGGAACTCCGCCGCATGCGCCTGCGCCTGGAACGGGAACTCGGCGCCGCACAGCCCCTGAAGGCCGGCTCGGGCGGCTACTACGATATCGACTTCATCCTGATGTACCTCCGACTCAAGAGCGCTGGGTTTTTCTTCAAACAATTGTCCACCCCGCGCCGGATCGAAGTCATCGAGGAGATGGGCCATCTCGACCCCGGAGACGCCAACTTTCTACGCGATGCCGCCACGTTCTATCGCGCGCTCGACCATGGTCTCCGCGTGATCTTCGGCCACGCTGAACCCAACCTCCCCAAATCGCAACTCCATCTGGACATGCTCACCGACATCATCAGCCGCTGGACGCCGCTCCATTTGCATGACCAGCCGCTTCCCGATAAAGTGGAACAGATCCGCAGCCGCACGCGCGAAATCTTCGACCGCCTCTTTGCTGTCTAATGCGCTTTCTTCTTTTCCTCGTTTCCCTGCCCGTCCTCGTCCCTGCTGCTGACCCGCCGCTGCTCGACCGCGCTTATCAGCGCATGTACAACTTCGACTTCAAGAGCGCCCAAGGGCTCATCGATCAGCATATCGGGCAACAGCCGCAAGATCCTCTGGGCTACACCACGCGAGCCGCTTCCTTAGTCTTTCAAGAGCTTGACCGCCTCAGCATCCTCCAAACCGATTTCTTCCTCGACGACGACCGCATCGCCGCCAAGAAAAAGCTGAAGGCCGATCCACAAACCCGCGCCGCCTTCTACTGGGCCGCCCAGCAGGCCCGCGAACACGCGGATGCCGCCCTCTTGAAGAATCCGAACGACACCGCCGCACTTTTCTCGCTCTCGCTCTCCTGGGGCCTCACCACCGACTACGCCGCCTTCGTCGAAAAACGCCAACTCGGATCGCTCACCTACGCCAAGACCTCCCATAGCTACGCCAAGCGCCTAATCGCCACCGACAAAAACTACGGCGATGCCTACCTCACAACCGGCCTCAGCGAGTACCTGCTCGACAGCCTCCCCTTCTTCGTCAAGTGGTTCGTCAAGTTCGAAGACACGAAGGGCTCGAAGCAAATCGCGATCGAACAGCTCAAGTTCGCGGCCAAAAATGGCCGATATCTTGGCCCGTTTGCCAGAATCCTACTCGCTGTCGCCGCCCTGCGCGACAAGCAGAAACCAGAGGCCAAAGACTGGCTGGGCGGACTCGTGCGAGACTATCCGGAGAACCCTCTTTTGCGACATGAATTGGAGAAGCTCCGTTGAGCCAGTTAACTGACTACGAATGCTGCGGCCCCTTATTGGTGGTGCGTGAGTTCCACGACTACGACGGCCAATGCCTAAGCCCTGGCCAATCCATTGAGTTCGACTTTTATAACTACGTGCCGTACGAGGCCGGTTATACCTTCTCTTCCAATGGTCAGACGGTACTTCGTCTCTCCGGGGACGTCCCCACCGATCGAGACGTCGTCTCCCATCCGGAACGCTATTTCGCCCTTCCCCTCCCCCGCCTCGCCTGGTACACCAACGGCCCGGCGCTACCGGTGACGGCGGAGTTCGCCGATCTCGATGGCCGCACCTATCGCGCCGGCGATCAGATTCTCTGGGCGGTGCACGAACGCGACCAGACCCAGATGATCCATCTGTTTCAGGGCCACTCCGGCCCGGTCCTTCACCTCGACGAGCAGAACCCGGCTCACGCCGCCGTCCTGCTCTACCCCGAACGATATTTTGAGCTCCCCTTCGATGCCCGGCCTGAGTGATTACGCCCAACGCGGTTTGCTGAAATGCCGACGCCCCTTCGTCGATTTCGACGGCGAGATTTGGATGCCCGGAGACCCCCTCCAATTCACGTCCGCCCTTCCGGGTGAACCCTTCGTCTTTCTCGATGGCGCCAAAGCCGTCCTGCGCCTGATCGAATCCGACATCGAACAGGGCGAAGTCCTCGCCCAGCCCGAGCTCTATTTCGAGCTTCCGCCGCTCGAAGCCTGATCCTCTTCACCCTTATCCCGACGGGCGCATAATAGTAGTAATGCGCCTCGCCGTTATCCCGGTTTTTCTTCTCGCCACCCGCTGCCTATCCGCGCAGGTGATCGAGTTCGAATCCGGCGGCCTCCGTTACCAAACTTTAACCAAGAACGGCGTCACCATCATGTACGCCCATCTGCCGGCCATCGTTCGCGAGTACTCGACCATCCAGGTCGCCGTCTCCAACGGCACTAAACAGCCCATCATCATCCGCCCCGAAGATTTCACTTGGACCCCTGAAACCGGGCCCGCCATCACTACCATCGCTCCCCGCTTCGTCGTGAAGGAACTCCTCACGAAGGCTCGCCGAGACGACGTCGTCGGCCTCGTCGGGGCCTACGAGACCAGCCTCTACGGCCTCTCCCAACTCCGTTCCTCCACCGGCTATGAATCCCGTCGCCGCGCCGCACTCGCCGAAGTCGAGTCCGCCAAGCTAAAGGCCGCCGCCGCCGCTTCCGCCATCGCATTCGTCCAAATTAAACTCGTCGCCGGCGAAACCACCGACGGCGCACTCTTCTTCAACACCGCCGGCAAGCATCTCCCGCCCGGCCTGCTCCGGGTCCTTTGCGGCAATCAACTCTTCGAGTTCACCCCCAGTCTCCCGCCCGCCCTCAAAGAACGGTAGCTGCACCGTCAGGCACTCCCGCCGCATCACAAGAGGACTGGAGCCTTATGCCGACTCTTTTTGAACCTCTTATCCTGGGGAAACTCTCTCTCTCCAATCGCATCGTCATGGCACCCATGACCCGCAGCCGAGCCAACATCGATGGCGTGATCGGCGAACTCACCGCCACCTACTACGCCCAGCGCGCTTCCGCCGGGCTTCTCATCTCCGAGGGCACCATCCCCTCGGCCATGGGCAAAGGATACGTCCGCATTCCCGGCATTTATTCGCCCGATCAGATCGTCGGCTGGAAACGGGTCACCAATGCCGTCCACTCCGCCGGCGGCCACATCTTCCTTCAGATCATGCACTGCGGTCGTATCGCCCATCCCCAACTCCTCCCCGGCGGGGCCCAATCCGTTGCCCCTTCCGCCATTCTCCCGAACGTCAAAACCTGGATCGACGGCGTCGGCATGGTCCCCCTCGAAACCCCTCGTGCCCTCGAAACCAGCGAGATCCCCGGCATCATCGAAGAGTTTCGCCAAGCCACCGTCAACGCCCTTGCCGCCGGCTTCGACGGCGTCGAACTCCACGCCGCCTCCGGCTACCTGCCCATGCAGTTTCTATCGTCCAGCACGAACCACCGCACCGACCAGTACGGCGGCTCCGCCGTCAACCGCTCCCGCTTTGTCCTCGAGGCGCTCACCGCCATGGTCTCCGTCGCCGGTGCCGACAAAGTAGGCATCAAAATCAGCCCGGCCATGCCGTTCAACGACCTGACCGACGAGAACCCCGCAGAAACGTATTCGACGCTCGCAAACGCCATTGGCGGCCTCGGAATCGCCTACCTGCACGTCGCCCAGACGGCCCTGACGCCGGACTTCCACGCCATCCTCCGGCCCCTCTTCACCGGCCCCTATCTCGTCGGCGCCGGGCTCACCAAAGAATCCGCCACCGCCCTGCTCGCCTCCGGCCAGGCCGACGCGGCCGTATTCGGCGTCGCCTTCATTGCAAACCCGGACCTCCCCGCCCGCTTCGCCTCCCACGCCCCCCTGGCCACCCCCGACGCGTCAACTTTCTACACGCCGGGAGCCCAGGGTTACACCGACTATTTACCGAAGTAAGTGTCGTCAATCACGATCGGGGTGAGCAGCTTGATCGCATCCACCTGCTTTTTCGCCATCTCCGGCCGTAGCTTGTCTTCAATGCTCTTGCGAACATCTTCGAGCCCCTTCGACCGCCGCTCTTCCACCAGAATCAGGTGGTAGCCAAAGGGGCTCTCCACCGGCTCTCCCACCTTCCCGATCGGCTGCGAAAACGCTGCCTGCTCAAACTGAGGAACCATCTGGCCCTTGGCAAAGAATCCCAAATCGCCTCCGGCCGCGCCGGAACCCGCATCGTCGCTCTCGGCCTTGGCCAGCGCCGCAAAGTCGCCGCCGCCGTCAATCTTCGCCTTCAACTCTTTCGCCTTCGCCAGCGACTCTTCTTTCTTCAGGTCCTTCTTGCCTTCCTTCAGCGGAACGCGCGAACCCTCGAACCGAATCAGAATATGCTTGGCCTTCACTTCCTCGGCCTCGCTCTTGGTCTGCTCATATGCCGTTTTAATCGCCGCTTCGTCGATCGTAACTTTGTCCGAAATCTCTTTAAACAACGACGACGCCAGCATTTGGTCGATCTGGAACGCCATCTGCGCCTTCGTCTTCGGATCCTGGTCCATCTTCCGCTTCCGCGCTTCCATCGCCATCATTTTGAGTTCGGCGTACTGTTCGGCCACCCGTCGCTTGTTCGGGCCGGAAGCCTGCGTCTTGATCTGCTCCGGCAATCCCGCGAGAAATCCTTCATACTCGCTCTTGGTCACTTTGGCCGAACCAATCTGAATCACGACCGGGTCGCTGGTGTTTACCGCGACGGCTGGCTTGGCGGCAGAGGCCGGCTTGGCGGCGGAGGCCGGCTTGGCAGCGGCGGCGGCCGGTTTCGGCGCGGCGGCAGCGGCAGGCTTCTCGGCAGTCACGGCCGGCTTGGCCGGCGCGGGAGCTGCCTTTTTCGGGGTCGGCGTTTGGCCGTTCACAAGCAATGCAGAAAAAAGTGCGGCAGTGCTAAGTCCAACAAACTGAAAAGCTTTCATCTAGGTACCTTCATTTAGAATATCCCGAAAAGGACGAAAATACTTGCACCCGTCCGTTAGACTCTCGGGTAGAGGATCAAATCGCTAATGCAACCCGCTCCGAAGAAGCCGACCCCGGCCCGCCTCCGCGTTCTCTGGCCCGACGTCTGGGCCCTCATCAAGCCCCGTCGCGCCGCGCTGGCACTCGGCTTAGTGCTCATCGTGATCAGCCGTACCGCCGGGCTTGTTCTGCCCGCTTCCACTCGTTTTTTGATCGACGACATCCTCGGTAAGAAGCAGTACGAACTACTCGAACCGCTCATCGCGGCCGTCTTCCTCGCCACCGCCATCCAAGCCGCCACCTCCTATTCACTCACCCAACTCCTGTCGAAAGCTGCCCAACGGCTCATCGCCGAAATGCGCAGCAAAGTCCAATCCCACGTCGGCCGACTGCCCATCAGCTACTTCGATGCCCATAAGTCCGGTGCCCTCGTCTCCCGCATCATGAACGACGTCGAAGGCGTGCGCAATCTGGTCGGCACAGGACTCGTCGAACTCGTCGGCGGACTCCTCACCGCCTGCCTGTCGCTCTTCGTCCTTCTGTCGATCAGCCCGAAGATGACCGGCGTCGCCCTCGCCGTCGTCCTCGTCTTCACCGGCGTTCTGCAACAAGCGTTCAAGAAGCTCCGACCCGGCTTCAAGGAACGCGGCGTCATCCAGAGCGAGGTCACCGGCCGCCTCACCGAATCCCTCGGCGGTGCCCGCGTTATTAAGGGCTACCACGCCGAAGCCCGCGAAGAACAGGTTTTCCGCAAGAATGCCAACCGCCTGCTCGACAACATCCTGAAGTCGCTCAGCGGCGTCTCTGTCCTCTCGCTTTCGGCCACTTTGCTGCTGGGCATTGTCGGTGCCCTCGTCATGTGGATGGGTGCCGGTCAAATCATCGCCGGCACCATCACCCTCGGTGGCTTCGTCACCTTCACCGCCTTCCTCGCTTTTCTGGTCGCCCCCGTCTTCCAGATCGTGAACATCGGCACTCAGTTAACGGAAGCGATGGCCGGCCTCGAACGAACCCGCGAAATCCTCAACGAACCGCGCGAAGAGGATGACCCCCGCCGTACCGTCGCTCTCGGGTCGATCAAAGGCGAAGTCCGCTTCGAGGATGTCAGCTTCCAATACGAAGAGAACAAACCCGTCCTGCAGCACGTCAGCTTCGTCTCTTCCCCGGGCACCATGACCGCCCTGGTCGGCTCCTCCGGCTCCGGGAAGTCAACCACCATCGGCCTTATTGCCGCCTTCTATGTGCCGAACTCCGGGCGCGTCACCATTGACAACGTCGACCTCTCCACGGCCGTCCTCGCCAGCTACCGAACCCAAATCGGCGTCGTGCTCCAGGAGACCTTCCTGTTCGACGGTACCGTCCGCGAGAATATCGCCTTCTCTAAACCCGATGCCTCCGACGAGGACGTAATGCGCGCCGTCAAGATGGCCCGGGTCGACGAGTTCTGCGAAAAATTCCCCGAAAAATACGAAACCATCGTCGGCGAACGCGGCGTGAAACTCTCCGGCGGCCAGCGCCAGCGCGTCTCCATTGCCCGCGCCATTCTCGCCGACCCACGTATTCTTATCCTCGACGAAGCCACCAGTTCGCTCGACAGCGAAAGCGAAGCCCTGATTCAGGAAGGGCTTAACTTTCTCATGAAGGGCCGGACCACTTTCGTCATTGCCCATCGCCTATCCACGATTCGAAAGGCCGATCAAATCCTGGTCGTCGAAGGCGGCGAGATCGTCGAACGAGGCACCCACCCCGAGCTATTGGCGATCCAGGGTCGCTACCGCGAACTGTATGAAAAGCAGCACGGCCTCGAAAGGAACCTGTTCCTAGCGCCCGGCGAAGGCGACGCGTAAAGCCGCCGCCGCAGTCGCCACCGCCTCCCGGGCCTGGGCAAACTCAGCCGTCATCAACGCAAATCCATGCACCATGTCGTTATAGTCATGGTGCTCCACGGCCACCCCGGCCCCGAGCAGTTTCGCCACAAAAGCCAGGTCTTCCTCCCGCAATGGATCCACCTCCGCCGTCACCAAATACGTCGGCGGAAACGAGCGAAAGTCCTCGGTCTTTAAAGGCGACACCCGCGGGTCACCTCGCTGCCCGTCCGCATACACCGTCCAGCCCCGCTGCATGTCGTCCGCGTTCGGCCACGGCCCCGGCTGCACCGCCTGCTGACTCCTCGCATCCAACATCGGGTAGAACAGCATCTGCCATCGCCACCCCGGCACCGCGGCCGCCACGCTCGCCGCCAACGCCCCGCCCGCGCTGTCGCCTCCCACTGCCAACCAAGGAACGCGTTCCGCTAGCCAATCGGCCACCGCCAACCCATCGTCAAACGCCGCCGGAAACGGATGTTCCGGTGCCAGCCGATAGTCCACCGCGCAAACGCCGCATCCGGAAAGCAAGGCCAATTCCCGGCAAAACAGGTCGTGCGTATCCAGGTCGCCGCTCAAAAAGCGCCCCCCATGGAAGTACAGCAGAGCCCCCGCCGACCACGCGCCGTAGAGCCGCACCGCCACCCCGTTCGCCACGCCATCTTCCACCACCAACTCCCGCGCCACCACCCGCTGAAACCGCCGCGCCCCCCGCATGGCGGCTCGCGTCTCGGCAATCGTCATCTCCCCCCGCGGCTTTGCGCCCGCGCACAGTGCTATATAGCGATCTAAATCGCCAGGCACTCCATCACCTCCCGGTAAAACTCCGGATGGGATTCCCACGTCTGCGCCGTCACCAGACGCCCGTCCCGCACCGCCTGCCAATGCTCCCACTTCCCGCCCGCCTGCGTCACTTCAAACTTCACGTGCTCGTAGCAGGTCACCCGCCGACCCTTCACGAGACCCGCCGCAATCAGCACCTGAATCCCGTGGCAAATCGCGAACACCCACTTGCCCGATTCTGAAAACGCACGCACGATCGCCAACACCTTCCCGTCGTTCCGCAGATACTCCGGGGCCCGCCCACCCAGCACCAGCACCGCGTCGTAGTCCGCCGCCCGCACGTCCTCGAACGCTAATTCTGCCTCGACGCCGTACCCCGGCCGCTCAACGTAAGTGCTCCATCCCGGTTCAAAATCGTGCATCACCATGTGCAGCCGACGCTTTTCCGGCGCCGCCACCACAGCCTCGTAACCCTCCTCCCGCAGCCGATGAATCGCATACCAACACTCGTAACCTTCTCCGGAGTCGCCGGTCAGAATTAGAATGCTTTTCATTTCGTCAGGTTCTCATACCAGTAGCAACCGCCCTTGCCGCCCACGACAAGATCCAGGTCGCCATCGCCATCGATGTCGCCTACCGCCACCTGCATCCCTGCCCCGGCCATCCCGCCGTAGTCGATGATGTGCCGCACCCACTCGATCCGCTTCCCATCCGTCGTCCGCTGGTACTCATACCAATAGATGCCCAGCGAGTCATTCACGCCCGGCTCATGGTCATGCGCAAAAAGCCGCTTCCCGGCCACTAAATCTTTCTTGCCGTCACCGTTCAAATCCACCAGCGCCGTCGCGTGCGCCTGGCTCCAAACGTCGTCCACCTTCTGCTCATTGCTGAACTTGCCATCCGCCCCCTGCGTCAACCAATAGATCCCATAGTCGTGTGCATGCGGCCATAAAATGTCGTTCTTCCCATCGCCGTTCACGTCCAGCGCATACATAAACCCAGTGGCTTTCTTGATGTCCCAGTCGGCGTGCTCGGTCCAGTTCGGCGCCTCCAGCCAACCCTTCGGCGTGATGATGTCCGTCTTGCCATCGCCGTTGACGTCCCCGGCCCCAATCCCGTGGCCGAAGTTCTTTTCGTTCGCCACTCGCTTCTCAAACTTGCCCTTCACAAACTCGTAATACACGGTCGGCCCTTTGCCCCCGAACTGCGGCAAAATCTCGTTGGCCTTCCCGTCGTTATTCAAATCGACGAAGAACATGAACTCGACACTGTTGCCTTCGTCGATCAGATGCTCTTTCCATTCGCCCGTCTTCCCCGGATTTTCAAACCACGCAATCCGCTTCGTGAAATACGAACAGCTAATCACGTCCATTTTGCCATCGCCATTCACGTCGAGGATCAGGTCCGTGAAGTTGTCGATGTAGTTGTTCAAAAAACCAACCGTCCGAAACTTGTGGCTCTTCCATTTCTTGCCCGGCAACTGCTCGTGCCAGTATTCCCCGTTGACGACGTCCATCCGCCCGTCACCATTGATATCGGCCATCGCCGCCGTCTCATTGGCTCCGTAGTGCAGTTGGTGCTTCCGGAACGGGATATCTTCTTTGCGGCCAGCCCACAGGGCCGTCGTCGCAAGCAGGAGCAAAATGTAGCGTGGCATCGGGACGATTCTATCGGAGAATGCCCCGCCGTAGCAGATCGGGCAAAATCTGCCGCTGCAGGCTCGGCGAAATCAGCCCCGTATCGTCCCCGGCGCCGAACCAAATCAACTCGGCAATCTCACCGCTCGCTACAGGCTCACCGGCCAACACCCCCGTGTAAAGCGAGATGCTCACCCGCCGCGGATCCCCCGCCGCCTCGTCCTCGTACCGACCACAATGCTCTATAGCACTTACCGTCGTGCCCAACTCTTCTGCAATCTCCCGCTCGAGCGCCCGCTCCTCCGTCTCGTCCCCTTCCGGCTTCCCGCCCGGCAGGATCAGCAGCGTCGTCCCGCGGCACTTCCGGCAGAGCAGCAGCCGATTCTCCCGGACGACCAGCAACCCAATCTTGCGGATCATTGCAGAATCGGGAACGTCAGGTAGTCGTGCGGAATGAACAGGCTGCCCTCGGTCGTAGGGACAACCAAGCTCACCTTCCGCCCGGTCAGCAGCGCCTGCGTAAACTGCCCCGCAATCGCCGTCACCTGCGCCCCGGTCTCGTGCGCAAACTCCAGCCGGAAGTGCCGAATCCCCGCCGCCCGCCATCGGCCCAAATGCGCGCTCGCCTCCTGCGCCTCCGCTCCAAAAATCGTATTCCGACAACCCGCATCCGCCAACACCGGATGCGCCCGTCCCTGCTGATCCCGCACGGCCACCCGATGCGTCTCGCAAGGCCGCCCGCAATCTTTGTAGCTGGTCCCCGTCGAAAGAAACCGGCAGAACACACAGTGCTCGGTGTGGAACACCGGCAGATGCTGATAGGCAATCGCCTCGATCAACTCCGGCCCTACCCGCCGCGCCAAGTCCGCCACCTGCTCGGCGTTCAAATCATGCGTCGGCGTAATCCGCTCCAAGCCCATTTCCAGAAACGCCGCCGCCGTTAACGAGTTCGCCGCGTTCAAGCTGAAGTCTCCGATCATATTCGCCCGGCCCTGCAGCGACTCCACCAACCCAGCCGACCGCACGAGCAGCGGCACCCCCAGATTCCGCATGAAATCCGCCATCTTCTCTTCGCCCGGCTTCAGCACCCGCGGCGTCGCCACCCGCACCGTCAAGCCGGTCGCCAGCACCCGGTCCAGCGACGGCCGCAGCCCGTACAAGTCCAGGTAGTCGAGCGTGATGCTCGCCGGGGCCAACGCGATCGCCGCCTCCAACTGCTCCGGAGTCCGTACCAAAAGATGGAGTTGCGCAGGCCCGCCCACCGCCGCCTGCGGCGTCACCGTCAACCTCACCTCGCCAAGCACCGTCGCCGGTCGCTCGGCCTGGCGTTGCTGCAACTGCTCCACCGCCTGCCGGCGCAACCCATTCAACAGCGACACCGGCACAAACGGCAACCCCTCCACTGTCAACTCCAACGTCCCCAATTCATACGCCGAAGTCCCCAAACGCTCCAACTGCTCCCGCGCCGACTCTAGCGTCAATCCCCGGCTCTGCGCCGCCACCAGAGCCGTCGGCGATGCCACCGTCACCGACACCGTCCCCACTGTCCAAACCGCCCGCAACCGAGCGCCGACCCGCGCCTCCACCACCACGTCCACTCGCTGCTTATACACAAGCGAGCCCTGCGTATACGGCCTCGCCTGCTTCTCTAAATCATGGTCGTGCGTCCGCCACACCCAATCCCCGGGGCGAATCCGACTGAAGTCAATCGCCCCGTTGGCGAAGCTAATCTCGCCCTGCTGACTGACCCCGTACACGTTCCCGCCCTCTTCCCGCTCCTGCGGGCTCCGCCAATCCGCGGCATCGAACACCACCCCGTCCCCCGGCTTGCACGGGAGTTCCAAATCCACCACCACCGACTCACCCAGCACCCGGCTCACCGTCCCCAGCCGTACCCCCCGATGCCGCGGCGACCGCCCCGAAACCACCGTCTGATGGTTCGTCCCGCTCAGAAAATGCGCCCCTAGCCCGCGCGAATACACCTGCTCCAACAACGGCTTCTGCCCCGCCACCGATTCGCCGTCCACCGCCATCCGATACGCCCGCGTCGTCAGCGCCACGTACTCAGCGTCTTTGTAGCGGCCTTCAATCTTAAACGCACTCACCCCGGCCGCCGCCATCGCCGCCACATGATCGAGCGAATAGAGGTCCCCTGGGGACAGCAGATACCGCGCGTCCCCTAACGGCTCTAGTGCGCCATCCACCAGCAACTCGTATGGCAGTCGACAAGTCTGCGCGCACTGCCCCCGATTCGCGCTCCGCCCGCCCCACGCTTCCGATGAAAAGCACTGCCCCGAATACGCCACGCAAAGTGCACCGTGAACGAAAATCTCCAGTTCGCAGTCGGTCGCGGCCTTGATCTTAGCGATCTCTTCAATCGAAAGCTCTCGCGCCAGCGTCACCCGCCGCACCCCGAATCGCTGCGCCAATCGCACGCCCTCAACGTTCGTGATGCTCATCTGGGTGCTCGCATGGACTTCGAGATCCGGTGCCAGCTCCCGCACCATCCGCAGCACCCCGACGTCTTGAATGATCACCGCGTCCACCCCGGCGCTAGCGATCGCGGCCAGCACGCGCTTGGCCTCGGAGAGTTCATGCTCAAACACGAGTGTGTTGAACGCGACGTATCCGCGAACTCCCCGCTCATGCAGCGTCCGCATCACTTCGGGCAGCTCTTCGAGCGAGAAACCCACTTTGGCACGGGCGGTAAAGTGCTTCAGCCCAAAATAGACAGAATCGGCACCGGCTTCGATGGCGGCCCGCAACTGCGGCCAATACCCCGCCGGACTCATAATTTCAGGCTTCACCCCTCTAGGATAGCGCTCGACCTTGTGTTAATCTAACGGTCAGGCGTGGCGCTATCGTCTAGTGGTTAGGACGGGGCCCTCTCAAGGCCCAGGCAGGAGTTCAATTCTCCTTAGCGCTACCATTCCTACTAGGGGTTGAACTTTCCCCAGGCCAGTTCAACTACATTTTTCCCTTATTGCTCCAGGAGTATTGGGACATATTTGCTGCCGCCTTGTTGTCCTTCTTCCCAAGCGCCAGGATTTCGACGTCCGAGCCGTACGGAACTCCTCCGTATTTCCAAGCTATACCAAAACCGTTTGTATAGTGGGCATGCCTTGCATGGGGCCACAGACCGCTCGGCCCTGGTGTCCCATATAGGGGCTGATCGCTAACGATGACAGCGATCTTGTTCATAATCATCGGATCGCCTTGGCAGGCAGCCTGTAGTTTTGGAGTTGCGTAGGTCAGAGCCATTTGATGGCATGGTAACCCGTCCTCGGCGCATGGTCAATCGGATATTCCCCTAGGCAACCGCCAGCTCTCGGAACAGCCCGCTCTCCGCCCGACCCGGCTGCCGCTTCGGCATCGCAAAACGCCGATTCATCTCCAGCGCATTCCAAAACGATTGTCCGCCCGCGTCATTCGTGAAAAACACGAAGGTCTTGTCAGCAAACGCCGCCACGTCCTGAATTCGAGTCTGCCAAGCGTCCAACTCCAACGCTGAGTATTTGTAGCCGCTGCCCCGTGACGGCTGCCGCTCTTCGAAATCAACGAACCAGTCCGCCCGCTGCTTCCCGTGCAACCGCGCATACCCGGTCGCCGACGTCAAAAACGAAGTCGCCGGCATCCCCTTAATATGCTCCGGCTGATCAATGTTCGCAAAGCCCACCCGATAGTCGATCAGCGTACCAATCGCTTCCGGGCAAGACCAACTCGCGTGCCGCATCTCCGCAACCAACGGAAACTCCGCAAACGCCCGCCGCAACTGAATAAAATAGTCCCGATTCTCCTGCGTGAATCGAAACGACCACGGAAACGTCATCAACACCGCTCCCAACTTCTTCGCGCGTCGCAAAGGGCGCAACCCTTCACAAAACGCCTCCACCGCCGGAATCTCCAGCCGTCGCTCATGCGTAAACTGCCGATGCAAACGCGCGACGAACTGAAATCGCGGGTTCATCGCCGTCTTGTCCAACCACAAATTCGCCAACTCCGGTCGCGGCAAACTCTCAAACGTCGCCGGGATCTCCGCCGCGTCGAACCGCTCCGCTACAAATTGCAACGGATGGAACCCCTTCGGCTTGCCGGAGGGATAAATCACGCCCTCCCACTGGGGAAAGTTCCAGCCGGAAGGCCCAACCAGAACGGGGGTGCTGGCCGGTGTTAGGGAATTGGCGTCCATCTGAAACTTAACCATGGGAAGGAACCTCGATCAGAATATTTGCTCTTTGTTCGCCCCCAGAATACGGCAAATCGACCGATCAGGTCAAGAAGTATTTTCGCCTTTGTTTCGCCTTTTAAAAATAATGGCCGATTCGTAACCTTTGCATCGGACAAAACGCTATATCTATAATCCCCGTTACGAAGGACGGGTACGCACCCAGAACATCGAGTACGTGCCCGTCCACCCCTTACTGCTAATCGAACATACCCTCATAGAGAACACTCGACAAGTACCGTTCTCCCGAGTCCGGCAGTACCACCACTATATTCTTCCCCTTCATCTCTGGCTCCCGTGCGATCTTCAGCGCCACGGCCGCAGCCGCCCCGCAAGAAATTCCGCACAAGATCCCCTCTTCCTTCGCCAGCCTTCGGGCCATCTCCACCGCCTCTTCGTTCGAAACCGGCTCCACCCGATCCACGATCGAAAGATCCAGCGTATCCGGCACAAACCCAGCCCCGATGCCCTGAATTTTATGCGGCCCCGGCTTTACCGGCTCCCCCTTTAATGTTTGGCTGATCACCGGGCTATTGGTCGGTTCCACGGCCACCGACAAGATATTCTTGCCGCGCGTGTTCTTAAAGTAGCGCGAGATCCCGGTAATGGTCCCCCCCGTACCAACACCGCAAACCAAGGCGTCCAGCTCCCCTTCTAGGTCGTTCCAAATCTCCGGACCCGTCGTTTGCTCATGAATTGCCGGATTCGCCGGATTTTTAAACTGCTGCAGCAGAACGTAACGATTCGGATCCCGCGCCACCAACTCCTCCGCTTTAGCAATTGCACCCTTCATCCCCATCGTGCCGTCGGTCAGCACCAGATTGGCCCCGAACGCCTTCAACACCTTCCGCCGTTCGATCGACATCGTCTCCGGCATTGTCAGCGTAATCTGGTAACCCCGCGCCGCTGCCACGAAAGCCAAGGCAATCCCCGTATTCCCACTTGTCGGCTCCACCAACTCCTTCCCCGCCAGTAGCAACCCGCGTTTCTCGGCATCCCAAACCATGGACGCCCCAATCCGGCATTTCACCGAATACGCTGGGTTCCGGCCTTCAATCTTGGCGTAGACGTGCGCTCCGCCCGGCGTTACCACCCGGTTGAGCTTAACCAAGGGAGTGTTCCCTATTGTGAGTGAGTTATCCTGATAAATCATAATTCGAGATCCTTCCGTTTAAATGTCCCAGTTAGGAATATATTTTCCGTTTCGCTCTTTCCATCGCAACGCGAGCTCATCCAGTGTCGTCTGGTCGACCACGTCGGAAACCGCCTGATCCACCCGGTCCCACATCTCCGTGAACGGATTTTCCCCGCGCCGTTTCGCCGTACCGATCGCCCCGTTACGGCCCCCGTCAATATGACGAACCACCTCTCCGATGGTGATCTCATCCGCCGACCGGGCCAGCAGGTAGCCCCCGTCTGCCCCGCGCCGGGATTCTACAAACCCCCCCTGCTTCAGCCCCGCCAGAATCAACTCCAAAAACTTCTGAGGAATCTTCTGCCGACGGGCAATTTCAGCAATCTTACTCGGGGCGGGGCCGCCGTGGGCGGCTAGGTCATATAAAGCATGCAGGGCGTATTCGCCCTTTACAGAAATGGTCATGAATAGAATGGAGGAGGGACTCCCTATTTCCTACTAGGGATTATACTATTCACCGACCGGTCACACATTAGCCGCTCGGCTAGCCCGCAACGGCACCCCGCGCACGGCCAATCTTTCCACCAGCGACGCATGGTAAGCCGGATGAAGAAGGAATCCCCCATCGGCATGAGTTGCCAAACCGCGATTGCGCAACAGCAACGGCAACTGCTTCTCCCCCGAGCTCAGCCCCTCATCCGATAGCCGCGCCAACCCGCCCGGAGCCACTCCCACCTTCCGCAAAAAATCGTGCGCGAACACCTGCGCGTCCAGCGAATCCAACGCCGCCGCCCCTCGTGCCCATTGCGACTCCGGCGCGCCGCTGCTGACGAGCGCGATAGCGAAAAAAACATGTCTACCCGTCGGTACCGAAAACAGCTCCGTAAACGCCAACATCAGTTCTTCCTGCCCCGAGCCCGTCTGGTCGACAAACTCGGCCAACGAAGGAACGGATGGCCACGCGATGGTTCCGTTATGTCGCGTCGATGTTACATCAGCCCGGGGAATGCCATCGTAGGCCGCATGGAAGCCCCGTAGCTGCTCCGAACTCGCATCCGTTGGCTTTGCTGGGCTCCGCCACGGCTCGAGCCCCTGACGCACGCCATCAATCTGCGCCTGGGTCTGCTGCGCCAATCGCACATACCGCGCGAACGCCGAACACTGCGCCTCCTCCGCCACCGCCTTCCGCACTTTCGCCAAATACAGATCCGCGTCCACCGCTTTCGCCAAACATCCAACCCGCTTCCCGGCCTCGGTCATCTCCTCCAGCGCCACCACCTGCTTCCGCGCTTCCCCACTTGCGGTCGCCAGCGTTTCGTCCGCCTGCTACGAGGCCGCCGCCAACCGATCAAACAACCGCCGCTATACAAGCGCCGTGATCGAATACACGACGAGGATCTGCGTTCGCCGAGCCCGATGGCTCCCCAACAGCCAAGCCGTAAACAATAGAGCACCCTGCGCCCCCAGCAAAGCCAGGAGCGCAAACCAGCGTGAAAGGTAAAGAGCCATCCCCTCAAAGGTCGGGTACCAGCTCACAACCGAAAGCAAAATACTGTCGACCTCGGCGCCCCCCTGAAATTGACCACCTCTGCTCCAATAAACTTGACCAGATCAAAAGCTGATCATGCCGCGTGGCATGCCGACGGGCGGGACCTTCCTCATCCGTGCCGCAGGCGCGTATATCGTGGAATAGGTTTATGCACCGACGTTTTGCCCGCGCGGCCAGACCGGGCGCCACAAGCCCATGCTCGTCGGAGAGGTAGCGCCGCCGGGGCCAGTTGGTGGTAAAGTTTTGGCGAGCAGGCCTCGTCAATTCTTCGCGAGTGCCGAAGGACGACGAACAGTCCCCGGATCATCGGCTCCAAACAACGCCATTGATCCGCCAAAAGCGCGGCTCTCTTCTAGCTTCTTCGCTGTTTACCGTGGGTAGAATCACCCGTCAAAGTTCGCCCGCCAAGGACGAGCAAACGTCCTTGGCCCCGCGGTCGGCCGTGTAAAGCGAGAAAAACCAAAGGCAGCGTCCCACTCTCTGACCACCGCCGCGGCCGTACCCACACGAAAGAGCGAGGACGCCATTTCTAGCACCACTGCCAGTTATCCGGCTGCGACTGCCTTCGCGGAACCACCCGCGCAGTTTTGCGAATACCCTCCATCTTCGTCGTCACCGCCGGATTCTGTGCCGCCACGTTGGCCTTTTCCGTCGGATCCTTGCTGAGGTCATACAACTCGAGCGGGCCATTCGCCTGCGGACGCACCGCCTTCCATGTCCCCATCCGCACGGCTTGCATCGGAACTTCATCCAACGAATCACCCTTCATCGCGGAGAATTTGGGCAAATCCCAGTAAAGATACTCCGGCTGCCCCTGCTTTCCCCTACCGAGCAGGGTGGGTACCACCGAAACTCCATCCACTTCCGGCGGCGTCTTCACCCCGCTCAACTCCGCCAGCGTCGGCAACACGTCCTGGAACATCCACGGCTGCGCGCTGACAGCGCCGACCTTAACTTTGCCAGGCCACCGGACAATCATCGGCGTCCGAAGGCCACCTTCGTAGAAATCCTGCTCGTGTCCCCGCAATCCGCCGGTCGAATTTAAGAAGCCGCCATCGTTCCATAACGCCGTCGCCGAGCCGTTGGCGCTGCAAAAAAACACAATCGTGTCCTCGACCTGCTTCTCGCTCTCCAGCGTTGCCACTAACTGCCCAACGTATCCGTCCAGACGCGAAACCATGGCGGCGTAGTCCGTCCGCGGCTTCGCCTGGTTCGCGTAATGGCGATTCGGGTCAACAAGCGGTTCGCCTTCCGGAATCTTCCCGTCGTAAGGCACCATCGAGTCCCCGGGCACCAGGAGCTCAAGGTGCGGCAACGTGAACGGGACGTGGCAGAAAAACGGGGTATTCTTTCCTGCATACTCCCGAATGAACCCATTCGCCAGACCTGCGATCACATCTTTGGCGTGGTGCCTTCCTTCTCCCCCCGGAGCCAGCTGCAAATCCTCATCGTCGCTCAGGTAGCCAGGATACTAATAATGCGCACGCGCTTGGCGCAGATAGCCGAAAAACGCATCAATTTTTTTTGATGGGTACCCCGGTAGTATTCACATCCTCCAAGCCCCACTTGCCGAAGCAGCCGCTCTTGTAGCCAACGGTCCCTAACACCGCGGCAATCGTAATGTCCTCCGGCAGCAGTGGCACGCCGCCCTTGCTCGACCGCACCGACGTGTGGCCCGTATGCTTACCGGTCATCGACACACTACGCGAAGGTGCGCAAACCGTACAAACCGCATACGCCTCCGTAAACCGCATCCCCTCCGCCGCTGGTTTGTCGATATGCGGCGTCTTGATGTGCTTCTGCCCAAAACATCCCAAATCGCCATAGCCCAAATCGTCGGCCAAAATGAACAGGATGTTCGGGGGTGCCACCGCCTGTCCAGGCGCCGACGAAGCCGCCGCCAGAGAAAGAAACGTACCCCGGTGCATTGGCAGATTATGATGGCGCAACAGTGGCGTTGACCGCCAGCCCATTTCCACAATCCCCTTTCAAACCGTGCATTCGGTTTTCCCGCACACGGCTTACCTAGGATCGTCCAGATGTGGCTTGCGCCGGGTATTTCACACTGCCCATTAACTTATGCAGTCCCCTTCTATAAAGCTGATCGCCCATAAAAGGCGGACGCTTCGCCGATACTGCCCGCGGCGCACACTTCTAAACACGAACCCATCTATCTTGTTGAACTCCCGCCAAGGAGCTTATCCGGACAGGACTCGCACCCCTGAGAACGATGCGACTTTCAGGACGCACCATCCTCTCTCTTCTAGTAGCGTCCGACCGTCGGGTCAATCTGCAAGCTCCACCGGTCAATCCCACCGGCCATCGAAACGCAGTTGCTCACCCCTTGCGCCCGCAACCAGTTCACCACATTCAAGCTCCGCACCCCATGGTGACAGTAAACGACTAACAACTCATCGTCGGCCTTCCCTTCCAACTCCTGCAGCCGCCCCGGCACCGAATTCATCGGCACCAGATTGGCCCCTTCAATCCGGCATAGCTCCCATTCGCCCTGCTCCCGGCAATCAATCAGGCACATCTTCTCGCCAGCTTCACGCTTGGCCACCACCTGTTGAGGTGTCAGTTCCAGTTCCGTCATAAACAATCCTAATGATCCCGGTTGGTCACCAGCTCAGTCACACTCAGCAGCGCCCGCTGAAACGCCGTGTCTGGAAACTGGTGGATCAAAATGCGAGACCGTTCCGTAAACATCGTCGCCCGCTCCATAGCCCGCTCCACCCCCCGATACTTTGCCACGATCGCCAGAATCTCGGCAAAGGAGACGCGCTCATAGCTCCGCTCCCGCAGTACCGTCTCCACCCGCAGCCGTTCCGCCGGAGTGGCATCCTCCATCGCGTAGATCAGCGGCAGAGTCACCTTGCCTTCTTTCAAATCGTTGCCCACGGGCTTACCTAAAATCTTTTCGCGCGACGTAAAGTCAAGCACATCATCGACCAACTGAAACGCAATTCCCAGATTCCAGGCGAACTCGCCCAGCTTCGCCTCATCGGCTTCCCCTGCCGCCCCAGCCATCGCTCCCAACCGCGCGCAGACATTGAACAAGCTCGCCGTCTTCCGGTCGATCAATTCCATGTAATCCGCTTCCGAGATATCAATCCGCCCCAGCCGCTCCAATTGCAGCAACTCCCCTTCCACCATCAACTGCGTCAATCCGATCAGCAGATCCAGTACGCGAAAATTCCGGCTCCGCAGCGCGATCTGAAACGCCTGCATGTACAGCCAATCACCCGCCAGCACCGACGTCTGGTTCCCGAAAAGAACGTTCACCGACGGATGGCTCCGCCGCGATTTCGCCTCGTCAATCACATCGTCGTGCACCAGCGTCGCCGCGTGGACCATCTCCACAACCGCCGCCATCGCAATCGAAGCCTCGCTCACCTCGCCAAAAAGCTGGCACGACAGCAGCACCAGCGTCGGACGCAGTCGCTTCCCCCCGCTCTTTTGCAGGTGCCGATTGATCGCCGTCACCGCATCGACCGAGGAGATCGATTCCAATCCCATCTTTTCTTCTACGCGGCGCATGTCCGTCTCGACAAGCTTGAAAATCTCGCGGGCCGTAAAAGCTTGGCCTAGCTTGCTCAGTCCCATTGGATCAACCAGTGTATCCTTCCGCTGCCGCTGGGAACAACCGCAGAAAATTCGCCGTTGTCGCCGCTGCCACTTCCTCGAACGGAATCTCTTTCAATTCCGCAATCTTCGTCGCCGTCGCCACCACAAACGCCGGCTCATTGCGCTTACCACGATGCGCCAGTGGTGCCAAGTACGGCGCGTCGGTCTCCACCAACATACGATCCAGCGGAGTCACCCGCGCCGCCGCCTGCACCTCCGGCGCTTTCGTATAGGTGACAATTCCAGAAAAACTGATCAAAAAGCCCATTGCTAGGCTCCGCTCCGCCTCGGCCTCTCCCCCCGTGAAGCAGTGCATGATCCCAGGCAACCCCGACGGCTCCCAGTGTTCGGCCAAAATCGCAAACGTATCATTCCAGGCTTCCCGCGCGTGGATCACAATCGGCTTCCGCGCCTGCACGGCAAGTTGGATCTGTTCAATAAACACCCGCTGCTGGACATCTCGCGGTGAGAAGTCGTAATGATAATCGAGACCAATTTCGCCTAAACCCACAACCTTCGGATGCCGCATCAGTGCCCGAAGTTGTGGAATACATTCCGGGGTCCATTTCGCCGCGTCATGCGGATGCACGCCCGCCGTCCCGAAAATAAACGGATACCGCTCCGCCAACCGCACTGCCACTGCAAGATCCGGTGGCCCGTCTCCCGTCCCGATCGCAAGCATCATCTTCACGCCGGCGGCCTGCGCCCGCTCTATCACCGCATCGCGATCTTCGGCGAACTTCGCCCCATCCAAATGGCAGTGCGAGTCAATCAGCATCTATTTAAGCCGAGCACCCACCGGAACGTCCTCAAGAAAACCCGCCAGCGTCGCGTTGCTGTCCAGGCTTGAAGCCGCCACAATCATCCCGTGCGACTCAATCCCCTTCAGCTTCCGCGGTGCCAGATTCGCCACAATCACCACCTTCCGGTGCAGCAACGTCTCCGGTTCATACACCTGAGCAATCCCGGCCACAATCGTCCGCGGCTCGGCTTCACCAATGTCCACCTTTAGATGCAGGAGCTTATCGGATCCCTTCACCCTCTCAGCAAACTTCACCTGCCCCACCCGCAGATCCACCTTCACAAAATCGTCAATCGTGATCTGCTCCGCCACCGGGATTCCCCCCGGATGCACCGCCACCACCGGCTCCGTTGTCTTGCCCAGTAGCGCATTCTGCCGGTCTCTTTCGATTTCTTCTAAGTCGTTCATTTTGTCAATCGTCGGTTGCATTTCCAGTCTAGGGAACACCGGCTCAACCGCCGGGACGGCTTGGCCAGCCGGGAGCTGACCAGCTTCCAGCATCCCGAATCGTTCTTCGCTAATCGAGGTCGAATATCCCAGCAGCCGCCAAATCTTCGCGCAGCTCTCCGGCAGTACCGGCGCGGCCAGCACCGTCGCCACGCGCAGGGCGTCGGCAATGCTATACAACACTTCATTCAGCTTCTCATCGTCCTTGGCCTTGAAGAGCTTCCACGGAGCCTGTTCGACGATGTACTTATCGGCCGCCGTAATCAACTGCCAAATCGATTCCAGACCCTTCGAAAACTCGAGCTTCTCATAGCCGTTGATCGCCGCCGCCACCGCCGTCGCAATCGGCAGCTCGAGTGCAGACGGACGCTCCGGAATCACCCCGCCCCGATACTGCTGAATCATGCTCAGGGTGCGGCTCGCCAAATTCCCCAGCCCATTCGCCAAGTCCGCGTTGTACCGCGTCACCATCGCGTCATAAGCGAAATTCCCGTCCGCCCCAAACACGATCTCGCGCAGAAGATAGTAGCGCAGCGCGTCGGCTCCCATCGCCTGCCGAATCGGTTCCGGCCGCACGATATTGCCCCGCGATTTCGACATTTTGTTGTTATCAAACAACAACCAGCCGTGCGCGAAAATCTTCTTCGGCAGCGCCCAGCCGGCCGCCATCAAAAACGCGGGCCAGTAAACCGCGTGAAACCGAACGATCTCTTTACCAATCAGATGCAAATCAGCCGGCCACCGATTGTCATCGACCACCGCCGAATGATACGCCATCAACGCATCAAACCAAACATAGAAAACATGGCCCGGCTCGTCCGGCACCGCAATGCCCCATTGAATCGTCGTCCGGGTAATCGAAAGGTCCGCCAGATCTTGCTTCAAAAACGCAAGCACCTCGTTCCGGCGAGTCTCCGGCTGCAAAAATTCCGGGTTGTCCTCGTGCAGGGCAATCAGCTTCTCGCGAAACGCCGACAATTTAAAGAAGTAGTTCTCCTCGGTTACCAGCTCCAACGGTTGCCCCGTCTCCGGATCCACATCGCCCTCCTTGGCGTCCGGCACAAAGGCTTCATTGACCACCGAATAATAGCCCGTGTAAGAGCCCTTGTAGATGAAACCGTTCGCCAAGCAAGCCTTAAAAAGGCGTTGCACGTTGGCCGCGTGCTTGGGGTCCGTCGTCCGCTGCTCGTGGTCGAGCGCAAAACCGAACTTCTTCCACGTCTCGCTGAACTCAGCCGCCACCGCAGTCGTAAACGCCTCCGGCGTCTGCCCTGCTTTCTCCGCCGAACGCTGGATCTTCAGCCCATGTTCGTCCGTCCCTGTGGTCAGCACGACGTCGAAGCCCTGCATCTGTTTGTAGCGCTTGATGACATCAGCGGCAATCGTCGTATACGTATGGCCGATGTGCGGAGCCGCGTTGACGTAGTAGATCGGGGTTGTAAGGTAGTACTTGTCCATTGATTAAAACTCTTTAAGGTAAGCGAACTGAGCCTGGGCCAGGACGTCTTTCAGGGGCACGCCCTTGGCTTCGGCCAAGATGCGGCAATCATCGTATTCGGGGGTAGCTCCCTGCGCGGTAACTTTCATCCGCACGACGCCCCAGGGGGTATCGACGTTGATGAACCGGCGGGCGGCCACGCGACGTTCCGCTGTCGTGATCCGCAGGCCAATCGTGGTCGTCTCGCGCAGGATGATCCCCGCCAGCACGTCGGTGTCCTCCGGCTTGGCGATCACGCTGAGGAGCGAACCAGGACGGTTTTTCTTCATTTGGATCGGCTGCAGGGCGACGTCCAGCGCGCCGGCGGCGAAGAGCCGATCCATTGTATAGCCCAGCACTTGCGGTGAGGCATCATCGATGTTGGCCTCAAGCACGTTGACGGAGGTGGCTTCGGTTGCCGCGGTGCGCTCGCCGATCACCGCGCGAAGCACGTTCGCCTGAGCTTTGAAATCGGCCGTCCCGGCGCCGAGCCCGGTCGAGCGGATCGACATCGCAGGCAGAGAACCGAAGTGGGTGGCCAGGGTCGCGACGATGGCTGCGCCGGTGGGCGTCGTCAACTCCATCGCGGGGCCTTTTGAGTAGATGGGCTTGTTGATCAGCAGTTGGGCGGTGGCGGGAGCAGGGACGGGGAGCGTTCCGTGTTCAGTCTCCACGAGGCCGCTACCGACGTTGATCGGGGAGCAGCCGATCTCGTCGACGCCGAGGAGTTCAAAAGCGACGCAGGCCCCGACGATATCGGAGATCGAGTCGGCTGCGCCGACCTCGTGGAAGTGTACGCGGTCCATGGGGATTCCGTGAGCGTGGGCTTCGGCCTCGCCGAGTTTGATGAAGATGGCGATGGCGTTTTTTTGGGCGAGGGGCGAAATCGCGCTGGCGGCTTCGATGATTTTGGCGATGTGGGGAAGGTGGCGATGGTCTCTTTGTTGACCGCCATCGACGTGGAACTTGGTTGCGGCCATGCCCCGGCGTTTAGTTTTTTCGTAGCGATAGGTTGCGCCGAGGTTGAGCGAATTCAGGCAGTCGATGACGGCGTCGCCGTTGGCGCCCGCGTCGATGAGGGCACCGACGGTCATATCGCCGGCGATGCCGGAAAAAGCGTCAAAATAGCAGGTCGTCATAGCTTCCTCTCTGATGGTACGACGCGGCTCTGCTGCGGTGCGAAACTTACGACACCCAAGCCCCAAAAAGCACGCCCAGAGGAACGAGAGTCGCCGCCGAATCAAGGCACCCGATCGACCCCCTGCCCCATCTTTAGATAAACATCCAAATCGCGACGATCAATTCCGATTCCGACACCACCGTTAACCAGCAAAACCGCTCGCCCCATCCTGTTCGGAGCGAGATCGCCACCAGCAGACAACCCATCACCAAACCAACTCATCCATCCACGTGCACCATCTCTCCACCACCGCCGCCAAACAGCAAACCCACCAGCCCCTCCCGCCTGCTCCGCCCGACAGCCGCCAGACATTCCGACGCACCATCACCAAACCAACTCATCCATCCACGTGCACCATCTCTCCACCACCGCCGCCAAACAGCAAACTCACCAGCCCCTCCCGCCTGCTCCGCCCGACCGCCGCCAGCCATTCCGACGCGCCATCACCAAACCAACTCATCCATCCACGTACACCATCCCTCCACTAC
>Ga0114966_10000791_pt1 | contig 29865 bp, 21 predicted proteins | sample M_130207_XF_Meta_FD_87029 | JGI IMG/M metagenome (GOLD analysis project Ga0114966, IMG submission 87029) | Freshwater microbial communities from Lake Montjoie, Canada to study carbon cycling - M_130207_XF_MetaG | ecosystem: Environmental > Aquatic > Freshwater > Lake | place: Lake Montjoie... | reverse complement strand
CCTAGGCGCAATCGATCTGCCGCACTCCGGGAAGCCTGCGGCTTTTCGCGGGCGCTCAAAGCCGCAGGCTTCCCGGTCTCCACTACATGGCGTTTACTTCGTTTTGGCAACATACAAGACGCATACAAGACGCAGAGGCACAGAGAAGGCAAGCAGAGGTCTGTTCCTCAGGAGCCTTCCTCGCTCCGCGTGAAGAAAGCCGAACGCTGAATAACGCTGTTTCCGGCGTATTCGGGTCGCTGGTGACTCGGCCGACTTCACGCGGAGCGATGAAGGCTACTTTGGGCGGTCACGTTAAGCGTGACACTTCCGACTGAAGTGTGAACCACGTTCCAGCAGACTCGATCCAGATGGAGACGTGCCCCCGAGTTCTTTTGAACTTTCGTTGGAAACGTCCGAATGGCATTGCGGCGAGCGGCCCGTCGCGTGAAGTCTTGTCGCCCCCTTGTCCACCGACGAGGATGTGCCGGGGGGAAACATCGGCCTGAACGCGGGATGTACCGTGCCCCACCCTCAAGCACCCTTCGTCCGTAACCAGCCCTCCTGAAATGGACGGAATCATGCCTCACCAGAACTCGTTGTTATTTTCGCTGCCACTCGTCTCAGTTGGCACGCTGGCGGTGCTGGCACTCGTCGTGGGTTGGGCCGCGAACGGCCAGGAGAAACCTGCGGCACCGATGGCGCAGGCCGCTGCCGCCGATGAAGCCACATTCCAGGAGCGTGTGCAGCCTCTGCTGCAAAAGTTTTGTGTGCGCTGCCACAACGCGGACAACATGGAGTCGGGTATTCGGGTCGATCATCTGACCGCCACGCTGGAGGACAGTCAGCTTCCTCTCTGGAAAGGGATCTTGAAGCAAGTGGTGGACGGAGACATGCCGCCCGCTGACGAACCGCAGCTTTCGACCGATCAGCGCCAGGCAGTCACCGAGTGGATCACGCAAGGGATGACTGTGGCACGATCGCGTCCCGTCCCCAAGAACGGTTCGGTGCGGCGGCTGACGGTGGCGCAGTATCGGAACACGCTCCGCGAGCTGTTGGGTTTGCAGGAAGACCTCACGGATGCGTTGCCTCCGGATGGCATCTCGAAGGACGGCTTTGCCAACAACGCGCAGACGTTGCTGATGTCACCCTTGCAGGTTGAGTCCTACTTCGACATCGCCGAGAAGGCTCTCGATCTGTGCATCGTGGATGAGAACTCGAAGCCGGTGATTCAGAACTTTCGCATGGAGTTCGGTGCCGCGATCAACTCGACGCCGTGTCCCGATACTCTGGTGTTGGGAGCCAACAACGCGCTGCTGAACAACGCCGACTTCGTGGTGACGGAACTGAAGCCAACGAAGCCGTTCGACTATCTACCGTTCGCCATGAAAACCCAGCACGAGTTCATCGAAGGCTACGTCGGCAACGACACGATCCGAGCTTGGAAGAAGTTCGACAGCATCTATCACTCGGTCTTCGCCTGCGTGCGCGGAACTCCGGGTTATCCGAAGGGTGACGCTCATCAGGTCGTTCCGAACGGTCTGCTGTTGAGACCGGCGATTCCTAGTCCGGAGATCTTCGGCCAGTCGAACACCTACGGACCGATGGCGAACTTCAAAATCTCGTTGCGCGAGTTGCCGGAGCAGGGGACATTCCGGATCACGGTCAAGGCCGCTCGTTACGACGACAGCGATCCAACTCAACCGAACAACGCCTTCGAGCAACGCTCGCCATCACTCGGCGTTTATCTCGGTTTGCGTCGCGACTGCGGCAGCACGTTGACGCGAGTCGGGGAGCCTCGGCCAGTCTCGAACGGCGAACTTCAGGAGTTCGTGTTCGAGGGAGCGATCAACGACTTCCCGACTCCCGATGTGGAACGCGACAACGTCAATTATCTGGCGGGCATTCGCGAGATCGGTGTCCGCAGCGAATACACCGACGGCCGCGACATGCCTCGCCTGCTCGTGCGGTCGATCGAGTTCGAGGGGCCGTTTTATGAATCGTGGCCGCCGGCCACTCATCGAAACATCTTCATCGAGTCACCTGTAGGACGGGCACTCCAGCCCGTCGTTCCCAAAGATCAAGCGACCGAAACAACGACGGGCAAGAGTGCCCGTCCTACAGCTTCCGAAAGCGCTTACGCTCAGGACGTGATCCGCTCATTCGCCACGCGAGCTTTTCGCCGACCGGTCACGACCAGTGAATTGGAAACGCTGGTCGGCGTCTGGACGAACTCGTTCGCCGACAAGGGGCACTTTCGACAGAGCATCAAGGACACGCTGCTCGTCGTGCTGACCTCGCCTCAGTTCTTGTTCCTGATCGAGAACAGCAGCAGCCCGGCTGCGGAGGATCTCGATGCTTACGAGTTGGCCTCGAAGCTGTCGTACTTTCTGTGGAACGCGCCGCCCGACCAACATCTGCTTGATCTAGCCGCGAAGAATGCCTTGCACCAATCGCTGGATGCGGAGATTGACCGCATGATCCGCGACCCGCGTTTTGGGCAGTTCGTCACGGAGTTCGTTTCGCAGTGGTTGAGCCTCGACAAGTTCGATGTCGTGGCGATCGATGCTCAGAAGTTTCCGAAGCTGACTCGCGACACGAAGACAGCGTTGCGGCAAGAGCCGATTCAATTTGTTCGACATCTGATTGAGAACAACCTACCGTTGCGGAACCTGATCGACTCCGATTTCGTCGTCGCGAACGAAGTCACCGCGAACTACTACGGCCTCGGCTCACGCACGGAAAGTGGGTTTCGGTTTGTTCCGATCCAACATGACAGCTCGCATCTCGGTGGCGTGCTGACTCAAGCCAGCATCCTGTCTGGTCTCTCCGATGGCCGCGAGCCGAACCCGGTCAAACGGGGCGCGTGGTTCGCTCGCAAAATTATCGCGATGCCACCGGATGACCCGCCGCCGAATGTCCCCAAGCTTCCCGAAGACGACACCAGCAAGCTGACACTGCGCGAGAAGCTTGAACGTCATCGCAACCAGAAGGGCTGCGTGAAATGTCATTCCGGCATTGATCCGTGGGGAATTCCGTTCGAGACGTTCGACGCCGGCGGCCTGTTCAAGAAAGACCCCGGCATCGATGCTCGTTCGATTCTCCCGGACAAAACCGAGATCAAGGATTTGAATGGCCTGAAGGCTTACTTGGCCCACAACCGCATCGATCAAGTGGCCTTCAGTTTCCTGAAGCACACCGCCTGTTACGCTGTCGGCCGCAGCCTGACCTATAACGAACTCGTGTTCCTCCAAGAGCAGTGCGTCCCACTGAAATCCAACGACTACCGCATGCAGGAGCTGCTCCGGTTCGTCATCAAGAGTGATTTGTTTTTGAAGAAGTAGGCGGATCGACGTTGCCTGTGGGCGACGACTGTGGCTGCGGTTATCCTGTGACGGTGAGCCAGTTTTGAGCCGCGAGTTTCCAGCAGGTGGGAATCCAACAGATGATCGAATCGTTGCAGGTAGAAGGCTTTCGTGCCTTTCAGAAATTCAGCATGTCGGGATTGGGGCGAATCAATCTCATTGTCGGCGAGAACAATTCGGGCAAGACCTCCGTGCTGGAAGCCGTGCAATTGGTGGCGTCGCGAGGCGATCTCCTCGCACTCTCGTCAATTACGGGGCGTCGTGGCGAACGTTTTTGGAACGAGACAGATCGCTCGGTGCGTTCCGAGATCGACATCGGCCATCTTTTTTACGGCCACGACTTCCAACTTGGTGCCAATCTCAAAATCACTGCAATCGGAGGCGTTCTTGCCGGACAATTAGACCTACAAGTCATCCCGTTTGCCCGCAACCATCCGACTCTATTTGAAGAGCCGGTTGATACGGGATTTGATCCAGAACCCCGTTTTCCACTTACGGTCTTGTCGTTGAGAGCGAGTGGAGACACGGTTCAAAACCGTGAACCGGTTGCCTTTCCGATCACGTTCCGCGGCGGAATGTCTTTGGAATACGCCCGGCGATCTCGGCCAGTCGTCGCTGAAGGTGGCGAAATCGAATTCGTTGCAACTGCGGGGCTGAGCATCGACGAACTCGTCGTCAGATTTGAATCTGTCGTCGCGAACCCCGAAGAGAAACTGGTGTATGAAGCCCTTGGATGTATCGAACCTGACATCGAACGGCTGGTGACGGTTAGCAGTGAAATCCGCCGAGGTGGCTATCCAAGTGGCCGTGGTGCGTTTTACGCAAAGCTCCGGAACGTGCCAAATCGCATCCCACTTGGCGTCATGGGAGACGGGATGTGGCGAATGCTCGCGATCGTTCTCGCTCTGGTAAGAGCCCGGAATGGCATCTTGTTGATTGACGAAATTGACACGGGGTTACACCACACCGTCGTGCAACGCATGTGGAAGCTAATCTACGAGGCCGGAGCACCGGACAAGCTCAACGTGCAGGTCTTCGCCACGACGCATAGCGCCGACTGCGTCAAGGCGTTGTCCTCGATCTGCGAAGACAACCCGACTGCTCGCAACGTTTCGATTCAGCGTGTGGAACGCGATGCGTCGAATTCGGTGGTGATCAAAGAAGACGGCATCATTGCTGTGACCGAACATAACATTGAGGTGCGATAGTCATGCCCGTATCCACTTCCAATCTACTGCTCGTTGAGGGGCCGACGGACCTCGTGGCGATTGCTGAGTTGGCGGAAGGCAACGGCATTTCTTGGCCAAAGGGCGATGAGCCGGTAAAGATTAAGCCGCTCGGGACAAAGACGCCAAAGCGGCCAGATGTCGTGAATCATCTCAATGCAAGTGGCGTCAAATCCTTGGGCATTGTCTTGGATGCGGACGATGGAGTTCAGCAGTCTTGGGAACTCGTGATGTCTTGGTTCGCCGAACAATTCCTAGACATGCCCGATCAACTTCCAGAGGCGGGCTATATCTCGAATCCCAACGTGCGCGGCCAACGTCTCGGTGTTTGGATCATGCCCGATAACCGTTCCGTGGGCACTCTTGAAACGTTGTTGAAGAAGCTGGTGCGTGCCGAATCGAATGCCGTTCTTGAGCATGCCGTAAAGGCATGCAATGACTCAAAGACGCTCGGTGCTCCGTTCAAAAAAGTGCATGAGGAGAAGGCTCATGTCCTCACCTGGCTGGCATGGCAGGACGAGCCAGGTCGGAATCTGAATACGGTGGACTTTGCCAGCGTCTTCGACCCCAAATCGTTGCATGCCCAGCCGTTCATCGCATGGCTTCAGAAACTGTTCGACATCCAAAAGCCATAAGCCAAGAACGCTACACGCCGGATGCAACTGGCGGCAGCTTGATCCGTCCGAGATTTTCAAACACAAAACAAACGCAGCGCAACCTTTTGTCCGGAAATGCTCCATGACCTCTTCCGTTCAGCTTAATCGTCGTGCGGTGCTCAAAGGTTTGGCAGGGGTCACGCTGACGCTGCCGTTGTTGGAGGCGATGGGGAAGGATGTTGCGGCAAAGACTCCGCGGCGGTTTTGTGCGATGTACACGGCCAACGGGATGTCGTTGCCGAATCCGAAGCATGGGATCGACGAATGGAGTTGGTTTCCGAAGGTAGAGGGGCGGGGGTTCGAGTTCGGGAAATCGACCGAGCCGCTCAAGGCGTTTCGCGAGAAGCTCAGTTTTCTCGGCGGACTGCATCATCCGAACGGGGCCAAGGCCGACCCGCATTTGTGTTCGGATATGTGGCTGACTGGGGCACCACTGCACAACCCGAAGCCCGGCATGTTCAACTCGGTGGCGCTCGATCAAGTCGTCGCTCAGCACACGAAGCAGTTCTGTCGGCAACCGTCGTTGGTGTTGTCGATCGATGCCGGCGTCGGCTTTTTGTCGCGGACGGGGACGATCTCGTACAACCTCGAAGGGAAGCCGATCCCCGCGGAGAACAACCCGCGCCGCGTGTTCGATCGCCTGTTTCGCGGCGACAAGGCGTCGCTCGTGACGCAGCGCGAGCAACTCCAGCGACGGATCAAGCTGGTGGATGCGGTCCTCGAAAGCTCGAAGTCGCTAAGCAAGCAACTGGGCCAGTCGGACCGCGAGAAGATGGACCAGTACCTTACGTCGCTGGACGAGATGGAGGCTCGGCTGACGGCGTCGGAGAAGTGGATCGACATCCCGCTCAAGACGCAGGATTTTTCTATTCTCAACTTGGACGCGACATCGGAGGGTGAGCCGAGCGAGTACTACCGGAATATGTTCGATCTGATCGCGCTGGCGTTCGACGCGGACATCACGCGGTCGGTGGCGTTTATGCTCAATCGCGAAGACGGCATGGGGATCAGCGACACGTTCCCGATCAAGCTGGGTCTGGGCAAGACGCATCACAACTTGTCACACGCTGAGGACAAGGATGGCCAACTGGCGTTCGCCAAGTACGACCTGTTCCTCAGCGAGCAGATCGCTCACTTCCTTCGTCGCTTGGAAGAATTCAAGGACATCAACGGCAGCGTACTCGACAACACCATCGTGCTGTTCGGCAGCGGGGCGAGTACCACTCACTATCCGAAGAACCTGCCGACGCTGGTTGCGGGCGGTTCCAACATGGGACTCAGGCACGGCACCTACTGGCGCGGCAAGGACGCGCGGATGTCGAACGTCTTCCTAAGCATCCTGCGGTCGATGCAGATCGAGGAACCCGGTTTCGGCGACAGCACGGGGACCGTGAGCGATTCCATCTTCGCGTGAGTTCGCAACCCGTGGAACAACGTAGGGTAAGCGTCTCGCTTGCCTGTGATCGCAGTTGGAAAGAGGGCAAGCGAGACGCTTACCCTACGTTGTTCCGCGGGCTGTTTACCGCTTCACTCATAGCTCGTCGCCGTCGTGATAGCGGAGTGGATGCCAATCTTTCGCGAGGCCGACCAGCTTGAGAAGCGATTCGTGATGGGTGTGGCACGCCACGATTCCCGACAGGCGGATCATGTTGGACTTGGGGTCGAGCCACGTCTCGCGGAAGTTGATGGCCTCGCCGTTGCGGGTCCAGACGGCATCTCCACCGAGGATGCGGCAGAGGTGCGAAGTGACAGGGAAGTCGTAGACGTTGGGAGAATGGATCAGACAGCCGTCGAGGTCTCCGCGCGCGATGAGTTCGTACGCGCAGCCGGCGAGATGATCGAGCGAGACTGTTTTCAAACCGAGAGCCTCCACTCGTCGAGCCGCCTCTTCATCGCGATGTTGAAAGCCGATGAGGTAGATCGTGTTGGAGTTGGGTCGCGCGGCTCTGTCGATCGGGGTGAGAGACCTCAGCACGTCACCGGCCGCGCGCGACGGATCGTCCGGGCCGCTGAGGATGTTTTCGTTTGAGGCTTCGATCCACCAGCCGTGTTCGCCCTGTTCGGGGATGTAGACGAGCGAGTACAGCACGGCCGCTTGCGACCGCAGATGCAGCATCACCGCGTAACCGTTGCTGGTGTGATCGCGATACTTTTTCGTGCCGTCGATCGGGTCGATGCCGATTGTGTAGTCGGCCTCTTGTGGGAAGCGAGTCAAGTCGCCGGTCGTCTCCTCGGCGTCGATGCGGCAGTACCGGAAGATCGGGTCGCAGTCGCGCAAGGCTGACACGATCAAACCTTGAATCGTCAGGTCGGCGAGCGTCAGTGCATCGGTCGTCGCCGAGCCGCTGTTCTTCCCCGCGACTGCAATGTTGTGATGACGAAGTTCTCGTGCAATCCCGCCCGCCCAACGGAGGACACTCGGCAGATGAACGGAGAGGGCGGTGATGATGTAGTCGTGCATGGAAAGCTCGTGGTGATTTACATGTAGGGTGCGTGGAGTCTTCGGAACGCACCGTTTCGAGTTCAGTTGGTGCGTTCCGAAGACTCCACGCACCCTACGGTTGATCGCTCGCCGCGAGCAGCTTCTCTGCCACATCGATCCCCGTCACTTTCGTAAACGCCTGCCAGCCGGGGACGGCGTTGACTTCGATGACATAACAGTTGCCTTGGCGGTCGTACAGCAGGTCGATTCCCGCGATGAAGGCTCCGGTGACGGCGGCGGCTCGCAGAGCGAAGTCGATCTCGCGCGGGGTGGCCTGGTGCGGCTCGGCGATGGCGTTGCGGGAGACGTTCGTGCGGAAGTCGTTCGGCGAACGGCGGCGAATCGCACCGAGTGGCTGTCCGTTGAGCACGAGGACTCGCACGTCAAAGCCTTCGTGGTCGATGAAGCGTTGGAGGTAGAGGACCGAGTCCAACCTCATTAGTGTGCGGAACGTCCGATGGGCGAGATCGGGATCGCTGACGCGCACGATGCCGCGACCTTCAGCGCCAAACAGCGGCTTCACGACAACATCGCCGCCGAGTTGGTGAAAGGCGGCCAGCGCATCGTCCTCGTGTTCACAGACGATGGTCTCAGGGACGGGCAACCCGGCCTCATGCAGCTTGGCCGTGGTGAGGTATTTGTCCACGGCGCATTCGAGTGCCTTGGGCGAGTTGATGACCTTCGTGCCTGCGGCTTCCAGTCGTCCCAGCACATCCATGCGATAGACGACTTGTTCGAGCGAGCCGGGGGGCATCGTGCGGACGAGCAGGATGTCATGCGCCGTAGAACGGCCCCCTTGGTCCGTTCGCGGTGCCGTGCGGATCAAGGGGGCCGCACTACGGCTCCCGACGCTGGCCACCAGCCGCTCGAAGTCCAGCCGCTCGCAAGCGTCGCCTCGCGCGCGGGCCGCTCGTTCCAAGTCGCGGTAGTACCAGCTCCCTTCGCTGGCGAGGATGCCGATGTTCACGAGGAGTCCTAAATCCCAAACGACCGCTTCAGCACGTCATTGTTCACGCGACCGGCGACGTGGACTCGGCCGGTATCGACGTTTTGGAAGACGATTTCGGCGGGGCTGAAGAGCAGGGGGTCGATCTTGTAGAAGTCTCGGCCCGCCGCTTCGAAGACGCTGAGGAACGGTTGGCCGTACATCGGCGAGGAGCAGGACGGAACCTTCTGGGCGATGGCGGCAATCGACTCGTCATCGCCGTTGACCCACAGCGTGACGCGGCCTCCGTAGAGGATCGCATCGTTCGTGCGACCGATCCCTTCGAGATCATTCTTCGCGACGGGAGGCAACGGGGCGGAACCGGTCGCGCTGCGGATGCGGTTCACGTCGAAGCCAACTTCGTGCAGCTTGTGCAGTGCGGTTTCGATGGACCTCGCCACGACTTGCAGGTTGCCCGCCATGCTCGATGTCGGTGCGACGCAGAGAACCACATCGGACGCCTCGACGTTGGTGTGCTTGGCGATGTACTGAAAGACTTCTTCGCCGGGAAGCTTCGGCGTTTCGAGGACACCGACGACCTGCTCGGCCTCTTCGCGGTACCAGAGCTTGTCGAAGAGTTGTTCCTTGGCGTAGACGGCGCGCATCGGACCGGAACCCATCGCGAAGAACTTGCCGACGCTGATCTGCCAGCCCGCGTACTGGCTGAAGAGACACGCGGCGACGGGCGAGTCGGTCACGACCTGCACGTAGGTCCAACCGATATCGTCGAGCAACCCCGGTTCGACGGTGATGTCAGCCAATCCGGACATGCAAATCGACGCGAGGGCACACCCCGCCTCCAGCCCCCCTTCGGCATCGACACCGAAGTCGATCAACGTGCCATCGCCCGGTTGATCGTGTTCGATGATTCGCAGTCCCTCTGCGTCTCCGACGACATCCTCAACCAATTCCGACGCGATGGCATTCAGTTCGAGATTCATTTCGGGGCGATATCCTTGGATAGTTCTTGTGGCTCGGAGCGTAGACGAATCTCTTCTTGGCAACAATCACACGGTTTGATCTCGTACATGGGGATGGAACAGATGTCGCACCAGTAGTCGGTGTAGTGACGGCGACCCTTGTCGTCGAAGGTATAGACGGCGAGAACGTTCAGGTACGGCAGACCCGATCGGCGGAAACCGATCAGTTCGACATCACGGTCGCGCAGCCGTTCGTCCTGATAAAACGCGCGGCCCCGCCAGTCGGGCAGGATCGGGATCAGTTCGTCCGTTGTCTCCAAGGCGACTTGGTTTTTAAGTTCCTCGGGATACGCCTTCACCCCACGCCGCTTAATCGCCTCGTGCGTCTTGACCACTTTCCCCTTGAACAACTTCTTGGCGGGAGGCGGTTCTTGGGGCGAGGCGGCTGCGGTGGCTTGTTCGGTTGCAGCCTTGAGTGGTGAGGGCGTTTCGTCCGAGTGACCTCGCGCAGCAATCAGAGTCGCTGCAACGACAGCGCCGCTACACAGTCGCTGCGGCCAACCTGAGGCAATTCGTCGCGTGATCACAATTCGCCGCCTCTCTCCAATAAGAGCATCAATGTGCTCGAACCCAGTGATGTCCACGCAGTGAAACGAGATGACCCGAACACAGCGGGCGTTCGGGTCACATGGTGTTTTCGCGGTTGCTGACGCCGATTCCGATCAGTCGTTCCGCGATCGCCCGGCCAGCATGGCAATCAACCGCAGGATTTCAACGTAGAGCCAGACGAGTGTCACCATCAGGCCGTAGGCGGCGTACCACTCGCAATATTTCGGTGCGCCGTTCTGCGCGGCCTGCTCGATGTAGTCGAAGTCGAGGACTAGGTTCATCGCCGCCACGATCACGACAACCACGCTGATTCCGATCCCCAGCCAGCCCATCGACATGATCGACACGCTCATGCCGAACATGCTCATCAGCATCATGGCCAAGTACATCATCGCAATGCCGCCTGTCGCAGCGAAGACTCCCAGCTTGAAGTTCTCGGTCGCTTTGATGATGCCGAACTGGTAGGCGATCAGCAACGAGAAAGTCGTTCCGAATGTGGCCAGCAAGGCTTGGAAGACGATCCCGTGGAACTGGGCTTCGTACATGGCAGACAGCCCGCCGAGGAACAGCCCCTCGGCCAGCGCGTACAGCGGGGCGGTCACGGGTGCCCAAGTTGGCTTAAAGCTGGTCGCGAGACCGAAGATCAGACCAGCCACTACGCCGCCGATCATCCACGGCACCGCACCTTGCATGTTCTGACCAGCCACCATCCCCCACGTCATCGCCGCCGCACCAAAACACAGCCCAAGCAGAATCATCGTCTTCGTTGCGGCACCTGAGATCGTCATCGCGTTCGATGATTCGTAGGAGCCGTCGCGGAATGAGTTGAAAGTAGAATCGTTCAGTGCTGGGTTGCCGCTTCTCATCGCTGAACTCCTGTGTGTAAGGACTGTAGGGACCGCACCCGAGTGCAGACGAACTATACGCACGCTCGGACGGGTTGGCGAGGAAGCTCAACTGGCATGTGACCATTCCGGATCATCGGCTTCATAAAGTTGTCGTCTTCGCTGGAGGCAAGGGACTCTGGCCGGATAGGCTGTGGGGGTTAGATCGAGTTGATGTCCCTCGTTCGCAGATCCGTGTTTCTCCTGTTCAATGGACTCTCCATGCAAACTCGTCTTCGTTCGCTCGGGCTGGGAATCGTTGTCGCGTCGCTGATCGTGGTCACCGTCGGACTGTCACGATCCGTCGAACCAGCAACCAATGCGGCCGAGACACTTCAGGCGACAGGGCCGCTGAAGTGGTATCGCGGCAACATGCACACGCATTCCCTGTGGAGTGACGGCGACGACTATCTCGAAATGATCGGACTGTGGTACCGCGAGCACTCGTATGACTTCCTCGTCTATACCGATCACAACACGCTGACCAACAAGGAGCGGTGGGTTGAGGTCGATAAGTCGAAGGGGATGCGTGCGGCGTTCGACAAACTCAAGTCCAGGTTCCCCGAAGGCTGGGTCGAGGAGCGAATGCAGCCCGACGAGAAGACGAAAGAACCGAAGCTGGCCGTGCGGCTGAAGCGGTTCGACGAGGTCGTCGCGAAGATCGCCGAGCCGGGCAAGTTCCTGCTCGTGCAAGGGGAAGAGATCACCGACAAGTTTGGCAAGCTGCCGATTCACATGAACGCTCACAACCTGCGCGACGCCGTGCCGCCGCTCGGGGGTGAGAGCGTGACCGAGGTCATGCAGAACAATGTCAACGCGGTGATCGCTCAGCGCGAACGGACGAAGCAGCCAATGTTCGTCCACCTCAATCATCCGAACTACGGCTACGGTGTGACGGCCGAAGACATTGCCCCCGTGCGAGGTGAAAACTTCTTCGAGGTCTACAACGGTCATCCGGGCGTCGCCAACAACGGCGATCCCAATCACGCCTCGTGCGAACGGATGTGGGACATCATCAACACGAAGCGACTGACGGAACTTGACCTGCCGCTGCTGTACGGGCTCGCCACCGACGACGGTCACAACTACCACAACATTCCCTCGCGCAGTGCCGAACCGGGGCGAGGCTGGGTGATGGTGCTCGCCACGGAGCTTTCGCCCGCATCACTGATCGAAGCGATGGAGTCTGGTCGCTTCTACTCGTCGTCGGGGGTCACGCTGGAGAAAGTTGAAGCTAACGCGAAGTCGCTCACAATCACCGTTCGTCCCGATACCGGTGCCACCTACACCGTGGATTTCATCGGCACCCGCCAGAACTTCGATCCCAAGAGCGAACCGGTGCGAGACAAAGACGGCAACGAACTTCGCGCCACCAGAAAGTACTCCGACACCATCGGAGCCACGCTGAAGACCGTCTCCAATTTGCGGGCGGGGCAAGCGACATCCGCTCAGTACGACTTCACCGGCAACGAACTCTACGTCCGTGCCCGAATCACTTCGTCCCGCAAACATCCAAACCCATCCACGATCGGCGAACCGGAACAGGCTTGGACGCAGCCGATGAGACCGTAGGCAAGCGGCAAGAAATCGCGGCCCATCGAAGCCTGACGCGCAAGCGAAGTGTCTTGATCGTCGAGTCTTCGCTTGCGCGTCAGCGCTTTGATCTGTGGTAGGCAACTCATGCCGCTCGACTTACTTCCCGAGCTTGTCCTTGAAGAGCTTCTGCATGTCGGACCAGCTCTGTTCGTCGGCAGCCTTGTTGTACTGGAGGCCGGGAAGGTTGAACTTCTTCGATACCGCATCGGCTTCGACGACGGTGAAGCTGTGGCGTGCGCCGGGGTATGCGTGGAACTCATACTTCGCCGCGCCCTTGTCGAGCGCGTCGCGGAACGATCTGACGGCCTCGGCCGGAATGAAGCCGTCGTCTGCGCCGTGGCAGATCAGGATCGAAGCCTTTGTCGCTTTGACTTGTTCGGGTGTCGGCGTCACCAACGCACCGTGAAAGCTCGCGACGCACTTGAGGTCTGTGCCCGCGAAGGCCAGTTGCTGGACCGTCGAGCCGCCGAAGCAGTAGCCGATCGCCGCGAGGTTGCTCTGGTCGCACTCGGGTTGAGACTTCAAGACCTCCAGCGCCGCCAGTCCCCGCTTGCGCCAGTCCTCGACGTTCATGCGAACCTTCCCCGCCATCGCTCCCGCGTCCTGAGGATGCTCGACCGTCTTCCCCTCGCCATACATGTCGGCCGCAAACGCGATGTAGCCGAGCTTCGCCAACATCTCGACCCGCCGTTTGGCATACCCGTCCAGTCCCCACCATTCATGCACGACCAACACCCCCGGCCGCGGTCCCGTCACCGCATCGTCCCACGCCAGAAAGCCATGACACTCCAAGTCGCCATGCTTGTACGTGATCTTCTTCGTCTGGACCGCTCCGTCTGCCGAGGCCGCAAGAACCAACAGCCCGACCGCCAACATCACTGATTTCAACATGCTGCTTCCTCCTGAATGAATGTGTCCGCTGGAATGAGGTGACTCCAACCACTTGTGGAATCAACTGGCGGTGCAGGATAACCTGTGAGTGAGAGTGGCTCATGTCTGACAGACAAGAAAAGAGGACGGGGTGGGTGCGATGGCCTTTTCAGCAGAATTGCCTGATTTTCTGACGACGAATGCGGATGGATTCATTCGGTTCACGGGACACCGGATCGGATATCACCACGTCGTGGCACGGTTTAACGAAGGCTGCTCGGCAGAGATGCTGTGGGAGGAGTTCCCTACGCTCCCGCTGGCGACGATCTACAAAGTGATCGCCTTTCATCTGGACAACCTCGCCGACAGCAACTCTCACGTCGCACAGTGCCACGAAGAGATCACGCAACAGGCCGCGGAACCGGCAACGACTCCGAATCTCACTGAGCTACGACGACGGCTGGCCTTGAAGCAGATCGCTGGGGTGGGCTGATCAAATGCCGCTCGCCTTCGTTTTCGATGAACACTTGCGCGGTCCGGCTTGGTCAGCGGTCTGTCGCCATAATGCGACGACAGAGCCTCTACTCGATGTGGTGCGCGTCGGGGATCCCGATTGCGTTCCATTGGGGACAGACGACTCAGAGATTCTGCTGTGGGCCAAACACCAAGACCGAATTCTGGTGACGCGCGATCAATCGACGATGAAAACCCATCTCGACCAGCATCTCATCGCGGGGCACCATTCACCGGGAGTCTTCATGATTCGCCCTCATGGCCAACTATCTGCGGTCATCGAGTTTTTGGTCTTGGCAGACCAATTGAGCGATCCGCACGAGTGGCGTGACGCGATCACGTACATCGGCTGACTGCAATTGGCTCCCTGACTCCTGAACTCACTCACCAACGTTCCTCTCTTCATTCGTGTTATTCGTGAGATTCGTGGTTGGCCTCTGCCTTCACCTCGCGTCCGCCTGTCTGACCTTCAACGGAGTGGTTGCTCTCATGACCTCGCCTTACCTCGAACTCGTGGCCTCGTTGCGTCAGGCGTTTCCTCAGCCGGTGTCGGATCGGGTGCATGATGCTTACTTCGTGTTCTCGTTTCTGCGGGCGCTCGATCAACTCGATGAGATGAAGTCGGCGTCGCCGTTGTTGGGAGAGCCGGCGGTCTTGGACTACGACGCGGCCAAGCGGTCCACGGTTGATGACGGGCCGAGGCCGCTCGAACAGGTGACGCAGACATTGGTGGACCATCTGTCGGGGATGTTTATCTGGGGCCATCCGCGTGCGCAGATCAACGTCATCCCGCCGCCGACGATTGCCAGCGTGATCGGCGGGCTGTTGCCGTCGATCTACAACCCGAACTTGTGTAGCGAGGAATCGTCTCGACAAGTGGCGGTCGCCGAGGTCGAAGTCTCGTCGATGACGGCGAGCCTCGTGGGGTATGACGCTCAAACTTCGGCGGGCCTCTTCACGTTTGGCGGGACGGCGACGCTGCTGTATGGCGTGAAGCTGGGTCTCGAAAAGGCGTGTCCGGGGTCGGGCAGGGCAGGGCTGCGTGAGCGAGCTGTGATCCTCTGTTCCGAGCGGGCGCATTACGCCTGTCTGAGCGCGGCCAACTGGCTCGGCATCGGGCAGGAGAACGTGATTCAAGTCCCCTGCGACGACCGGAACGAGATTCGTCCGTGTCTGTTGGAGTCGATGGCCCGCGACATCTTGAAGAGCGGCGGCAAAATCGCGGCGATCGTGGCGACGATGGGAACGACCGATCACTTCGGCTTGGACGATCTCGCCGCGTTGCATGATGTGCGCGAGCGACTGATCGACGAGTTCCATCTCGATTACCGACCGCACATTCACGCGGACGCCGTCATCGGTTGGGCATGGTCCGTCTTCAACGACTACGATTTTGATAAGAACTCGCTCGGCTTCCGGCATCGCACGGTCAGGGCACTCGCCGGGACGAAGCGTCGCATCGAAAAGCTGCCGCTTGCCGATTCGATTGGGATCGACTTTCACAAGACGGGCTTCTGTCCTTACGTCTCGACGCTGTTCCTCGTGAAGGACGCTCACGATCTGGAGCTGATCTCACGCAAGCAGTCGGACACGCCGTACCTCTTCCACGACGGGCACTATCACCCCGGCCGCTACACGCTGGAGACCTCGCGTTCCGGCAGCGGGCCACTCGCCGCGTTGGCCAATCTGCGGCTGTTCGGCAAGAACGGATTGAGGTCGTTGCTCGGCCATGTCGTCTCGATGGCCGAAGTCCTGCGCGAACACTTGGAAGGCCACGCGGCAACGACCGTCTGCAATCGAGGCAACTTCGGGCCGGTGACATTGTTCCGCGTCTACCCCGACGGCGTGGACACCTTCGGCGTCCTCGAGCGCGAACAAAAAGATGCCTCGTACCGCGACCAACTCCGCGCCCACAACGACTACAACCGCCGCATCTTCCATCTCGTCCAAGAAGACGCACTGAAGGGCGAAGGGGTCGTCATCTCGCTCACCGATTGCTACCGCGAGACCGACTACGGCGAACCAATGGCCGCCCTCAAAAGCTACATCCTCAGCCCCTTCGCCGAAGAACAGTACATCGACGCGGTGCTGCAATCGCTGTGGAAGGCACGGGTGAAGATCGCGGCGGAGGATCACAAGTAGCCTGAGGTTAGCAGCTCGGTGAAATATGGGGCGGTTAGGACGCAGACTTTGTGATTGAGTCGTGGGGGGTGACTCTGGCGGGCCTGCAACAACGGCTTGGTCCGGAATTTGTTGTCGATCCCCAGATGTCGTTTGAAACGGTCGCGGGAACGGAGTTGCCTCATCCTCACAATCTGATGCCCGTTTCAAAGGCAATCTGCGAGGCTGAAGGACCGAGGCCGGACGCTGCACGGCTCGACAACGAGCGGCAGGCACCCTTATTCCTAAGTTGTTATTGAGTGGCATCGGACATCGCTGTGCGTTGTCTGCTCGACTCAATGAAGCGCAGTCCGCTTCGGTATGCCGGTTGCTTAGTTGTGGTTTCTCGAAGGTCGGCTGCCTCACACATCGCTTGATCGGGATCGAGTTTCCCTCACTCTTGGCGTGGTCAACTCATGCGTTTGGATAACTATTCCACCGACGGTTTCTATGACGAGATGTTCGATACCGCAGGGCAACCGCGCGGCGGGGCGGATGCCTTGGCGAAGCGGTTGGCTTTGCTGTCCGACGGCGAATTGGTCCGACGGCAGAAGGCGGCGGACCTGACGTTGCTCAACATGGGGATCACGTTTGCCGTGTATGGGCACGAGGCGGGGACTGAGAAAGTCTGGCCGTTCGACATTGTCCCTCGCATCGTCGATGCCACGGAATGGAACAAGATTGATCGCGGGCTGAAGCAGCGCATCCGGGCGCTCAATATGTTCGTGGCGGATGTCTATGGCGAGCAGCGGATTCTCAACGAGGGCGTTGTTCCGCGAGACCTCTTGCTGTCGGCACCGTGTTATCTGCCGCAGTGCGTTGGGCTGAAGCCGCCGGGGGGAGTCTGGTGCCACGTCGTTGGAACCGATCTCGTGCGCGATGCGGACGGCGAGTTCTATGTCCTCGAAGACAATCTCCGCTGCCCGTCGGGGGTTTCGTACGTCATCGAGAACCGCGAGGTGATGAAGCGAACGTTCCCGCAAATCTTCGGTGGTCTCAGGATTCAACCGGTCGAAGACTATCCCGAACGATTGCTCGAAACGTTGCAGCACGTCGCGCCGGTGAATGGCCACGCTCCGAAGGCCGTTGTGCTGACGCCGGGCATCTATAACTCGGCCTACTTTGAACACAGCTTCCTCGCGCAGCAGATGGGCGTGGAGCTGGTGGAAGGCTCGGACTTGGTGGTGTCGGACGGCTACGTCTGCATGAGGACGACTCAAGGCTTGCAGCGCGTGGACGTGATCTACCGCCGCATCGACGACACGTTCCTCGATCCGCTCACGTTCCGAGCCGACTCGACGTTGGGTGTTCCCGGTTTGATGGAGGTCTATCGCAAGGGCCGCGTCACGCTCGCCAATGCGCCGGGAACAGGCGTCGCCGATGACAAGGCGGTCTACGCTTACGTCCCCCAGATCATCAAGTTTTATCTCGATGAAGAGCCGATCCTGAAGAACGTCCCGACGCGCATCTGCTCCGAACCGGATGACCTGCAATATGTCCTCGAACACATGCAGGAACTGGTCATCAAGCCGACGAATGAGTCTGGCGGATACGGCATCCTGATCGGGCCGCGTGCCTCGAAGGACGAGCTTCAGAAATACGCCGCGCAGATTCGCGCGAACCCTCGCAACTACATCGCTCAGCCCGTGCTGTCACTCTCGCGCGTCCCGACGATCGTGGACGATCACCTCGAAGGCCGGCACGTCGATCTGCGGCCTTACGTCCTGTACGGGAAAGACATCTTCGTCCTACCGGGTGGACTAACGCGCGTCGCACTTCGCAAAGGCTCGCTGATCGTGAACTCGTCTCAAGGCGGAGGAAGCAAGGACACGTGGGTCTTGGCCGAACCGGCACGCGAAGAGTTCGCCCGTCGCCCGAACTTTATGGACTCAACTGCGAACGGCTCCGTACTTGCGTGACAACGCCGCAGAATAAAAGCGGTAGAACTCGCTGACACAGAGAACGCGGATCAAACACGGAGTACCAGCAGAAGAAATGGGAACACTGATCTCCGCTGATCGACACTGATTTCAACTGGTCTTTTGGCTTGAAACTCACCCCACCGGGTTTGTCCCTGTGGAATTCGGTTTTTGCACTACTTGTTTGTTGATGACGAGCGGATTTGGATGTAGCGCAGAAGCCTGACGACCACACCGGCCAGTGGGAAGGGGTTTCAAAACAAAGCCTCGCTTGAGAACGGATTCGATTTGTCTGCATCAGCTTCGATCAGCGGAGATCAGCGTTCCCCTCTTCCTTGCTTGAGTTCCGCTGCTGTCCGACTTAACGACTTCAACCTTGAGCTTCCCCCATGCTGAGCCGTGTTGCCGATTCCATGTTTTGGTTGAGCCGCTATATCGAGCGGGCCGAGAACATCGCGCGTTTTCTCGATGTCAATATGCACCTGACGCTCGACCTCGGTGAGAGCATCGACCAGCAGTGGTCTCCGCTGGTGGCGACCACTGGCGATCATGAAGTCTTCGCGGAACGCTACGGCCCGGCGACGCGCGAGAGTGCGTGGCAGTTCCTCACGTTTGATCGAGACAACTCGAATTCGATCGTGTCGTGTCTGTACTCGGCGCGCGAAAACGCTCGCACGATTCGAGGTAGCTTACCCTCGGAAGTCTGGGAGGAACTGAACAAGTTCTATCTGTTCGTGCGTGGAGCGGCCTTGGCCGAGACGACCGAACGAACCGGAGAATTTCTGAACGAAGTCAAGCGGTTCAGTCAGTTGTTGGTCGGCGTCATGGAGTCGCTGATGTCGCGCGATGAAGCTTGGCACTTCTCACGGATGGGCCGCAGCATCGAGCGAGCCGACAAAACGTCGCGCATCTTGGACGTGAAGTACTTCATCCTCTTGCCGACCTCGAACGAAGTCGGCACGCCGCTCGATGTGATTCAGTGGTCGGCGCTGCTCAAGTCAGCGAGTGCTTTGGAAATGTACCGGCGCGTGCGCGGACGGATCACGCCGGAGAATGTCGTCGGGTTTTTAATGCTCGATCATGACTTTCCACGCTCGGTGAAGTACTGCCTGCATCGGGTCGAGGAGTCGCTGCGCGCGATCACCGGTTCGTCCGCCGGAACCTATCGTTCGCTGGCCGAACGCCGCGTCGGACGACTGCGCGCCGAGTTCGAGTTCGCCCAACCGGCCGACATCATCCAAGTCGGGCTGCACGAGTTCATCGACTCGTTCCAGACGAAGCTCAACGATCTGGATGCGGCCGTGTTTGAAGCGTTCTTCGCCGTGAAGCCACTCGCGCTGGAATCGCTATCCGGGCCGACACAGAGCCAGACGCAAACGTAGGGTAAGCGTCTCTCTTGCCCATCGCCGTTCTAAGGCGACCGGCAAGAGAAAGTAGACCCGACACTCCGTGGCGGGAACGGTTCGTGTCACGGAGTGACACGTCTACGTTGGGTCAATCAAGTCTTGCCGATCGCCTAAGGAGCGGGGCCGCAATAACTTCCCGAACTCAAACTTGTGTGGCTGGGGTCGGCGCTGCGCCGCCCCCAGATTGGGGGTGAATCCCGCTTCGCTGAGGGCCGCGAAGCGCCGACCCCAGCCACACTCGGGAAGTTATTGCCGCCCCGTTCCTAAGGACACGGGCAAGCGAGAGGCTTACCCTACGGCTGAGGGTCGATCAGCGCGACATCGACGCTGACGCTCAGTGAGTGGCGGCCACCGCCGATGAAGACACCCTTCAGGGGGCAGACATCGCTGTAGTCGCGGCCCCATGCGACCGTGATGTGTTCTAGGTTGGGGACGACGTTGTTGGTCGGATCGAGGTCGAGCCATTCGCCGCCCCCGAGATAGACCGATAGCCACGCGTGCGAGGCGTCAGCACCGACCAGTCGCGGCTTGCCGGGGGCGGGGCGAGTTCTCAAGTACCCACTGACGTACCGCGCGGCGAGACCCAGCGAGCGGAGCGCGGCAATCTGAAGATGAGCGAAGTCTTGGCAGACTCCTTTCTTCAATCGAAAGACTTCATCGACGGGCGTCGTCACGGTGGTGGCTCGTGGGTCGTAGGTGAAGTCTCGAAAAATCCGTTCGGTCAGTTCGGTCGCTGCGGCGAGAAGTGGTCGTCCCGGCGGAAACGATTTGCGCGCGTACTCGGTGAGTGGCTTCAGTCCGATGCTGCGCGATGAATCAAACGTGAACTCACTCGCCGCCAAGTCTGCGGGAGTCGTCGGCGTTCGCAAGGTCTGTGCGAGCTGGTCCCACGCCGGAGTTTGTTCGACGGGCGGCACCGTTCGTTCGCACAGTGTGACCTCGCTGACCGACGTGACCGTCATCTTGTCGTAGCCTCGGTTGAACGAGAACGCCCAGACGTGATTGCCGAAATAATCGCGGCGATGGTTGAGGCTGGTTGGCGAAGGATGGGCCTCCAGTTGGTGATCTTCCAAGCACTGAAAGGGCGTGTCCCGCGGCTTGAGCCAGGCCTCGTTGTGGCAGACGGAAACGGGCTGGTCGCCGTGATAAGTCGTCTCGTGAGTGATGCGGTATTTCATGCGAAGACATCTCCCTCGCCGGTGATCTGCCTCGGCGTGCCCGAGTGCAGCAGGTAACGCAACTGGAGCAGATCGGTCAGCGCCTTGAAGTGACGATCGACATCAGACAGCACCTGTTGGATGTCGATCAGTCCGGTCGCTTCGAGTTGCTGTGGCGTGACCATGCGGACGGCGTGCAGTGCGGCCATCGCCAGTCGCTTCTCTTCGGTGCGCAGCGGGCTGGAGGAGTCTTGTGGCAGAGCATCGACATGGTCAGCAATGGCGATCGCTTGAAAGGCCAGCGAGCGCGGATTGGTCTCGTCCGTGATGAACAGGTCCAAGACGGCGTTGGGCTGCACGTTGTCGAGATAACGCGACCGATATGTCATGCGGCAGTCGAGAACTTCGAGCAGCGAACGGAGGACCGCGCGGTTTTGAATCTCATCCGCTGACAAGACCGTGCGCAGCAGCGAGGCCGTGTCGCGGCCGCGTTCAATCCGACGGCCCAAGTCGAGAAACCGCCATGCCGGGCCGCGAATCATGCCGTCCTGAATCAGTCCGCTCACCGAAGCCAAGTCCGCGATCAACACGTTGATCTGAGCCAGCAGGCTTGAGGCGTCAGTTCGATCCGACGAACGAGTTTTCTGAAAATCGGAGCAGGTTTGATGAATGGTCAGCCACGTATCGGGGGACAGCCGGTCGCGAACGAGCGAGCCGATCCGCAGCATCTCGGCGACGGCGAATCCCAACCCGTTCGACTCGCTGACATCGAGCACCGCATGAGGCAGAGCCTTGTCGAGGTGCGGCAATTGCGACGAGAACTCTTCCACCGCGAAGCCCGGTTCGAGTTGTCCCTGTTCGACGAGAGACCGCACCAACGTCGGCAGTTCCGCGCTGGCCGTTTCGGGATCGGCGGTGAGCCGTTCGGCGACAGCGCGAATGAGTCGCGCGAGGAAATCGACTCGTTCCATCGCCCAGCCAAGCCAGAACAGATCGTCAGCGACGCGACTCGGGAACAAGGCCCCGCTCCGCCGCAACGCCACCGGTTTGTCGATCGCTTGCAGCAGCGTCACTTGATCAACCGGTCCGTCCGACAAGACCCACAGGTCTTTGCTGCCGAAACCAGCCGAGATCGACAGTTCCATCGGATCGGGTGTCATCGCGATTCGGGTCAGTCCCCCCGGCATCAGTCGGTAGCCCGGCCCGTCCGAGACGAGGAACGTTCGAACGGCGGCGTGTCCGCTGTGCAGTTTCCCGTCTGCACCAAACACCGGGACGGCGGAACGAGTGATTTTTTCCTGAGCCACAAAGGCGTGAGGCTTCTCGGCGATGCGGATCAGGAGTTGTTCTCGTTCGGCCGACGAGAGCCGTTCACCCACGATCTCTTCACTGCCGCTCGCTTCAAACGCGGGCTTGATGACAAGCTGATCGAGATGCTCGACAACGTAACTTCGCGCCGCGTCATCGCCGCACCACCACGTCGCGATGGAGGCCAGTTGCAGTTCTTCACCCAACAGGCCGCGACACAGGGCCGGAAGAAACGCCATGAAGACGGGGGCCTCGACCAGTCCGCAGCCGGGCATGTTCGCTAGGCTGACCGTTCCCTGACGCAGAGCTTGCAACAGGCCAGGGACGCCGTGCAGCGAGTTGCCTCCCAGTTCCAGCGGGTCGATGCCGCGATCGGTCCCGCGCGACAGGATGACATCGACCGGCAACAGCCCCGCGAGCGTCTTCAAAAACACCCGCTCATCGCGCACCGCAAGGTCCGCCCCTTGAGCCAGCGTGTAACCGAGGTAGCCCGCCAAGTAGACATCTTCAAAGTAGTAGCGGCTGTGCGGGCCGGGGCTGAGCAGCACGATGCGCGGGTTGTCCGAACGCTTCAGTGCTAGCTCTTTCAGAGCGTTCTGCAATCTCTGGAAGAATGAGGCGAGTCGCTGCACCGGCTGATGGTGCATGAGCTGCGGCACGGTGCGCGACGTGACGATGCGGTTCTCCAGCGCGAAGCCCGCGCCGACAGGAGCATCCGCCCGGTCGGCCATGACGAACCACTGACCGCTCGGCCCGCGTGCCAACTCCGCCGCATAGACGATCATCGAACTGGTCTTGCGATCATGCAGGCCGACGAACGGACGCGAGAACCTCGGATGCCCGAAGACCACGCCGGGAGGAAGCAGCCCCTCTTTGAGGACTCGCTGCCGACCGTGAATGTCGTCGATGATCGCTTCGAGCAACCGGCCTCGTTGATCCAGACCGGCCTCCACCTGCGACCACTCGGCCGCCGGAAGAATCATCGGGATCAGATCGAGCTGCCACAGTCGCTGCTGCGTTTCCTTCTCGCGGAACACATCGAATGTCACGCCGTTGTCGTTGAGAAACCGTTCGGCCTGCGCCGTGCGACGGGTGAACTCGTCGAGCGTGTAGCCGTTGAGGCCGTCACGCAGATCGGCCCAATGTGGACGCAGCGTTCCAAGCGACGCAAACGCCTCGTCATAGACCGAGGCGAGGCTGCGATAGGATTTCCAAAGTTCATCAAACGAAGGCGAATTCGGCGGCATCATTTCGTCGTCTGTACGAGCGGAACGATGGGAGCGCACCGTTCGATTCGTAAGTGTGTGTGTGGAGCAGTTTGATGTTTTGCGTACTACTAGTTCGCAGTTTCGTGTCGGCCTGCGCGCAATGAGTTTGTCTTTCTCCCTCCCCGCCGAGGGGAGGGAACAGCAGCAAGCGTGACCTGCTCTTTGTTGCGCCCACTGGCCGCGTCAGTTCACCGCGCGGCGGTTCCTGAGATTTCTGAGCGGGGCGGCGTCAGCCCCCCGGTTCTTAACTTGGGCATTAGAGCCCTGTCTTGAAGAACCGGGGGCTGACGCCGCCCCGCTCAGAAATGTGTCACCGTGAGCCACCGCAGGTAAACACGAGCAACTCGCGACCGTTGGAATTCAACGCTGGGGCTGACGCAGATCGAGCGTACACGGAAAGTCGGGCGATGGCCATTCGTCTGCGACGGTGATTGTCCCGCCGGTGTGACCCAGCTTGAGGAAGCGACCGGCGCGACGGCTTTCGGCTTCGAGCGTGTTGATCGGATAGACGGCGGGGTTCAAACCGCCGGGATGGCCGACGTGATATTGGCAGCCTCCCAACGAACGTCGTTGCCACAGATCGACGAGATCCATCATGAGCGGCGCGTGAACCGGAATCGTCGGGTGGAGACAGCTCGGCGGCTGCCACGCTCGGTAACGAACACCGGCGACGTACTCGCCCGATGTTCCCGTTGCCTGCAACGGCACCTTGCGTCCATTGCAGGTGACGGCGAAGCGACTCGCGTCAAAGCCGGTCACTTTCACTTCGACACGCTCGACCGACGAATCGACATACCGCGCGGTGCCGCCTGCTCCCGGTTCTTCACCGAGGACATACCACGGCTCGATGGCTTGTCGCAGTGTGAGCGTGATGCCGTCGCGAGCGATCTCGCCAATCGGCGGGCAGCGGAACTCCAAGTGTGGCGCGAACCAGTCGTCTCGAAACACGAAGCCCGCCTGTTTGAGATCGCGCAGCACATCGCGCAGATCGGCGGCGAGGTAATGCGGCAGCATGAACTTGTCATGCAGCGCCGTTCCCCAGCGAGCCAACGGTTGGCGGTACGGCTCATCCCAGAACCACGCTACGCACGCGCGCACGAGCAACTGCTGCGTGAGACTCATCCGCGCGTGCGGCGGCATTTCAAACGCGCGGAACTCCAGCAGCCCGAGCCGTCCGTTCGCGTGGTCGGGCGAGTAGAGCTTGTCGATGCAGAACTCAGCCCGATGCGTGTTGCCCGTGATGTCCACCAGCAGATGACGGAAGACGCGATCGACCAACCACGGCGGGACGGGGCCTTCCTGTGGGATTTGCTCGAACGCCAGTTCCAGTTCGTAGAGCGAGTCGCGTCGGCCTTCATCGATGCGCGGAGCCTGACACGTTGGCCCGATGAACTGGCCCGAAAAGATGTACGACAGGGCAGGGTGGTTGTTCCAGTACGAGACCAAGCTTCGCAGCAGATCGGGCCTCCTGAGGAACGGACTGTCGGCGGGAGTCGGTCCTCCCAGCACGATGTGATTGCCGCCGCCCGTCCCCGAGTGCTTGCCGTCGAGCTGAAACTTTTCGGTCCCCAGCCGAGTCAGCCGCGCCTCGTCATAGACACCCGTCGTGATCTCTTTCAGTTCGTCCCACGATCCCGCCGGATGGACATTCACTTCGATCACGCCGGGATCGGGAGTCACCTTCATCACTTGAATGCGATGATCGGGCGGAGGCAAATAACCCTCCAACACGACCGGCTGCTGCATCGCTTCGGCGGTCGCTTCGACGACGGCGATCAGCTCTAAATAATCTTCGAGTGACTCGACCGGCGGCATGAAGACGTGCAGCCGACCGTTGCGCGGCTCGATGCACATCGCGGTGCGGACGACATCCGGGACGGCACCCTTGGGCGGTGAGTCCGAGGATCGTTCGGAGGGGGCATCATTCGCGTCGTCGTCGGTTGCCAACTTTTTAGCGACATCACGCTCCGTTGTTTTCCACGCGCGGGCCGCACTGCCACGTCCCTGTTCCGTGATCGTGACTTGATCGTGTTCAAACTGTCGGCCGCGCGTGGTAACTCGCAGCTCGGTGTACGCGGGTAACGGCTGTCGTTCGGCGAGCGGGTCGATCGAGTAGAGCAGCCTCGCACTGACCGGGCCGCCGATGGGGAGTGAGTCCAACGGCAGACGCAGCCCGATCGGTGAATCACCCGGCAACAGGAAGAGTCGTTCGGCACGCAACGGCCACGGACTGCTGACCCATCCGGCGCGGGTCTGCCACCACGCGCGGGTCAACGGCAACACGAAGCCCGCTTTGCGCGTCGGGCCTTTTTCCACGATCCGCGCCAAGCGGCGGCGGTCTTCGTCCGCATCAAGATCAAACTTGCGAGCGTCCACATCGACCGGCAGTTTGTGTTCCTGCTCGACCGTTTTCCAAACGTCTTCGTAGGCCGATTGAATCCAACGCGGCTCGACCTGCAATTTCCGAGCGACCTCGGTCAGAAACAGTCCCGCGCGATCGACACTCGCTTCGTAGGTCGGGGACTCCTGCCCGTCCTGCTTGTCTTCGCTTTTGTCACTCAAACAAGGACGGGCAGGAGTCCCCGTCCTACAAGGTGGCTCACCCCCGCCGAGCCATTTCGAATTCGACCAGATTGGTTGTCCATCCTTCCGCCAGAGGCAGGTGTAGGCCCAACGCGGCAACGACTCGCCCGGATACCACTTCCCCTGACCGAAGTGCAGCAAGCCACCCGGCCCGAAGCGAGACCGCAGCCGATGAATCAGCTCGACGGAGAGCCGTTGCTTGTGCAGTCCGACCGCGCCGGTGTTCCACTCGGGGCTTTCCATGTCGTCGATGGAAACGAACGTCGGCTCGCCCCCCATCGTCAGCCGCACGTCACCGCGTTGCAGTCGCTCATCCACAACGTGCCCGAGCCGGTCAATCTCGACCCACTCTTCGTCGGTGTACGGCTTCGTCACGCGCGGGTCTTCGTGCGCGCGAGTGACCGTCATCTCGAACCCGAACTCAACCTTGCACTCATCGACGCAGCCACTGATCGGAGCGGCGGTCTGTGGAGACGGTGTTGCCGCGAGCGGGATGTGTCCTTCGCCGGTGAGCAATCCCGACGTAGGGTCCAGCCCGATCCAACCGGCTCCGGGTAGAAAGACCTCGGCCCACGCATGGAGATCGGTGAAGTCCTCCGTCGCTCCCGCCGCCCCTTCGAGCGGCTTGAGGTCGGGCGTCAGTTGAATCAGATAGCCCGATACAAACCGCGCCGCGAGACCGAAGCTGCGCAGCACCTGAACCATCAACCACGCCGAGTCGCGGCACGACCCCGATCCCTTTGTGAGTGTTTCTTCCGGACTCTGCACGCCCGGCTCCATCCGGATCAGATAGCTCACGTCCCGTTGGAGCTTCAAATTCAGATCGACCAGAAAATCGACGGTCTTGCGCGGTGAGGTATCAATCGTGCGCAGATACTTCGCCAACTGCGGCGCGACCGGCAATCGCTCCAAGAATGGCACGAGATCGTTCGCCAACTCGGGGGCGTACTCAAATGGGAACTGTTCCGCAGCCGGTTCGATGAAGAAGTCGAACGGGTTGATGACCGTCATCTCGGCGATCAGATCAACGGCCACGCGGAACTTGCGAGTCGGCTTCAAAAACATCAGCCGCGCGACAAAGTTCCCGTGCGGATCCTGCTGCCAATTGAGATAGTGATCCGGTGGCTCGATCGTCAGCGAATAGTTCGGGACCGGCGTCCGACAATGCGGAGCCGGCCTCAACCGCACTTCTTGCGGCCCCAAGTTGATCAGCGTGTCATAGCGGTACTCAGTGACATGCCGGAGCGCAACGCGAATGGTCATTGAGTGCAGGTCTCCACAGATTTCCACATCGTCTGGTTCAGTCCGATCAACAGGCGCAATGCGTCCCGCATTCGCCCAACGCAACTCCCGCGCCGTGGAGCGGTTTCGTCGCCCGAGCCGAACATTCACGGGGAATTCGCTGTTGAGAACGCTTTACACTCGCGCACACCGCACGGTTCGCGCGCGAGGCATGGCCAACTTTCAGGCAATCGTTCTGTTGTCCGGGCCATGAAAGCCAGGGGTCAGGTGGTTCAAAGTTCATTTTTCGCCGAGGAACCGTTCACAACATCCAAGACAATCCGCCCGGCGAAAAATGAACTTTGAACCACCTGACCCCGCGACACTCTCCGATCTCATTCAAGCAGCTCCGTCTCACCGAGATACTTGGCGACTCGTTCGAGATCGAGCAGCAACGCCTTCGCATCCTCGAACCGATCATTGGGCCGCTTCGCCAACAAACGCAACACCACGCCCTCCAACAACGGCGGGATCGCGAGATGGTAATGAGTCGGCAGCCGGACCGGCTCTCTTTGAATCTTGTCGAGCGTCTCGATGAAATTGCGGCCCTCGCAGGGAGGCCGTCCGGTGAGCAGGGCGTAAAGTGCGGCTCCGAGGTTGTAGAGATCGGACCGCGCATCGACACGCAGGCCGAGCGATTGTTCGGGCGAGCAATAGCCGAGGTCGCCGACGATCTCCCCCGCGCGAGTCACCTTCGCAGCGCTGTCGTCATCGACCGACCTCGCTAGGCCGAGTCCACCTAACTTGGCGACTCCATCCGCGCGCCGGACCAGAATGGAACGCGGCGTGATCTTGCGATGCACGATCTGATGCTGTCCCGCAAACTCCAACGCCCGCGCGATGTGCAGCGCGATCTTCAGCGTCTGCCGCCAGTCGAGCATCCCCGCGATCCCGATGCGATGAATGAGCTGCGCCGCGTTCTCACCTCCCACAAACTCACTGGCCATCCAACACAAACCCTCGTCCTGTCCCGAGTCATACAACTCGACGAGGTTTGGATGTGTGAGCGGCAACATCGTTCGCGCCGCTCGTTCAAACCGAGCCACCGCCGCCGGATCAGCCATTCGCTCGGGCCAGAAGATTTTGAGAGCGACCTCCGTCTGCAAGTGCGTGTCCCGCGCCCGCCACACAATCCCCGATTGAGTCTCGGCAACAACCGCCTGCACTTCGAACCGCCCAAAAGTCTGGCCGGCCAATCGTCGCGGATTGCAGCCCCCGTAGGATGGACGCCCTCGTCCGTCCTCTTGGTCCCCTCGCCCCGGCTTTGCGGGGAGAGGGTGAGCGTGAGGGGTCTTCCGTTCGATGGAATCGACGCCGAACGTCTCACACTCCGGACGGGCAGGAGTGCCCATCCCACGCGTGTCAGCCGGAGCAATTGTCGTCCGGTTGTCCGGCAGCGGAGCCTCGACACGAAACGAGGTCTCTCCCGCGCGAATCAGATCCCCCGGCCGCAACTCGCACTCGGCCGTCTTCACGCCGTTGACGAACGTTCCAAACCGACTGCTCTCATCCCGCAGCCACACGCGCCCGCCTTCGACCTTCAACTCAAACTGCCCGCGCGACATCGAAGCATCGTTCAACCGAACCTCACACTCGGTCCCACGCCCGACGCGCAGCACACCTTCGTCTCCGAGCGCAATCGCCCGCGAAGCATCCGGCCCGGACGTGATGAGCAGTTGCATAATGGTCCTCAACCAGGGGGTCAGGTGGTTCAAAGTTCATTTTTCGCCGGGTGAGTTGCATTGAGAGTTGAGGACGGGTTGGCGGCGAAAAATGAACTTTGAACCACCTGACCCCACAACGCCTCGCACGCGGTTAAACAACGGTGCGCCCGTTTCAGCCGTGCGAGGTATCGGTGAACAATGTTACGGGGTGATGTCACTTCTTCGCCCCTTGGTTCACGAATTCGTCGCGGCTCAAGACGCCATCGCCGTCGGCATCGAATCGCGTGAAGCGGGGAGGGGCCTTGTCGGCGTCGGGCTGATTGGCGAGGAACTCTGCCCGAGTCAGTTGGCCGTCGTTGTTCTTGTCCTTCGACTTGAACAGTGCCTCGCGTTCCTGAGGAGGCTTGGCATCTGCGGGCTTGGCGTTCGCGACGAATTGTGGCTTGGCTTCCGGATGCTGGGCGAGCAGCGTTCTCAAACGAGCGACGACCTCGGGTTGCTCGCGGGCGAGGTTCTTCGATTCGAGCGGATCGGCTTCATAGTCGTAGAGTTCGAACTCAGCCGATGCGGCAGGCGCGCCGGGTTGCTTCCATTCGACCAGTCGATGCCGCGCCGTCCGAATCGCGCGGCCGATCTTTCCGCTGCGAGGATAGACGTGAATGATCGACTCCTTCGATCCGGCCGGTGACTCCCCGCGATCAACACCACTCGACGAACCGGGTTCGCGCAGGGCGTTGACGAAGCTCGTTCCGTCGAGTGCCGTTCCATTCACTCCGCGCGGAGCCGGTAGCCCGGCCAGTTCGCACAACGTCGGATAGAGATCGACACTCTCGACCAAGGCGGTCGTCTTTCGCTGGGCCGACGTGACTAGCGGCGCAACGACGATCAGCGGGATGCGCGCCGCTTGTTCGTAGTTGGTGTGTTTGCACCACATGCCGTGATCGCCGAGATGCCAGCCGTGGTCGCCCCACAACACGATGATTGTGTTCTTCGCCAAACCGGTCTCATCGAGAGCCGCGATCACTCGTCCTAGG
>Ga0114966_10000790_pt1 | contig 29885 bp, 27 predicted proteins | sample M_130207_XF_Meta_FD_87029 | JGI IMG/M metagenome (GOLD analysis project Ga0114966, IMG submission 87029) | Freshwater microbial communities from Lake Montjoie, Canada to study carbon cycling - M_130207_XF_MetaG | ecosystem: Environmental > Aquatic > Freshwater > Lake | place: Lake Montjoie... | reverse complement strand
GGGGGGTCAATTGTTTTTTAAAAATCGCAACATCATGATGCGTCCACCAGTCAAGCGGCTTGGAATCAAATCAACAGAGGGGTCCTTGTCAGCGCTTAAATCTCCTATGTGCCACCGAAAAGGCGTGGCTAAAAAATTTGAATGACCCCTTGGTGTGTTCATGCTGAGCAAATGGGTTGAATGAAGTTGCACTGATTTTTATGGACCCTTGTTGGACTGTCAATGAGCCAAGCAGTTTTGAATTCAGGTTAAACCCTAATAGATGAAGGTTTTACTAAGATAATTTGGTTAGAAGTTTTGTAAGAGGTGTTCGCACTATAAAGCGCTCTTTTCATAGAATCAATTGTTTAAATACAGTTTGGACTCTTTCTTTAAACCCGCAGAGGTTGCCACTTTGCGCCATTTGTCAATTTCCTTTTGTATAAAGGTTTTGAACTCCAACTGCGAGCTGCCGACCAGATCCAAGCCTTCCTCGTCAAAGATTTTCTTGAGCTCGTGGTCTTTCAAGATCAGGACAATTTCTTTGTTCAAAAGGTTTTGTATGGCTAAGGGTGTATGGATAGGGGCCACAAAGCCATACCATGTTGAAGACTCATAGCCTTTGACGCCGGCTTCACTGATGGTGACAATGTCTGGCAGCATGGCTGAGCGGCTCTTGCCAGTCACGGCAATGGGTATCAATTTTTTGGCCTTGATCAAGGGAAGGGCTGTGGAGATGCTGGCAAATGCAAACGAGACTTGACCACCCACGACATCGGCCATCGCTTGGGACATGCCTTTGTAGGGCACATGGATCATCTCAACGCCAGTGAGTTGATCAAACAACTCTCCTGAAAGATGGCTGCCTGTCCCCCTTCCCGCTGAGGCATAGGTCATTCCTTGCGAGCTCGATTTGCCGATCTCAATGAGTTCTTTGATGCTTTTGGCTCCAAAGCTTGAATTCGCACACAGCACAAAGTCTTGCAGGCCCACCAAGGTGATGGGAGCAAAATCTCGAAGCGGATCGTATTTGACTTTGTCAAAACTCACATTGGTTGCCAAGCCCGCAATGGTCCCAATGAGCAGCGTGTATCCATCTGCTTTGGCGTTGGCCACGGTCTCTGTGGCGACGGTGCCACCTCCCCCAGGGCGATTGTCGACCACCACGGCTTGGCCTAATTTCTCTACCAATCGCTGCCCAATGCTGCGCGCCAATCGGTCTACACTACCTCCTGCAGCAGACGGTACGATCAAGCGGATGGGTCTGTCTGGGTAATTTTGGGCATGAGCCAGACCCAAGTAGACAAGAAGACAGGCGCATAAAAGCGAAGGCATCAGTTTCATGGTGGGTCAATCACGTGTGTGGGCAGGGCGAATGAGATGGCACTTAAAATTGAAGAAGCTTGCTCTCCAACGAACGCATTTCATCGTAACCCATCAATTTCATGATGTCCTCTATGGAGGCGAGCAAATCGGGTCGGTCAATGGGTTCTCCCGTTTCCATCACGCCTCGCATGAGACTGAGCGCTTGTTGCATGGCATGGATGGCGGCGGCGGGTAGCATTCTGGGCAGACTGATTCTTCGCACCCCCAGGGCTTTGAGGGTTTTAATGGCAATGAGCGGAGTGGTCGGACGGTTTCGGATGCCAAAGCCCATGTTGACGCTCACAGGAATAGCCGCCGCTTCAACAATGGCGGCAATTTCTTGTTCTGAATGAACCGCATCCGCAAAGATCATGTCTGCTCCAGCCTTGGCATAGGATTTCACTCGCTTGCATGCGGCCTCAATGCCTTCTGTTGCAATGGCATCGGTTCTGGCGATGATGATGAAGGCGTCGTCTTGCCTGGCCATGCAAGCGGCCTCAATTTTTTTTAGCATCTCCGCTTGAGAGATGACCTCCTTGCCAGGCATGTGTCCACAGCGCTTGGGACTCACTTGATCTTCGATGTTGACCCCTGCAACCCCAGCCTCTTCAAAAATCTTGACGGTGTAGTGCACATTCATGGGGTTGCCGTATCCCGTGTCCGCATCGGCGGTGATGGGAATGTTCACAGAGCGTGCAAGGTTTCTGCAATGGTTCGCGTTTTCAGACAAGCCCATCATGCCGGCATCGGGTACGCCCAAGAGTGCGTTGGAGACAGCAGCGCCACTTGTGGCAGCGGTTTTAAAGCCTGCCGCCTCCACCAGTCTCACACTGTAGCCATCATAGACACCAGGCGAGACGATGAACTCGCCGCTGTTTAACAAGGCACGGTAGATTTGAGCTTTTTCTGACATGGGGATCTTTGAGTGGTAGTAGTGGAATTTTACGCTTTGGAATTTTAAAACTACATTGAACCGTCTTGGCTTCATCTTCAATTGAAGGATCTTTGGGGGAGCTTAGGGTTTACGCTTGTGTATCAGGTGGGATTTGTAAATTCTTTAAGAATGTTAAAGTTGCATCTTTCAATCCTTGAGTGTAGAAGTGACCCACATGAATGCCGTTCAAGAGCTCAAGCCTCACGATTTTATCTTCGAGAACACGGATGGCATTGCTTGGCAAGGCGTGGATCTTCCCCTTGCAGTTGAAAAGACGGGCAAAGACTTAAGCGAGATGCCCTACGTCATCAGAATCTTTTTAGAAAACCTTTTGCGCTCCCATCTGCAAGGCAAGTCCGTCTCCATCCAAGAGATCGACTTGTTGTTTCATTGGTCTGACAACATTGGCCAAGATGTGCCCCTCTTTGTGACGCGAGTCATTTTGCCCGATTCGAGTGGCGTGCCGGTCTTGCAAGACATTGCCGCCATGCGAGACGCCTTGTCTCGAATGGGCGGGGAGCCTAGTTTGGTCGACATGGTGGTGCCGGTCGACTTGATCATCGATCACTCCTTGCAGGTGGACCATTGGGGGAGGGCAGATTCGCTGGTTAAAAACATGCAAGTCGAGTTGCAGAGAAATCGCGAGCGTTACTCTTTCATCGATTGGGCCCAGCAAGCCTTCAAGGGCTTGAGGGTCTTCCCTCCTGGCAGTGGGATCATTCACCAAGTGAACTTAGAGAGAATTGCCAGTGTGGTCACCCAGCAAAAAACCAAGGAGCAGCACTGGGTGTGCCCTGAATTTGTCATCGGTGGTGACTCTCACACCCCGATGATCAACGCACTGGGCGTACTTGGCTGGGGTGTGGGCGGTATCGATGCCGAGGCCGCCTTGCTTGGTCTTGCGTACTCATTTCCCATTCCAGAGGTCGTTGGGGTGAAATTGACAGGGAGTGCTTCTCCCTTGGTCTGGACCACCGACATAGCCCTTTTGGTTACCGAACGTTTAAGACATGAGGGTGTCACCAATTGTGCGGTTGAATTTTTTGGACCCGTCGCGCAAAGTATGCCAATTCCTGAGCGCGCTACACTCGCCAACATGGCTCCTGAATACGGGGCGACGTGCGGCTTTTTCCCCGTTGATGATCTCACACTGCAGTACCTCAAGGTGACTGGGCGAGAGCAGTCGCAAATTGAATTGGTCCAAGCTTACTGCAAAAGAGTGGGATTGTTTCGTTCAGAAAATTCAATCGATCCCCACTACTCAAGGGTCATTGAAATCGATATCAGCCAGGCCGTGCCCTCACTGGCTGGGCCTAGGCGCCCACAAGACCGCTTGCCCTTGCCCAAGGTTGCTGCGGATTTCAGCCTGCGAATGACCAAGTCCATCGCGCAAGAGGGCTTTGGCCCAAGCTTGGCTGACAGCGTGCCTGGAGAGATGCCAAGCGGTGCGGTGGTGATAGCGGCGATCACGTCTTGTACAAACACGTCGAACCCTGAGGTCATGATTGCAGCGGGGCTTGTCGCTCGCAATGCCGTCAAACTCGGTATTGCCCCTCCATCTTGGGTGAAGACCTCGTTGGCACCGGGATCGCCCGCCGTCATCACCTACTTAAAGAACCTCGGTCTCATGGAGCCCTTGGAGAAGTTGGGTTTTTATTTGATTGGATTTGGTTGCACCACTTGTGGTGGCAAGTCTGGGCCTTTGAGCTCAGAGGTGGCCCAAGAGATTGAGTCTCGTGAATTGGTCACTGCCGCGGTGGTGTCAGGCAACCGCAACTTCCCTGGGCGAATCCACAAGCTCGTGAGAGCCAACTACATTGGGGCACCTTCCTTGGTGGTGGCTTATGCTTTGGCGGGCAAGATCGAGATTGATTTTGAGCGTGAACCGATCGGTGTCAATGATCAAGGAGAGGCGGTCTATTTCAAAGACATACAACCCAGCAAAACCGAGGTGAATGCCCTGGTCGAGCAAATGTATGCGAGTGGCGATTTGTTATTGACTCAGCAAGCGAGTCCTTTGGTGGCAGGCGACTGGTCTGAGTCAGATCAGGTGGGAAGTCTCTACAAATGGGATCTGGAATCCCAATATCTGAGAGAGCCGCCGTTCTTTTCGACTGAGACAAAAGTGGACAGTTCGCTCGAAGAACTGATCGCATCCCTCAAGCACGCCCGTGTCTTGGCTGCCTTTGGCGACTCACTCACCACCGATCACATCTCTCCCGGTAGCGAGATTCCTGTTGATACACCGGCTGGGCAGTATTTGATCAGCAAGGGCGTGAGCCAGAAAAACTTCAATTCATACATCGCTAGGCGAGGTAACTTTGAAGTGATGGTGCGTGGCACCTTTGCCAATGTCCGGATTCGCAATGCATTGACGCCTGAAAAAGAGGGTGGTTTTACCATTCACTTTCCAAGTGGGCGTTTGATGACCATCTTTGATGCAGCACAAGAATATTTGAAGGATCGCGTCGGTGGCGTTATCTTGGCGGGCAAGGAGTATGGCACAGGAAGCAGTCGAGATTGGGCGGCCAAAGGTACGGCGCTTCTAGGAGTCAAGGCGGTGATTGCGCAGTCTTATGAAAGAATTCACCGAGCCAATTTAATCGGTATGGGGGTGCTGCCGCTTCGCTTTGATACTGGGGTGAGTTGGCAGTCTTTAGGGCTTGATGGCACCGAGGCCTATGCTTTTGAAAATATCAAAGCTGGTGTTTTAAAGGGCGAGCCCATCCAAGTGACAGCCCTTCATGCCAAGGGACACACTATGGTGTTTCAAGTTCTTGCACAAGTCAACACCACGGCGGAACGTGAATTACTCCTTGTGGGCGGAATACCGCAAAGCATCATTGAGTCGATGAAAGATAAAAGGGTCGGTTGAGCTCTTACCTTGCTGAGTCAACTCGTTCCTGCGAGTCTTAAAAGGCTTTCTCAGAACCCAATAGGCTTGTGGATCCTGAGAGAAAAAGCGATCAGTGGCAGGTTAAACCAAGTGCAGCATCAATCGCCATTTCAAATCTGTTAGCGTTTGAGAGCACCTAACTGAATGCAGAAATCTCTCTTTCTACAGCAGGGTCAAGGCTTCAACAATACGCTCCAATAGATTAACCAATGATGTGTTTGATTTAGAAATTGTGTGTAATAAGCTATATCAAGGATATTCCTCCATCCATCATTAACGTATGACCTGTCGTGAGTCCTGAGGCTGAAGACGCTAAAAAAATGATTGCATGCGCAATGTCTTCAACACTGCCCGTGCGTTGAAGTGGAATGGTCGGTAGCTTTTTTTCCAAATATTCTGAAGTTGCAAATAGGTCAGAAGTCATGTTTGAAGGAACTGTCGTTGGTGCTATTGCATTAACCCGAACGCTCGGAGCCCATTCCACTGCTATGACTTTTGTCATGAATGATACGGCGGCTTTTTGTATGCCGTATGGGGTTCCTTTTCCAGAAACAACTACTCCATTTACGCTTGAAATATTAACAATTGAGCCTCCTCTGCCTCGCATGGGACCACCAAAAACCTGACAACTTCTATAGACGCCATTCAAATTCACATCAGTTAATTTCATCCATGTTTCTTCGTCGCAACCTGCAAAATCAGTTCTGATCTGAATTCCATGGGCGTTGACAAGAACGTTGAGTCCTGGCCCTTGTTCTATTTCTCTTTGTATTTTCTCTAAGGACGATCGGTCTCGAACATCGGCTTGACGGTGAAAAATATCAGGATGATCAGATTCAACTATAGGAGAAGAATCCACACACCAAACCTTCGCTCCTAGATTGATAAATGCTTTTGCAGTTGCGCTGCCTAAAGTTCCTCGGCCTCCGGTAATTAAAACATGTGAATCTTTTAAATCGGCATAAGGTTGAATGTAATTTCCACTTGGGACGTGAGCGTTTGAATGAGTTTTCATGGTTTTTAAGAATTAAATTTTAGAAAAAAGAATAATCGTTGTAATTGAAATTTCGGGTCATTTCCCAATAGTCAAGCATTCTCCATGGCGAAGTAGCAAAGACGCGTCCTTTTTTATTCTTGTACCAACTACCAACCCCCGGATGCGACCAAACCATTTCACTGTGAATGCTATCAACTTTTTCGTTAAATTTATCATGAATCAATTCTTTGCACTCCATGGAGTGATAGTCTTTTTCAATAAGCTCACGCAATGCAGACATAATGTAGCGTGTTTGACATTCACTGTGAAAGATTGCACTGCCACCATGTGCTAAATTTGTATTGGGCCCATACATCATGAAAAAATTTGGAAAATTTGGCACAGTAATTCCTAGGTAGGCTCGAGGATTATCATCTTTCCATCTGTTTGCCAACGATTGTCCATCTTTGCCAGCGATATGCATGGGCCAAGTTAATTTCCCTGCCATAAATCCCGTTGCAAGAACGATAGCATCAACTTTGTGATGCTTGCCATTTTCCGTATAAATTCCCTCGCTATTGACATGTGAAATAGTACTAGTTACCAAATTTACCTTTGGATTGGTTAGTGAGCGGTACCATTTGTTGTCTCTAAGCATTCGCTTGCCATAGGGGGGGTAGGTAGGAATGACTTTCTCCAATAAAACCGGATCTTCGTTTACTTCTTTGCGGATATGCTCAATCAGCTTTTCCCTCATTTCATGATTCTTGGCATTGACTGAAATATCTTTGTGTTCCCAATTTGGATCAAGCTTAAGGGTTGGATACAAACCATCGGCTGAAGCCCAAAACAATTGAAAGCGGTACCATTGAGCGTAATAGGGTAAATTCTTGAGAGACCACTTTTTGCCCGGTAGTACTTCACTAAAATACAAGGGATTGTTGATTGCCCAGTGTGGACTTCTTTGGAAAATATGCAGTTCACTTACTTCATCTAAAACGGAGGGCCCTATTTGCATTCCGCTTGCTCCAGTTCCGATCATTCCAAGTTTTAAGTTTTTAAGTTCCAAATTCGAATTCCAATTTGCAGAATGAAAAACTGGTCCATTGAATGATGGTAGGCCCTTTATATCTGGTATCAATGGGCGATTAAGTTGTCCTATTGCACAAATGATTGCATTTGTTTGTATCCTTGAAACTTCTCCTGATTTTATTTTGAATTCAACTTCCCATATTTTAATGTCTTCTCTCCAGATTGCCTGAGTCACTTCCGAATTAAATTGAATCCTTTTGCGAACACCGTATTTATCAGCACACTTTTCAAAATATTGCCAAATTTCATTTCTTTGAGAAAAATATCGACTCCAGTCGTGGTTGGGTTCAAACGAGTACTGATAGAAATGGTTCGGAGTATCTACTCCGCAGCCAGGGTAAGTGTTCTCAAGCCAAGTGCCTCCTACAGAATTATTTTTTTCAATAATAGTGTGATTAATACCAAGCTGATTTAATTTAATTGAGGCGCAAATCCCTGATTCACCAGCGCCAATAATAAGAACATGAAATGCATTTAGTTTTTGCTCACTAATATTTTTACGCCAATGAATATCTATATTTTTAATACCTCCAATATGGGTTTCACTTTGAATCATTGAAATATATTCTTGTGAGACTTCCTGGCCCACACAAGTATTTAGCATTTCGTGAATTTCATTTGCGGTTAGCACAAATTCGGACTTGTAATCGACAAGGCAAGGTACTTTCTCTAAAAAAATTGAGAATTTATGAATGAGTTCATTTTTTAGAGCAGAAGGAACAGTCTCAAAGAAGCTCCATGGTCCATTAATATAAGGCTTATACTTTTTTAATACATCTGTATCTCCGCTCATTTGAACGTAGGACATCAGCAAAGGCGCAAAATCTGCATCTTTTAATATATTTTCAAAGTCAACCATTTCGTTTCTCTATTAAGAAAGATATTCATATCAAACAAGGAAACATGATACATTCGTTTATTAATATTAACTTTGGGATTATTTAAAAATGCCCGGTGAGACTCAAACATCGATTCATCAAGCGCAGTTAAGTGCGATAGAAAAGCTTATTGAATACCATTCTACGTCTGATAATTTTACAGAGGCGATTCGATTAAAGTCTCTTCATATGCTTATTGATACGATTTCTTGTATTTTTGATGGGCGTGGTTCTAATGAAGTTAAAGCGTTTGAGGAGTCCTTGGGAGCATATGAGAAAGGTATTTTTCACTTTCCCGGAGGACCGTGTCTCTCGCCATGGTCTTGTGCAAGTGTGTCAGCAATGGCATCCACATGGAGCGAGGCCTGTGAGGGTTTGCCTTATGCACACGGCAGGCCTGGGTTGCCTATAGTTAGTGCATTACTGGCCATGGCTGTACAAAACAATACTAAATTAATCGATGTTTTAAAGAGCTTAGTTTTGGGGTATGAGGTTGGAGCTCGTTGTGGTGGGTGGCTTAGGATACGACCTGGGATGCATGTGGACGGTAATTGGCCTGGCCTTGGAGTGGCAGTAGCAGTCGCCGGTTTATTGGGACTCACAAATGAGCAAAAAATCAATGCACTCAATATTGCGGCATGTCAATTACCCACAAGCCTGTATTTGCCGATTAAAACGGGAAATAACGCTAGAAATACCTACCTCTCACATAGCGCGATACTTGGCTTGATGTCTGCTTTTTCTGCCAAAGCGGGTATTACAGCACCAAGAAATGCGCTGATTGAATACGCTCAAAATCATGCACTTAACGATGGGTTACCCGTTCCCAATTACAAGTATTCATTCATAGAAGATTCGTATTTCAAACCATTTGCTTCAGCGCGCCACGTTCATTACGGTGTTGAGGCAGCTCTCAAGATAATGGAAAAATTAACTGGTTCGATTGATGATATTCATTCAATAGTATTAAGTATATACCCTGAGGCTGCAACATATGCAGGAAATCGGGATCCTCAAGCTATGATCACCGGGCAATTTAGTTTGTCTTTAGGCGTTGCAAGTGCTATTCGCTTTGGCCATATGGATCCAGAACTTTACGATCCAAAATTATTTTTTGATCGCGATTTGAGGAAAATTGAAAAGATGGTGCAAATAGAGATTAATCACAGCCTTGAAAAAACAGGAGTCAGAGAGGCCGAGTTAATTGTTAAAACGAAAAATGGGTGTTATGCTGAGAAAATTGAAAGCTTAATGGGAGATCCAAAATTTCCCTTGAGTCAAAACGAAATGATAGAGAAATTTGTTAAATATAGTAAAACAAGTGTTAAGAAAGTATCAGCAAAAAAATTTATCAATACGCTTTTAAATGATAGAGGTGAATTGAGATTTGCTGATGCTTGGCAAACACTATTTTAATTTTTGGGATAACGTGATGCCTACATTTTTTAAATTTTTGTTAAAAACTATTGTTTTATTTGTTACTTTCAACATTGAAAATTCAATTGGTCAAACAAGCATAGCTGTAGATAATTATCCGACTAAAGCTGTAAAAATAATTGTGCCATTTACTCCTGGTGGTGCAACCGATATCACTGCTCGGATAGTTGCTGAAAAATTGCAGATTAAATGGGGTCAACCAGTTTTGGTTGAAAATAAACCAGGTGGTGGAAGTAATATTGGCGCGGATTATGTTGCTAAATCACCTGCGGATGGTTACACCTTGGTTTTAGGTGTAACGGGCTCACATGGGATCAACGTAAGCTTGTATAAAAAAATGCCATATCATCCTATTCGGGATTTTGAGCCCATCACTCAAGCAACAATGTATCCAAATGTAATTTTTACGCATCCTTCGTATCCAGCTAATAATTTACAAGAATTATTGGCGTTGGCTAGAAAAAACAATGGCTCGGTCCCATTTGGTCACGATGGTACCGGAACAGGATCGCATTTGACAATGGAATTGCTCTTACATAAAGCGAATGTCAAAATGCAATCCATTCCTTACAAAGGATCTTCTCCAATTGTCGCCGATGTACTAGGCAATCAGCTGAGTGTTGGTGTCACTGGAATTACAAGTGTCATATCTGCGTATAAAGCCGGCAAAGTTAAAATTTTTGCTGTGACATCTAGTAACCGTTCAGCAGCTGCTCAGGAGTTACCCACCGTTGCTGAACAAGGATTTCCTGGATTTTCGGGTGAACCATGGTCAGGTTTCTTCGCACCAAAGGGAACTCCAAAACCCATTATCAATAAAATTGCAAACGACATGATTGAAGTGATGAAGTTACCAGACGTCGTGAAAAAAATGACTGACTTGGGAACTCCATTGGTTGCAAGTCGTCCAGAAGAATTTGCAATTTTTTTAGCTAAAGAAATTGAAAAATGGGCTGAGGCTGTAAGAGTATCGGGAACAACAGAAGATTAATGGTCGACGTAAATACATATAAATATGAAAAACAAAGGTTCCATAATGCAGAAAATATATATTGTCGTTATTTTCATATCCACTTTATTTACATCTGCAGTTGGCCAAAATAATTTTCCAAATAAAAAAATTGAATTAATTTTACCTTATGCCGCTGGTGGTGGGGTGGATGCGATGGCCAGATCTTTTTCAAGAGAAGCTAGTAAGCTTACCAACACACAATGGATAGTTATCAATAAAGATGGGGCAGGGGGATTAATTGGGTTCACCATGCTAGCAAATGGACCTATTGATGGATATACATTGATTTTTTCACCAGCCTCGCCCTTGGTAGTCGCCCCTTTCTTGACAAAATCAATGCCTTTTGAAGTCAATAAGATTCAACCAGTTTGCCAAGTATTTGAAAATATATTTACGCTTGCAGTTCGAGCTGAATCGAAAATTAAAACATTTAATGATCTGATAAAAACTGCAAAAGAAAACCCGGGAAAAATTAATTATGGGCATGCAGGTACGGGTAGCGTTCCTCATTTATCTGTTGGAATAATTGAAAAAACTCTAGGCGTTCAGTTCAATGCAATTCCCTACCGTGGAGACGGGCAATTATTGCCACAACTCATGGCTGGGGATGTGGATTTTGGGGTGCCAGCTTTGTCATCAATCATCGGTCGAAATTTAAGGGTTCTGACGGTTTTATCTGGGCAAACTCAAGCAGGAGCACCAGAGGCTCCAACAATTACTCAATTTGGTGTTGCCAGTGTCACGCCAGGTTTAAATGGAATTTATGCAAACAGTTCTACACCTTTAAATGTTATTACAAAGTTAGAGGAAATCTGTGCAAAAGTTGTTACTCAAGAGGATTTTATAAAAACTGCGAATACATTGGCGCAAACGCCATCGTTTTTGAATTCACATCAATTTACTAAAAAAATAGAAGAAGTTTCAAAAATAAATGCAGAAATTGTTTACACAATGAAATTGGAGAAGAATTAATGGAGTTTTCATCTTTGCAATTTGTCGATATCTCTATGCCTCTAGAAAATGACATTAAGAGTGATCCTGAATTTTCAAGGCCAACAATTCAGTATCTCAAACACGATGAAACTGTATCTCGAATTCAAAATTTTTTCCCTGATTTGAAACCTGAGGACTTACCCGATGCAGCTGCATGGGCAGTCGAAAAAATTCAACTTACGACTCATAATGGAACTCACCTTGATGCACCATACCACTTTCATCCAACAATGAACCATGCAAGTGGTAAGTCTGAACGCGCAATTACAATTGATGAAATTCCTTTAGATTGGTGTTTTAGACCTGGAGTTAAGCTGGACTTTAGACATTTTGAAAATGGCTACGTTGTAAGTGCTCAAGATGTAATTGATGAACTAAAAAGAATCAATTATGAATTAAAACAAAATGATATTGTCCTTGTTAATACCTCTGCTGGAATGCGGTATGGATATGATGATTATGTTAATTCAGGTTGTGGAATGGGTCGCGAGGCGACTCTTTATTTATTAGAGAGAGGTGTCAAGCTTACAGGCACCGATGCATGGAGTTGGGATGCTCCATTTTCGTATACATTTGAAAAAGTTAAAGAGACAGGAAATAAAAAGCTAATTTGGGAAGGACATAAAGCTGGTAGAGAAATAGGGTATTGCCATCTTGAAAAATTACATAATTTAGAAGCTCTGCCATCAAGTGGATTTATAGTTAATTGTTTCCCAGTAAAAATTAAAGCCGCATCCGCTGGCTGGACTCGAGCAGTTGCTATTATTGGTTTGAGTTAAGTTTAAGATTTATTATTTATCTTTAATTGTATTTTCACTTTCATTGGTTTTTCTTAAACAGTGATACAAAACTTGTGTCTCGCAAATAGAATAATAAATTTGTCAATTAGGGTGTAAAAAATGGCTAGAGGGTATAAGCTATAATAATCTTGGACAAATATATCCTTTAATAAATTATTCCGCCTGTTTTTATTCATTTATAGTCGGACAATTCAAACTTTCTCAACAGCAGACAATTAAACTTGAAGATTTTCTACGGTTGGCGTATTACCGCTGCAGCTTGCTCCTTGCAATTTATGCTGGCTGCCCTCTTGAACCAATCATTTGGTGCTTATGTGGCCACTCTAGCCCAGGAGGAGGGATGGAGCAAGACCGCTCTCTCTGGCGCGGCGGCAATGCAATCAGTAGAGGCGGCAATCATTGGACCAGCTTTGGGGTGGATCATTGATCGATTTGGTTCTCAAAATATGGTTCGTGTTGGCGTTTTATTTTTTGCTTCAGGTTTTTTGTTGTTCAGTCAGATTACTACGTTGGTTGGTTTTTATATTAGTTCTGTAATGATGGCCATTGGAGCTAGTATGGCAGGATATTTCCCGCTTTCTGTTTGTTTGATTCAGTGGTTTGAGCGTTACCGCGCTCGTGCCCTGTCCATTATGAGCATGGGTCTTGGATTAGGTGGTTTGATGGTCCCACTTATTGCCCTGTCTATTCAACATTACGGATGGCGGAACACAGCCTTCGCTTCAGGAATTATTGCATTTTTGATAGGCATGCCTTTATCTAGGTATATTAAGAATCGACCAGAGGACATGGGACTAACCGTGGATGGAGAGCTTAAATCATCTCTTCAAGAAAGTAGCAATGCCCAATCGACTGGCACGAGTCAAAATGAATTTACGGCCAGACAGGCATTAAGGACTCGAGCATTTTGGTTATTAGGTCTAGGGCATGGTTTGGCCTTACTGGTAGTTACCTCTGTAAATGTTCATGCCATTACGCACCTAAAAGAGGGTTTAGGTTATAGCGTTTCTCAAGCCTCCTTGGCTATTTTGCTGATGACGGTTGCTCAATTAGTTGGAGTATTACTAGGCGTTACTTTTGGAGATCGATTCGATAAGAGAAAAGTTGCTGCTATATGTATGCTTTTTCATGCTTTAGGTCTTTTGATGCTTACATATGCTACTCATCCAATTGAAATCGCAGCATTCGCCATTTTTCATGGGGTTGCATGGGGGCTCCGTGGACCATTCATGCAAGCAATTCGCGCAGACTATTTTGGACGTAATTCTATCGGCATGATAATGGGGCTATCAGCAGTTATCATTGCGCTAGGCCAAATTGCTGGGCCTTTAATTGCTGGTGTTTTAGCCGACATAACAGGAGATTATAAAGCTGGCTTTACTATTTTATCGCTAATTGCTGCATGTGGTTCTTTAGTTTTTATATTTGCAAAAAAACCTGAACACTCTGAAGTTTTACATCCGTAAAACTGTATTAAGTTATTTTATTCGTATCAAAGGTTTTAGTTGAAATTTTCAAATCTTTAAGGAATCTCCTATCAATTTTTTGAGTACTAGTGACTGGAAATTCCTCAATAAATTCATAATAGCGTGGTGTCATTGATTTAGGTAGCTTTAAGTTTAACCAATCATGTAAATTCATTAAAGGTGGAGGCTTCTCACCATCTCTCACTAAAAGAAAAACTCTAATCTCATCTTCACCATCACTGGCTGGAAAACCCACGGCAATACAATCGGCAATTGAGGGGTGAGTTCTAATTTCATTTTCAATTTCTAATGGTGAAATATTTTCTCCTCTTCTTCTAATTCTATCTTTATCTCTTCCAGTGAAATAAAAGAACCCGTCGCTATCTTGGTACATAAAATCACTGGTGTGGTACCATAAATTTCTAAATACATTTATAGTTGAACCTGGTTGATTTAAATATCCCGTCATCATAATGAATGGTTTCTTAGGTCGACAAACTAGTTCACCTTCTTTTCCAATTGGTAGAAGGTTATCATGTTCGTCCACTATTGCTAATTCCCAGTCCTCATGTGCCAGACCCATTGATCCGATTCTTCTCTTTTCAAAAGGAGTATAAATAACTGCGCCAATTTCAGTTATGGCAAAAGACACCAACATGGTTACATTGAATCGTTTCTCAAATTCGTTATCATGTGGAACGTTATAAATCGCTCTGAGATTGTGTTTCTTCTCGTTAGAGTTAGGTTCTTTTGCAAGAAGCACAGATGGCATTGATGGGGTCAATAAAGCAATAGTAGCTTTACTTTTTGAAACAAAATTCCAAAAGTTTGTTGCGCTAAATTTAGCAGCGAGAGATATTTGAGCTCCCACCATGAACGCGGGTAGTACACCTTGGCGAGAACCTACACCATGAAAAAGGGGGAGGGCATTAAAAATAACATCATCACTTTTTAAATTACTTAACCTTATGAAGGTACAGGGATTAGCAAAAAAGTGTGCATTTGGCATCAATACACCTTTAGAAGGACCAGACGATCCAGATGTATAAAAGATAGATTGAATATCTTGAAAACTACTTTCATGGATCAAAGCGTGCATCTTATCAATAAATAAAGACGAAAGTTTTAAAGTCTTTACGGTTAAACCTTTTGGAATATCGAGATTATTTAAGACGACTATATTTTTTAATTTTGTTAATTCAGATAAGTTTATAGCCTTTAAATTGTGACTTGCGAGATCGCATGCGAAGATCAAATCACACTGACAGTCTGATAATAATTGCTCAAGAAGTCGACCTTTTAAATCTGGATTTACCAACGCCATTGTAGCTCCACTTAAATGTAGAGCAAACCAGATCATTACGTACTCAGCTGAATTCGACATCATGATTGGAACAATACTTCCCTTTCCGATGCCAAGTTTGGTTAATCCAGCAAGTAATGAAAGTGTTTTATTTCCAAAATCGTTGTAGGTGTATTGTTTCTCTTCAAATGAAAGAAATACTTTTTCAGCGTATTTTTCTATACTGAAATGAAATAGCTTTGGAAAAGTTCGCAATTCTAATGGTAAATTCCGAATCAATTCTTCCGTTATGATTTGTTGTGTAGTCATGCGGTATTTCTAATAGCATAAAGAATCATTATGGACAAAGCACAATTCTTCCCTTTATGTCGCTTTTAGTCTCCATTCTTAAATGTGCCTCACTCGCTTTGCTCAACGCAAGAATAGAATCAATTATTGGGTGTATATTTTTCTTTTCAAGTAACTCTAGTGCTTTTGACATATGCTCAATTCCCGGTGCATAAGAGCCTAGTATTTTTAAGCGTTTTAATAAAATAATAGCAGGCATAAAATCGACACTTCCACCCTCGATTTCACCAACGCAAGCAATTCGACCGTATAAAGCCATGCTTTTTAAAACATACTTGAAATTGGATGCACCTACAATATCTATTCCAACATCGACACCCCGTCCATTGGTTAAATATAAGACTTTGCTACTCCAGTCTTCCCCTCGATTGGCAACAATAACTTCATCAGCACCAAGAGAACGCATAAAGTCGGCTTTCATTTCAGAAGAGGCGATTGCAATTACAAATGCACCTGATAATTTGGCCAGCTCTATTCCATGGGCTCCTAAGCCACCTGAGGCTCCAGTGATCAGAACAGACTCACCAATTTGAACTGCCCCTACATCTCTAATGGCTCTAATCATTGTTCCTATACATGCTGCACTTAAACTTGCATGGATTAAATCTACTTTCTCAGGCACTAGGCATAAGCTATCAGCACCAACCAGCGTGTATTCAGCGTATCCCCCATCTGAGTCTTGACCAATGAACCATGATTGTGTACATGATTCTGAGCGTCCAGTGTGACAGTATATACATTGTCCGCAATGACCTCGTCTTGGTAGGCTAGCTACGCGATCTCCAACCTTAAACCCCCTAATTTCTGAACCAATCTCAGCAATTACGCCTGCAATCTCAGCTCCAAGGACAAGGGGAAACTCAATTTCACTTCTTATTTGCGAAGCAGATGAACGATATCCAGAAGATTTTTTACGTATAGTCCCATTTCTAATTAGTAAGTCCTTGCGATCTATGCCGCAAGCCGAAATTTTAAGCAATATGTCTTTGGGTCCAACTTTAGGTATAGGTATGTATTCAATTTTTAAAACCTCTGGTCCACCAAATGAATTGATTTGAATGGCAAGCATTTTTTCATTCATTATGTAGGCTCCTTACCATAGATGATTGATGTAGTGACAGGTCCTGGAGCAATGTATTGAATGTTACGCGCATTTTTGATTTGTCTTTGTCCGCATTCGCCTCTAATTTGTCGCACTGCCTCTATGTTTAAGTTCCAACCTTGCATATAGCTTTCTGAGAGATGTCCACCACTCGTGTTAAGCGGATATTGGCCATCAAGTTTAAATCGATTTCCTTTTACGTAATCACCGGCTTCACCAACATTACAAAAACCAAAGCCTTCTAGTCCAAATATAATAGAGGGTGTGAAATTATCATAAATCATAAGGCCATCTAATTCACTCTTTTGCACATCTGCCATCGGATAAACTTTTTGAGCTACTTTATTCATAGGGCCCCAATTAAAATCCTCTGAGACAATACCTTGAGCTAGACTAGATGCTTGCGCAAATCCTCGAATAAAGACAGGAGGCTTAGGATAGTCAATTGCACGATCATTTGAGGTCATAATCATTGCAATGCCACCATCATTTATCAAGCAATAATCTAATAATCTCAGTGGTGCGCAAATGTATTTAGAGTTTTGATGATCTTCAAGCGAGATCTCTTTTTTCATCACTGCATCTGGATTAAATTTGGCGTGATTACGAATAGTAACTGCAATCTCACCAAGATCCTTAGAGCTTGTACCATAAAGTTCACTGTGTCGCTGAAACATTAAGGCATTGACTGCTCCAGGTGATGTCATGCCGTAAGGGAACCATAATTGTTCAGCTGCTGTATCGTAACGATCAGTATTACCTCCATATTTCGCTCCAGCAGATCTCCCATCATTTCCATAAATTAATGCAATGGTTTTAGCTTGTTTTGTCATAATGGCTTGCGCTGCAATTTGTATTGATACACCGCACATTCGACCATTTGAAGGTTGGACAGAAATGAATTCAGGATCAATTCCAGTCATTTCGCATATTTTTTGATAATTGCCAACTCTATGCATAACTAGGCCGTCAATTTTTTTTGAATCAATACCAGCATCATTTAATGCATTCTTTAGCGCCCAAACCGCAAGTGAATTTGAGCCGTGTTCTGGAAGATTTCCATATGTCGTATTGCCAATACCTACAATTGCTGCATTTGATCGCATAGAATTCTTTACTGTTTTAACAATTGTACAAATTTTGGGTTAGAAAGATATTGCTCCCAAGCAGCCTCTCTTTGACTGAGTAAATTCAAATGGTCCTCAGGATTTAAGTATTGAACGCTTGTATAGCTTTTTCGCATGGTAGATAAAAAATTTGCATCCTTGGTCGCCTCAGCTATTGCTGATGAAATCTTAGTAACAACGTTATTAGGTAACCCTTTGGGGCCAACAAGTCCGTAACTTTCACCATCTACGTAATTGATACCTAATTCTTTATAGGTTGCAACATCAGGTAAAAATTCTGAGCGATTTCCAGCAGTTATTGCTAATGCTTTAATTGCATTTGTTTGAAGATGTGGAATAACAATACTGGGTAATGCAAATCCAACCTCAACATTTCCAGCAATAACAGCAGCGACAACGTCGGCGCCACCTTTATATGGAATATGAGTCAATAAAAAATCACCGTATACTTGGGGTCCAACACCCATTGTGTGACCTGCAGTTCCTATTCCTGGGCTTCCAAAATTTAATTTACCAGGATTGTTTTTGGCGTATTTTACGAACTCCGTAATATTGTTGTAATTGGTACTTGGGTGAATTATCATTACACCAGTCACAGTACTAATATTTCCCAGCGGAGTAAAGTCACTTAATTTGTAGTTAACATCTTTTCTTAATGCTGGAATCATTGTGAGGGCCGCCATTCCAGTAAAAAAAAGTGTATATCCATTTGGCGCAGAATTTTTAACCTGATTAGCTGCAATAACGCCTCCGCCGCCTGCCATGTTTTCAATTATTAGGGGTTGGCCTAATTGTTGTGACATTACGGGACCAATAGCTCGTATTTGTGCGTCTGAAGCGCCTGGAGCAAAGGGGACAATTACTCGTATGGGTTTATTTGGAAAATTTTCTTGAGAAATACCTAATCCATTAAGGCAACCAATTAAAAATATACTGAAAGCAATTTTTTTTCTGGATCTCATATAAATCTCCTAATTTTAATGTTTAATTTAGCGCTTAAAAAATAAGTAATTCTCTTTTATACCGACGTAATTTGTTTTTAGTGAAAAAAGTTTACCGGCATATGTTTGTTTCGATAATTGTTCGAAATCGAGTCCAAACGTCATTGAGGTGATGTATAAAGTATTTAAATCTTTACCACCGAAAGTAAGACTGGTTGGACGACTAACTGGAACACTTATTTCATTTTTTATAATTCCATTTGGGTCAATCTGTAGAATCAGTCCCGCGTCAATTTCAGCAATCCATAGATTTCCCTCGCTATCAACAGTAGCACCATCGGGCCTTCCTGTTCTTTTCTTGAAGTCAACAAAGACTCTTCTATTCTTACATTTTCCTATTTCAATATCATAGTCATATGCATATATTACGCCTGGTCGAGAGTCGCAAAAATACATTGTTTTGTAATCTGGACTCCATCTGATGGCATTTGACATCATAAAGCCACTATCCATTTCTTGAGCAGTCAAGGAATTATCGAATTTATATATTTTTCCCTTTTTATCTTTTAAATTTCTATCAAATGTGCCAATCCATAACCTTCCTTTTGAGTCTGCACCACTGTCATTGAAACGTTCCTCTTGGAAGTTAACTCCGCTAATTTCAAGTGGATAGTTTTTTCGCGTATCTATATCGAATAAGGCAAAACCGCGCTGATAGCCTATAAGTAATTGGTCGGGTTGATTTAATCTTAAGCTAGCTGCGCGAAATGGTAATTTTATTTCAATCGTAGATTCATCTCTAGTGCTATATTTAAATATAGAAAGCGGCTTCAATCCCGCGTCAACCCAGTAAAGTGATTGATCATATTCAGACCAGATCGGTCCTTCTCCAATTTCATTTATTTGATCAGTTAAAAGATTAAATTTAGAGTTCATGCTAGTCGCCAAGCTTGATCTGAAAGACCTTGTTTTATTAGTTTAACTTTTTCAACTTTATTTGTTGGCGTATGAGGCAATTCTGTAAAAAATTCAATATAGGTCGGCAACATATATTTTGGCAACTTATTTTGAAGCCATTCATAAAGTAAAACTTCTGTAAGATCTGTTTTAATTCTTTTAACAACAAGAAGTCTTATTTCATCGTCGTTTTCTTTTTGTAATGGTAAAGCAACACACTCTTCAATCTCAGGATGAGAGCTAACTATTTGTTCTATGTCAAAAGAAGAAATATTTTCACCTCGCTTACGAATTCTTTCTTTAGTTCGGTCTATATAGAAAAAATATCCATCCTTATCTTGTCGCATTAAATCGCCAGTGTGAAACCAAAGATTTCTAAAAGCCTCAACAGTTGCTTGAGGTTGGTTGAGATAACCTTGCATCATGATATAAGGTATTTTAGGTCTTGCAACCATTTCACCGACTAAGCCGATTTGAACAGGCTTATCAAACTCATCAACTAGGATAACTTCCCAGTCTTCATGTGCTTTGCCAGATGATCCCTCTTTTCTTTCTGGCCACTTGGTGTATAAAATAAAACCAGTTTCTGTCATTGAAAAACCTTCAATTAATTTAACATTAAAACGATCTTCAAATTCTTTTGAGTAGTGTGAATTAAACATTGCTCTTAAACAATGCAATTTTTCATGAGCGTTAATTGGTTGATCAAGGAGCAATCTTGGAGTACTGAATATGGAGTGTGCGACAGTAGCTTTGCAATCAACCACTTTTTGCCAAAAGTTTTTTGTTGATAATTTACGGTCTATGACGACTTTAGCTCCAACTAAAAGACACGGTAATACCCCTAATCTTGCCGCAAGTCCATGAAATAAAGGGTATGCTGTAAATAGAATGTCATTTTTATTAAGCGCAACAGCCTTTGCAAATCCACATGCAGCAGAAAATTGATGTGCATTTAATGTCTGAACGCCTTTTGCCGGTCCTGTAGTCCCTGAGGTATAGAAAACAGTTTGAATATCTCTGTAATCTGCTTCAATAATAATTTCTTTACCCTCTCGAATTAAAAGGGATTCAAATGAGATGTAATTTTTAGGACCTACTGGTAGTGAGTCTTTTTCAAAATTACCAACAATAATAACTTGTTCTAAATTGTTAAGAATGTCTTTGTGCAATGTTGCTAATTGTGTCGTAAATTCTTCATGAATAATTAAAAAACGTGATTTCGAATCTTTGAATGGTTTTGCTAATATTTCTCCGACAAGTATAGGATTAATTGGAATATTTATTGCCCTTAGTAAAGAACAACTAAACCAAGATAAAACCATTTCTATGCAATTTGGTAATATCAAGGCCACAGAGTCCTGGGTGTTTAATCCTAAATCTTTTAATCCTCTTGCTAATGCCTGAACTTCGAAGTTGACTTCGGCAAAGGACCATGATCTTTGATCTACTTCGATAAAAGTTCTATCTTTTTCGGTTTCTGCTCTCCATGTCAATAAAGGGCCAATAAGTCTTTGCTCCAAGGGAATATTTAATGGATCTTTAATCATATTTTGATCGATTTAAACTTTATTAGGGTAATTTCGTTTGTGACGTCTTCAAAATAAGCGCTTACAGGTAAACCTACTTTTATATATTTACTTTCTATATCTATTAAATTACTTATTATTTTAGGACCCTCTTTGAGTTTTATTAAAACGACATTGTATGGAATTTCATTTTCAAACTCATTGAAATATTTTTTATAAAAAATACAATGCGACCACACAGTACCTTCGCCTGATAATTTTTCCCAAGTGAATTTTTCACTGCTGCAATTTGGGCACCACCGTTCAAACTGTATTCTTATTTCGTTGCATGCACTACATTTAGGAAGTTGTAGTATTTTATTTTTTGCGGCTTTCCAAAATGGTGAACTTGTATCATCAATGACCGGTAAAGGTTTAAAATATTGAGTCATTTCTTATAAATTAATCATATATACATAGCTGTAACTTATCATATTTTATTTTTTTGATGAATACTAGTAAACCCTATTTTGTGTTTGGTTTTCTCTTTTTTTGAAAGTTTCTTAATGATTTTGAATATCAAACAAGCTCACGATTTAATTGTTAAATCTATCATGACTACGTCTTACAGTTTCGATGAGGCAAATATTATTGCTGACCACTTGATAGACAGTGAACTTAGAGGTTTGCATTTTGCTGGTGTACCTAGGGCGATTACTCTCATTGAGCGTATTAATAGTCTCAGTCAAGATCGTAGGCCTATTCAAATAATTAATGAAAGTTCCATTTCTGCAAAAATTGATGGTGGTGAAGTTGCTGGTTACATTGTTGCTTTAAAAGCAATTGAAATTGCAATCCAAAAAGCTAAATCTCATGGTTTTTCTGTAGTGGGTGGTTCAAAAACTTGGCTCACTGGAATGTTCTCGTATTATCTTGAAATGTCTGCTAAAGAAAATTTAATTGGGTTAATGACTGGAAGTGGATTACCTCATGTTGCACCCCATGGTGGTGTAGAGGGACGATTTAGTACCAATCCTTTTGCAATTGCATTTCCTTCTTTAGATGATCCAATTATTTGGGATATTGGGACTTCAAATATGATGCTAGGTGAGGTAATTTTAAAATCTCGAAAGGGTGAAACGCTTGATGATGGAATGGCTTTTGATCAGTATGGCATTCCTACAAATAATCCTGCTGCAGCACTACAAGGAGCACTTACTGTTTGGGGTGGGCATCGTGGGTCAGGATTAGCTATGGCGGCTCAAATTCTGGGAATTCTTGCTGGTCACGATACAGTTACAAAATCTGCACATGATGGTGGTTTTTTTATAATTCTCTTTAGTCCTAATTTACTATCCTCTGTTGATAAATTTAAGTTGCAAGTTTCAAACTATGCAAAATACGTTCGTTCAACAAAGCCAATTAATCCCTCTGCTCCAGTTAGAGTTCCTTATGAACGTTCTTTGTTGCAAAGAAGGGATAATTTGCAGTTAAATAAAATTGAAATTTCTGATATTGTTTTTGAAAAATTAAATTGCTTAATTTCTAAATGAATTCTATTCATTTATTTGTTTTTTTATGCTTTTTTTAATCAGCCTTAGCTCCAGAACTCTCGACAACTTTTTTCCATATTTCATAGTCACGTTGAATTCTTTGTCCAAATTCCCGTGGAGTTGCATAGATTGCATCTGCACCTTCCTCGGTGAGTTTTTTCCGAACATCTGTCATAGTTGTTATTTTTCTAATCTCACTATTTAGTTTATTTATTATTATTTCCGGTGTACCTATAGGTGAAAATATTCCATACCAAACAATGACTTCGAAACCTGTTAAACCTGACTCATTTGCTGTTTTATATTCAGGAAACTGAGTGGATCTTTCTAGGCTTGTTATTGCTAGTGGTTTAATCTGTTTTGCTTCAATTGCTGGCTTTAGGGAAGGTATATTCGCAATAAGTATTTGTACATCTCCTCGCATTAAACCCATTAAAGCAGGTGCAGAGCCTTTATATGGAATGTGTTGCGCTTCAATACCGGCTTGTTGTTTGAATAGTTCACCTGCCAAGTGATGTGAGGTTCCACTTCCCGCTGATCCAAAATTGATCTTTCCTGGGTTTGCCTTGGCATAGGTGATAAGTTCCTCTAGGTTGTTGACAGGTAAGCTGTTGGGCACAGCAATCACGCTTGGCGTTGAAGCGAAAAGTCCAACAGGAGCTAAGTCTTTGATTGGGTTGATACTTAATTTTTTATATAAGCTGGGATTGATGCTGATCGTACTTACTGAACCCATCATCAGTGTGTACCCATTGGGTTCGGCTCTGGCAGCTAATTCAGTGCCGATCGTACCTCCTGCGCCAGCTCTGTTATCAACCAAAATAGATTGTCCCAGTGCCCGTCCAAGCTTGTCTGCTACGAGACGCGCCATAATGTCAGTCCCCCCGCCCGGAGTAAAGGGAACGATCATGGTGATCGGTTTAACAGGATAGTCTTGCCCCTGTGCTGTAGCAATTTGGAGGGTTACAAAATAACTTATAAGCCCGAAAAATAACCTGATTTTCATGCCTCGCTCCTTTAAATTCTTCATGAAGTAAGGGTTTTCAAATTCTTAGAATTTCAACGCTTCACTCCACCAAGCTTGGTCTGCCTTACCATCTTCAAAAGCTCGAATCCATGGATAGTCTCCTGCTTGGCCAAATCCGTGTATGGGATGACTTCCTGAGCGAAGAGATTCTAAATAACCAAGTTCTTCTAGTCTTGCATTCCCAATGTTTACCTCTGTTCCGAACAAGGTCATTAGCCAGAACTGAAGAACTCTTCGATTAAGCACTGGTCTTAGAGATGAGACTTCAAACATAATCTTGTCGACACCAATTTCGTTGGCTACTCTCAGAACTTGTAGAGTGCCAGAAGCTCTAGATGCAAGTAAACGCTCTGGGTCTTCACCCATTACATATCTCAGCAGATGACCTTCCCAATAGACCTTTTCACAACCTGCATCGAAAAGAGCTTTAAATTCTTTTATCGTAGCTTCTTCGTCGATTTCGGTATTGCTTTTACGAGTTGCATCGTTTTCGTGAAATTTCTTACCAACTTCGCCAAACACGGCAAACCCAAGTTTCCTTGCTTGTCCAATGAATTCAGCCTCTTTGGCCATATTTCTTTCGGCATTTGTAGCCGTAAAGGATACCTCTATTACGTTACAACCTAAGTCTGCTAAACGAGGCATCACTTCATGTTCCTTACCTTGGAGTCGAGCAACCTCCATAAAGATGCCACCTGGCTGAACACGGACATTGTGCTTTAAGTAAACATCTATCTTGCGCCTAACCTCTTTCTCTGGTGCACGAAGGTGAGGATCCCAGATCTTGACCACGTCAAGATACTCCCCATATTGATCCATCATTCCTTCAACAAAAGATACGGGCCAGCCGTTATCCATGACCATTGTCAAACCCTTTGTTCTTGGTTTGCGAGTTCGATCAGGCCACGCAATACCTAAAAATTCTTGAAGTGTTTGTTCCATCGTGCTTTACTCCTCGTTAGCTGAAATAAAAAAAGTATTGTTTGTTCAAAAAAATGATTTTTATTAAATCATATCAATTTTAATGGTAGTGATCTTATTGTTCAATAATGATCTTTCAGTAAACATCTTATAACCTAATGATCAATATCGCTATTGCCATTTTTACCTAATTTGTAAGATATTTTTGCAGTCGATCTTCAAATTCCAGAAAAACGATAAGCATTGGACCTCAATTCAATCGGTCGGGTTTTTTCGTGCTTGCGCAACGAAAGCCAATATTGTGGTGGCCAGCTTTGGGGCTACGAGATAAATATTTTCCTCGTTGTGTGGTGGTAATTTCCTGTGCACTTGAATCATGCCCACCCCCACGAGTTGAACGAATCGGCCCGGTATTTTGGTTTTCTCTGCCGTCATCGGCTTTATAGGGATAGGGTAGATAGACGCTTGATACCCACTCCCATTGATTTCCGGCCATGTCTAAAATTCCATAAGGGCTTACGCCGTCTGGAAATGCATCAGCTGGTGCAGATGAGTTAAATGGCGCTCCAAAATGAGCTAGTTTTGAATTCGGCGCTGCATTTCCCCATGGGTATTTGCGACCATCCATACCACGCGCAGCTTTTTCCCATTCTGCCTCAGTGGGCAATCGCTTATTGAACCAAGCACAGTAATCGCGCGCACCCACCCAACTCACTTCATTGACTGGATGTGATGCATAACCAAGATCAGCTAGCCACTTTGAACCAAGCTGATGGATTCTGGCGTCTTGGTCGTCGTCATCATAAAAGCTTTCACCTTGCTGATTTTTTAGACCTTTGTCATTGAGAAATAACGCAAAATCAGCATTGCTTACAGGAAGAATATCAAGATAAAAAGATTTGACGAAAATCGCATGTTCAGGTTTTTCATCGTCAGGACCTGCATTAGAGCCCATGGTGAAAAATCCCTCTGTCACGAGCGCCATCATTTTTGATGGCCTTGGATTTTTAGAATTTACTTGTGCATGAACTACGGCCATGTAGGCTAACAATGTTAAAACAACTACGCATCCATGCTTTAGAAAGTATTTTGCGGTGACTTTATTTGACAATTCTTCTGCCTCATTTCTAAGTTGATCAAGTCCATTTGAAATTGCATTCTTTAATCTTAGCTCAATAAAATCCATGTTTTTAAGATTATTTTAAATAAAAGTTATCAACTCGTCTGCGCTATTTAAGCTTAGGCTTGCCGTCTTGAGGCCCAAGGGTAGACCAACAGATAAATTCAACAATGTTTTATAAGAACCAATACATACAAATTTATGATAATTAAAAGTGCATTCAAATTCGCTGCTTTGCAATTTAATGTTTGCATCTGAGAAAAACATTCCCATTAAGCACAAAAACTGGAATTTTTGATAGAGTTATCTTTTATATCTCGCTTAATGATGCAGATGGTTTTAATTCTCAAGCATAATGAACAACACACTTTTTTAGGAAAAAAAACTGCTATGAGCATTGCTAATGTAAACGGAGTGAATTTAAGTTTTACAGTTCAAGGTTCAGGAGATTGGTTGGTCCTCATTGGTGGATATGCCAGTTCAAACTGGCAATCATGGGGCAATATTTTGCTTGAACTCTCCAAGTCCTATAAAGTCCTTGCATTTGACAATAGAGGCATCGCTGGGAGTGATGTTCCAGACTATCCCTATACCACGCCCATGTTGGCCGATGATGTGTTGGGACTGATGGATCATCTACATATTGATAAAGCACGAATACTGGGAAAATCAATGGGTGGCTCCATTGCTCAATGGGTGACCCTTAAGCAGCCCAATCGCGTTCAATGTCTGGCCATGACGTCGACCACATCGCGCTTAGATGCGAGAGCTAAAAAAATGGTGACTTGGTGGATAGCGACTGCCAGAAAATGCGGCTATGAAGCACTTTTTCCAGGGGAATTGACTTACTTTTATACGGCCGACTTTTACGATAAGAACCCTCAACTGATACAAAAAGCAGAGGATGCCCTGATCAACGTTCATCGTCCGATTGAAGGCTTTGCCAATATGGGGCACGCCCTGATTCACCACGATACTGCGGACTTGTTGCACAAAATAGAAGTGCCGACTCTTCTAATTTGCGGTGAGGACGATATGATCACTCCAAGTGCACACACCATTGAGATGGCAAGAAAAATAAAGAATTCAGAAGTCCACATCATCCCCAAGACCTTGCATGGTGTGTTGAGTGAAAAACCTGAGACATTTAGTTTGATCACCGAATTTTTTATAAAAAATGGCTCTATGCGTTGATTTCGTTCGCTCCAACAGATGAATTATCGTGATTTTTTTAGTGCGTTGATTTGTATTAAAATTTTATCGTTGGTATTATCGTGATGTCTGATATTTCGCAGCTCAACAGGACGTCGGGTAGGATCCCTTTAGGGGCAATCACAAGCTGCACTGTCTTCGTCTCGTTTATCCAATACGAATCATTTCTGTGCTTTTACACAACGCCCCTGTGGTCATTGAAGAAGATTTCAGGACAAGGACAAGGTTGTTTTCGCCCGCTCCGATACCCGTTCACGAAGTTGTACTCTTAACAGAAAGCAGCGCAAGTCTATGCATTGTCAGGCAGTTCAGCTCTGGCGATGTTCTAATCGAACTCAGTAAAATGGACTGAATATGCTTTTTCAATCACCAATAATTGACAACTTGAATCGATCTGAGCTGGAGCAACGCCTACAGTTCAAATTGGATAACAAAACCAAGCCTCAGGGGTCTTTGGGCCGATTGGAGTTTTTAGCTAAAAACATCGGATTGATTTTGAATACGGAGAAACCTGAACTTCTTGAACCACAGCTGGTGGTGTTTGCTGGGGATCATGGTTTGGTTGCTCGAGGTATCTCTGCCTTTCCAAGTGATGTGACCTGGCAAATGGTTGAAAACTTTTTGTCTGGAGGTGCAGCTGTCAGTGTTCTAGCTCGTCAACACGGCATTGGTTTGACGGTTGTTGATTGCGGGGTATGTCTTGATTTCGAGCCTCGTGCGGGATTGCTCATTCGTAAAATTGCCCTTGGTACTGCAGATGCGACTGAAGGACCCGCGATGACAAAGACGCAGTGTGAGCAAGCGCTTGCCAATGGTCTTAACTTGGTGCAGGGCCTACCCGGAAATGCACTCTTGCTTGGTGAAATGGGCATCGGCAACACTTCAGCGGCATCTTTACTAATGAGTCGTCTAGCGGGTCTTGATATCGTTGATTGCACTGGAGCGGGAACTGGCCTGGACGCGGATGCAGTTCAGAGGAAAATCTCAGTCTTGCGCACGGTACTTCGTAAAAACGCAGATGCCATTTCACCTTTAGATGCTCTAGCAGCTCTCGGAGGATTTGAAATCGCGACCATGGTCGGTGCAGTTCTTCAAGCTGCTTTAGAAAATAGGGTGATTGTGGTGGATGGGTTCATTGCCAGCTCTGCTGTATTGGTTGCAGCCGCAATGCAACCAGCGGTTCTTGAGCGGTGTGTATTTGCTCACCGCTCTGGTGAGCGAGGTCATGCACTCATGTTGGCTCATATGCGGGTTGATCCGCTACTCGATCTTGGCTTGCGTTTGGGTGAGGGCTCTGGGGCTGCGTTGGCTTGGCCATTGATGGTCTCGGCGTGCCGTGTCATTGGTGAAATGGCGAGTTTTGAATCAGCGGGTGTTTCTCGTCAGGCACAAGACGAAAGGGCATTGTGAGCTCAGGCTTAGACCGATACCATGAAGCAATTCCTTCGTAACTATTTGCTGGCAATCCAGTTCTTCACTCGTATACCCATCACGGGTGAGGTGGCACAGTGGGTGGGCTACTCGCCAGCCATGTTGCGTGAAAGTGCAGCGCACTTTCCAGGCGTTGGTTGGGTTGTTGGCGCACTAAGTGCTGTGGTCTTTGCAGCCGGGTTATGGGCTTTACCCGCTCAAGCTGCGAGTGTTTGGGTTGCCGTTGTTTTGAGCACGGTCTTTAGCGTCCTCTTAACTGGTGCCTTTCACGAAGATGGTTTGGCAGACACAGCAGACGGATTAGGTGGAGGATTTACGCGAGAGAAAGTCCTTGAAATCATGAAAGACTCTCGCATTGGTACGTATGGCGCTATTGCTCTCATATTGGTCATTTTCTGTAAAGTGAGCTTACTGGTGTTGCTCAGTCAAGCTCAGACCAGTTGGGCGTTGATGGGTCTTTTTATAGCCCATGTCACCTCAAGATTTACCCCATTGTTCTTAATTCGCACCATGGAGCATGTAGGCAATGCAGATCAATCTAAGTCTAAGCCTTTGGCCGAAAGTATTTCCAACAAGGGTGTATTGGTTGGGGCTGTTTGGTGGATAGTTGCTATGATTTTGACATCTTACTCAGTCCCAGTTGTTGTATTGTGTGCCGGGGCGGTAGGGGCGATGGTCGCTGCCTTGTGGATGGCTTGGCGCTTAAACAAACGATTACAAGGTTTCACGGGAGATGGTTTAGGTGCCACACAGCAATTGTCTGAAATCGGCTTTTATCTGGGTGCGGTTTTCGCCTTGGGTTTTCAATGAAGCTTTGGCTCCTTAGACATGCTCGAGTTTTGGTGGAGGCAGGTATTTGCTACGGTGTGAGCGATGTACCGTTTGATCATTTGGATACGACTGTGGCTGCTGAAAATTTTTCAAAGTATCCATCCCAAGCTTGTGCAATATGGACCTCTCCATCAAAGCGAGCATTTCAATTGGCAACTTCTCTTAAAAAAATCCGCCCTGATCTTCAAAATCCAAGCGTTGATGTCCGTTTACGAGAAATGAATTTTGGAGAATGGGAGATGCGCGCTTGGAATGATATTCCTAAGAGCGAATTTGATGCTTGGATAGCTGACTTTTCTAACTACCGCTTTGGTGGTGAGGAAAGTACGCAAGAAGTGATTGACCGTGTTTCTGATGCGATGGATCACGCATGCTCTAAAAATGAGGCCGAATTGATTTGGATTACCCATGCGGGTGTGATACGTGCAGTGAATTTTTTGATCAACACAAACCGTCAACAACAGATTTCAACTGCTGCTCAGTGGCCCATCTCAGCGCCTTCAATGGGATCTTGGGTTAGTTTTGATGTTTAATGTCAAACGGTTTTGGTGACAGGGGCGAGGTTAAACTTTAAATAATCTGTAATTGATGGCCGTATCAGTTGCGTTGAAACGGGTTTAATCAGTTTGACAGATGGCATGTGTAAGTATGATTGCTGCTACTTGGCTACTTGGCT
>Ga0114966_10000789_pt1 | contig 29887 bp, 14 predicted proteins | sample M_130207_XF_Meta_FD_87029 | JGI IMG/M metagenome (GOLD analysis project Ga0114966, IMG submission 87029) | Freshwater microbial communities from Lake Montjoie, Canada to study carbon cycling - M_130207_XF_MetaG | ecosystem: Environmental > Aquatic > Freshwater > Lake | place: Lake Montjoie... | reverse complement strand
GCTTCGCTCTCCACGGCTCGTGGCCGGCGGCCTCTGGCTGACACGGCGTGTGCCGTGGATTGCTCGCGGGGTCTTGCCGCTGCTGGTTGGTTCTGTTGCTCCGGGCCATGCCCATCCCTGTAGAAGACAATAACCCGACCAGACATAATCACTGAAATGCACCTCCACGATGAGCATCGCACTCATGTAAAATGATTCTCTTTTACACACTGCTGACTTCTGCGGTAACGGATGTTTTTTAGGCCCACTCGTTAACGAGTGCAATACCACGAGACCACTGTCGGCCCAGACAAGCTCATCCTGCTCGCACCAGATATGTGTGTGCGAGTGTCGGGCGCAGTTTCGCCAAAACGCAACTGGCAGTCCGGGAGTCATCGTAAAAACGCTCGTCTAGTTCGTGCCAACTGAACAACCCGGGGGACGGCCTTGCATTCACCACATGCGCATTCGCGTTAAAGATGTTCTTGAAATGCTTGCTTATTGCGCATCAGAAGATCAGATTCTTGCTGACTACCCTGATTTGGAGCGGGAAGACATCCGCGAGTGCCTTGAGTACGCCGCTCAGTATTTCGACCATCTTGTCTTCCTAGGCCGATGAAATGCGGTTCCCCGTCGATGCCCAGTTGCCGCCGTTGCTGACACGGTTCCTGAGGACGTTCGGCGAAGAAGCGATAGCGTGTCGCGACGTCGGACTGCGGGACGCCGAGGACGAAGAGGTTTGGCGGTTTGCGATTGCTGGCGGCTAGTGTATTGTGACAAAAGGCGAAGACTTCCCGGCTCGCCACATGACAGAAACCAGCGGCCCTCAAATTGTCTGGCTGCGAATCGGTAACAGTACCAACCCGGTGCTGTTACCGTGGCTGGAGCCACGCGAACCGCACGAAGCTCACCTCATCAATCGCTCATAGCCCGTCCACCGCTTGCGAAAGTGCCGGTGACCGACCTATTCTCCGGGTGCCTTCGGATGGCCGGCCATGACGGTGGCACAAAACCATCAGGTCGCGGCCTATTTCAGGTAGTGGGGCTGATCCTCACACGGCTACAGTAGCGATGTTTCCACACACACCCTTGAAGTGCCGCCCCATGCCAAGCAATTTCGCCACGTTGAAGCTCTTGATCGCCGCCTCCGCTCTCGGATGCCTCTCCACCACCGCCCCCGTCGGGGCCGTCGAGGCCGAGGTCCGCCCGCACCTCGGCCGGCCGACGCTCTTCGTGGGCGGCAAGCCGATCACGCTCGCTGCCTACAGCCCCGCCGGCTTCTCGAACCCCGACATCTTCCGCAAGGAGCTTTCTCATTTCCTGGACCAGCCGCTGAATGCCTATTTTGTCTGCATCGGCTCTGCCAAACAGCCTGCCCACGAGCCTGGCGACTTCTGGTCGACGCCGTTCTGGCGGGGCGACACGATCGCGCCCGAGCCGCTTACCGATTTTAAACTGCCCCCCGACGAGCAGGCGGAGACGATCCTCGAACGCAATCCGAAGTCGCTGTTCATCGTGCGGTTTTCAACCCGGGAGCCCGAGACGTGGCGGCAGCTGCATCCCGAGCAGATCGTGGTCACCGATGCCGGAGAAACGCTGCCGCATCCCTCGCTGGCCTCGGACCTTTTTTGGGACGACTGCGCCCGGTATGCCGCGGCTGCGATCGAGTATTCCGAGGGCCGGCCGTGGGCCGACCATATCGTTGGCTACGCCAACTTCCTCAGGCTCGAGGGCACCCACGAGCCGATGCTCCACTACGCCCTCTTCGACCACAGCCCCGTGATGACGGCGCGGTGGCGGAAGTATCTTCGCGACACCTACGGCACGATCGAGAAACTCCGTGCCGCCCACGGCGACGAGTCGCTCACGTTTGATTCCGTCACCGTGCCGACCGACAAACTCCGCGGCAACGCAGTCGACCTCGCAAACCTCGATTACTTCCTCGCCGGAGCCGACAACGGTCCGCTTTGCGACTATCTCCTCATGCAGCGGGACCTCTTCCACGCGGGCTTCCGCAAGATCGCGGCTTCGGCCCAGGCCACGCTTGACAGGCTCGGCAAGAAGCGGGTGATCCTCCACGACAGCCACAAGTCGGTGATGCTCGGCTGGGATAACATTGGCTTCTTCGACGCCAAGACCCCCTGGCCACATGCCTATCCAGAGCTGATGGCCGGCTCCGGCAACATGAGCGTCGCGAGCCTCTTTGATGGCCCCGGCATTGGTGGCCTGATCACACCGCACGACTACCAGGCCCGCGGCGTCGGCGGCGTGTTTGAGCCGGAGGGTCTCGCCGATTCGGCTGTACTCCGCGGCAAGCTCATGGTCTGCGAGATGGACACGCGGAGCTGGACCGGCACAGACCCGATCGCCCCAGCCCGGGATGCGAAGGAATTCGCGGCGGTCACTTGGCAGAACATCGCCACCTCGCTCACCCGCGGCTTCACGCCCTATTGGATGGACGTCTATCAAGACTGGTTCGCCCACGAATCACTGCAGCCGATCATCCGGCGGCAGGCCGAGGTGCTGAAGGAGTCGGTCGAGTGGCCACACGAGACGATGCCGGGGATCGCGATGATTCTGGACGACGAGGCGGTGCTCGAGACCAATGGCGACGGCCGGTTTTTCAACGAGGCCGTGCTGTGGGAATGGAAGACGGGGCTCGTCCGGGCGGGTGTGCCGGTGCGCAAGTATCTCGTCGACGATCTATCGCTTAGGAATTTCCCGAAGCACAAAGTCTTTTATTTTGCAAATCTCTTTCGCGTCGACGAAAAGCGATTGAAGCTTCTCAAGGAAAAAGTACTCCGTGGAGGTAACGTTGTGGTGTGGGGGCCGGGCTCCGGGATCAGTGACGGTGCCCGGATCAGCGCAGACTCGGCGACGCGGCTCACGGGCTTCGAGTTCGCGGTGCTGCCGGTGAATTACCCGCGGCGGACACTGCTCTCGAACACGTCTCATCCGCTTACGAAGGGCCTGAGTCCCGCCACGCTGCTCGGTGGCCCGCTCGCCTACGGTCCGGTCCTCTTTCCCACCGACGGCGCGCCGCTTGGCATAGCCTGGACGAAGCTCGGCAGAAACCTCTCGGGCCTAGCGGTCAAGGAGGTCTCGACCGCCGATGGCACGAAGTGGACCAGCGTGTTCACAACGTCGCCAGGCCTGCCGGCCGCCTTCTGGAGGAACTGTGCCCGCCACTCGGGCACGCACGTCTGGTGCGAAGAGGACGAACTGGTGATGGCCGACTCGAGCCTCGTGGCCTTGCATTCGGTGGTGAGCGGGCCGAAGAAGATTCTCCTGCCGGCGGCATCGGCCGTGACCGACCTGATCACAGGCAAGCGTCTGGCCGAGTCGGCCCGCGACATCCGTTTCGACCTCGTCGCCCCCGACACCCGCGTGTTCCGTATTACGCCCCGCCGGTAACGCTCGCCCGGTGGGCTGCTCCACCCACGACAAGAAGCCCCGGACGAAAGCCCCGGGACAACGCGAATAAAAACATCACCTCACTCACCGTGACCTACCCCGGTGAATGACGCCAGTTCTTGCGTCAGGGTTTGTACCCCCAGCAGACCAGTTCCGGGACGTTTCGTCATTCATCCGTTGATATTGTTTGAAGGCGAATGGCAGCGAAGGCAGCCAGTTCTGGATTGGGGGCATCGACAACGGCTTCGAGTACGGGTAACAAACCGGCGCGTTCGCAGCTCCCGAGCAAATCGATTGCCGCCCGAATCTCAGGCGCAAATTCCACCTGCTTGATGGCCGCTGCGGCGTCTGCCGGCTGCCCCTTCAGCGTCGACTCCGCCTGCAATCGTGTCGTATCGCGAAGGGCAGCGAATCGTTGGGCAAGGCTCTTCCAGTCAGCGTATCTGGCCGCGGCAACCGCACCGGTGTGCTTCTTTTCATCGACTGCGTTGTGCGCCGAACGACCGCAGAAATCGCAGTACAGATCAGTTCGAAGCCACTCCCGCAGGAATGCGGACGATTGGGTCTTGTCATGGCGGGCGAGATATGCCAGCCACGCCATTCGTTCGAGCATGGCCTCGGAGTCGAGGCAAGGCGAGGTTGTAAGCATCGCCACATCCTCTCCGCAAGTACGTGCAAAGTCGACGAGGGATTTCTGTTCAATCGCGACGAAGGCTGCCAGTCGCTTCCGTCCCTCCGCGACCCTGTCGGCTCCAGCATGAAATGCAATATCGCCAACACGATCGCGGTTGCGCTCCCGCTGGCTGGCCTCACCTAACGGAACGGGGATGCCCGCATCATTCGGTGAGTCGAGATCGGTCGCCAGATCATCGTCTAGGTTATCATCCACTGCAGTCCGTTGTGTGGCCACCGGCAGAGAGTTGACCTTGCCGGCATCTGGCGCAAGCCACCGGAGCACGCCGCTGGCTAAGTGCGGCCAATCCTTCCAGTCGAAGAACGCCGTCACTTCAGGAGTTGACTTGCCGCGATGATCGACGAGCAGACAAGCTACTCGACCCTTGCCGGCCTGCCACCCAACAAGGATCGGATGCCCGTTCGATTCTAGAAAGACCTTTGCGCCCTGCTTGAGCACTATGCGATTGCGAACCCAATAAACTGGCTTCGCGGCGAAATCGACTCTCACATTCAGTTCATTAAAGTCTGGCCCCGGCCCGATCGTACCGGGTGGATTGGCATAAGCGGTATCTTGCATCTCGGTACACACCACAGGCAGGAGTTCTCGTTCCAGCACGGTGTGCATGTAACCGCCCTTTCCGAAGGCATACTCGCCGCCAGTAAAAAAAGCCGCGCCGCCCGCCTTCACGTAACCAACTAGACCGTAAGCGTTCTCCGCACCGATCGCAGCATGCGGAATGCCAGTGAACAGCAGCACGTCGAACTGAGGATACTCTCGCCAGGACACACTGCCGTCGAGCCAGATATTTGCTCCTTGCCGCACCCCTCCTGCCAACCGCGCATCGTGCACGTGAAATCTCCCGAGCCCAGCAAACGCCAGCGGCATCCGCAGCCGATCGTCCATCGCCCCACGGCTATAATAGATGTCGAATCGCCCATTGCGAACAGGCGTGAGTTCCCCGATGGCCGGCGGCCGATCCTTCAACGCCAGATCCTGCGGCAGACTCGCCCCTTTCCACCAGTCGTTGCAAAGAGCCTCCGGTGTCTGCCGCAACGAAAGCAGAGCCTTATCACGCACCGGAACGGGCAACGATTCAATTGAATCTCGCTTGGAATCGTGTTCGATCGCGGATGCCGACGCAAATGACAGATTCTTATTGACCTCCCACACCTCAACCCGTGGGTTAATCACGATCTCCTCGCGACGATGGGCTTCGTCGAGCCCCGGTCTGGGCACGCCAAATGTTTTCTGCGGGCCACATTGCAACGCCAGCGAGGGAGCGTCGGCGGACACTTCCAAATCGATCACGGCCACGCTCCACGCGGCTACGGCTGGGAAATTCAATCTGCAACCCTTCAACGGCAGCGATGAAACTTCGAGTGATTGAGGCTGAATAAAATGCGCAGCTATTGGCTTGTAACCCGATGGCAGCGTGAGGTCAAACGCCACGGGAGGGGTGCCTGAGGGCATGTCCCACTCTGGTTTCGCACTGCCATTCCGGGGAGGCCGCTTTGCGGCCAAAGGGAGGTTAAAAACATTTACAACCAACTGCCGCCGGCCACCCTGTAGCGGCGTTTCGTAGACGAACGGCTGCCAGCAGAGCCGGGTATCTGTCTGGGGAACCAACAGCTTCTCCGGGGTAGCGATCCGTCGCAGTCGCTCGTCAAACGTGTACTGCGAAAAGCGGGTGCAGTAGCGGCGGACCTCACGGCTCATCGCCGTATTGTAGGGGCGGCACCCAGCGGCGGCCCACAGGCCGCTTTCGATTATCGTGTCCCGCGGCGTCGCGGCAAAACTAATCCCCAGATAAAAGCCACCTCGCTCGCGACAAAGGTCGCCGTCTACCTGCAAATTTCTGACAATCTGGGCAAAGGTCCAGCCGCCCGAGGCATTGCCGATCGACTCGTTCATCAGGAGCCCGCCGCCTCGACAGAGTTCGTCGAGTTCATAGTCTTCGACAGCCCAGTCGTGGTTCTTCTCGGGCTCGATCATTAGAAAATTGTAGCCGTGGCGGAAGTTGGGGTGTTTTTCAGAGACCACATCCTTGAAATAGCGAACGAGCGACTGCGTCTTTCTAGCTGCAGATGGGTCGTAGATACCGCTGGAGCCGCACTGGCCACCACCGCGCGGATGGCCGTCCCAACGAATGGCATCCCACCCGAACATATCGATCGATCGGACGCACTCCTCGGCAGCGGCACGGACATTGGCTGGCGACGGATCGGGGTTGATCGGCAAAAAACTCGCCCACCATGTGTTGAATGGATGACCGGCAACGTTTGGGCCGCCCCCATACACCCGGAAGTCTCCCTGTCGTCGGCGATCAAAGTCCGGAACGCTCACGCCCTCCCACATGCCGACAGGGTAGAAATATTGACCACGATGATCTGCCGGATAGTCGTAAGCCCGATTCCAACCAGAAAGTCCCGACATCACAAACTTGCCATAGGTGGCAACCGCTAAGCCTTGTTCGTGCGCGATCCGTATCTGCCGCTGCATCGTGGGCTTGTGCATTCGGTAGTTCGTCTGGCCGCTCGACCAGAAATCAGTGGCGGGACTCATCTCAACAAGGTCATCTTCGGCCCAAGCGAAATACTCCGTAGCATTGAAGTAGTCGGCCCTTGCTCTCTCTACCCGCGTGCGGACCGTTGCTTCATCCAGCACGGCATCTCGGGATCCGATAGCCGCTCCAAAGATCGCTACGCGCTGAAAATTGGCGGCGATGTTGAAATACTCTGCCGCTTCTGAGTGGTCGGCTCCGTCGGCAGAAACATACTCGGCCACCACCGCATACCCGAGCTCCTCTTGCGGGAGCGGGATCTCGAAGGCAATCTCCTGCGAGTGTGGCCCGAGGGTCACCGGTAGACTTCCAGCCTTTGTGCGGTCGCGCACTCCATGCTCGAGAAAGAAGTTGAGGCTACCATTGCCCCCATTACCACAAACGTCGATCAGGCTCGCTGTGCCCTTGAGCGAGTCGCCCGGAAGATACCGAATCTTGTCGATCGAAACAGCAGTCACACGACCCGATTGTGAGAGCAACCGATACTCTATGCGATCGACAAGATAGTACACGGCGCGGCTTGGCGAGAGGACGATGTCGATCTCAAAGTCTTCGGCAAGGTCGTCGCCGGCCCCGAGCGAGATCTCGTGAGACGGCCCGCCTTTTTTGAGCAGGGTCTGAGTCCATGCTTGCTCGGCGACCTTCACATCGGCAAACGCCTCAAGTCGAATCGCGAATGGACCATCCTTTCGCTGGACTGCCGTGAACGTGCGAGTTTCCGGCTCATGTGGTCGGGCAAAGAACTGTCCAGGAAATTCTGCGGCGACAATGCCGCCAACCATTCCGCGAACGCCCGAGTGAAACGCGATTACGTCAGAAGTATGCGAGGAACGAAGCGTGAGACGCACCTCGTAGAGACCGGCTGGGCAAACCAAAGCCGAGGCGACTGCAAGCCCTGAGGCATCCTTGGCCGGCAGCGCGATGACCGCCGTAGCCGTACGTTTGAGAGAGGGCACTTCAACGTCAATTGCGTCCTGCCAACAACTGCGTGGAATTTCGGTCCACGTGGGCTCATCTCCTCCATGTGCCGGATCGCAAAACACGATGAACGCCAGAGCGACTGATGGACAAAACCTAGGAAACACAAGCTCCTCCCATTTCCCGAAAAATCTGGCTGGAATATCTCAATTGCGTGCCCGAGGACAACCGAAAAAAGGCACCCTGTCAGGGCATAACACCGTGCATTTCATTCGAAGGACAGTGGCCCTCGTAACCGATTCCTCGCTCAATACATTCTACTCTTAGGAGAAGAGGACGATGGCGGCCAATGCCTCGGGGCCTCTTGCTGGCCGCTGATCATAGCCCTCTTTACTTATGATACGTTGTCCAATGAAAACATCGATAGCTTCGACGAGTTTGTCGGAGTCATTGCCTCGAGCCTGTTATACTACGAACGTTTTCTTCTTCGGCATTGTGACTGCTTGATTCATATGGCGACACATCCACTCCGAGGGCGTTCTCGCCACATCCGCCATACAATTGTCAATCGGCGATTGTTTTTCCTAGTTTCCACGGCCTCCGTAGCAGGGCTTGTTTTTCTTTCATCGGTTGCGTTCGCCGACGACACTGCTACCACTGGCGTTCTCCAGACCTGGACATCTGATGTGCTTGGCTATAAGGAACTCCACCCGGGCGATGATGGCAGGGCAGCACTCCTGAGCTACAAGGAAATTGAGGACGATCAAACGAGTACTGGCACCGCGCTGGCCCTCAACGTCAATAACCGCCTGCTCCGTAAATCAGCGTTCGCGATTGTCCGTACGCCTACACTGAAAGACCTTCCCGTTGGGGCGTACAGCATCACCATTCGTATGAAAATGCAGGGACTGCTCAACGCCTTGGGCTCCCGCATCAACGTCGATATTTCCGGCGCCGGCGGTCGAGCCATTGTGGGCAACGAGTTTCTTGAAGAAGACGTCTATCAGGACTTTACGGTTAACTATGAAGTTCGTGATTCGAATCTGGCTTTCCTAGACGCCGATGCCGCTCTCGATGCTTTTCAAAAGCGTCCGGGCATCGCGCGTGAGCAGACCGCTGAACTGCGCGAACTGCTCACGGCCACGAAGGGGCAGCCGCTTGCGCTTCCCGCGAAAACCACGCTCAACGCGCAGATCTTGGACGGCTTTAACAGGCTGGGGAAAACCCCAAACACGATTACCGTCACTCTCGCCTTTCCACAGGTCAATCTCGCCGGTACTGGCTTAGCCCCGCCCCTTCCATCACTCCGCAGGCTCACCATTGACACCATCACGCTCGCTCGTCTGCCTGATCCAGATGCCATTGTCCTCCGCGACATCCAGCCTCAGTTCGCTTGGCGTCGGCCCGGCGAAACCCAGGTCTTTCGCGTCGCGATGCACAACCGCTCCAAAACAAGCAAAGCCCAATCGCTCCGACTGCTCGTTCGCCATGGACTGACCGGCGAAACAACTGTGGTCGACAAACCTGTTGAAGCCCCAGCAGGCGGCGGTGCATTCTTTCGTATTGAGTGGCCGATCCCCAATGACCACCCGCTCTGGGGCCAGGAGGTCGTTGCGCAAATCGTCGATGCAGGCACGGTCCTCAGCTCAGCATCTGGGTGGTTTACAGTTCACCCGCTCAACAACGCCGTCGTCATTCCCCAGCCAGGTCAATCATCGACTTCACCGCCGGGTAGCCCCTCGCTTTTTAATCGTCTCTATGCGTCGGTTCCGCATGTTCAGACCCATCAGGAATACTGGGCCCCCACGCCCTTTGATGGCGCAGGACTCGTGCCCGATGACGAGCATTTCGACGAACCTTATATCGCCGGTAACTCTTCCAAAGAAGAAAGTATCGCATTCCAGAAGGCAAAGATTACGGAGAATTCCGCTCGCGGCATCGCTACGTTTTTTTATACAGAGGTACACGGTACGGGTAGCAAAGCCTATGATCTTTACTTTCAGCACCCAGAAATATGCCAAGGATTTGGTGGAGCCGCCCGGCCTGTCTGTACTGATGAAATGCTTGAAACGCGCGCGGCGAATACTGCCGCACTTCGCGAATGGCACAAGAACGGCCGCACAGGCAACCCGCCTGCGACCGGCCCCCATGTGGGCTTTGTTGGGTTCAATGGCTTCTATCCCATCACGACTGATCTCACGATCCAGGGCACGCTCAAGCTCGTCGCGGTAGTCCCATACACAGGGATTCGATGGGACTCTGGCTACCCCTTCGAGGTTTTTCCCAACAACGGGTTGGGCGAGTCACTCAACCTCTCCAAAGAAACAATGGTCAAGATGCAGGCCGCCAACATGGCCCGTTACAAGGCTGCTGTGCGCGAGAAGTTTCCTTCCTTTGAGTTCCGGGGCAACAACATCAATGCAGACCTCGCGGGTCCACAGAAAGACCCCTTCGACTTCGACAGGGCTAAAGCCATCATTCGTGCCGACGGCCCACTGATGCAGATGGTCGAGAACGGCGGATCAATCCTCGAAGAAGCCTGGTTTCATACGTTCGGCAGTCAAAACGATTACAAAAATATCGCTCGCAACTACTACCGCGCTACCGTCTTTGAATCCGCCGCCTTTAAGTCGATTCAGGGATTTCACGACCACATGATGTATTCCGTTGGTGATCTTTATAGCCCCGACATGATCTACACCCGCCTTTTCACCACCCTCGGTGGCGCGCATCTGAGCTATGCAGCCTACGGCCCGATCCCTGAGAGCGACCTCGATCTCGATGTCTATGCCACGCGCTTTGGTGAGTTTTTTTGGGACACAAGCTTCGAAGCCATCCACGATATGGACCAGAAAGTACGGCTCGACAGCCAGTCTGATATTTGGTTCACCGAGGGCGGCTGGGAGCGAGTGGAGCCCAGCGGCGACAGGCTCTATGTCCTTCCCATCATCAATCCGCCCGTCACTGAACGCTGGTTCAAGAACCGCTTTGGCGTGCTGCCCGCGCCAGTGCGTTCGGCCCTCACGATGACGGTGAAGATCCCCGAGGGCTACACGCAGGCAAGCGTTGTACTTCTCGACAATCATCCCCAACCTGCGGTTAAGAAACTTGAGGCAACAATTGCTCAAGGGGAGGTCACGTTTGATCTACCAGAGTTGATTCTGTTCAAAGTCGTTGCTGTCACGTTTACGAAGTAACTTCTGCGTGGCTGCTACCCATTCCTTCGCACAAACATTTTCTCGACGCTAGCCACGGTGACCACGAACCCATGCATTACAAATCCACAATCCTTCGCTGTCGTTGGTTTTCTCGCGCTTTTTCACGGCTGGCTATCCTGAACGCCCTCGTCACCTTCACGCCTCTGCTTGTATATGCCGCTGACGAGGAGGGCATTCACATCTCACTTATCACTGATGAAGACGGCGATGATGCCATTCTCATGGAGTCTGAGCTCATCAGTATGCACCTGCTTCCTTGGCGGCAGGCACTTATCAACCGCTTCGTCTTCCGTCCCAGCGGCAATGATATTGTCGAGGCCACAAACTCCAAGATTCGCATGGCGGGCGGCGGTGGCCTCCTCATGGACTGCCTCTGGGAGCAGGACTGGCGTTTTCAAGAACTGGGCTATAAGTCCTACGAATACACAATCACGAAAGAAGGCCCTGACGAAGCACAGGTTGTCTTTGCAACTGACATTCGAGGCTGGATTGGCGGTGACGGATCGGGCATCATCTCCAAGCTCCTTTCGAATCTCACCCTCAAACGCACCGTCACGCTCAAAACAGGCCAGCCTTTTTTCCGGTTCGATTTTGAACTCATCAACAACGACATCAACGCCAAGCGACCGAGTTTCTGGGTGCATAATTGCTGCACTATTAAAGCTGACGGTTCGGACACCGTCCTGCGGCCCACTGCCCGCGGCATCGACGCTATCGGGGGTGGGGCAGACAAGTATCCCGCGCACACCACGAGCGACTTTGTCACCGATTTCAATCAAGGCTGGTCGGCCAAGATCAATGAGGCCCGGAAAGAGGGCATTGTGTATCTGATGGATTTCGACTCCACGCAGACGCTCTACAACTGCGGCAACACCACGGAGGAGTGGTGGTATGACGGCATCCTTGTCTTCAACAAGACACCTTGGAAAGGTCGTGTTTATATCCTTCCCGTCATTGGCTTAGGGCATATCGACTACGCCAACGAATACTTCATTGTGGAAGCACAATCCACGCGCGATAACGGCAAGCTGGTCATCGATTACAATGTTACCTCGAGCTACGAGCAAGTCGCACGCGTTACGATCAACACAGAAGTTGTCGCCGATCTTACCACAGGCAGCGGCCAATCTTCCAAGCTCAAGCCCGTCACTTTCGAGGGAATCAGCGTTCAGCCCACGCGTGGGCACCTCGAGTTCGATCTTGCCGACAATGGCCCTCTCCAGTTCAACATCAGCGCGTTTGTGGAATTGCCTGACGGCTCTTCAAAACAATACGATTTCCAGCGCCTCGATATGGGCAGCTACAAACTCAAGAAAAACGTTACCGATAACGCCACCCCGTGGCGATTGCTCAACCGACAAATTCGTAATCCGAAGGTTCCCGAACCCCCGCCTGGCATTGCTATCAACACCACCACATTCAATGTCTTTGGCGTCTTTGGTTTTGGCACCTCACGCCTAGGCATCAAGGAAGCCATCGCCACCATTCCCAATTCAAAACTTACCGTCGGCTATTGCGTTGGAAGCGATCCGCCAGCCTCAGGGCTGTCCGACTTTCCCTACGACTACGAGCGACTTTTTGATTGTCGCGTTCTTGTCATGGGCAACATGCAAGACCGTGAGATTCGACGGGTCGGTGCGTCTGTCATGCTTCCCTGGCTTCAAGCGGGTGGCGGTTTGGTTTTCACTGGCGGCGCGAATGCGTTTACATTTGAACTCGAGCAACACGCGATTAACGACTACTATCCACTCGTACCGACGGACAACGCGATCCACAAAGGCCCACTCCAACTCGCGGCCCCTTCACCCGAAGTCAAGGATCACCCTATTTTTAAGGGTGTTGACCTTTCATCTCTTCCATGGATGTATTACGTGCAGGACCTCACACTGAAGAACGATCCGTCGATTAAGGTCCTCATGAAAGTCGGGGGTAAGCCATTCATCGTTGAGAAGAAAACAGGGAAGCAAATTACCGTCGTTGTGGCCAACAATGCGTTTGGCATCGACAAAGACTTTCCTGGAAAGACTCACGTTACCCAGTGGAAGGCATGGCCCACGCTGTACGCCAATATCCTCACCTACGCAGGCAACCCCTAGCCAGCCGTTGGCGCCCCCAGATGCCCTCTTTCACACCACAAGGAGGCGGAAGATAATAGTCGCTGTCCTCACCCCGCTAGGAGTCCGATGTATGCCAAACTCAACCACGCCAATCGATCTGACGCACTACAAGGCACTCACCGCGAAAGCTTCGGCAGTCCGCGCTGAAATTGCTAAGGTCATCGTCGGCCAAAATAGCGTGATCGACCAGCTTCTTATGGGTGTCTTCGCCGGCGGGCACGTTCTCATGATGGGGGTTCCTGGGCTCGCCAAAACACTCATGGTTAATACGCTTGCTCGCGTCCTTGATCTCTCGTTTAAACGCATTCAGTTCACCCCGGACCTCATGCCTGGCGACATCACCGGTTCCGAAATTATTCAGGAGCAGCCCGACGGTTCGAAAAAGTTTGCGTTCGTCAAAGGCCCTCTTTTTGCAAATATGATTCTCGCGGACGAAATCAACCGCACGCCTCCTAAAACACAGTCGGCGCTCCTTGAGGCGATGCAGGAGCACAGGATCACCGTCGGTCACACGAGTTACACCCTTGAGCAGCCGTTTTTTGTGCTCGCAACCCAAAATCCCGTTGAGCAGGAAGGCACATACTCACTCCCCGAAGCCCAACAGGACCGCTTCATGTTTTTCCTCTGGGTCGATTACCCCGAACTGGATGACGAAGTTGAGGTTCTCAGCCGGACGACAGGCAACTTTCAGCCGACATTGAACACCATCATGCATGCATCGGAGATTATTGAAATCAACCGAATCGTGCGCGACATCCCGATCAGTACTCCATTGATTCGTTACGCTGCGAATATCTCTCGCTGCAGTCGCATCAGTCGCGGCAAGGAGGGGGATGCAGTCGTACCCGATTTTGTACGAAAGTATCTGCAATGGGGCGCTGGACCACGCGCGGGTCAGTATCTGATCCTTGGAGCAAAGGCCCGCGCCTTCCTTACAGGCCAACCCCATGTAGCGGCGGAAGACATCCTCGCAGTCGCCAAGGCGGTGTTACAGCACCGCATTATCGTGAATTTTACCGCCCAAGCAGATGGCATCACCTCGTCCGACATCATCGACATGATTTTGAAGACGGTGAAGGAATAATCGCCACGCCCGCACGGAGGAGCCTTGCACCCAACGAATTCTTCTTGCCACGAGTCCATGAGCACTCCCGCACTCCAACTTCTGCCTGCCGACATTGCCGATCGTCTGGGCGCACTGGAAGTGTTTTCCCGCTTCCGAGTCGAGGGTTTCCAGCACTCGCTTAACAGGTCGCCTTCGAAAGGTTTTTCGTCTGATTTCCTTCAGCACAGGCACTATTTTCAGGGCGACAACCTCAAGTTTTTGAACTGGCGACTCTACGCCAAGTCCGAACGGCTTTTCATCAGAGAATTTGAAGAGGAAACCAACACCCGCATTAGCCTGCTGCTCGACATCTCGTCGTCGATGTCGCATAAGGGTGACAACTCATTCACCAAACTCGAATTCGGCGTGCGATTAGCAGCAATCCTCTCGCGATTGGCGAGCCTACAGCGAGATTCCTTCTCCCTCACGACTTTTAACACATCCAGTGACGCGCACATCCCATTTGGCAGCGGGCCCGCCCACTTTCAGCGAGTCCTGATGGCTCTCGCCGAGGCCGCGCCCAACGGTGCAACCGACTTTGTAAAAGCTCTGACCATTGCCACCGCCCCCATCCGCTACAAGGGGTTGACGATTGTTATCTCTGACTTTATGGATGACCCACAGCGAATTGTTCCTCTCCTTGCACGCCTCCGATTCCGAGGCAGCGACCTGATTGCGATGCAGGTCTTCGACCCATCCGAGCGGTCAATGGAATTGACCAACGTGATTCGTTTTCACGACCTCGAAGGCCCGGAGGTGATCACCGTCGATCCCACGCTCATCCAGCGTGAATACCATCGGGCATTCGACGCACATCAGGAGGAGATGAGAACCGCTTGCCATCGCAGTGGCTTCGATCACATCGTTCTGCCCGTGAGCGACGACTTCGAAACCGCGCTCTCGGCATACCTTCGCCGCCGTAATGCAATAAGCACCTAGGACCGGCAGTCATCCCATCCCCACGCATGCTCTTCCACACGCCGATCTTCGCAGCTTTTCTCATCGCCTCCGCGATCCCGTTGATTCTTTACCTTATTTTTAAGAGTCGAAAACGTGACAGCTCGCTGGGCTCGATCTATATTCTCCGCAAACTCGTCCAGTCGCAAAAAAAGCTGAGCGAGTGGAAACGCTACGTCATTATCCTGATGCGCACGCTCGCGCTCATCGCACTCCCGCTCGCCTTCATGCAGCCGTACTTTCCCTGGCAAATGCGACAGGCCGACGAGTTCCCATCGTCGCCCGCCTCGTCGCATCGCATTATCCTGTTTGACCTGTCACAGAGCATGTCTGCGTCTTTTGGCACACGCAGCAAATACAATAGCGCCGTCTCTCTCTGTCGTCAGATTCTCGCTTCCGCGTCGTTTCCGGGCCGGGTCGACTTGCTCTCGATGGACGGCCACTCCTTGCCAGTGACATTGAACGCCCTTCCCATTACCCCTGACGCCATCGATCAGGCCGTCACCGCTCTCTATCTCACCCACTCCCCGGCGGACTTCGAGACATCGCTTCGGCAGGCTGCCGACCTCTTCCGACAAAGCCCTGAAAAGAACAAAGAGCTTTATATTCTCTCTGATTTCAGCGACAAGAATCTGCGTACGCTCTCTGCGATGGCACTTCCATCGCGACTGCTCCATGCCTCGGGCGTGCGCGTCTTTCCCGTCACCTTCGAGCGACCAGACAGCGATAACTTTGCAATCTCTAGCCTCACGCCCGGCACCGATCTCGTTCTCGCGGGTCAGCCAACCATATTCTCCATCACGGTTGGCTACTACGGTTCCAAGCCATCCGCCGAGACATTGCTCACCATCCAAAATAGTTCGGGTGATACGATCTTCGACCAAGTGATCGCCCTGGCACCGGGTGAGAAGACGATCGAGATCCCTCTCTCGCTCACCGCTGGCGAGGAAACACTCACCGCCCGTTTGAAAGCAGATGACTATCCCGCTGACGATGTCATTGCCCGTAGCTTTCGCGTTCGAAGCGAACTCAACGTAATTGTTGTGCAGGGCATCAACATTGCGAGGGGGTTCGACAACCCAAGAGAATGGCTTCGACTCGCGCTGCATGAAGGCATCGCGTTGGCCAAAGGTCCGATCAATGACGAGAAACGTAACGCACTTATGACAGCCGTTCCGGAGGCCCAGCGGGCTGCAATGCAGCAACGCATTACAGCTCAGGAGGAAGCTGCCTTCGACAGAAAATCAGGCGATATCGCTCGCACTGTCGTCGTGAATGCGAATCCATCACAACTGAGCACCGGATTGCTTCGCGATATCGACGCAATGATTCTGCTCGATACCGAGACTGTTTCTCCCGAGGCCGTCGTCGCTATCATTGACTACGCGACGCGTGGCGGCACCGTCATCCTCGCGCCTGGCCCGACCGCTAGACCCGATGCGTTCAACGCCGCCTTTGCACGCATACTCCCCATCGATCTTGCCAATCCCTTTCGCGATCAGATTGACCCCGAGACCTATCAGCAGGCCGTTGTCGAGAAAACTACTGACCGCGTCCTGCACGAACTTGAAGACGCTCGTGGCGGCAACATCGGCAGCGCGCGCTTTTACAATTGGTATACCACCGTCCCAAACACTGAGCGTCTTGGGACGTCCCTGCTTTTATCTCTGAGTGACGGCGCACCGCTTCTGATGGAAAAATCGGTCGGTCGCGGCCGTGTGCTGCTTTGGACCGCTGGGTTTGGGAGCGAATGGCATTCACTGGTTGTGCACGCCGCGTATCCACTGCTGTTAACTCGCCTCCTTACCGTCGCGGCTGCCAGCGTGCAGTTTCCACTCAATCTGCGGCCAGGAGAACCGATTATTCGCCCTGTCAGTGCCGCCACTGTTCGCCTCGTAGCACCCAACGGAACGTCGCACATTCGCGATTCTGTATGGTCCGATCAGCGTGGCTATATTCGGTTCGATCAGACGCAACAGCCGGGTGACTACGCAATGCATCTAGATCCGCAAGATGACAAAAGCATCACGTGGTATCACGTTTCTGCTGACCAAGAGGAATCCGACCACCGAGCCATTGCGGACCCCGCACGTAAGCAACTCCAGGAATTGCTCCACGCCGATCTCCTAGAAAGCGAGCCCCAACTTATCCGTGCCGTCGGCCAGGGGTACGAGGGCGGCTCCGCCGCTACGTGGTTCGCAGTCACCGTTCTGGCTACTCTTGTCTGTGAAGCATGGCTCTGCCGGCGGTTTTTCACATGAGATTGATTGACACGCAATGGGTGTTCTACAGCGAAGCGGCCGTGCCGTGGTGGGGGCTTATGGTTGTGGCAATTGCTTGTATTGCCATGGCGATCCGCTGGGCTCGCATTGAAGTCACGCGAGCGTCGCTCGCAGCACGCATTCTTCCTCTCACCATCACGCTTCTGCTTCTCCTCACGGCGTGGCTCGTCTATCGACCTGTTCTTATCCGCGTTAGCACGTGGGAGCATGACGGAAAGCGCCTTGCCTACCTCGATACCTCTGACAGCATGAACGAGCCGTTTGCGGGCACGGGCGATGTCACGGCAGCACTCGATCTTCTGACGATACACTCGCCCGTTTTGGTGAAGGAGCGGCCTAGTGAGGCAATTCAGCTGCGTAACGGCCTAGCCTTAATCATCGATTCTGCCACGCAGCAGCAGGCCGCCCTAGCATCAGTCCATGAACAGCTTGCGCAGGGCGTGCCGCTAGCGGAATCTGCTGCAGCAACCCAAAACAAATACGGTGAATGGGTCAGTGAAACTAAAAGTAGGCTCCGCACGTTGCTAGGCGGTGCACAACTCATGGCCCAGACACTCCCGCCGCAGCAGGCGGTGCCTGCTGCCGAGTCGATGCAGCTACTTGCATCCCTCAGCATAGTCACTGAGAATCTCCGCGACGGCATCGGCGATCTCACGCCTGCTTTTATGCAGTCTGTCCTTGCGCCGTTGGAAATGCTGCTGTCCATTGCCGACGACACAAACACCGCAATGCTCACGTTGCAGTCGCTCAGTGATGCCGCATTTCTCGCGACACACGAGGCAACCCTCAAGCCTCGTATCGCCGAGGTCTGCGCCCTATCCCGATCGCAGGTTGCACGCGATACTATCCGCGCGATGCGCCTCGAGCCAGTAACTCTGACCAAAGGTCAGGGTCCTCCGGCAGCCAGTAACCAGACCGATCTCTACGGCGACCTCGCATTGCTCCTCGATCAGCACGAGGGCGAAGTACTTTCTGGTCTCTATGTCTTCTCCGACGGGGGACACAACGGTCGCTCGCCCGCCACTGTTTTGGATGACATCCGTAAAGCCAAAATCCCGACTATCAGCGTCGGCACTGGGTCGCTAATGCCAGGCGTCGTGGATCTTGCGATTCTGGATTGGGAGTGCAGAAGGATTGCTTTTGCAGGGAAAGACTTCACGCTCAAAGTGCTTGTGAAGACAGCTGTTGGCATACCGTCGCCGTTCAGACTCACTCTCAGCAGCAATAATCTTGACCTCGTTTCGGAGGAGTGTGTTGCCACAGGCAAGGCGACTCACGTTGTGACACTTCGCGCCAAGGCGCCCAAGGCAGGCAGGCACCCGATGCGGCTCACGCTTGCCGCCGCCAGTGATGCGATCAAACGCAACAACACTGTCGCTTTTACACTCGACACCGTCGAACGCGCACCACAGGCGTTCATCGTCGGCGCATTCGCCGACTGGGATACCGCGTATCTCACCATGGCTGCCCAGCGAAACGGCATCGTATTGAGACAGACCTACGTGAGCGACTCTCCTCGGCGCGGTGAGGCCATCGACGCTGTACCCAACTCCGCAAAAAGCTGGTCAAAGTACGGTACCATCGTCCTCAAGGGCAAGCCATTCGGATCCTTCTCCGATACCGATGCTAATGACCTGCACCAATTCGTCACACAAACTGGTGGCTCACTGCTCATTTTCGTCGATACACATTCGTATTATGACGTATTGGCTCAGCAGTTCGGCTGGACCTTTGCTGCGAATCCACTTGCCGATGCGTATGTTCGCATGCCGCTTACCGCGATCCACGAACCCATGCTCCGCCTCGGCGTTGACGGCCCACAATCCGCGCAGATTCTAGCCGCACTCCCGCCCGCCAACCACGCCACGCGCGTGCCACCGCAAGATGCTGTCTTGCTTACCAATCAGGGTGGCGAGCCGGTCCTCTCCGTCGGTTCTTACGGTAAGGGCCATGTATTTCTTCTAGGCCTGCGCGGGCTCTTTGCACAGCGAGACTTCGCACAGGCCACTCGCGTTGACCGGTTGCTTACACAACTCCTTGCCCAAGCCGCTCTTCCACCTTCTCCTGGCGCACAAGCCGCGTCGGCCATGCCAGCAACTGATCGCACGATTAATCCTGGCATGGAGGAGCTCTTCAGCGAGTTTAATGAGCCTTTCATGATAAATCTCGCGAAGTCTACGCACGGCCGCTATCTCCCGGTTGCTGAGGCTGCTGCCGAAGTCAATACAAACGCTCCCCTCACTCCCGTCACCTGGCGCGACTCCACTGCCAAGCGTTATCCGCTTGCCGACCACTGGCTTCTGATCGCCGCAATCACGTTGATCGCAACCATTCACTGGACTCTCCGCAAACTCGCGGGGCTCGCGATATGACCACACTTGCGACGCCCCAAGTTCTACGGCTACTCCCGCCCCTTTTTTCACAGCCGAGACATCATAAAAGACCACATAAGACACGTGGTTCACGCGAGGCTTGGCTATGAGGCACACTATCGCCGCTGGCATGCAATCCCTTCCTGCCACGCTGCCGCGTGGGCTGGCACAAGTCCTGCGTGGCTATGCAATGCGCGTTCGCGCATGGACTCTCCTAGCCGATGCCGCAACCTGGATCCTCATTGTCGGCTCGTTCGTCGCCGTGTCATGCCTCTTTGATCGCTTTGTTGATGTCGCGGCTTTTTGGCGGTTGCCGCTTCCTTGGATCGTAATGGTGGTCGCGGCAATCCTCCTTGTTCGCCTGTGCTGGCGCGCAACCCGACGGCCCAACTACGATGCTATTGCGCTTGTGATCGACCGCGCCTCCGGTGATTCGCGTGATCATCTCCGCACTCTCCTCGACACGGCGAGCCTTCGCACTGATCGCCTGATCTCCTCCGCCGAAGTTCTCCGCCAACAAACCGAGAGGATGGGGCTGTCTTTATGGAGTACGCGGTCCATCGGCCCGTTTATCAGCACGCAGAGGCCCACGCTCTACGCCGCCCTCGCCGCAGTGCTTCTCTCCCTTCTATTTGCTGCGCCACATGTTGGAGCCTTGCGTGCCGATCTACTCCTTCAGCGGTTTCTGTATCCCGGTGCGAACCATGCTCGACCGTCGGCTACATGGTTTGAAACATCGCAACCTATTGCCTCCGCCATTCGCGAAGGTGATAACATCACGCTGACATTCGCTCTGGTAGGCAAGCCTGCCGGCGATGCAACACCTCGCATCCGCGTTCAATACACTGACGGCTCTGTCGTCTCGATCGATCTCACTCGCATGTCCGATGGCCAGTGGCAGACGACCCTAGCTGACTCCCGGCAAGACTTCTCGTGGACCGCAATACTCCACGATGCTCGCTCCGCCCAGTACTTCGTTCGTGTCATGCCTCGCCCAACGATCACTGCGACGACCATCACATATGAATTCCCGAGCTACACACGCCTGAAGGCCAAGACTGAAATAATCACAGGTCGAACCGTCACCGCGGTCGAGGGCACTCACATCCGCATTGACATTGTGAGCAACGCGCCGCTGCGTAACGTAGTCGGATGCATCGGCCCCGACGACCGTCGCTTTCGAATCGACTCCAAGGACCCCACGCATGCGTCACTCCATCTCAATGTCGATAGGACGCATCGGATGGCGATGCAACTCACGTCCGTGGAGGGGGTCGATAGCAAGCACGAATTACCGTTCACGATCCGCGCCGTGCCCGACAGCCCGCCCGTAGTGAGCCTTGTCGCCGTGCCGGAGGACCGCGAATACGCCGATGACGATGCCGTCGTGTTTGGCTATAAAACCCAGGACGACATTGGCCTTGCCGAGATCGTTATGCGGATTGAGGGCGGTGACGATGTGTTTATGAACTTTCGTGATTACGGCGCAACGCAATCCGAGGGCACAGGCTCAATGACGGTGGCCGATCTTGCGGCACTGGCGGGCAATGCGAAGGGAGTGAAGGTTCGCATTGTCGCTCGCGACACAAAAGGGCAGGAGTCGAGCAGTCAATCGGTGACGATTCGACTTGCGTTTGATTCGTTTGAGAATCAACTGCGGCTCGTTCGTAAGTCGATGACGATTGACCCCAGCGGACATAATCAAAGCAGTCAGTCGGCTGTTGCTCGGGCCGCTGGAAAGATCGTCTTGATGCGGGCAGCCAAGGGGCGCCTCATCGCGCTCACTGATTCACTCACCCCCGGCACGCCACTCAACAAGGATCAACTTGCCACGGTTGCTGCGATTGAGATGCAACTGGGAGCGACTGGCCGGCCTATCTGGGGCACTCGATGGTACACCGAGATGCTGGAGCGAGCACTCCTCGATCGTTTTCGCAACTCCCTTAGTTATGTGAGCATTGTTGCCGAGGTTCCATGCGGCACTATTGCTGCCACACTGCATGCCGCTGCAGTCAGCGATGATCCGCGTGCTGCATTCACTGCCATCCTGCCCGAGGTAGCTGCCGGAGTCGAGCGTCAGGAAACGATCTCTACAAATGTTTCCAATGCGTATCTCGATATCACTCGTGAACTGGTCGGCTTTCTCGCAGCAACCCTTGAGAGCCGGGTCCGCCTGACGCCCGAACATGAAAAAACAAGTGAAAACTTTCTCGCTACGAATCGCATCGTGCTTCAGGAAATCGCCGACATGGCCAGCGAATTCCTCGTGCCCGAATTGACTCTACCGCGTGTCGATGCTCTCCGCGCTGCGGCCACTGACGCACATCTAAAGGAAAGTCTACTTGGTGCGGGCCCGTTGCTGCGTGAGTTCGCCGACGTGCTGGCCCCGCTTGCACACGATGCCAGCATGCGTGCCAACGCCCTTTCTGATAACCGCAACCACATCCTCGACACGGCATCCGTCGGAGAGCCCCTTCTCATCCAACTTGGCACGCTCCTTGAAATGCAGAATGCCGATCGCCTTGGCGACGATCTTCCTCTTACGCAGTACGCGTACCGCTATGTCCACTCGCTTATCGGTGGGGCCGCCCCATTCGTGCCGCTCGGCGATCGTAATGCCGTGGTTCGGGCCGAGGACGAATTGCTCTGGCGCTCGTACCATGCCCTGCAATGGCTGCGCATCGCGGCGATTGATGCCCGTACTCGCATTGCTACTGGCCAAGTCGACATCACTCAGCCTGAATTTATCGATGCGTGGGCCCGCATGCGTGAAGCCTGGCTTGGGCTGTCATCGCTGCAATCGACTCTATCGGTCATTCGGCCGACAATCAAAGAGTCGCTCGACACCTTCCTCTCGCGCGCCGAATCGCTGCGAGGCTGGACGCCTCCGCTGGCGATGCAGGAGACCGATCTCGTGATCGCGATCCGTTCGTGGGAGCGGGGTAGCGACACCCTGAGCAGCATGATTGAAAACGACATGCGTGCGACACTCAGTAAACTCCGCTCCGATGCCGTCTCTCGCCTGCCATTGCTTCGCGATGCATTCGTCACCGCGCGCACTGAACTTCAGTCGCAGGCTGCACACTACAGCGAAGCGAGCCTCCCTGTGATCCGACTACGTCTGACATCGCTTCAGATTGCCGTTCTTAAAACGCTTGACCTCGCCGAGGCATCGCGACTGGCAGGTACCGACGCTGCTGCGAATGTCGATCAGTTACTTGGTCTCTACACCATGGCGGGGCATCTACTCACCACGTTCGTGAAAAAGGTTGCGATCGAAGTGCCCCCTGTGATCGGAGCAAACTCTGGCGCAGGCATAGCCACGCGCGAGAAAACCACGCTTGCGGAGCACGCATGGAAGTCGCGTGTCGAGGAATATAAAAAGCTTGACCCGCTCGCTGAGGGATTGCTCCACGGATTCGCCGCCGGCTTTGATCACGAGCAGATTCAGGCAGTGATCAAGCCGATGCTTGTAACAACACAGTACATGATGGAGCGGCAGGCCATTGTCGGCGCGGGAAAGGTCGAGCGAGCAATGGCTCAGCCACGCGACCTGCTCTCGGAGTTCATGACAGACCGCAATAGATTGCAGGCGGTCTACGGTGAACTCTTCTATCATGTGTATGCACTGTGTCACGCGATCAAGACCGACGCCATGCACGATGCTGCGTCGATCGCTCATACATTTTCAGCGATACTTGAAACCATGCCAGAGCTTCCGGCGGAATTAAAAACGCTGCCCGAACTTGTTGCGAAGGCCGGCACTTCGAAGGCACAGGACGATGCGGCAAGGGGAGAACTCGTCGCGGAGTTAGGGGCGGCACTGGAAGACCTGAAAACGACGATGGGGATCACGGGCAAAGCGAGGACAGGCGGCACAATCGATCCCGATCAGTTGGCAATCGCGCGGTCGGCAGCTAGCGTGGCAATGGGTGTGCGTGGCGCGAGTAATGGCGATGTGATCTGGGCTGTCACGCGTGCGGAGATCAATCGTCGAAAAGGTGGCCTGAGCAGAAAAAACGTGGCCAATGGCGGCATGGGTCTCATCGGTGACGACACGCAAGACCTCAAACTACCGAAGCATCTTTATCTTGAACTGAAACGCTCACGCGAGCGGGCCATGCCCGAACTTTTTCGCGACCGATCCTATGATTACCTCAACACAATCTTGGAGAAGGCGCAATGAGCCACCGCCTCAATAAATATATTGTTGGATTGGTTATCGAATCCGCGTGCAACCAATCGCCCTCTCGCTCATGCCGTGACACGATGGCAGTTCGTGCTCCAGTGCGGAAAAGATTCGTGATACGACTGGCTATCTCCTTGCTATCGCTGACGCTTCCATTCGCGTCCCTCTTGCGCCCCGTTCTCGCCGCCCAGCCTGTGCGAGACGATGCCTCCAACACGCGGCACAGTGCTGTCACTCGTGGCCTCAGTTACGTTGCAAGCATTCAGAAAAACGGGGCTGTGGGCGAGTGTCGCCAGAATACTGTGACGGCCCTTTTCGTCCTCGCGTGCCTCTCGTCGGGAGTTTCTGTGGACGATTCGCTGCATGGCCCGAACCTCCGGGCTGCGGGCGACTGGCTCGTTGGCAGAAGCGCCAACCACTTCTTCGGCGGCGAAGAGGAGCCCAACACCGATCACGCCATTGCCGGGCTTGCTGTAATCGAGTTCGTCGGTCGACTTCCCGACGATGCCGGCAATCGTAAACTCATGGAGGCCGCCACGGGCATTCTTGAACAGACCCTCGCGATGCAGGAGGCCAGCGCGAACGTTGAATACACTGGCGGGTGGCGTCGCAGCGCAAAAACCCGCGCGAATGACCGCGTCCTATCTGCGTGGTATCTCCTCCAGCTTCGCGCTGCCTCGCTGCGAGGCCTTCGAGTTCCTAAGTCCAGTATTGAACGTGCCGTTGACTTTATCTCCGCAAGCCAAAAAGTCGATCCTGCAAAGAAAGAGGAGTTCGGTGGATTCTCCGTTGATTATCAGGGGCTGACAGTCCGCCACAGTTCAGGCGCGGGCCTCGATGCGATCGCCCTCTACGGGGTCGAACCGCAACGGCTTGAGTCGGCAATCGGCTGGTTTGAACGCCATCCGCCACGCTGGTACGGCCCACAGTTTTTTGAATCTAATTTCTTCGCAATCCGTGGCCTCTACCGCGGCCGCGCACTGGATCATGGCGTTGCCTTTGCGAATCAACTTGGCTGCGTCGAAAAGCTGATACGCGAACGCCAGGAACCGGATGGCAGCGTTCCATTTCCACCAGGCCACGGAGAACCTTTGATCGCGATGGGCAAAGGCTACAGCACAGCGATGGCTATCCTGATTCTCAACGTTGACCGTGGATTTCTCCCAGTCGATCAGGATGAAACCGCATCGCTCCTCAATCAGTAGAAGACATTATTAGAAGCCTGAGACTTCATTCTAAAGACGCTTATCAGTTGATGCAGTAGGTGACAACTCGTCATCGCGATTCGCCCACCGACACGACCCCTTTGATCTTGCTTGTTTGTAGGGCTGTTCGAATGGCTGGAGTGAGCCGGCCCCCAAAAGCCGCGCAGACACTCGGCACAATGCGAATGTCATCGATCGCTGCGATTGCCTGGGCTAAAGACTCCAGACGATCAACTGGACAGCGTCTCAGCATGGCATGAAGAGTCGCCTGCCATGCGAGGATAGAAGGCAACGAGCCATCGACGTGGCTCGCTGCTTTTTGGGGTCCGTTTCGTCCGCTGCGAGCGCGGCTTGCTACGTAAACATTCCCGAGAAGCGCCTCCGCCAGCGGTGATGCAACGCTGGTGTCGCCGCACGCAAGTGCCGCCACAAGACCCGTTTGATAAATTCGGTTATCAGATGTAATCATATAGGACTCAACCCCGCGATCACCAACAAGTGTTGCAAAACATCCATTCGGCCTGCTTTCTGCAATTGCTTTCTGAATCGCCGGTAAGGCAGTGGCATCTCCGAGCAAGACAAGCCCTTCGAGGGCGGCCAATCGGATCAAAGCGGCCGCAATCTCCTTCTGTTCTGGCGTTACGACAGAAATCACATCTGTCGCGAGAGAATCGCCGCGAGCCTGGGTACGATCTGCGAGTGTCGCAGGTTCTCCACTAGCGAGATGACGCATAAGTCTATCAACGGCGCCAGCCTGCCGAGTGGCTCCCGCAAGGCGAAGCCCGATGGCTGTCTTGCCGGGACTGCCGGATGCCACGAGCGCTATCGCCAGTCGGCCTGCCTGCGGGCCTGGATATGCCGCAGCGCGGCGGCCAAATAACTCGGCCAAGGCACTGCTCGGATCTGCCTCACAGACGGTAATGGCTTGGACAATCTGTTCGAGTATATCGGCATCCCGACAGATTTTTCCAACCCGGCACAACAGCGGTTCAGCAGCTGACAGTGTCGCCTCAGAAGCGTCTACCTCAAGCGAGGTGTTGAGCGAGGCCACCGTCGCACTGATCTGCTTTTGCACCGACGCATTGAACGTGCTATTCAAGTTATTCCGTGGCGCCGCCAGCCAAGCCATAACCTCAGCCATAAGATGCGGCCAGTCGTTCCATTGCCAGAAAGGCAGGCTGCCGTCTGGCGGTTCGCCCATCACACTTCCCGCAAACAACGCTACGCGGCCCTTACCGTAGGTTCCAGTCACCAGCAGAGGATTTCCATCGGCCACCAGCACTACCTGCGAGTCTGACTTGGGCTTGACATCGTGATACCAGAACACGCGGGGCGTCTGCTCCCAGTCGAGTGGGCTTGGTTTGTCGCCGAGCCGGTCTGGCCCGGCAATCAGAACCAGTCCTTTGGCCGTGCTCTTGAGATCAAATGCTTGCTCACCATCCTTCCCGACCCCGACAAAACTGACTGGCGCAACTTCCGCCAAAGACGATCCAGCCCACTGGCTGCCGAACGCAAAACGACCGCCGAGAAAAAGAACCCCACCACCATTGCGAATAAATTCCTGAATCAAGGTCTGCTGTGACTGCGTGAACGCTTTTGCGTTTATGTTGCAAATAACCAGAACGTGATTTGCCAGAAGATTCTCGGCCGTATCTGGGAATTCCGGAACGCTTCCACTAACGTTGGCATCCCAGGCGCCAACATAGCCAAACCCCATGCCGTGGGCATGCCAACTCTCCGTCACACTCCCTGCACCGGCCAGCGCCATGGCCTCGTCCAATCGGTATTCTCGTGACCACAAACCGCGCACGACATGGAATCGCAACGGCTCGGCATCCGGATAGACCCAATCCAGCGGAGCATCCTTATCCGAAAGAGTCGCAGCTCGCATCGAACTTGTGGCGCAAAGGTAAGTCACTCCAGCGAGAATGAGAAACTGGAGCATCCGAAAGGGGCTGAAGTACTTTTCTGTAACAATGCTCATGGTTCACTTCTCTTTCTTCAGTTCCATCGCCCGTCTTGCACGAGCGTCCATTCGTGTGGGAATAGGAGTGTTCGACTCAAACTCGATCACAACCATGCCGTAAAAACGAACATCTGGGAGCATCAGGGTCACAGATGAACCATCCGCGACGAGTGGCAGCGATTGCTGGCAAGCCGCTGGATAGGCCTGCATGACCCATGCTCCGAGTGGTTTCGCACCATCGGGCAGCGTGAATCGGATGGGCACATTTTTCAGCGGCGGAGAATGCCGCATACCAAGATCACCGAATACGGACGTGGCGGCACTATTTACAACGTGTAATACCAGCCGTTGCCGACCGTTCTTGAGCGTGCACGTGCGTACCAGTTCACGCCAGAGTAATGGTTCAACTTGGTTGCCAAACGCAACGATCCTCTCGGGGTCGGCCACGTCGCGAAGGCGAGTATTGTAAATCATCTCAGCATAGCGCACGGCAAACGCCGGGTATTCACCGAAACCACCACCCATGAGATTGTAGTAAGGATGTGCACCAACCGACATGTAGACGGAGGCCATCAAGAGATGGTCCAGCGGTGAGGGTTTGCCCTTTGTTCCGTTTGTAAACCCGTAGAGAGGGCCGATAGCCGAACCGTACGGCCAAGAGACTTCTCGCCACAAGTTAAGCCCATGCAAATAATCAGCGATACTACTCCCGGTTCCTATACGCGCACCTTCGGCCATGATCATTCCTCTGGATGTCGAGTCCATAGCGCCCGCTCGGTATTCGGCGTCTGCAAACGCGTTGTAACCGAACAGGAAGTCCGGCAACTCTTGGTTCATACGCTCGCGAATATGAGTCATCGCCTTGATTGTCCACGGCGCGCTGTAGTAGCTGTCGTACCGGATGCCATCCCATCCAAAGATTTTGCAGCTTTTCAGAATCTCGCCAACGTGGAAATCAAAAAGACCCCTATTTGCCTCCGGATTGAGCTGATTAAAGCTCCACACTTTTTGCCCAGTGCCGCCAATAATACCTGCCGTCCTAAGGGAAGCGTCGTCTAGGGCGCCGCTATGAAAACTGGCACTGCCAAACCAGTCCGGGTGTCGTCGCATCATCTCAAAAGCCGGTTCACCACTGCCACCCCAGAGGTTGGCATAGAACGTCGCCTTGATTCCTAACTCGTGGCAGGCGGCAATGATGTTGCGGGTACCGGCTATCGTCTGGACGTATGCAGTCTGACCGCTGAAGAACACCTCGGTGTCGGGCGTATAGTCGAGGAAGTCACAGGGCGCCCAGAAGTATGCTTCAAAACCGTTATAGCCTTGTGATTTCAGCAGTGCAGCCGACTTCCTCGCGGCTTCCATGGAAACGAAACTCTGTGTCATCTGCGCCGGACACTGCGCCATAACCGCCACGTCCCAGAAGTGGTCCGGCACGGAAAAGGTAGCCTCGCCATGTTCAGGGGGAAACTCTCCCACGGTCGCCGTCGCCTGCAGGGAGCATCCCCAAGAAAGATCCGTCGTCGCAAACTCACCTTTCCACGCTAGGGAGCTATCGGCTGGAATGGAGACTGCCTCAACTTTGACTGGCCAGACCTGATCGATTCCGCCCTGAATTTCAACCACGAGCGATACGGCCTGAGGCTGTGGACTCGCGTTGTGGAGTTCGACAGTGACGTGCCCTTTTTCACCCCGCTGGTATGTAATTTTATCTGAATAAACTGCAGCAATGGCGATTGGCGAGAGCGGCTCAACATGGATGCTGCGTAGGAGCAGGCACTCCTTGATAGCCTTGGCCTGTTCGATAGGTCGTGGTGCATCCGGATCCTCCAAGTCTGGAAAGTCCGTGATCTCGTTATTCAACACACTCGTATTGGCAGTGTGAACCGGGTCCGTGGGAACCGCGATGGACTTCCGTCGCGAGAGAGCCGAGGACTCTCCCTCTTCAAAAGCCCAACTAACTGTCACAGCTGTATCACGATTTCGTGGAGTGAAGTCCATGAAAAGATCCGTGAACTCGTCGGACAAAGGAAAGACCAATGCGTTGAACGTCTTCTCCGTAGTGTCTGCCTGCAGTTTCACCGTAAGCCAGGCCGTGGCCATATCGCCCAGGGGATGGATGGCCATAGGGGCGTGGAGCCGATAACGGCCAGGGGCAACGCTAAGTTTTCCTGAGAATATTGTGTCCCCGTTGCCTTCAGCGAGGTCGCGAATGAAAGCGGATTCTGTCTTGCGTTGGCAGCGGGCAAGGGAATCCGCACGGTTTTTGGCCAGTGGGACCTCCGTCGCAACTGGCACCGCAAAACCATCCACGCCGCCGAGCAACACAATGCTCGGCCACACGATCCAAACAATGAAAACTGCAACCGATCTCATTATGAGGACCTCTCCCAGTTCCTACTGCGACCACGCCGCAAGCGCAGTCTGGCCGAATCATATCAACCGTGGCTCGCATTATCCAGAACCGAGCACGAATCGCATTGCACTTCGCATCACAGTACGGGCATCAAGAAAATGCCGAATGCAGGCCGAGGGCAATCGCACTGACACACCTCCTGCGAACACACAGACGTAGACTGCTTACTACAGCTTCGCGATCACGGCCAGTGTCTTGTCGTGGCCCTCGCGGGCCACCTCTTCGAGGTTTCGCTTCCAGTACTCCGGGTTGTACAACTCCAGCGATACGCACCCCGCATACCCGGTAGTCTTCAGGTCTCGCAGAATATCGACTAACGGCAGGATGCCGTCGCCCGGAAAGACCCGGTGCTCGTCTTTAAGATTGGCCAGCGGCGGATCGGCAGGGGCGTCGTTGAATTGGAAGATCGCAAAAAAGTCTCCCCGCATATGCTTGAGCCCTTCAAACCCTGAGTGCCCAATGTGCATGTGAAACACGTCGGGGATGATCTTTGCCTTGGGGTGGTTTGCGTCGATC
>Ga0114966_10000788_pt1 | contig 29909 bp, 30 predicted proteins | sample M_130207_XF_Meta_FD_87029 | JGI IMG/M metagenome (GOLD analysis project Ga0114966, IMG submission 87029) | Freshwater microbial communities from Lake Montjoie, Canada to study carbon cycling - M_130207_XF_MetaG | ecosystem: Environmental > Aquatic > Freshwater > Lake | place: Lake Montjoie... | reverse complement strand
TTCAGCGACTCGGCGGTGGCCGGGTCGCGCACGATGGCATCGACGCGTGCGCGGATCTGATCCATCTTCGCGAAGTCTGCGAGCTCGACCTGAGCCGCGAGCTCCAGTGGGCTCATCCCGGCGGCGCTGCGGTCGGCGAGCCCAGAAAGGTTGCGCAGGATATCGGTCCATCCGTCGCTCACCAGGTCGACGGCCTGATGACCACCGGACACGATGGTCCCGAAGTTCTCGATCCGCTCGTGCTGCCATCCGGGCGGCAACGACGCCGCCCACGCCGGGTCGGTCGGCCGGTTGCCCCGCACGTCGATCGACGACGGCGTGCGCTGGAATACATACAGCTGCTTCGCCCACTTGCCCAGATGTGGGATGCACTGCACCGCGGTGGCACCGGTACCGATGATGCCCACGCGCTTGCCTGCGAGCTTCGTCAATCCTCCGGTCGTGTCGCCGCCGGTGTACGCGTAGTCCCAACGGCTCGTGTGGAACGCATGACCGCCGTACGTGTCGATGCCGGCGATGCCCGGCAGCTTCGGCTTGCTGAGCGGCCCGGTCGCCATGATCAACCACTGCGTGGTCATACGGTCGCCGTGATCGGTCTCGATCAGCCAGCATCCCGAATCGTCCTGCCACGTCGCGTTCGTGACGTGCGTCGAGAAGAGCGCGTCGTCGAGCAGACCGAAGTGCGTCGCGATCCGGCGTGCATGCTCATAGATCTCGGGACCGTAGGAGTACTTCTCCTTCGGCATGTAGCCGAGTTCCTCGAGCAACGGCAGGTAGATGTACGACTCGATGTCGCACTGTGCGCCCGGGTACTGGTTCCAGTACCAGGTGCCGCCGACGTCGCCGCCCACCTCGATGATGCGGATGCGCTCGACGCCTGCGGCACGCAGCCGCGCCCCGGCCAGCAGGCCACTGAAGCCACCACCCACGATGACGGCGTCAACGTGGTCCGTTCGCGCCGACCGCGACGTGTCGGCCGGCGCGAACGGGTCCTGGTCGAAGTGCGCGAACGCGCCGGCCATCTCGACGTACTGCGCGTTGGCGTCCGGGCGCAGCCGCTTGTCGCGCTCCGCTCGGTACTTCGCTCGTAGCGCGTCGACGTCGATCGATGGACCAAGGGCATCGATCGGAGCGCTCATGGCATCGCCTCCCAGCTCGCGACCAGCGAGTCGAGCGTGACCGTGTGCACCACACGGCCGTCGAGGTCGACGATCTCGTATAGCCGACCATCGGATGTGTGATGACTGAAGAACAGCACTGCACCATCGGGTCCGCCCCGCTCGAGGTGGGGGTACGGGTCGCCGGGCGTGAGGTGGTGGGTACCGGCGTGGCGCACCTTGTGCACCTTGGTGCCGTCGGGGCGCAGCTCGTCGAGGTGCTGCTCGCCCGCCAACACGAGGACCGATGTCGTGGTTACGTGGCGGTGCGCCTGGCAGTGCCCACCTTCGGCATCGAAGCGGATCAGCAGGTCGATCGTCCCGGCGTCTCGGTCGGAGCCGAGCACGCAGATCTCGTGGTGGATCCGATAGGGCGAGGCAGGGTCCCCGGAGATCTCGCGCCAGTCGTATGCATCGAGGTCAAGCATTCGGTCGCTCCATCAGGTGTCGCGGTTCAGAACAGTTGGTCGGTGTAGTCGTTCGTGCCGTGGTTCGTGGGGATGAACGCGGCCTGCACCCCGAGCGTCGCGACGCCACTCGCCGCGATGCGGTCCTCGGCATCGGCGAAGAGCTCGTCCCAGCACTCGCGTGGATCGGCCTCGAGAAAGTGCAGCACCTGCACGATCTTGTCGACGCCGTCGAGCTCGCGCACGTGGGCGAGCTTGTCGCCCGGCAACGGACGCGGCGCGAAGCGCGTGGCCACCGCGTTGCGCCCGCGGACCACCGACGGCAGATACGTCGAGGTGAGCCACGCGTCGAGCTCCGCGCGGTCGTTCGTGGCGTCGACGACCTGCACGACGAGACCCTGATACGGCTGCACCAGGGTGTGCATGTCGCGTGGCACCGCGTCGTCCCGATACACGGGCCCGAGGTAGTCGCTGAACGAGGTGAACACGTGACGCCGCTCCTCGAGCGGGTCGTGACCGGCGCCGCGATAGCTACCCCGGCCTTCAGCGTGCAGCCGGTAGTTCGAGCCGAGCGCCCATTGCTCGTGATCCTCGAGGCGTCCTTCGTTGATCCAGTAGATGCCGATGTACTTCCCCGCCTCGAGGGGCTGCGCGACTCGCGAGCCCTGCGGACCACGCAGGTGCTGCAGGAACGTGGGCGACACGAACCGGCGACACGAGAACATCCACGGCATCGCCATTGCGCCGGTGATCATGTGGTCGTCCTCGTACCAACGGTTGTAGCCGACAACGTGCTCGGGCATCGGCTCCACCCAGGTGAGCAGCGCTGCGCCGAGGTGCGGCGCGTGCGGCCCCACCCCGGGTAGCCGCCGATAGGCCTCGTCGACCTCGTGGACCTGATCGCTCATCGTGCAGCTTCCCCCTGTTGAACGGGCCCAACACTAGAGGCCCCGCGATGCACTTGCAGCAACACGTCAATCGCACTTGACTATTGTGAAGGGCCAGTGGACGAGGAGTGAACATGACATCGATGCAGACAACCGTCAACCAGGAGCTGGGCTTGCCGGCGGACCTGTTGATCATCGACGCCGACACCCACCTCACCGAGCCTCGCGACCTGTGGACCTCACGCGCTCCGGCCAAGTACGCGGACCGGGTGCCGCGGGTCGAGGTGATCGACGGGCGGAACACCTGGGTCTTCGACGGCGCCATCGTCGGTGGCGCCGGCACGTCTGCGGTGGTCGACCGCGCCGGCAACAAGCACCTCGGTCTGAGCTTCGCCAGCATGAGCTACGACGACATCCAACCGGCGGCGTTCGACATCCACGAACGCGTGACGCTCATGGACCAGCTCGGTATCTGGGCCCAGATCATCTACCCCAACACGTTCGGCTTCGGCGGGCAGAAGTTCGTCGAGCAGCAGGACGAGGTGCTGCGGCTCCTCACGGTGCAGATCTTCAACGACGCCTCCGCCGAGATGCAGTCCGACACGAACAACCGACTCTTCGGCATGGTGATCCTCCCGTGGTGGGACGTCAAGGCGTCGGTCGCCGAGATACGCCGCTGCCACGCGATGGGCATGCGGGGCGTGAACTGCGGCACCGGACCGCACGTCATCGGACTACCCGACCTCGGCCAGCCGCACTGGGACCCGCTGTGGGACGTGTGCGCCGAACTATCAATGCCCGTGAACTTCCACATCGGCGCGAGCACCGACACCATGTCGTGGTTCGGATCGTCACCCTGGCCGTCGCATGACAGCAACACGAAGCTCGCCATCGGCTCCGCGATGATGTACCTGTCCAACGCGTCGGTCATGGCGAACCTCATCTACGGCGGGGTGCTCGAACGCCACCCCACCGTGCAGTTCGTCTCGGTCGAGAGCGGCATCGGCTGGATCCCGTTCTTCCTGCAGTCGCTCGACTACCAGCAGATGCAAAGCACCCCGGGCACCTTCGGCACGCGCTACTCGCTCACCCCGAGCGAGTACTTCCGCCGCCAGATGCACGCCTGCTTCTGGTTCGAGGAGGCCGGCGTCGCCGAGGCGGTCGCCACGCTCGGCGACACGAACGTGATGTTCGAAACCGACTACCCACACCCGACGTGCTTGTACCCCGACAGCGTCACCATTGCTTCGAACGCAGTCCGTTCTCTGCCCGAGATCAGCCGGCGCCGCGTGATGTCCGACAACGCGATCCGCCTCTACAACCTCCCGGTCCCGGCGACGAAGCGCTGAGCGGGTTCAGCGGCGACGCCTCGCCTGGAGCCCCTGCATCGACCGCCACTCCAACCGCCACTCCGACAGCCCGACGACCGGTCGGGACGCGCCGGGGCCGGGGTTTCGCCGACGAAGGCAATGGCCCCATGCACGTTCGCGAGGTGCAGCGTCTCCTCGGGATGATGCGTCTGCTCGTGCTCCGCGCCATTCGGCTCGTAGATCCAGTCCCCCGAGAGCGAAACACCGCCGCGGTACTCCATCACCCCGGACAGCATGTAAAAGTCGGCCGGGCCGAGGTGGCCACGCGGGGATGGTGCCCACGTTGCCGCGTGAGTTCGACCTGCCACGTGTCGAAAGCGTCAGCGACCCTTCTTGCCCTCGCCGCTCTTGTCGTCCTTGCTGTCATGGCCGGAGCCGCCTGACCCGGCGGTTGCGCTGCCGTCATCATCGCCGTCGTCATCCTCGGCGTTGTCGACCTTCGCGTGCTGGTCGTCGGACTTGTCGTCATCCGACGCGTCGTCGATCTCGTCGCAGTCGTTCTTGTCGTGAGCCGCGGCGGACACGACCGCACCGTGGTTCCGTTCGCCGTCTTCACTCTTGTCCTTGGCCACTTCGGACACCTGCGCGCCGTGGTTCTCTTCGGTGCACTGCGTCGTCGTCGCGTTCGTTGCGATGGTGGTCGACGTGGGCGGCGGCGCGGTGGTCGTCGTGGGCGAGGTGGTCGTGGTGAGCCTCGGCACCGGAGGGTCGCTCGACTCGTCCTTGGGGTTGGTCACCACGAGCCCGGTGACGGGGCGTTCGGAGGAATTGTCGGAGCCGCTCACGATCGGCCGGAGCGGGTTGGTTCCGGTTGCGGCGGCCGCCACGCCGCCGACGGAAAGAACCGCTACGGCGGCGATAGCAGCGGTGCGGGCGAATCGGTGTTTCATCATGCGGCGGTCCTTCGAGGGGATTGGCGGAGCGATCGCCGCGACCATGAGGTCGAGCACGGCCGACTCGCCGCCCAGTTCCCGAGGGGTCGCCGGAGCACGGAGGGCTGCGGCGAACTCGGCCAGCGACGCATCGGCCGCGAGCATCTGCTCAGGGTCGATCGGCATCTCTGCGGTGGGTTCGGGGGCGTCGGTCATCGCATCCGTTCCATCGCCGCGGGCCACTCCTGCGTTACACCACTCGTCGAATTTTCTTGGCGGGGCGCTCGGCCGTCTGCGGTGAGCAGTCGCGACACCTGCTGCAGTCCACGGTGCGCGAGCACCCGCACCGCGCCGGGGCTCTTGTCGATCAGCGCCGCGACTTCGTCGACGGTGAATCCGAGGATCACGCGGAGCATGACGACTTCGGCCTGGGTGGGAGGTAGCCGCCGCAGGACGTCCTCCGCCCAGTCGACCTGGTCGGTGACCGCGTCGGCGCCTGGTGCGCCAACCCGTACCGGCATCTCGGCCACGGACTGCTCGGCACGTCGGGAACGGCTACGGAAGGCATCGATCATGCGGCGCCTTGCGATCGTGAAGAGCCATCGGCGTAGATCGTCGTTGTTACCTTCGAACCGCCGGAGGGACGACGCGACGTCGACCCAGACCTGGCTGGCGACGTCTTCGGCCTGCGCGATCGCGACGCCGTTCAAGTAGCGGAGCACCGCCGGGTGGTGCTCGCGGAAGATCTCCGCGAGTGCGTCGCGATCACCCCACTTCGCACGGGTAATGATCTCGGCGGCTACCACGCAGGCTCCATCGGCATCTCGCAACAGCGCTTGAACACTTTGCCTCCCACATCGAGCGTCCGCTCACCGGAACAAGGGCCCAGAGACCGCCAGCGGTAGCCAATCACGCCGCGTCACGGCGTTTTCGTCGCGATTGCCAAGATTCGGCCAAGGCCCCCTGTCGGGCAGACACGAGAAGCGGTTCGCTCCACCTGAGGCTTCGCATGCAATCGGGCACCGCCGCGGCAGCCGATTGGCATTCCATGTAAGGCGGGCCTACCATGGCGTGCATGGGCTCAAGTCTCCTGATCACACTTCGCGAAGGCCTCGAGATCTCACTCGTGCTGGCCATCATCCTCGGCTACCTCGCCAAGTCGGGCCGAACCGGCTACTTCCATCGAATTTGGTTGGGGAGCGGCCTTGCGGTCTTGGTGTGCACCCTCACCGGCATCGCCTTCCACGTCGCCGTGGGCGAGTTCGAGGGCAAGTCCGAGCAGTTCATCGAGGGCACCCTCGCGTTCTCCGCGGTCGCCGTGCTCACGTGGATGATCTTCTGGATGCGCAGCCACGCCCGCGGCATCAAGGCCGACCTCCAGGACAAGCTGAGCTCGGCCATCGACCGGTCGCCATGGGCACTCGTTGCCGTGGCCTTTGTCGCGGTCGCCCGTGAAGGGTTCGAGACCGTGCTCTTCCTCGTCGGCGCCGAGAACCAGGGCACGAGCGGCGCCCAGGTCGTGATCGGTGGACTCATCGGCCTGGCGGTCGCGGCGGTGCTCGGCCTGCTCATCTATCGAGGGGGCCGCCACATCAACCTCGGAAAGTTCTTCGCCTGGACCGGTGGCCTCCTGTTGTTGTTCGCTGCCGGCCTGTTCGCCAAGGGCGTGCACGAGTTCCGGGAGTTCCTCGAAATCGAGTCGAGTGCGATCGCAAAGCCGGTGTGGGAAATTACGAGTGGGCCGTTGGCCGAGGGCCACGACGTGCACAACTTCCTCAACGGGCTGTTCGGATGGAGCCCGTCCCCCGAGCGCATCCGGGTCGTGGCGTACTTCGCCTACCTCATTCCGATCGGCTGGTTGTACCTGCGCGACATGGTGAGCGGTGTGCGGGGCGCGTCGAAGGACAAGTCGACCGCCGCTCCCTCGTCGCCCGTCCGGGCCTAGCCTCCAACGCCCCGAGGCGTCACCCGAGGGTGACCGATCCTGCACCCGCCATTGCGCTCGCAGCTACCGCAGTCGCGTATTTGCCGGCATGACGGTGACGAAGCGATCGGTGTCTCTTGACGACTCCGTTGGCTGGGTGCGACGTAGTGGACACTCGTTCCTTCGTCGCGCAACGCACGCTCGATGCGTATGAAGCACGGCAGCAGCATGCTGACATCGGCGTTCAGCCCTCGTGGGCTCGACATCAAGAAGAACGCAAACCCAACGGGGTATATGCCAATCTGCGGTTCAGCCCACGTTCCCAAGTTGGGCTTCCGTCATGCACTCAGCGGGTCGCGACCACCAGCGAGCCAGGGCCACGCATGATCGACCCCGAAGGTCGAGCGTTTTCGTGATCGATCAGCCGCAACGACGGCATGCGCTCCAGCAGCACGAGCACCGCGGTGGCGATCTGCCGGCGGGCGAGGTGCGCGCCGGGACAGTGGTGGCTCCCGAACCCGAACGTGAGCACGCGGGTGGGGCGGCGGGCGATATCGAAGCGCGCCGGTTCGGCGTAGACCGCCGGATCACGGTTCGCCGCGGCGATGCCGAACAGGAGTTGCGTTCCGGCGGCGAGGCGGCGACCAGCAACCGTTGCGTCATGGGGCACGAGGCGCGGCAGGATGGCGAGTGGCGGCTCCCAGCGGAGCATCTCGTCGACGGCGTCGAGCGCGGCACCGGGGTCGCGGCGCAGGGTCGCCATGGCGTCAGGATGGGTCAACAGCGCGTAGAGCGTGTTGCCGAGCCCGTGGAACGTCGTCGACGCACCAGCGGCGAAGAGGGCGCGCACGTGCGAGCGAATCTCCTCGTCGGTGAGACGACGGCCGTCGCGCTCCGCGGTGCACATGGCGGAGAGGAGATCGTTGCGGGGCGAAGCGCGGCACTGCATCAGCGCGTCGTCGATCTCCGCGGTGAGCGCCGCCGCGGCTGCCAGACCTTGGTCAGGGGCGACCGAGTAGCTCAGGATCCCGAATGACCAGTCCCGATAGTCGGCCACACGGTCGAGTTGCGCGTCGAGCCCGGTCTTGTCAGCGAACACCGCGAACGGCACCACCGACGCGAACTCGGCGACGAGATCGACCTCGGACCGACCCGAGAACCGGTCGATCACCGAGTGCACGATCGCGGGCACCTTGTCATCGACGTACCGGGCCACGGGTCGCGCATGGAGGTCCCCAGTCGAGAGGAGCCGCAAGGTGTCGTGCTCCGGGCCGTCGAGACTCTCGAAGGTGACGCCCTGACACGGTTCGATCGCGTACTTGTAGGTAGGGCCGGCTGGCAGCTCCACGTCGTTGCGGAACGCAGCGTCGAGATCTGCATACGTCGCGATCAGGGGGACCGTCGCGCCGCCGAACTGCACCGTGGGCAACGGATCGGAAGCGCGTAGCCGGTCCATCTCTGCGTGAAACGCCTCCCCGGGGAGGAAGGGCACGCCCCCCATCAGGTCGAGTGCGAAGTCGATCGACGACGGATCCATCACTGGACGTGCTCCCCCTACGACGCGGCGCGCGCCGCCGCACGACTACCAACCTAGTCGGACCAGTCCTCTCCTTCAGAGGCGTTGACGCCTGGCAAATCGGCGAGCACGGCGCTACGCGCCATCGGGAGGCTGCGGAAACGATCAACGATGCCCGAGCCGAGGTCGGACGCCATCCCAACGGCGGTGTTGACGCCCCCGAACACGTGATCACACCGGCGATCTCGTTGCTGTCCGCAGTCGAGGGGACGGAGGTGATGAATTTGTCGATGAGCGAGTTCGTCGTACCAATCTCGGTCGCGATTCTGCTCGCGCTGTTCGCGGTGCAACGCTTCGGCACGACCCGGATCGGTCGGGTGTTCGCGCCGGTCATGCTCAGCTGATTCGTCATGATCGTCGTCACCCAGCCCATCCTCCACATCGCACGCGACGAGATCATCAGCTTCGAGTTTTTCCCAGCCGGGGTGTCGCACGTGCTGGTGCGCAGCGGGTTCATGGACCATCCGCAGCTCGGCACGCGCGTCGAGTTCTGATCGACCGCTGTACCGCAGGAGGAAGCCAGGCCCAAGGACCCTGTTTGGCCTACGTGTCCCCTGCGATGATCCAATTCAACTTATAATGCGGGGAATTAGTACCGCACGAGGCCCGGGACGGTGTACGTGAAGCTTTCCATCGACGACCTGCGAGAGAAGTACCAGCGCGAGCGCGAGAAGCGCCTCCGTACCGACGGGGTCGGCCAGTACAAGGAGCTCACGGGCGAGTACGCGGCGTTCAACCGCGACCCCTACGTCGAGCCGGGCTTCACCCGCGATGCGCTCACCAAAGAGACCGAGGTCGTCATCGTCGGTGGCGGCTTCGCGGGGATGCTCGTCGCCATCAACCTGTCCAAGCGCGGTATACGCGACTTCACGATGGTTGAGAAGGCCGGCGATTTCGGCGGTACCTGGTACTGGAACCGCTACCCGGGTTGCATGTGCGACGTCGAGTCGTACACCTATCTGCCGTTGCTCGAGGAGACGGGCTACATGCCCACCGAGCGCTATGCAAGCGCGTCCGAGATCTTCGAGTACTGCCAGCTACTCGGTCGCCACTTCGACCTCTACCCCAACGCGCTGTTCCAGACCGAGATCAAAGACACCGCATGGGACGAATCAACCCAGCGGTGGAACGTCACCACCAGCCGCGGCGACAAGCTCGCCTCCCGCTTCCTCGTCACTGCGGGCGGCATCCTGCACAAGGCGAAGCTGCCCGGCATCCCGGGTATCGAAACCTTCAAGGGCAAGGCGTTCCACACCAGCCGTTGGGACTACGACTACACCGGTGGCAGCCCGCGCGAGCCGATGGTCAACCTGCGCGACAAGCGGGTCGGCATCATCGGCACCGGCGCCACCGCAGTGCAGGCCGTGCCGCAGCTCGCGAAGACCGCGAAGGAGCTGTTGGTGTTCCAACGCACGCCGTCTGCCGTGGGCGTCCGCAACAACGCCCCCACCGACGTCGAGTGGTTCACGTCCCAACCCCCAGGTTGGCAGGCCGAGCGAATCGTCAACTTCACCCACGCGGTCACCGGGGTCCAGCCTGAGCAGGACCTCGTGAAGGACGGGTGGACCGAGGTCATGTGGGTCAACACCCAAGGCACCACCGACGATCCGGCCGAGCTCGAAGCCCTCGAGCGTTCGGACTTCGAGACGATGGAGACCCTGCGTCGCCGAGTCGAGGAGGTCATCGACGACCCTGCCACTGCGGACAAGCTCAAGGCCTGGTACGGCAAGAACTGCAAGCGAGTCTGCTTCCACGACGAGTACCTGCCGGCGTTCAATCTGCCGAATGTGCAACTGGTCGACACCGACGGCTATGGCGTCGAGCGCATAACCGAGACCGGAGTGGTGGTCAATGGCGTGGAGCACCCCGTCGATCTCTTGATCTTCGCGTCAGGTTTCGAAGTCACCACCGATCTCGACCATCGCCTCGGTTTCGACCCGCAGGGTCGCAACGGCATGCACCTGAGCGAGCGGTGGGCCGACGGAGCGCACACGTTGCACGGCATCCTCTCGGGCGAGTTCCCGAACCTGATGATGATCAGCCTCGTGCAAGGCGGCTTCGGCACCAACTTCCTTCACTTCTTGTCGGAGTCCGCGAAGCACGTGGCATGGCTCATCGACACGTGCGAGCAAGAGTCGATCGCGTCGATCGAGGCAACACCAGCCGCCGAAGAGGAATGGCTCGGCGTGCTCTACGGTGCGGCTGCGGGTGCCGCGGGCTACTCCGCAACCTGCACGCCCGGCTACTACAACAGCGAGCAGAACTTCGACGCGAAGGCAGCACGGAACCTCGTCTACGCGGGGAGCCTCCTCGACTACTCGCAATACCTCGTGACCTGGCGCGAACAGGGCGACTTCACCGGCGCAAAGGTCGTCAAGCAGACACCGCCTGCGTGATACCCACATCTCGCGCGTAGCCGAGGATCGCTCAGGGCACGACGTAGCCGCCATCGACTGCCGATACGTGCCCGAGCACGAACGACGCTGCGTTCGAGCACGGGGGCGACCCGTTCGCCGTGTAAGACAACGCCAGGATCAGGTCGCGGCGAATGGCTCGACCAGTTCGATGAGGTGCCCCTCGGGATCAGTGATGAAGCCGACGCGCATGCCGTGCTCGACCATGTCGGTCGGGGCTTGGGCGATCGCGCCGCCCGCGGCCACCGCCCGCTCGACGAGCGCATCGATTCCCGCCACGATGAAGCCCAAGATGACCTCGTCGTGCGCGGGCGTCGGCTGGTCGGCGAACCGGAGCAGCACGAAGGTCGCGCCGCCGGCTCCCGTGGCGCCATACATGATCTCATCGATCGGACGTCCGGCGATCTCGGCGGATACACGCGCCGTCTCCGCCAACCCGAACACCGTTGCGTAGAACGCGGCCGCGGCGTCGAGGTCGGCGACCACCAGCTTGGTGAACCCGAAGTGTGCCGTCGGGCCCGACGGCGTCGCTGTCGTCATCGGCTCGTGAGGAAGTCGGTGAGCTGCTCGAGCACGAAGTCGAGCGTCTCGTCGTCGATGGCGTGGCTCAGCGGCAACAACACGCCGCGCTCCATCACCGCGTCGGCGTTCGGGAGGCCATCCTCGGGCAGCACGATGCGGCGGCCGCGCAGCATCGGCTGACGAGCGACGTTGCCGGTCCAGATCGTGCGAGTGTCAATGCCGCGCTCGTCGAGAAATTGCTGCAAATCTGGGCGTTCGAACCCCGCGCCCGGCTGGATCAGCAGCGGATAGCCCAACCACGCCGTCTCGAGTCCTTCGGTCTGGCGGGGGAGAGTGAAGCGGTCACGGTGCTGCGCGAAGAACTCGGTGTAGCGATCGAAGGTCTTGCGGCGACGGGCGAGGTTCCCGTCGAGCTTCTTCAGCTGTTCGAGGCCGAACGCCGCGCCCATCTCGGACGGCTCGAAGTTCCATGCCAGCTCGTCGAAGATGAACTGGTTGTCGTAGCGGATGCCGTCGAGGTCTTCCCAGAAGTTGCGATCCGCGCGGCGCGAGCCGAAGAAGTTGAGCTCGGACCGCCGACCCCACCGACGAAGCATCAACGCACGATCACGCAACGCGTCGTCGTTCAACAACAGCATCCCGCCATTACCGCCACAGGTGAGAATGTGCGAGTTCGCGAAGCTCGTGACCGTCATCGTCGAGCGTTCCCCAGTCGGCCTGCCACGCAACAGCGGGCCGAGCGTGTCGCACGAATCCTCGATGGTGACCAGTCCATGGGCATCCGCGATGGCACGGATGGCGTCCCAATCGGGGGTATTGCCGATGAGGTTGGGCATGAGAAGCGCCTTTGTGCGCGGCGTGATCATCTCCTCGATGCGGGACACGTCGACACAGAACGTGTCGAGCTCGGCGTCGACCAGCACCGGCGTGAGCCCGGCGCGCACGATGGGCGCGATGTCCGTCGAGAACGTGAGCCCACAGGTGACGATCTCGTCCTCGGGCGCGAAGTCGAGCAGCTCGATCGCGAGGTACAGCGCGGACGAGCCGGAATTGACCATGACGCCGCGCGACTTGCCGAACAGCGCGGCAACCTGGCGCTCCATGGCGGTGACTCGCCGACCCGGCCACAGGCCCTGGGGACCGGACCGCAACACCTCGACCACCGCTTCGATCTCTCGCTCGTCATGGACGCTGCTCGAATAGAAGACCCGTTCCACAGTTTCTCTTTCGGTTGAATCGTCGTCGCGCTCAGCAACGACCGTCGGTTTCACGCAGGATGGTTGGGTCGCCGGTGACGCCGGAGCGCGACGCGACGGGCAGTGCCGCCCAGCCGTTGAAGGTGCTCGATACGAAGTGCTGGGGCATTTCAGTGAGCTCGTAGTCGGGCAGAACGCGTAGCCATTCCTCCCACGCGATGCGCGCCTCGAGCTTCGCGAGCGATGCTCCCATGCAGAAGTGGACGCCATGGCCGAGCGCCAGGTGCCGGGGCGCACGGCGCTCGATCGCGAAGTGCTCCGGGTCGGGGAACTCGCGTTCGTCGAGGTTCGCTGCGGCCCAGAGGAGCAAGACGCGACTGCCCTTGGGTATGACGCCATACGGTGTGGCCGCGTCGATCGCGGTCACCCGCGGCAACGAGTGGGTCGGGGATGCAATGCGCAGCACCTCGTCAACCGCGTCGGACAACAGCGCCGGTTGGTCGATGAGCAGCCGACGCTGCTCAGGATGACGGAAGAACAGTTCAAGCCCGTTGCCGATCAGATTGGTGGTGGTGTCGTTCCCGCCGACGAGCAACAACCACCCGAACCCCAGCAGTTCGTCCTCGGTGAGCCGCTCGCCATTGATGTCGGCGGCGAGTAGCGCCGACATCAGGTCGTTCTCCGGCGCGGCGCGTCGTCGTTCGAGCACCGACGCGAACACTTCGTAGCTCCGCGCCGCCGGACCATGCTGGGCGTGTACCTGCGTCTGGTGCATGAACTCGTCGGTGAGCTCTCGACAGAACGAGATCTCGTCGTCGGACAACCCGATGAGTCGACCCATCACGACGGACGGAAGGATCGCCGCGTAGTCCGCGATTGCGTCGCCTCGACCTTCGTCGACGAACCGGACGAGAAGGTCGCGTGCGATTTGGCGAATGCCATCCTCGAGGTCGTTGACGCGCCGCGGCGTGAACCCACGGGCGATGAGCGCCCGCATCGCCGTGTGGCGCGGTGGGTCAAGGGAGTTCATCGTGACCTTGATGTACTGCGACTCCTGCTTGCCGACTGAGCTGAACGTGTCCCAGTCGGTGCACGCGTTGCGCACGTCCTCGAACCGTGACAACGCGTAGAAGCGCCCGGCCGGATCGGTGTACAACGGATGCTCGGCACGCATCGTGCGATAGATGTCGTGGCTGCGATCGGCGTAGGTCGGATCCGCCGGGTCGTAGATCGGTGTAGTCATCGCGGCGCCCGGTCTGTCACAGCGAGCTCAGCCACTCGTTGGTGGAATCGAGGATGTGGCCCACGTCGTCGCTCGTGAGGCCATGGTGCAGCGGCAACGACAGGGCGCGGTTCATGACTTGGTCGGCACCTGGCAGGCCGCCTTCGGGTGCGCGATGCGCGATGGCCGCGAAGCCGGGCTGGCGGAGGATGTTGCCGGTCCACATCATGCGAGTGGCCACGTTGCGCTCGACGAAGAACTCCTGCGCCGCAGTGCGGTCGATGCCTTCGGCAAGGAGGAACGGGTAGCGCATCCACGTGGTGTCTGCGCCCTCGGTGGTACGCGGGAGCACGACCTTGTCGGCGTGAGGCGCGAGTACCGCGTCGAGCTTGGCCTTGGTCTGGTTGCGGCGGGCGTTGAACTCGGGCAGCTTGTCCATTTGCACCAGGCCGTACGCCGCCATGATCTCGGACGGCTCGAAGTTGTAGCCCATGTCGTCGAACACGAAGATCAAGTCGTATGGCGTGCCGTCGGCCAGCGGTCCGAAGCGGTCCTCGCTCCCCTTTCGGCTACCGAACAGGTAGGTCTCGCTGCGCCGACCCCAGCGCCGACGCACCAGGTTGTGGTCGTGCCACTCGGCGTCGTTCACCGCGATCATGCCCCCGTTGCCGGCCGCGGTCATCGAATGCGAGCGGGCGAAACTGGTGACGACGATGTCGGCCCGCTCACCCGTTCGTGTGCCGCGCAACCGGGAGTCCAACACATCGCAGGAGTCCTCGACGACGAGCAGGCCGTGCTGGTCGGCAATGGCCCGGATGGCATCCCAGTCGGGACAGTTGCCGGCGAGGTTCGGCGTGAGAATGGCCTTGGTGCGCGGACCGATCATCTCCTCGATCTTCGAGGCATCGAGCTGATACGTGTCGGGCTCGACGTCGACGAACGCCGGGATGATGCCACTGCGCACCATCGGTGCGATGTCGGACGAGAACGTGAGCGGCGACGTGATGATCTCGTCGCCGGGCTCGCAGCAGAGCAAGTCGATCGCGAGCCACAGCGCAGAGGTCCCGGAGTTGACCATCGTGGCGTATTTCTTGGCCAGCAGTTCGGCACCGCGCCGTTCGAACTCGGCCACGTTGACGCCGAGGTCCATGATCCCGGATTCGAGCACGGCGACGACCGCGTCGATCTCACGTCGGTCGTGCACCGGCCCCGCCTCGGTGATCTTGTGTATGCGCGGTGTGCCCATGACGCTCCCCCTCGATGACGCCGTCGCCCCATGGCGACTGCTACGGTCAATTAGTTGACTAAGACAACAATCGGAATTGTATGGCACACAACAACTGCTCCGCCAAACCCCTCGACGCGAGCACAGAAAACGTCGCGCTCGAACGAGCTCTCGAGGGCCTCTTCCGCCTCACCGCGAACCGACGCTTCGGCACCCGTCAGACCAAAGCGGTGGGCACCGCGGTCACTCGGGCCGGTTATGCGCTCCTCCGCACGCTCGCCGATGGCGAGGTCCTCAGTCTGCGCGAGGTGGCCGACGCCAGCCACATGGACACCGCGGCCGCCAGCCGTCAGATCAACCAGCTCGTCGACGACGGACTCGTCAGCCGGCGCACCGCAGTCGATGCCCGCGCCATCGAACTCACCCTCACCCCACTCGGCCACGACGTGTACGCACGCATCGTCGCGTACCGCCTCGCGCACCTCGGCAACGCCCTCGCCGACTGGACTCCCGACGAGCGCGCCGCCCTGGAAGTAGTCGTCGTACGGCTGGCCACAGATCTCAGCGGGACGGAACCACCGTCACCGATAAGCACCGGGCGAGCCCCGAACCGCGCCGTACGACCTTGAAGCTCAAGGAACGGTTTCGGTGCGCAAGCTCGCTGACACCGTTCCTGAACGCCCGTAAGCACAGCAAACCCTCCCCAACTTCCACGTGATCGGAGCATCCCATGACCGAAAGCTTCACCGACAGGGTGGTGATCGTCACCGGCGGCAGCCAAGGCGTCGGCCTCGGCATCAGCCGAGCGTTCCTCCATCGCGACGCCGCAGTCGTGAGCTGTGCGCGCACGCCATTCGAACATCACCCTGCCGCCGAGACCGACGTCGAACGCGCACGGTCGATGCACGTTCAGGCCGACATTCGCGACGACGCGCAGATCGACCACGTCATCGAACGCACCCTCGAGCGATTCGGCCGCCTCGACGTGCTCGTGAATAACGCCGGGGGTCAGCCTCCGGTGGACATCGCGACGGCGTCGCCCCGCTTCATCAAGGCGATCATCGAGCTCAACCTCACTGCGCCGATGGTGTTCGCGGCCAAGGCGTACAACGCGATGAACCTCACTGGCGGCGGCAGCATCATCAACATCTCGAGCCAGGCTTCGATGCCCAGCGGCGGCGGCGGATCGCTCACGCCGTACGGCGCGGCCAAGGCCGGGCTCAACCACATGACCCGCTCTCTCGCCGTCGCATGGGGGCGCACCGTCCGCGTCAACTGCGTGTCGCTCGGCTGGGTCGAGACCGAGGCCATGGCCGACCTCCTCCTGCCCCAGAACCGCGAGCAATGGCGGACGACCACCGACCGAATTCCCGTCGGCCGCATGGGCACACCGGACGAGATCGGCGAGATCTGCGCGTTCCTTGCCTCGGACGCCGCGTCCTACCTCAACGGCACCACCATCTGGGCCGACGGTGGCGGCACCTGAGCCATGCTGGTCATCGTCGGATGCGGGCGCCAGGGGTACCGGCGGTCAATCCGCCGTCGACGACGATGTCGGTGCCGGTGATGAAGGACGAGTCCGCGCACGCGAGGAACACCACTGCGGCGGCAACATCGGACGGTTCGCCAATGCGACCCAGGGGGTGGCCGGCCGCGAGCTCTGCCTCGCGTTCGACGAGGATGCCCTCGATCATGGGCGTGCGCGTGATCCCCGGGAGGATCGCGTTGACCCGGATGCCCAACGGCCCCAGGTCGATCGCCGCGGCTCGTGTCAGCCCCCGCACCGCGAACTTCGACGCCGTGTACGCGGCCGTGCCCGGACCGGCCGACACGCCGTTGAGCGACGCGATGTTGATGATGCTCCCGCCGACCGGCATGTGCGGGGCCACGGTCTGTATGCCGAGCAAACACCCCATGAGATTCACGTCAAGGACCCCGCGGAACTCGTCCTCACTCACCTCGAGGATCGGTGCAACCTGGTAGATGCCGGCGTTGTTCACGAGCACGTCGATGCGACCGTGTTCGGCCACGATCGCGTTCACGACACGCTGCCAGTCCGCGGCGACGCGCACGTCGAGTGCCACGACGCCGTCCGCGGCGCGCACATCGGCGCCGTAGACGATCGCCCCCTCGGCGGCGAACATCTCCACCTCGGTTGCGCCCTGCCCGCGGGCCGCGCCGGTGATGAGCGCGACTCGTCCGGTCAACCTCCCGTCAGACATTCCATTCCTCCCATGAGTCGGGTCATGCAGTATCGACGTAGAACGCAGCGGCGCGATGACTCAGGCCGTGGCGACGACGAGTGGGTCGCCCATGCGGGCGTAGCACTCGGCGATGTTGGCGCCCATGAACCGGGCCTTGGCGGTGGCGGGCAGGTCGGCGAGAAGCGTGTCGTAGTGCGCGGTGGGTGCAGGGTTCGATTCGTTGTGGGCGTAGTCCGAGGAGAACACCACGCACTCGGGGTAGCGCTCAATGGTGCGCAGCGGGGTCTGGTGCAGTCGCGGCAACGGCGTGACCCGGATGTTGCGCTGCACGAACTCGGTAGGCGTGAGCTCGAAGGGGTAGCGCCCCATGTAGATATCCGACTCCACGATCGCCGGCCCGCGGGCCTCCATGTGCTCGACCGTGCCGGCGAACCAGTGCACGCCGAACTCCGCGAGCAGCACGGTGAGTTTCGGGTGGCGGTCGAACACGCCGCCGAAGACCATGCCGTTCATCATCAGCATCACGGCCTGGTGGCCCTGCGTGGCGCCCAACTGGCGGAGCACCATGCCGTCGTCGTAATTGCCCCACGCCGGGTCGTACGCGTTGCACCCTGCGCCGACGTGGACGAGGGCCATCATGCCGAGGTCGACGGCCGCCGACCACAGCGGCTCGAAGTACGGGTGCATCGGCGGGATCCCCGGCACAGGGATAGGGGCGATGAGGAACGAGCGGCTCCCCCGCGCGCGCATTCGCGTGAGCTCGGCGATCGCGGCCTCCATGTCGGTGAGATCGACCGACGTGGCGGGCATGAGCCGATCGGCGTAGCCATCGACCTGATCGGCCAGCCACGTGTTGCAGGCCACGATCGCATCGCGCGCCACCGAGCGGTCGTCGAGAAAGCGGGCGTAGCCGGCGCCCTCGAGACACAGCACGTTCGACGCGTCGGTACCGACCTCGTCCATCCACGCAAGCCGGGCGATTGGGTCGGCCGGGGTGTGCATCGCCGAGCCCGCGAACCCGTACCCGTCGAGCTTCTCCTCGCCGAGGATCGCGCGGATCCCCGGGGGGAGCAGCACGTCGCGCGACGGTCGCTCGTCCTCGGGGACGAGCGCAAGCAGGTCGCCGACCTGCGCGCGCATCGTGCTCTCGGCCACCGAGTAGGTCGGCAGCTGGGCCGCCAGCGCGGGGTGCTCGGCGAGCCAGGCGCGCCCCGGCTCGAAGTGCGTGTCCACGTCGATGATCATGTCGTCCCCCTGTTCGAGGCCCACCTCGTCGCTGACCAGCGCGCCATTCGGCCGGATACCTCGGGCACGTCCTGGAACGCGATCGACTCGATGGAGTCGAGCACGGTCTCCTTCGCCTTCAGGCGGTAGCCCTGGGCGGTGAGCAGCAGCGTGAAGTGCACGATGCCGCTCGAGAGGGTGCTGGGCTTATTTTCGCGGATCTGGGTGACGAAGAGGTACGACTCGAGATCGATCTCGTCGCCGCGGACGGCCTTCACGAAGATGTTCGTCGCGTTGTGGCGCAGCGGGTAGGGGCTGTGACGTCGATGCTCCGAGGTCCACGCCATCGACGCCTCACGACCCTGCGTATCGGCCGCGATGAACTGCTCGTGGGGATGGTCGCCCCGCTCGGTGCGCGACTTGATGTGGCAGTCGTCGGTAAGTAGCGGGAACAAGATGTCGAAGTTGCCTTCGTCGTAGTTGAACCACCAGTGGTGGATGAACTCGTGGGCGGCGAAGCGGTCGTGCGTGGTCATGGTGATGGTCCCGTCGGGTGTCGCGTGCTTAGCCGGAGTGGCGGACGCCCGCGGGGCGTTCGATCCAGTCTTGCGTCGGGGCGATGGTGTACGTGGAGGTGAGCGCGCGGATGAAGTCCTCGTCGTGGAACGGGTCGCTCGGCTCGGCCACCGTCACGCCCTTCGCGCGCATGTCGGCGAGCAGCGTGTCGACGACGCGTTCATGGGTGAGGTCGTCGGTGTGATCCATCACGAGCTTGGCTTCGTGAAGGTCCATGTAGACCTCGGCGTTCCAGTGCACGAGGAAGCGGATGTTCCGCTGCTCGTAGGTGCGCACGACAGTGTCGTCCGTGGTGATCGCCCAGTCGTCGGCAGCGGCGCGGTAGCCGAGCTTGGAGCGGTGTGCGAGGCCGGTGATCGCGCGCTCGTCCGGCTGGCCGACCGGATCGCCGCGGTGAAACATGAGTTCGTTCTGTACGACAACGCCTTTGTTGAACATTGGGTGCCCGATGCGCTGTGGCACGCCCAGCGGTCCATCGGGCCAGTACGTGAAGGTCCCCTCGTCGCCTTGCCAGAACCAGGTGATGATCTGTGCCATCTTGATGATGTGGTCGCGGAACAGACCCGACTTCCCCATGATGTTCTGCATCCATACGGGTGTGTTCTCGATGCGCACCCCGCGGAACGTGACCGCGTCGAGGTGCGGGCTGAGTCCGCTGTTGTGCGGCCCGCAGATGTTGAACAGCATCATCGTGGGCTTTGCGTACTGCGCGCCCCAGTACTGCTTGACGCGCTCGAGGAAGCCGGCGTTGTAGAAGCAGTCGTGGATCTCGGGGTAGTGGAGGCACGAGTTCTCCGCGAGGAACCCACGGAAGTTCGCGGTGGCGATGGCGTCGAGTGTGAGGCCGTGGTCCTTCGGCACCATTCCTGAGCTCGTGGCGATGAGCTCTTCGACCGACCGGAAGTGGTGTGCGGTGATGGTCGGCCATGGGCCGTGCTGCTTCGCGACGCCGAGTAATCGCGCGTGCTGATCGTCGGTGTAGACGCCTTCGATGACCAGCGGTGGCGCGACCGGCCGCAGGTTCGAGGCGAGCCGTTCTTGATCGGTGACGCTCATCGGTTCTGCTCCTTCGTCACGACAGCGAGCTCACGGCCGCGGGCTGTGCACGCGACCGAACGTGTACGCGTCGGGCCACCCACGGCCGAGGAGGTTGGCCTCCTGCCTGGTGATCACCGCGGGGATGTCGGCCGGTTGCCAGCCTTCGACGAGCGCCACACCGTGCAGGTCATAGACCGGCCGACGCAGCTCGACGAGCAGCTGCAGGCTGTACGCGATTCGGCCGGTGAGCACGGCTGGGTCACCGGTGACGAGCGCGAGTGCGGCCTCGGCCATGGTGTCCATCGGCTCGTACATCGTGTCGTCGATCCAGCCGCCCTCGATCAGCGCCGGCGTCGCGATCGCGGCCTGGGGCGTGAGACCGTTGACGGAGATGCCCTGGCCGTGTGTCTCGCTCGCCGCGGCCACGGTGAGCCGATTTAGCGCGGCCTTGGCCGAGCCGTACACGAACCCGCCGGTGGCGGGTTTGTTGGTAGGGAACGGCGGCCCGGGCGGGAGCTCGGCGGCGAACGAGGTGAGGTTGAGGATCGCACCGCGACCGGCTTCGCGCATCGGGCCGATAGCTGCGCACATGAGCTCCCACGGGGCCCAGAGGTTCACCTGCAGGCTGTTCTCGAGGTGCGCGGGCGTGACCGTCTCAAACGGCTTGTAGCCGTTGACCGCCGCGTTGTTCACGAGGATGTCGACCGGGCCGAAGGCCTCGGCGGTCCGCGCCACGAGCGTCGACCGGCCGCCCGCAGGGTCACTCAGATCGCACGGGAGCACCAGACACGAACCACCGAGAGCCTCGATGCGGGCCCGCGTGGCCTCGAGACCCTGCACCGTGCGCGCCGTGATCGCGACCTTGGCACCCTCGGCCGCCAGGCGCAGCGCGATCGCCGTACCCGTACCGCCCTGACTCGCGCCCGTCACCAACGCGACCCGCCCCCCACAACTGCCCTGTGTCACTGCCGCCCCCGCGCCATCGGTACCCCCGCTCACGAATATCTCAACTTTAGTAGAACAGCGTTCTACTTTCAAACGGTACGATTCGGCCCGAACGAGAGCAGGGCATCGGTGACCGCCACGGAACCAACAAGCACCGGCAGGCTGACGAGCGACCGCGCGCAAGCCACGCACGCCGCGCTCGTCGAACTGGCCGCCGACCTGTTCGCCGAGCAGGGCTATGCCGAGACGTCGATGCGCGACTTTGCGCGGCGCAGCCCGGTATCGGTCGGCGCGATCTACCTGCACTTCAAGAACAAGGCCGAGTTGCTCGTCGAGGCCATCCACCGGCGCATCGATGACGATCTGGAGTCCGACAACCCCGCCGGCGCCGGACCCATCGACCCCGTCGCGCGGCTCGGGGACATCGCGCGGCGCTACCCGCAGCGCCGGCGCCTGCGCGCGCTACTCGTGCAAGCCGCGGCTGCCGCGCAGACCGACGACGATGCCCGGGGCCGTGTGCGCGCCGCGCAGCTCGAGCACGTGCAGGGCTGGGTCGAGCGTTACGAGGCCAGCCGCACGCGCATCGGTATCGACCCCGCCGTCGACCTCGAGACCGCGGTCCTGTTCACCTGGGCCGTCGAGCTCGGACTCGGCATGCTCGAGGCCTTCGACATGCCCCCGGCTTCGCCCGAGCGCTGGGCCGAGGTCCAAGAACGCGTGGCCCGCGCGCTCCTCATGCCTGAACCCACTCCCCCGCCCGCCGCGCGTCGTAAGCGTTGACCGCGACGGTGTCCTGCGCGACGCCGATTCAACCGCGCTCGTCAACAACACCTGCGTGCTGGTCGCGTCCGGAGAGCTGTTCGCCTTGGTCTGCTAGCAGGATGCTGAAAGTGCCCTCGTAGAGGCCGCGGGTGCTGGCGTCGGGGTTGGTGGCGGGGTCTGGCGTGTTCTTTGTCGCGTTGTGCACCTGGGCGGTGCTTAACGCGACAAGGAACGATGTCGGTCAGGTCGCGGCGAGGTTGTCGAGGTTGGTGATGCGGATCAGGTCGTAGACGGCGACGGTGATCTTGAACCAGGCCCGGTTTCGTTCTCGGCCCCGGTAGCAGAGTTTGCGGCCCCCGCCGACGGTCTTGGTCCACCCGAACGGTTCCTCGATCCGTTTGCGGATCCGCATGCTGATCTCGTGGCCCGCGTGGCGGGTGGTGCGCCCGTCGATCGCGGAACGGCGACCGGTGCGGTGTCGCGCTCCGCGTACCCGATCGCCGTGGCGAGCTCCGCGTCGACGATCAACGCGTTTCGGTGCTCCATCAACAGATGCCCCACGTAGCACAACGTCGCCGCAGTGTTGTTCGACTTGCGATAGAGCCGCGCCTCGGGATCGGTCGTCGACTGGTGCGTGCCGTTCGATCGTTTCTGGCCGTGCCAGCCCACCTCCGCGTTGCGACCCGCGCCCGCCGGATGCGGTTGATACCGAAGCCGAGGCTCGGCGCGATCCGAAGCAGGCCACCGCTGGAATCCGTCCTCGCGGGGAAACAGGCGATTCGGACTGCTGTCCTGATTTGCCGGACAGCAGTCCGAGTCGGATCGTACGATGCGGAGATACCGAGCGGATCGAGTCCCTGGAGAATCGCCATGCCCCCCGATACCGCCCACACATACCGCGCCGCCGTCATCGGGGCCGGGCCCGGGGGGATCATCACCGCGGTGCGGTTGCGACAGGCCGGCATCGAGGACTTCGTGGTCCTCGAGCGGGCCGGCGGCGTCGGCGGCACGTGGCGCCGTAACCGCTACCTCGGTCTCGCCTGCGACATCGCGTCGCACTTCTACTCGTTCTCGTTCGCGCCGAAACCGGACTGGTCCCGGCCCTTTGCTGGCCAGGCCGAGATCCTCGCCTACCTCGAGGACGTCGTCTCGACGTTCGACCTCCGGCGCCACCTCTGCCTCGACACCAGCGTCGAGGCCGCGCGGTGGGACCACGAGGCGGCCCTTTGGCACTTGACGACCGACACCGGGGAAACGGTGACCGCCCAGGCGGTCGTCGCGAGCCCTGGGATGTTCGGCGAGCTCCGTTACCCCGACATCGAGGGGCGGGACCGCTTCGCGGGCACGTCGTTCCATGCCGGCGATTGGCCTGCGGATCACTCGCTCGCCGGCGAGCGCGTGGCCGTCATCGGCAGCGCGGCGAGCGCCGTGCAGCTGCTGCCCGAGGTCGCCAAGGTCGCCGGCCGGGTGCACCTCTTCCAGCGCAGCCCGAACTGGGTGCTCCCGAAGGAGGACAAGCCGTTCGCCGTCGAACAGCTCGAACAGTTCCGGAGTTCACCGGACTCGGTCGCGGCGCTGCGGGAGGAGTTGTTCCATCGGTACGCCGACGATCCGCCCTTCACGAAGCCGGAGGAGAACGCGGAACGCGAGCGATTGGGCGCCGCATGCATCGCGGTCGTCGAGGATCCCGATGTGCGAGCCCGGCTCACCCCGAAGGACCCCTGGGGCTGTCACCGGCCGCTGTTCTCGAACGACTACTACCCCACGTTCAACCTGCCCCACGTCGAGCTCGTCACCGACCCGATCATCGCCATCACCCCATCTGGCGTGCGCACCGTCGACGGCACCGAACGCGCGGTCGACACCATCATCTACGCCACCGGCTACGAGACCACGAAGTTCGCGTCGGTCATCGACTTCGTCGGCCGTGACGGCGTGCACCTTCGCGACGCCTGGGCCGACGGTGCGCAGGCCCACATGGGCATCACCACGAGCGGGTTCCCGAACCTGCTCATGCTCTACGGGCCCAACACCAACGCCGGATCAATCATGTACATGATCGAGTGCCAGGTCGACTACATCCTCCGCACGCTGCACCACATGGAACGCGACCACCTGGCCTGGATCGACGTCCGCCCGGACGTCATGGCGGCCTACAACGTGCAACTGCAGTCCGACATCGAGAACGTTCAGGCGTGGCAGGGGGGCTGCTCCACGTACTACCGGGTTCCGTCCGGGCGCATCGTCACCCAGTGGCCGCACTCGATGGCCCGCTACCGATCGCTGACCGACAACCCTCGCCCGCTCGACGACTACGAGACCCACGCACATGCCCATCGCTGACACCGCCGCCACGGTCGTCGCCCGAGCGGGCATCGCCGGGTGCACGGTGCGCTCCGTCGCAGACGAGGCCGACTCGACAAATCCAAGGGGACCCATGACCACGACCACGACCACCGCCTTCGACACGAGCAAGCTCCGTTGGAGTGTCGTCGACGGCGACGGCAGCACCAGCTACCGCATGCACCAAGAGACCAGCATCCTGGGCTACGATCGCGACGCGGGCACGATCGACTTCCTCGTGCGCTTCGACAACTGCGGCGGGCACTGCCCCGCCCACCGCCACATCACCACGACCAGCGTGCTCGTTCTCGAAGGCGAACAGCACCTCGACGACATGCTCGCCGGAGGCGAGCGCGGCCCCCACAAAGTGCGCAAAGCAGGCGAGTACCACCTCACCACCGGCGACAAGCTTCCCCACATGGAACGTGGCGGCCCCGACGGCGCCCTCGTCTTCTACAGCCACCACACCAGCGACGGCCGCCTTTACGAGCTCGTCGACGAGAACGGCGAGGTCCTCCATGTCGTCACCCTCGACGACATGGTGCGCGTCTGGGAAGCCGGGGCCTGACGGCACCGCGACCTGAGCAAGAAACCGGAGACATCATGGCGACGAGCTACACCACGGACCAGATCGACGTGATCGACGTCGACAGCCACTATTCGCCACCCCCGGGCTTCTGGGAGGCGCACGCTCCCGCGGCGTTCAAGGACCGGGTGCCTCGCATCGGCGACGACGACCAGGGCATGCCGCAGTGGCTGGTCGATGGTCAGCCGTTCGATTCGATCGGCTTCAACATGGTGCGACCCGACGGCACGAAGGCGCCGGGCAACATGCGGGCGCTGCCCTTCTTCGAGCAGATGCACGCCGGCTCCTACGACGTGAAGGCTCGCGTCGCCTGGCTCGACGAGCACGGCATCGCCCGACAGATCATGTACCCCAACACCGGCGGCTTCAGCAGCCAGATGTTCTTCACGAAGATCGCCGACGACGAGCTCCGCAACGTCTGCATCCGAACCTACAACGACGCTGCGGCAGCACTGCAGGAAGAGAGCGGTGGCCGTCTCGTACCGTTGTCGCAGATCCCTTGGTGGGACATCGACGAAGCGGAGAAGGAGCTCACGCGCTCGGTGGTCCAGTTGGGCCTCACGGCTGGGCCCACCATGTTCAGCGCGCCAGAGGTCCACGGCCTACCACCCTTGAACCAGCCGCAGTGGTCCAGGTTCCTCTCGACCTGCGAGGACCTCGATGTCCCACTCAGCTTCCACATCGGCCCACCCGGTGGTGGCGCGCACAAGCCCTGGGTCGAACCGGGCGCCGATGCCACCACCCAGTTGGCCACCGGCCGCGGCGTGCATCTCGCGATTTATACGACCAACTCGTTCCTGAGCAACTCGTGGCTCATCTCCAATCTCGTCTTCAACGGCATCCCGCTGCGGCACCCGCGACTGAAGATCGTCTCGGGAGAATCGGGCATCAGCTGGTTGCCGTTCCTCCTCGAGGCAATGGACTTCCAGTGGCACGAGAACATCGAACCCGAGGACAAGCGAGACATCTGGCATGGCATGACGCCCAGCGAGATCTACCGGCGCAACTTCACCGCGTCCTTCTGGTTCGAGAAGGTCGCGCTCGCCGAACACATCGACTTCCTCGGCGCGGACACCGTCATGTTCGAAACCGATTTCCCCCACGGCACCTCGTTGACGGACCGGATGACCGCAGGCGTCGCAGCAACCATTGCCACCCTCACTCCCGAGGTGCGCAAGAAGGTCCTGCACGACACCGCAGCGCGCGTCTACAACCTGCGATAGCAGGCGTGCCCCTCCGTGGCCGTGCGATCAACGCGAGCGAGATCGAACGATCGAGACCGGCTACGCATCGTCGCCGCGACGCGACAGATGCTCGCCGCTCAGTTGCCTGGTTCGATCGTGATCGCGATCGCGCCGGCTGACGGGTCCGTGAGCGTCCGAACCGCATCGGCCGCCGCGTCGAGCGAGAAGTGATGCGTGTGCATGCGCTCGAGGAACGTCGGTGCGCGTTCGAGCAGCCGGACCGCGTTGCGGAAGCTTCGGTAATCGACCGCGCGCACGCCGACAATGCGCAGTCGGCGCATCGCGACGTCGTCGACCGGGAACCCTGGCACGCCATTGCCGCGCCCCTTGAGGCCGCCGAGAACGACCGTTCCGCCCTGCCGCGCCAGGCGCAGGGCATCGAGTACGGGCGTAGTGGCGTGCGGTGTGGTGTCGACGACGACGTCGACACCCTCGCCATTGGTCGCCCCCCGCACGCGCTCGACCACATCGTCCTGCTCGACATCGATCACGAGATCCGCTCCGAGGTCGGCGGCAAGCGCCAACTTGTGGGCGTCGCGCGATCCCAGGCCCGTCACGGCGACGAACGACGCGCCCGCGGCACGTGCTGCCACCACGCTCGCCAGCCCACGCTGGCCGGATCCGAGCACGGCCACCGAGTCGCCGTAGCGGAGGCCGGGCGCCTCGACCGCCCACGCGAACCCGGCACCGAGCGCGTTGTAGAGCGCCGCCGTGCGCACCGGCACGTGATCGGCGATCCGATGCGGCATCGCGCCGGGCGGTAGGTACAGCACCTCCGAGTACCCGCCCCACAACGACGGCGCGCGGGTCGTAGGGATGAAGCCGAGCGTGCCCGGGTCGACGACGCAGAGGTCACCGCGCAGACAGCCAACACATCGACCACAGCCGATGTCGGACTGCAGCACGACGCGGTCCCCCACCTGCACTCGCCAGCGAGCCGCCGCGCGATCGCCGATCGCCGTGATGCGGCCCACCGGCTCATGCCCGGGGATGACGGGATACTGCAGAGGGATACCGCCCGTAAAGGTCTCGGCATCGGTCCCGCAGATCCCGCACGCCTCGACCGCGACAAGCGCCTCATCGTCGCCGATGCGCGGAACGTCGAAGACCATCCGTGTGAACACGCCCGGGCCGGTCTGCACCGCCGCTTCGGCCGTACCCCCCAAGACGTGCTCACGTGCCATTGACGACACTGTAGATCCGTCGCACACCATCCTTCGGCGGCGCATGCGGCCAAAGATGGGTGGGCGACTAACGTCCTCGCCTGCACCTGGCGCGATCTGCTTGTCACGTCGGGAAATGGCAGTTGAAGAACGGGGACACCGTTGGAGGACAGCGTGGAAGCAAACGTCAACGACGAGTTGGCAACCGCGAGCGACGAGACGCTGGTCGACGCGATCACGCACGCCGACCCGCTCATCCTGCGCGGTCTTCTTTACCAACTGACCGGCGACGAGACGCTCACCTCGATGCCTGTCGAGAACGTCGTCTTCGGCTATTCGCGACAAGACCGGCTTGCGAACGCTGACGATGTCGAACTCGTGCGGACAAAGACGATCGCCTGGCTGAAGGATTTGCGCGACAGCGGAGCTCGCCGGGTATCCATCGGACCGATGGACCGCCTGCCGCGCAGCCTCGAGTTGATCGCCGGCACCAGCATCCCCGAGCGCGAGCTCCCCATGTGGATCGAGGAAACCGGACTCGATCCACTCGCTCGTGGTCTCACCTGGAAGACCCAGCCCACGCCCGAGCAGCTCAAAAGCTCCTTCGTCGTGGTGATCGGCGCCGGCATCTCTGGCATCAACGCTGCGGTCCACCTGAAGTCGGCAGGCATCCCGTTCGTGGTGGTCGAGAAGAACGCCGGCGTCGGCGGCACATGGTTCGAGAACCGTTACCCGGGTATCCGCGTCGATTCTCCCAGCCGCGGCTATCTGCACCTCTTCGGGCTCGAGTACCCGCAGCCGTTCGCGTTCTGTCCGGGCGAGGAGAACGTCCGCTACATGGACTGGGTCGTGGAGAAGTACGACTTGGCCGATCACCTCCTGTTCAACACCGAAGTCAGCTCCATGACCTGGGACGAACAAGGCAAGACGTGGGAGGTCGAGGCGCTCTCTCCAGATGGTCCTCGTCGATGGACGAGCAACGCCGTGATCAGCTGTGTGGGCTTTCTGTCCCGCCCGAAGATCGCTCACATCGAGGGCATCGAGACGTTCAAGGGCGTCGTCACGCACACTGCGCAGTGGCCGTCCGGCCTCGACCTGACCGGAAAGCGAGTCGGCATTGTCGGGAGCGGGGCGTCGGGCTATCAGACCACTCCGGTGATCGCGAAGATCGCGGCGCACACCTCGCTGTTCCAGCGCACACCCAGCTGGTGCTATGCCACCCCCGGCTACGTCGACCCGCTTCCCGATGCGACGGTGTGGGTCGATCTGCACGTTCCCTTCTATGTGAACTTCGCGCGGTTCCGCATGGGGCGGATGTACGGCCCCGACCTCACGCTGCCGTCCATGATGACGGATCCGGACTTCGACGATCCCCTGACACGCAGCGCGGCGAACAAGGCCATGCGCGAGGGGTGCGTCGCCTTCATCGAGGAGAAGTTGGGTCACCGCCCGGACCTGATGAACAAGATGGTCCCGATCGCCCCGCCGATGACCTCCCGCCCGATCCGAGTCGACCCCGAAGACAACGTGTACACCGCGCTACTCCGCGACGATGTCTCGCTGATCTCTGACCCCATCGAGCGGGTCACACCCGACGGGATCATCGTCGGTGGGGTGGAGCACCCGCTCGACGTGATCGTCCTGGCCACCGGGTTCCGAGCCAATGACTTTCTGTGGCCCATGGAAGTCCGCGGCCGAGACGGTGTGCAACCAGAGGAGCTCTGGGCGAAGGACGGCCCCCGCGCGTACATCGGTTCGATGATGCCGCGCTTTCCGAACCTGTTCATGGCTTACGGACCGAACACGAACAACTTCGGTGGCCTCCAGGTGATCGACCTTCTCGAACTCGAGATCCGCTTCGCGCTCCAGTGCATCGCCGGACTCGTCGAGCATGGCCGGCGCAGCGTCGAGGTGACCGAGGACGCCTACTGGCGGTACAACCACGAACTCGACGAGGTCGAGAGTCGCATGATCTATAAAGATCCTCGAGTCTCCAACTACTACCAGAACGAGCACGGCCGTTCGTGCGTGAACGGCCCGATCGACATCCGGCGGATGTGGAACTGGCTGCGAGATCCCGCTGGACCCCCGCAAACCGAGATCGACGCCGGACTCGAGCCCTGGTTCGGCGGCGATCTGGTGATCAGCTGAGAGTGCAGAGATCGACGATCACCGGGGCGTGGTCGCTGGGCTTCTCCTCGAGGTCGTCATCGGCCCGCTCGGCCAGGTCGATGACGACCGCCCGGACCTGCGGGGCGAGGTCGAGGGAGCACAGCACGAGGTCGATGCGCAGCCCTCGGTTCGCCTCGAACTGACCGGGTCGGTAGCTCCACCACGAGTAGGTGCCGGGATCGGGCAGGTGTGTCCGTGTCACGTCGACGAGACCCGTGTCGAGCAGCGCCCGGATGGCCGCACGCTCGGGCGGGCTCGCGTGGGTGCGCCGGCGCCACCGCACGGGGTCGTAGATGTCCACGTCCTCCGGTGCCACGTTTAGGTCGCCGCCGAGCACGGTGGGCGTGCCCGGATCGATCATCGAGCGCAGCCGTTCCAGCCAGACGAGCTTGAAAAGGTAGTGCGGGTCGTCGAGCCCGCGACCGTTGGGCACGTACACCGAGTGGACGCGCACGCCGCCACACGTCGCCGAGATCACTCGCGCCTCATCGAACGGCGAACGGTTCACGCCGGGGAACCCGCGCTCCACATCCGTGAGTCCCACGCGGCTGAGTATGGCGACACCGTTCCAATGGTCGCGACCGTGATGCGCGACGGCGTAGCCGGCGTCGGCGGCGAAGCCGCACAGCGAGGTGAAGACTTCGTCGACGCACTTCGTCTCCTGCAGCAACACGACATCGGGTCGGTGCCGCTCCAGCAGGCGACGAAGCCGCCGGTGACGGGACCTCACCGAGTTGAGGTTCCACGAGATGATTCGCATCAGCGGCGAATGGTAGCGGTGGACGCTCGGCGTGCCGGCGCAGCGCTGCGGCGAGCTCGGACTCCACACCTCAACCGAGATCGAGCAACGGTTCTATGTCCAAGCCCGACCGGAAACACC
>Ga0114966_10000787_pt1 | contig 29921 bp, 52 predicted proteins | sample M_130207_XF_Meta_FD_87029 | JGI IMG/M metagenome (GOLD analysis project Ga0114966, IMG submission 87029) | Freshwater microbial communities from Lake Montjoie, Canada to study carbon cycling - M_130207_XF_MetaG | ecosystem: Environmental > Aquatic > Freshwater > Lake | place: Lake Montjoie... | reverse complement strand
TACTTGGCAAAGAGGCCGATGATAAGGCTGCTGATGTGATGGCCGTCGTGATCAGAGTCGGACAGGATTATGAGCTTGCCTATGCGCACATCCCCGATGTTAAACTTCGAGCCGAAGCCACCGCCCACGGATGCAACAATTGCGGCAATTTCGTCATTCGCAATCGCATCAGCTTCCGACGCTTTGAAGACGTTAAGGATCTTGCCTTTTAGCGGCAGGATTTCCTGGTAAGAGGCATCTCTGCCTTTTACGGCAGAACCGGCTGCGCTATCGCCCTCAACTAGATAAAGCTCGCGGAGATATGGTTTGCAGTCTGCCTCGAATAGCTTGTCGGGCAGAATGCCGCGGCTAGAGCGCTTGGTTGTTTTCAGATCCTTAAGGGCGGCCTTTAGATCCTTCTGGGCCTGACGCTGCTCGTATGCGGCAACTGCATTGGCCAGGAAGGCATCAACGGTTGCGGCATTTTTTCGCGCCCAGCTCTTAAGTTGCGGGATGGCCGCATCGGCAATGCTCTTGCCCAATCCCTTGTTAATCAGCTTCTCTTTAGTCTGAGAAGAAAACTGTGGATTAGGGTGGGAGATGTGCAGGGCGTACTGCAAGTTTTCGGTGATTTCTTTGGCCGAGCACTTGTTCTTGCAGCGCTCCAGTAGGAAGTCTACCAGCGCGCTTTCCCAGCCCGAGGCATGTTGACCGCCATCAGCCGTACGGCTAAGATTGATTAGCGATACCGAGCGGCCCTCCCCGGCCCATTTCCAGGCCACTGACACGCTTGCCGTCTTCTTTTCTCCGCCTACATCGACTTCTACATCAAAGGTAGCGGAATAAGCGCTTTCATCGCCAAGGATGCCAGCCACACCCTTGCAAGGGAATTCTTCGAGCGCACCGCCATGAGATAGCGAGATCTTTGTCTTGGGCAGCAGGTGCGCGGCATCCGTAAGACGCCCGCGCACTTCCGCGAGATTAAACCCCGATACGTCCTTGAAGACCTCACGATAATCGGGGGTAAAGCGAACAAGCGTGCCATGCTTTACTTTAGTCGGATTATCACCGATCTTTGCATCGTGCCCCAGCATCTTGCCGCGAGAAAACTCTACTGAAGCCAGTTTACGGCCACGATATGACTCTGCGCAAAAGCTCTCAGACAGGGCATTTGTGGCAGTAGATCCCACACCGTGTGTGCCTACCGATGTACCGTAGGTGTCATTGTCAAATTTGCCGCCAGACTTGGCTGTGCCAAATACGGTGGCAAGCGTGCTCAGGCCGGTCTTGGGATGCTTCTCGTGCGGGATTCCGCGACCGTTATCAAAGACTTCTGCGCTGCGGCAGTCATCAGAGATCTTGACTGAAATGCGATCAGCATGGCCACCGATAGCCTCGTCGATGCCGTTGTCGATGATTTCCTTTAGAATGATGAAATGCCCGGTGGCATTTGCACCTCCTACGTACAGGCCTGGCCGCAGTCGGATATGCGCGATATCGTCTAGGACCTGAATGGAATTCGAGTTGTACTCTTTGCTTTTAACCATTTTTGTTGTGCTCCGCATTGCTGTGTGCACAGGCTTTACACCGGGCAGCATTTTGGCCAGACACTAGCGAGAATAATCCAGGCATCAAAATAGAGAAGGGTGTGAAGCTCGGCAATCTTGGCATCCGTTTGAATATCGCCTGTGCGGGACAGGGGGTTCCATTTATAACTAAGTTTCGCAACTACAGCTACTGGATGGACGGGGGTAAATCAGTCGATGGCAGCAAGATCATGGTGTTGGAAATCTGGGTCAATAATCGACGCATTATTCGCTGCTTCCAGAACGCACATAGCCGACTGCTGTTCTGCGAAGCGGTCAGTTGGCCTAACGGCAATAAGCAGCAGATAATAATGGCTGATTTTTGCATCGAAGGGGAGACGATTCCTGATGGCACCGTGTTGGAGGCTTATGAGTTCGTACTGCGCCTTTTCGAAGCACAAGCCACCAATCTCAAACGCCCAGGCCGCATACTTAATATAATCAAAAAGATACGCAGCTACGAGAGCCTGCTATTTGCCGGCAGCCTTGATCAGTTCTAGTCTGCCGCTATCGAACAAGAGTGGCACTTCTATGCCAGAATTGATCGTTCCTTCGTAGTTTGACGCCCAGTGATGAGCGGGGAAGGACAGGGTGATTCTCGCCAAGTTTGGTTTATCGCTGCTACTGAAAAAGGAGAAAAATACTATCCAAGTAGAGGGATCTGACTTAACATACTTAGGAGTGGCTATCGCGCCATCCTCTGACACTCCGACAACAATCCTGCCACCCTCCCCCGGCTCAGCCACGCCCCACCTGTGCATATGGACGCCATCTACTGCCGCGTACAGCTCATCGGCGTGTTCTGGAGCAGTAAATGTGTCTATAAATAGCCTGAGATCCCTGAAAAGCAGATCTGCTAGCTTCATACTTGAATGCCTAGCTTGTCAAGATGTGGAAGAAATCCGAGGTTTTTGCCTTTGCATTCCATTTCGATGTCGCACTTCCCAGCGACATAGTGTGCCTTCTGGTAAGGGGGTATCGCATGGATCGCCCAGCTATGCGCTCTGCGCTCGGTAAAGTTGCCGCTCTCAAGGCCGGGCTCTGTGTTGCTAAGGTGTTGCAACGGTCGTATGCCACTCGGCCAGGTAGAAGCGGCTGCAAGCATTGCTAGCTCACCACTCATTCCGCCGTCATTGAACGTATGATGATGAGAATCAAAAAGGATTGGAACTCCAGAGGCTGCACTGATAGGCAGTAAGTCTGCGACTGACCAGCAGTTCTCGTCATTTTCCAGAGTTAGGCGGGACCGCACATTGCTTGGCAGGGCGTCAATCCCGCGAAGTAAGCGATCTGGAGAGCCGCGTTTGCCACCGTGAATATTTATTGCAAAATTCGTACTCAGGGCAGCACCAAGGTTGTCCATAATCATGGCATGATATGTCAGCTCCCTGATAGAGTTATGCACTACATTATCAGAGTCAGAATTGAGCACTACGAACTGGCCGGGGTGCATAGTTAGGCGCAGCCCTGCAAAGGCAGACTGGGCTGATTGCAGTGCAGTTATTGCTTCGTCTATCAGCTCCGAGTAGCGCGCATCTTCCGCAATCTTATCGAAAAGAGGCAGGAGCGTGCTGCCTATTCGAAACAGCCCCACTCCTGCGTCCCGCAAGTCGCGCGTAATTGCAGTAATGCCAGCGATATTGCCAAGCCAAACACTGCGAATATGCTCGGCGCTATACTCTCCGGCCTGGAAGCGCCCTAACTGCAAAGCCCGCTCGCCTACCTTGTTAACAAACTTAGAGCCGGATTTGGTCTTCTTTTCTTCAAGCCACTGACAGCATACTCCGAGCATTTTCGCCTTTCATGCGATATCTATGCGGTATTTTGACCGCGAAGTTTCGCTTAGCTTAATAACCAGTACACCATTTTCTACCTTGGCAGAAACCTCGGGATTTCCAAGGCGGTGCGTAAAGCGCCACTTGCGCTTGTTTAGAAATGGAAACTTCCCGTTTGTCGCTACCCGAATATCCAGGGTAGCTGGACCGGCCTCTATTTCTAGATCTTCTTTTGTAACACCTGGCAGGGGGATGCTGATAACAGTTGTGCCGTCGGTGTTCTCTACGAGGTAGCTATTGTCAAAAACAGAAATAAGATCAAACATAAATCCTCCTAGTGCAGCTGCCTGCTGCTAGGAGGATTATATTCCCGATTTTTTATCGGTAAAGGCGCCCTGTAAAAAAACTACAGGGCTCCGCCGGTATCACTCGCCGACGCCAGCATCGGTCCCGGCAGCAGCCTCGCCCTCGCCTTCACCGGTAGTCCCAGCAGCAGCCTCGGCAGCAGGCTCGGCAGCAGGCTCGGCAGCAGGAGCGTCGCCAGCGACAGCCTCCTCTACAACTACGGGATCAGAGCCAAGATCCTGCACAACGTTAAAGAGAGTGACGCCGACGACAGCTGCAACAACGACACCGGCAGCAACAAGAAGATTCTTTTTAGACAGTTCCATATTTATTTCCTTTCAAATGGGCAAACGCCCTCAGTCACCAAAAACAACCGCAGCCGGTGATGCCTGAGCGGCCTCATCATCATTGGCAGGCGGCGGTACAGTCGTTACAACTACCGGAGCAGTAGCCGTAACCGAACGAGTGCGAGCCGATGCACGAGCAGCTCGCAGAGTATTACGCTGATCCTCATAGGCCGCAATAGCGGCGAGGAACTCAGCGCGTTCAAAAAGACGGGGCGGCTTACCAACCCGTCCAGTGCGTACATGGCCGGCCGATGCAAGACCGGCGTCCTTAAGAGCCTTGTTTACAAGGAGGACTGGCTTGCCTGTAAGGGCAACAATGTCCTCTACGGTGGCAAGCTTGTCGCGATCATAGTTACCATCAAACTGTGTCATATCTCTATCTTTCTGCCGTTAAGGCGTGAACATTATTACGAATGCCAAGAAGCAGTAATTTTCCTGGATCCAGTATCTGCGATAATCATAACATCAAGCAGCTCGTACTTAATCGCCTCGGAAATCCGCTTGAGTTGCCGAGGTGTGCAGCTCTCAAATGACCAATCAATCTCCCAAAGGCCATCTCGAGCTGCTTCATAAACCAGCGCTACAAACTGACTGACATTTTCGCCCAGCTCAGGAAAATCTTGTTCTGGAGCAGCCTGTTGCCTTTCAGCGGCGGCTGCCTGGGTAATGTCTCTCAATTCGCGCAATACAGACTTGTTATGCAAAACAGCACCGTTTATACTTCCTGGTTTATGATTGCTTCCATTACTGTTTCAGGTACTAGGTCAATCAATTCATCTTCTTCGTCCTTTGAAAAGTTGTTGTAGCGGCACAGGAACCTAGCTCGGTGAGGCGGCTGCGCATCGAGCAGGAACACGACCCCATCTGGGTAAACCACTGTGTAGGGGTCTACTACATCTGAGTCTGTGCTCTGGTAAACAATAAAGCGCTGCGGAATGGAGATCCATTTTTCTTCCAAGACATTCTCCTGTTACTTGACCCGTACCTCGACAAGAAGGCCCTCTGGCCAAAATGCAAAGAGCACGTCAAAGCCTGCTGCCTGTAACTGCACCTGGGTATTTTTTTTACCCAGGACATCATCAAACCTGATGTAGCAATAATTGCTGCTGTCGCTGCGGGTCTCCCAAGCTACCCTTGGGTGAGATGCCATTGAGCAATATCCCGGGATTAGATTATCCTCTATCCAGTTGCGAAGCGAGCGTTTGGTTCGCATCGTCACCTCGTCGCCTTCCTCAGGATCGGCGGGCACCGGCTTTAGGCCCGGCCCGTCCTGATTTTACTATGATTCTTTAAATGCAAAATGCAGAGTGTCGATCAGGCATTTGCCAGACGGCAAATTATCGCTATACTCCGTCCCCCGCGGAAGATAGCGCAGAGTAGCGTGGGGTACGAAATTGGGAAACTTATCGTTAATCGTAATATCTAGGTTAGAAAGAACTTCCTTGATTATATCCCTCAACTCGTTGATATGCGGGCTTTCGATATGAACATACCAAGGAACACTGTCATCCTTGCCATCGAAGCAGTCAAGGTCTCCAATCTCGGCAGGAAAAGGTTGCAGCCTCTTGGCAATCATCTCAATAGCCGCTGCGGCACGCATCACTTCTGCCTCTTCTAGATCCGGCAGATAGACAACGGATACATGTGGAGGGGTGAAATCGTCATTGCCAATACGGCCAAAGCGGGGAAAGGCCGCCTCTATCTCCGGCGGAAATGTGCAGTATACAAAGGCGTCATATTTCTTCATATTCACTCTTTTAAATTACTGTCGCGCTACCTTTCCTAGCGGCACGGCTTCGCGCTCGGCTCCGGGAATAGGAACATAACCTGCGTTTATTAATCGGCAATATCAGGCCGATCCCAGTCCTTTGGGCAGAATTGCGGCAAATCTTGCCTCGAAATTCTTTTTATTTAGCACATCTTCATCACTAAGGGACCATCTACCAGAATCAATAGAAACAATATTTAGATTTAGATCTAGTTCGGCTTTTACTGGTCGAGTATCGAATTTCATAGATATGCCAAAATGGTGTGGATGCTTTGTGATGATAATCATCTTGCCAGGCCCCGATAATACGTGGACACGCTGACCGCTTAGCTTCTCAGAACTAATATGATTAGTCATGCCCTGACTATCAAGCAGGCCATTGATCAGGTGCATTTCATGTAGTTTCATTCAGGCATCCACAAGGCTAGAAAAACTAGCCGCAATTAATTCTTCTACGTCAACAGGATCTGATCCACGGGATATCATAGCCCTAGATACATGATTATAAATTAGCACAAATAGATCGCAGACTGTGTGGTATTCAGTCTTTGACAGAAAGACAAGCACACGTCGGAAGATATGATCGTTTGCACTCTCCAGAGTGAGGATGTAATTCTCATCGGGCTCTAAGCCGTTTTCAGTCGTATTTTTAACAGACTCAGACAGCGCAGCCCAGGCAGCGTACAAATAGCAGCAAATCGCCGGAGCGTAAATCTTTTTCCTAAAAGTGGCAAGTGCTCCGGCTTTGAGCAGCATCGTCCTTGCAATAGGATTGCCGCCAGAAGCATCGGTAGCTCTCGAAAGGAGAAGCGAAGCGCGTTCGCACTCGTCCCAGAAAGCTGGCTCTGAGGCATGAGAAAAAAGAGACGCAAGGCGCATCATCAGTGATACTCTAAGCAAGTTACTCCTCGTTGTTCGCGTTGGACGGGCCAGAGGATCGGGCGGGGCCGGGTTTAGGCCCGGCCCGCCCTGACACATCTAGAAAAGCGATTCTCCAGTACTGCCATCGTGAACGTTACCTAATAGCTGAATATCAGCCTCGCGTATCACAGTGTAGCGGCATGTAATGAGCTCTCCTACCGGGCTGCTATAAAACCCTGCAACATCCGCCGGATTTATTTTAACTATTCCAGTCTTTCCTACAAAAGTGCTGTTGTAGTCTATATAGCTCTTGCTGCCAGCAGAAAACCCTTTCTCTGCGCCGCGTCGCGCTTTTAGATTAATGCTATCGCGCGGAAAATCTACGGTTGTTCCTGGTTTTGCTAGATACGTGCCGGTATCTGAATCCACCCAGTCATTAGTGAAAAGCTTTAGAGCCAGCAGGCAGCCGTCCGTTGTAATAGGCAGTCGCTCGCACGCCATCAGAGTGTCTAGGCCGTTCCTTGCACGGGCCGAAGTGTTGCGAGCCCTATTTCGAACGAAGGCAGAAAGCGGGCTCCACGGCATCTTCTTGTTGTGAAACAAGTTCACTAAATCTGTGCAGTGTGACCCGATTGGTAACCCGTCTACCGCATAAGAGCCGTCGGGCAGGAATGCGATCTCATCATTAGAGAACTTGCGCAAAGAAGCCCTGGGATCCATTAGAAGTCTAAGGCGCTCAATGTCCTGCTCGGCAAGTGCAACCAGTGCCTCTGCGTATGCAGGAGAACTCTTGTGAATCATCTTGGGGCCATCGCTAAAAACAACGGTTAGCCCAGAGTTAGACATGATATTTGTGATCACATCAGACCTTGCTCTTGTTAACGAGATACATGTATTCGATAATATCCTTGCCCGTAGTTCCGCGATCAACCTGCCAGAGATTCATTTGCTTTAGCAGTGGGAATAGATTTTTACAGGCTTCGTAGGTTTGTTCAGGCACAGCAGAAGCGTGATCTGCGCTACCTAGACCAAGACTTCGTCCCAGCCTTGATCGACGTAGTGCGGCATAGGCCAATGCCTCGGCCTTACCCTCATTGCTTTCTGGATCAAAGAACATGGGAGTACCAGCTTTCTTTGCCCAGACGAGAATACGACGCCGCTCATCGCTTGCGTTGATGCCATCAAAAAGAGACGCTGCTTCGCCCAGCTTTTTTGCAACATCTTGCAGTTCTGTTGACAACAGCTTGCAGCCCGCTTCCATGGCCTCCTTGATGTCCGATGTGCGCACCGCAAGCAAGCGGGCATTAGCGGGCAGAACGCCAGCAGTTACTAGAGCCGTGAACTCGCTAGCGATTGTTCGTGGCTCCATGTTCTCTACGAAATCCTTTGGCGCAAAGCTTTCCATAGAGATAACAAGATTAAGCTTACTTTCGTCAAACTCTGCGGGCGTCCAGTTCTTGGACTTGGCAGATCGCTCGTGTGACCCACCGGCAGCAGTGAAGTAGATTGCAGCACGCTTGGCAGCATCTACTTTGGTAGGAGCTTTGCGGGGTCGAACAAGCGGTCGATCATCATCCTCAGTAGCATCGGGCATTGCCGGATCTGGCAGAGTGCTGGTCAGAGTCCAAAGGTCTTCGGGCATGGTTTTGACAAGCCATGCCTTTGCCTCCTCCAGCTTCGTAGGAGCTGGTACCAGCATTGTAATGCCACTGAGCAAACCCGCTGCCAGATTCTTAGCACGGGCGACTCCAACGGCCCGATCTGTATCAAGCAGAACAATCGTATTCTGTGCTGGAGAAATCTTTTCCTTGCCCAGCACATCAGCGGGGCGTGCAGCATAGCGGCCACCAGAACGGTAAATCTCTACAATAGAGCTGAAGTAGAAGTCATCAATTGTCGGACGGGTCTCCCATTCCTTGCCCTGCCACTTGATCTTGTCGCCAGCAACAACGCACTCGATGCCATCATTAGAGATGTGGTTCAGCTCATGCGCTTTGCGAATAGCATGGCGCAGGTTTGTTTGGGACAGCACCTCGGCTGTTACCTTTGCGGTAGCGCGACCTCTGATGCCTGTCAGCTTCTTGATGATTGCCTTGACCGTGGAATCCTTGTACTCCAGGGCTTCGCGACTGGCAGCCATCTGTAGCTCGCCGATGTCAAAGGTCATAATCAGGTTCGAGCAGCGCCAGCGCAGCCATTCGCTGTCGACTGCGTTGAGCCGATTAGCATTCCCCTTCTGGTCATAAGAATCATACAGCAGCTTGCTGATATCTACGGGATAGCCGACATTGCCCATGACCGCAATAGGTTCATCAAGGCGATTTTTTGCGACCTTGACATCGCCCAGATCAATATGGATCTCGGGAATCTCAAGTTTAATGTCAGCGCCCAGGATGGTTGGCTTGATACGGAACCAGCGGTAGAGACTACGGGCACGATTGCAAAAATCATGCACATCGCTTGAATCGACCGGAATAACAATCTCGATGCCGGTTTCGGTGGTTGGCTCACGCGAAAGCTCGCTTACCTCGCCCAGACCGCTTTCATCAAGGAAGATGCTGTAGCAAATCTTGGCACCATTGCAGTGCGAGTTAATCTGCCAAAAATCCGTATAGGCAAACGCAGATTTGCTGCCGAAACCCATCTGGCCGTTGAACGCATTTGAATTGCGCTTTGTAGAAGCGCCATACATGCAGTACACTTCGCGAATGCCATCTTCATCCAAGCCACGACCAAAATCACGAACCCGGAAAAACAGATCGCTGTGATTTGGCAGGGTAATCTGAATAGGATTATCCGGAATGCCAGCATCAATATGCGCATCGCAGGCGTTGGTGGCGTACTCGCGGCAGACCGCCAGTACCTTGTCGGAGTAGAGTTTGCTGCGCAGTACCGAGAAGATATGCACCATGTCTGACGCAGTCTTAATACCAAACTTCGATGACTTGAAGTCACCGTTGCGCTCTACATCAAAACCGATCTCATCTTGCTTCATTAGCTTGCCCTCTGTCAAAAATAAATAGAAACGAATTGTTCGTAAGTGATGGAATTGCCGGCGGGATCAAACCACTCTTCGCTTACCTGGCCGGTGGCCACCGTTGTTATTTGCCCGACCCGACCATCGGAATAGAACAGGTGCTGCACATATCCGTAATCATTTGGATCCTTATTCCATTTTCTTAGGAGATTGAAATCTGGATAGTAAGCGGCAGCCAGCCTGTCGGGACCGGCATGCCACTTAATAGCTGACTCGCCAATTGGCGAGCTGCCACATGCTATCGGTGATATTCCGTACTCTTCGGATACGGACAGTATCAGCTCTGCTAACCAGAGCTTCATGTCAGTGAGCCCGGAATGCTACGTGCTTTGTTGTGCGGGAATCCGTACAGAGCCGGCACTTCTCACAGGCACCAGCGGTCTCTAGCTTGCCTACCGTAGCGGGACAGAAGAAGCTGCCTTCTGGCTTTTCCTCATTCTTTGCAATCGGGCCATAAGCGTGGCGGAAAAAGCTGTGGCTTTTCACAAAGGCCAGGGCCTCGTTCTCGTTAGCTGAGTCTGTACTAGCCCAGCAGGTTACATTGCTGAGGCTCTGCATACCTGAGAAGTCCAGGGTAAATGACCGGGTATAGAACCAGAACTTTGTGTTTGGCCGAGCAGCGATAGCTTCAGCCCAGACATCAACATACCACTGCGAGAAGAAATCGCCAGACTCATGAAGACGGAAAAGCTCGGCCTTCTCTGGGATCATTTCCAGAAGAGCCCGTACCGCGCCCTCGCTATCAGCATTGGCCTCGAAGTGCTTCAGCAGCTTCCAGTTGCGAGCGAGTAGATTCTGTACAGCTGGCCAGAGATGATTGCCCTTCTTGGCATAACACTTGCTGGCACAAACATCAGTCTCGCCGATGCAACCAAAGTTCTTGCCAGCCGGGATAGCAAAGGCGTTATTCTTTTTTACCGAGATCTTGGCAGGGCTGGAAGCCCGCAGTCCTTCCGGGATGTCTCCATTGTCAAGAATCTTGAGAATGTTCGATACGTACTTTGACATTTCTTTTTCCTAGGGATAAAAGGTAAGTGGTTACAGGTGGATGGAACTGGCTGGCTAGCAATAAAGCGGATTTAGCATATGGAATTCAATCTGTTCAAGATTGCCAAAAAAGAGCTGGAGTGCCCCCAGTGCGGGGTGACATTCGTACCTCGGCATTCAGCCGTGTGGAAGATGAAGAATGGACTGACCAAGAAGCTGTTCTGTTCGCGCGCCTGCCGGGTAAAAAACTATCAGCGGCGCATCACAATGCCGTGCAAGATCTGCGACAAGTCGGTTACTCGACTACTTTCGGAACACCGCAAGTCAAAAAGCGGAAACATATTCTGCTCTCCAGAATGTGGTACGATTTGGTCCAACTACATGGGCAAGAAGTTCCATACTCGTTCTGCGCTCGAACTTGCCGTAGAGGAGCAGCTACACGAGGACTTCCCAGATCTAGAAGTAATTTGCGGTTCAAACTCTGCAATCGGCGCTGAGCTGGATATCTACTTCCCGGGCAAGAAAATTGCCATCGAAGTCCATGGCGCCTATCACTACTACCCCGTACGAGGGGACTGGGCCAAGTTCATGAAAACGCTGCGGAATGATGCCCGCAAGCTGCGAATGGCCAAGGATGCCGGCATTAAGCTGTATGTGCTTAATGCAAGCAAGCTGCGGGGCAAGCGTGCATTTACTAGCTATTACGGACAGATAGCCGATCTAATCAGGAAGGCTATCCTAGATAGCGACTCTAAATAAAAGCCACCCGTTTAACCGAGTGGCTTTTGATCTGGAAAGGCGGCGCATTAGCGCCGTTTTTCACTTTAGTACAGGTGGTACCGGAGGACCCTTGGTACCAGTGTTTACGGTACTCGTGCCACTGCCAGCCGTTGGCGTAAGCGCTGAAAGAAAAGGCCCTGACTCGTTAACAACGCGCTTAATATCACCAGACTGAGGAGCGGCTGCCGGGGTCGCACTGCTAAATGGGCTAGGCGTGCCAGCTCCAAAATGCGATGCTGTCTGCGCCTTAATGTTATTAAGGCGCTTCATCATGTCGTGCCAGCCTTTAAGTGGAGCGCCCTGATCTGCCAGCTTTAGAAAATCAAGAATCTGCTTGCCCGTAACCTTGCTGGGGGGGACCTCCATAGGTGCCTGCTCGCCAGCGTCTTTGAACATCTTAACAGTTTCCTGCATAATGAGTCGCGCACGCTCATGCATCTTTTCGATCTCGGCCTTTTTGTCACCGGGCACCGTGACCTCTAGCGGCTCCGTTATCGTGACCCGCCCCCGTTGCATCTGCTCTTCGAACAGTTGCTCATCGGCCGGATCGAACGCCGCAATAACTTTGATAAGATTATCAATCTGGTCCGCTACGCGGATATTGCCCTCGGCGTCCGCTTTGTCGGCTAGCACTGCTAGGCCGTCTAGAATATTTTTCATAATTACCTCTAGTAAATTACTTACTCAAACCGTGGGCTTATTAGTAGCGACCAGCACGTAAAAAACTACGCCCTCCAGCGGACTGCTTACCCTGACCACTTCCCACTGCTGCCTTTCCTGCTTATTTGTTTTATTTTCCGTAGCTTTGGGCCAAATTCCCCCTATAAAAGATAGAAAGTAGCTCATCAATTACCTTGCGGCTTTCCAGGTTTCTTAAGATTCGCTTGTGAATAAATGACTCTGACTATAGGTCTTGCATACTGAAAAGTGCGCACCCTGGCCACCCAAACAGTTGGGCTAATCCTAACTAACCTATAAGGTGGAAGTTTTTCCATTTGAGTTTATCCTACTCCTTTGTGAAGGCTTTGCTGATAACAAAGCGGGCCGCTACCGCAGCGGCCCGCTAAGTCGTCAGTTGCGCCGTACGTCTTCCATCTTTTCCTGGAGACATTTCTGCGTCCAGGCAATATCCCGCTGGATTGCAGCAATGTGATCTGCCCCGGCGCTGCGCAGCTCCGCAAAAAGATCCCTCTCAAGACGCTTTAGCTCGTTAAACTGTAGGCTACGAAGCAGTGAAGTCTTCATGTTATTTTCCATATTGTTATTGCCTGCATCCGCAAGCAAGAACCACTACAGTGGCGACAGCAGAATTGCTACCGCCTACTGCGGTCGGTGGTCCCGCCGACCGTCCATCGGGATCGGGCGACGCCGGGTTTAGGCCCGGCCCGCCCTCACTCGAAATCAGAAAGATTGTGTACATGCGAATCGGCAGGAATGCCATATTCCCTAGAACCGCCAGCTGTCAAGAACCAATGCCAGCGCCTTGGCGCTTCTGGATGCACATCGTTGCCATAGCCATCACTCAGTACCCATACCGCATGTGGATAAGCGGAACCCTGCGAGGCCATCTCGGCCTGAATATGCCGCTCGATAATACTAAAGCTGGTTCCTCCGCCCCCGTAAACCGTTGCAGTCTTTAGATCTGTCTGATATACACGGGTATCAAAGCAGTAGAGTTTGACATCAAACCGGCGCGGATCAAGTGTACGGGCAGCTTTGAAAAACCTGCCAGCATAGCTAATGCAGCTGCCACTTGTGTCAAGAAAGAAGGAAACTCTAATCCGCCTTTTCTCGTCCCCTTCGCTTTCGCCCAGCGCAGGCAACATGCAGTCACCCATTATTGATGGGTCGATGCGGCGACTCTGCTGCGTCCAAACCGGAGCTTCTGCAAACTCGTCTGCGGCACGCAAGGCCCATTTCTTAACCACGCTTTCCCAGCGGGGTTTGGGGCGAATCCATTTCGCAGACGCAATCTCGAGAACTGTGTCGCCCGGATGCTTGCCCGCACGCAGTCCCTTGGCAGCGACAGCTGCACCTTTTTCCATTTCTGGAGTTGCGTCAGATTTAGCAATTTCAGCCAGCTCTTCTGTATTACCAGAGTCAAGCGTGCGCTTGAGCATGTCAGCCAGGTCGCCCCCGCCGAATCCTGCAAGATCCTTGTGGTCATCCACGGTTTGTGGCTTGCCACTTCCTCCGCCAGACTCCCGATTGGGGCTTGCCCCATTCTTTAGCTTTGCATCGGGATTTTTGCGTAGCAGGGCATTGGCATAATACTCGAAACTCTTGCCGGCTGGCTCTCCAGGTAGGACTTCGTCTAGCCAGATATAACGAACGCCTTCTGGCTCAACCTCGTCTCGACGAAACCCATAGTGGCTCTCAAGGTGCGAGTTGACTGCAATATCCATTGCAGCATTAAGAGTGCCTGCGTCCATGGTCTTCAGCAGCTCAGTGGAGCGAATGCCATGACTAAAGATAACGTGCATACACTCGTGGGCAATAGCAAAAAGCCTGCCTTTTTCCGACAGGGTGCTCCAGAAGTCCGGGTTGATTGTCCACATGATCTGCTGCCCAGCCCTGTCGAAAGAGACGGCGCACGTCGGGATCTCCCGCGTCACAGTCGGCTTACCCATCGACCAGAATTTAGAAAAAACCGAGTGGTAGTCCTCGAGCTGCTTTGCTAGGCCCGACCACTCGTCATCTGATAGGCATTCGGTAGACATTGTTACTCCGTCAGATGATCTTTAGCTCGCGGGCAACTTCAGAGATTAGCTCTCGATTAATCGCAATCTGCGTTGCTTTGACGATCAGCTGGCGCATTACCTCATCACCAGAGATAGCCTTGCTATTAGTCTTTAGCAGTTCGCGCAGTTCCTCGCGGCCAAGTGTTGGCTGGAAAAGCGCCCCTAGCTGGCGCTTGAGGGTCTCGTTGGTCACACCCTCCTGTCTGGCCTTGGCAGTAATCTTTTTCTGCGCTTCTTTCTTAGTCTTCTCGATGGCTGAAGCAAATGCCTTAACCGAATCGGCCACGCCCCTGTCAGCAGTCTTGGATGGTGGGTTCTTTGAAATCTCGGCGGCTAGAGAGGTAAACCGGGAATCGCCGGTCATGATGCGTTCGACAATGAAACCGCGCACGCTCGCTAGGCCGCATTTGTTAACAATCTCCTCGTCGGTCATTGATTCGATCAAGGGAACAGGGAACCTGCCCTCAAGGATCTCGCTCATAACCAGATCTCGCAGATTGCCGTTGCCTTGAATCTCAATGCGCAACCCATCTACATCCAGCTTGCGGAGCTGCGGCAGGCGGCTCATTAGCCCGGACTTGTTAAGCTCGGTCTTTAGGTCTTTTACGTTGACTTCTTTAGGTAATACGTAGTCAATGTCAAGCCCAGCCTGGTAGGCCTGGATTGCATACTCTAGACGGCGTGGCGAAACAACGCTTTTCTTTCGCAGCTTCTCGTCAATCTTGCCCCACCAGCGATGAGCAATCTCGCCCAGTACGCCATAGGTATCCTTGAAGTATTTCAAGGAAGGGCCGTTAGGCAGGACTACCTTGATCTGGAAGCGATCCTCCTGAGCAGGATCAAGCCGGTCAACATCGTAGGTGTCCTCCTCGTCATGAGGGTTGACCATTGCCCAGATCATCTTTAGATTTGGCATTGGCACGCCATTAATTGATTTAAACTGGATGGCTTCCATCAGAGCGTTGCGCACCTTCTTGGGAGCACGATTAAACTCGTCTACAACTATGATCTGGATGTCATCGTTGGCAAATACCTTGGGCTTGACAAAGTCAAGCCAGCGGCCATTCTTGTCCTCAACTACCCGAGGTACGCCTACAAAGTCTACGAATGGGTCCATGGTGGATGCCGAGAAGTAAGCATACTTAATGCCATTGCGCTTCATAGCAGCCAGTACTTGCTCGGTCTTGCCGATCCCGTGAGGACCGACAAGAAGAACATTCTGCGATGTCCGAATCCAATCATCTAGCAGTTTATCGGTAAGCATTTCTGTTGTCCTTTACGGGATGGGTCGGCGAGGAGGATCGGGCCGGGTCGGCTTTAGGCCCGACCCGGCCTAGCGGGCGATAGCAGGCATGATAAACTCTGTGTTAAATTTACCAAATGAGCCATTGCAAATTACTTCGGGCAATACCCACTTTACGAGTGCGCCCTCAGAATTGACATGCTCCTGCACGTCGCCAAATATCTCAGCGCGGTATATGAAAACCTTTATGGCGCCGACGTCGGCAATTCCAATCAGGAAAGGGTTACATAGCGTAGCCCCTGTTTCTTCTACAGCCTCGCGACATGCGGCTGTCAGCGGTGTCTCCCCCGCTTCGATTTTGCCACCTGGCAAACCTAGGTCGCTGTGGTCGTCCCTCCTGCTAACTGCCAGGATCAGGTCACCCTGGCATACGATGATAACAGAAGCACTGCCGGCAGGAAGAGAGCTGTCGTAATTTTGTTTTTTTCTCATTCCCCTGGCTTTCATTACTGGCAGAGCTGACCACATTAGTTGTTCGTAGGCAGCTCGCTGTTTCTGCTTTGTTGCGCTTACATTGTCGTGAGTGTTCATTCTTCCGCCTCCGCATTTACCAGTGCCCGCTCCGATAGATATGCCGCAGCATTACGGTGTCCGCCGCCGCCCAGCTTTTCAGCTATCTCTGCCACATCCATGCCCTGTGGCGAGGAGCGCAGGCTGATGTACCAGCGACCTTCCGAGCCGCTAAATATTGCTGCGAAGTCATGACCCTTGCAAAGCCGCCGGCCTATCTCGGATTTGAAATCTGCTGAGTTAACCGCTGGTACAAGGCGACCCGCAATCTCAGTCAGGAAGCTCTTTTCCATAATGCGGTTGATCTTCTCTGAGCGCCAGGCTGAAATAGCTTCAGCATGCTTGGTCTGGCCCTCTAGATCTGATTCAATACGCATCATGAGCTCAAGCCACCGCTCTGCCTCAAATGGCAGCACCTCGGCCATGACCATTAGAGAGCGGGTAAAGGGCAGATCACTTAGGCCGCGATCAGCCTCGCCCACTGCCTGTATCAGCAGCGGCTGGCTCTGGCCGGGGAAAAAGAAATCCCAACAAACCTGAGCGCCTGACTTGTCTTTTTCAAAAATACAATACGGAAGATGACCGAGCGCCTTCTCGGCAGTTTGGTGGTGGTCTAGCAAGACAAGACTGCGCGCCCGGCTGTGAATATCTTTCATAACCTCAAGTGGATAGCTGAAGTCTGCAATGACAACTTCTTTGCCATCAATCAGATCGGCAGGGGGCGGATTTCGCCGGTCGCTGGCAGCGTACAGCGTGATGCCAGGATTTGCTAGTGAGCAAACCACCGCGCTCATAATACCATCTGCGCAGTTAGCGTGATATATACAAGTATCCATCTGCCTGCCGTTCTGTCCTACTGGACCGGTTATTTTCCTCTGGAAGCGATGGCCGCGAACACAAACGGCCACATTAGTGCGATCAATGCGACATCGGCTATTCCTAGCCTTTCGTCGCTATTGCTAGCAATCCAGCCCGAAGTAGCTATGCCAACTATCAGATAGGCTTCCATGCTTCACTCTGCGCTACTGGTTTCTTCTGCCGCGGCCTGCCTGACGATTACAGCGGAATCGCAGAGCCAGTCTGCAACCTTCTGACGCTGACTGCGCTGTAGCCACGCAGCATACGCGGTAGGCTTGCTCCTCTTAGCTTGCAGCTCATCCTCGGGCGCTACGCCCGGCTGGGCGTCTGCGGCTGCATACTTAAGAATATCTTCTTCTTTTAGCAGCAGCTCTCCGGCGCGAAGATCAAACACGCGATCAAGTATATCGTTATAGATAAGGACTTCCTTCTGCTCCTCGCGGATAGATTCCGCGAGCTTTGCAGTTTCCGGCTGAAGCAGCAGGTCGCTATATTTGACACCTAACTGCTGGGCGGCAGACTCGCAGAAGCGTAGCAGCTCGGCCTCGTCCACCGGCAGAGGATTGGCGGCCACAATCTTTTTGCGCACCTGGATGCGCTTCTGCTGCTTAACGTTGGCAGCATTGCCACGATCCCACTCTTGACCAATCTTTTCCCTCAGGGCATCAAGGCTGTCATAGCCAGCTACCTTGGCAAATTCATCGTCAATCTCTGGCACAACAGACTCGCACACCTCCTTGATCGTGCAGAGAAAGCTTACCGTCTGCCCACGGAGATAGCGGTCGTGATGCTTGTCATCATAGGTTTCCTCGAAGGTTACCTGGTCGCCGGCCTTGGCACCGACAACAACCTGATTCAGCTTGTCACTGATTTGACGACCGCCCTTCATCTTGGGCCGGAAAACAAAGTCGCTGAATCGTGCGCCGTGGACTTCGTTGCCATCGCCGTCGCTGCCGACAAGGTCAACGACAACTACATCCTCTGGAGTGGCGGCGCGATCAACCGGCTTGTTTGATGAGGTCTTGAGCTGGAGTACTCGCAACTGGTTAGCAATTGCCGCATCCCTGTCACCCTCATTGACCTGTACGGTGGTGCCAAAATAATCCTTTAATTCGACCGTGGCTGGGCGGTGCCACGAAACGCTAAACTCAAGGCAGCCGTCCTCGGCAAATACTCCGAGCCACCTCTTGTCTGGACGAACGCGGTATTCTTCGTCTAGCTCAGGATCTGCGCCTGTGCGCAGACCGAGAGAATAGATTGCCTCGCCGGTAGCCTTCATAATCAGCTTCTCGGTTACACCTGAGCGAAACTGAGAACCAAACCGCTTCATGATGATGTCAAGAGGAACCTGACCCTTGGGGTGGGGCGGCAGGGCCATAACAGCCTGAAGCCCGCGAGCCGCATCTTCCATGGCGCCGCTAACCGCGTCAGCGCCAATCCTGATGAAAACGCGGTGGTGAGTAGCGTCGCTGCGAAGATCAAACGTTGTCATTTTCATTCCTTTTGATTACACGTAGAACATAGCCAGCATGTGGGATGCTGGCGCACCTGAAGCGGCCTTCGTCAAAGTTCTTGCAAAATGCATGCCATTTGCTGCTGCCTGCCAGATCCGTGTACCAGTTTAAAACTGTGCGGTCGGCAATGCGTAAAATGGCGTCTGGCAGATTGTTAATCGCCAAAACTACCTCGCCCTTGTGCCAAACTTCAGTAGAGTAGGATTCCATGTAGCTCACCTTTTAGTCGGGTATTTTTTCACATCCAACGGCGCCTTCGCATGGATCGCCGTCAACTTCGCCCTCGTCGTCATCATCGTCATCATCGTCAAGGCATGATTCAATGCATGAGAATAGTACGCCCAGGCTGATAACTGTGGCTGCTGCCAGCCGCGGTCTTAGTGCAAGTAGCTTTAAAAAGGCTAACATAATTCCTCGCCAGGTAGTCAGATATCATCTTTCGAATATTCTACAGCAAAAGCATAAAGGGCCAGTAGCACGTATAGCACGTGAATCATCGTCCCGATACAGCGCGACTTCATTGCAGTATCCTTCTAATCTCCGGCTCAGCCACGTATGACTTGTGATAGAGGGCCTTGCCGAGTTCTCGGACCTTCTCACGATCTCGGTGGATACAGTGAATCGCCGAATCAACAGCGGATGCCATGATCTTTCGGACATTGCAACTGGCACTGTCGGGCAGCATTAGGTGCACAGAACTAAGTTTATATGTCAGCAGCTCTCCGTCAACATATTCTAGCATCGACGCCTCTCTGCCGGTCACAAGCTCGATGCCATTGGAGACGTCTGCCCATGTGCCATACTTTGAGTATGCGCCAAAAAAGTATTGCTCTGTTACAGCACCCGCAATCACCATGCGGAGAATAAGCCAGCCAGCTTCTGCGTCTGAGAATGCAGCGCGATTGCCGTACTCTGAGTGAGCAAGGCCGCCAGTGGCATTGAGCCTGATGTTAATGTTTTTCCAGAGCGAAGACTTGGACATGAAGTAGGCGTGGCCAGCTTCATGATAGGCTGTGCGGAGCCTCACTTTTGGAGGCATACCGGCAGATGCATACTGCCAATGCAATCTCTTGATGAAATCGAGCATGTTGCCTCCTGTGGAGCGGTACGCCGAAGGGGATCGGGCGGGGCCGGGTTTAGGCCGGCCCCGCCCTGCAACTTCAGTCCTTGAAGGTTGAAGTGCGCTTGCTGCGACGGGTATCGCGAGCTGGTACGCCCGTGACAACTACCGCAGTACCAGAAGGCGCGCGGGTAGCACGCAGAGCTGGAGCAAGCGAGCGACGGGCGCCGACTGAAAGCGCAAAGAGTACGCCGTCAGCAGTCTTGCGCTCAAGGACAAGGCCACGATCTACGAGCGAGCGCAGCGAGCGGCGGGCGCGGGAGTGAACCTGCATAAGCTCCTGAAGCGAGCGGTTACGGACAGCAAGCGAGCGGAGCAGGAGCGTAGCTACTGGCCCGAGAGTGCGTCGCGAATCGAACGCGCTGGTCTTGCGAGATACACGGCGGGAATCATTGGTCTTTGACATTGTCATCTATCCTTTTGGCCGAGTGTTAGGCAATGCTTTGGCCAAGTAGCACTGCATTTTGTTTTCCAGCAGAACCACTCTGCCGGATTCAATCTTAGATCACCTGCCTAGCAGATTCTTGAAATTATCAATCCAGTAACTAGAATCATGAAATTTTGCAGCGTCTGCTTCAGTGATATAACCACCTGCAATCGCTGCACTACGACAGGCTTTGCCGAATCCAACCTGACGCGAGCTGACTCCGCTTAGGTTCGGCAGACCAGCGGGCACTGGAGCCACGTTGTTGGCTGTCAGCTTGGCAGTGCGGATGCTGTCTTCGATAGAGGCTTTTTCGAGCCGCATACTCTGAACAGCGTTCGCTGCTGCGATCTTTTCCCGATCCCTGGCAGAAGTCCAGAAAGGAGGTATCTTCCATGACCTGTTCTTTTGTCGATGATGTGTTAGCACAGAATCATGAAGGTTGTAGTGAGTCTCGGGGAAGTAATGGGAGCTGACATTGCCGTTCGGGCTAGCACAAGAAAGGCTGTACGGTGGCGAGGTGCCATCGCACGCTGGGCAGTCAATAGTGTCCAGGCAATCCTTCCACGGAAATGCCGCTCCGGTGCCATTGCATTCCAGGCATCCACCCTCTTGCAACCACTTGTAGATATCTTCCGAGATGAAACGAAAACGCAATTCGATTTCGTTTTTAATTGCTTCGTCTATCTTTGCGGCAGTCGCTGCCAGGTCGGATTGAAGCTCTTCAATGCTTTTCATTTCCGCTCCTTAATATAGAATCTGTCGGTTAGCTCAAGACCAAATGTACTCAGCTCGACTATCTGCTCCAAAGCAACGATAGGAGCACCGCCGGGCCGGGTAGCTTGCCAGTCAATGCCCAGATGCCAGTTGCCCTCTTCGTCGAACCACACGCAACCGGGCGAGAAGTAAATATCTTCGCTGCGGTGGTTTGCAGACAACTTGTATATCGGGGAGTAGCTGGGTACCAGCGGGCACTGTCCTTTGGAGTCAAGTGTAAAAAATCTTACGTCTACTTTTTCTGGAGTATTGCCTTCACTATAACGCAGATCTACTGCGCATGTGCCCGGTGGATTTATGCAGATCCAGTCTAGACAGCAGTTGAATGTATCTGCATACCGCTTTAATTTCAGCCTGTTGAATACGGTCAAGTCCTGGATATCCAGGATGGTTCTTGCCTTTTCAAGCTTCATGGGCATCCTCTGCTTGATCGACTGACTGCAAGCCTAGGCACAAAACCCAGAATGTGGGCTGCCCGATCCATTCGATACTTGACTTCTCTAAGTTTAGGAACTGATTAAAAATGCTGTTCTTGGCTTGAGCAACGCTGTCTCCGCGAACCAGCGCAGTGCCATTTGCCTCGCCAGACTTAAGCCTGGCTTTCCATAGAGCCATTAGCCGCTCTCACTTTCTCCACTTACAGTTGATTTACGGTAGTTCAGCGGAATGCTTGGGCTGGGTGCCAAAATTCCTCTGCAAGTAGCAGGCTAGAAGAGCTAACCAGAACTAGAAAGCTGTGGCGTTCGGCGCAGTAATAAGAAGAGGCGTACCCTGACTCAGACAGGTGCGCGTGGGTGCGCAGCATTTCGGGCAGATGTTTGCAGCTCAAAGAGTAATCCAGGTAGGTAGTGAATACGTCTGGATCATCGCTTCTGATCGCCACCAGCCCGCTGCTGGACAGAAAGGCTGTCACAGTCGCGCCCGAAGGGCACAGGTAAGATCCCTGCTTAACTGCTTGGCCGAGGTAATCAGCCGGCTGTAGACTGTATTTGGTAAACTTACAGGTGACGCTTGGCAAATCTAGAGTTGATGGCGGTGAATAGCAAGAGCACAGAAGCAAAAGAAAAAGACTACTTAGATTCTTCATGTAACCCATTAACTGGGCCCAAGAACAGACCTAGCAAAGAGATGATAGTAAAGTGGACAAGATATATACTACAAGTTAGTGCAACAAGCGAACCAAGTAGGTCGGGCGACTCTACAGTTCGTAGGTACGCATCCCACCATGAGAGTACGGCTAAGTATAGCAGATAAACCAACAAATCCATTTGCATCCTTGTTGCTGTAGGGCGACCCTGCATCGGCGGACGGGATCGACGGGCGCCGGGTTTAGGCCCGGCCCGTACTGCTAGTCGCAACTTCCTGCAAATCTAGAGGCAAGGCTATTTGCCATTAGCTCTGGATTGACGGATAGTTCGTCAAGCCATCCGTTGCAACCAGAAGCTATACTCGTAAAAGAGTCGTGAAAGTAGAGTAGTGCGTAAACCCCGACTGTGTAATCGTTTGCTTCACAGCTTGCAATCAGGCGAGGGACGTCGTCAGGTTGATATGCCTGATATTCCTCATCAGTAAAAATGATTACTGCTCTTTCTTCGGTTAGCCAGTCTTCTTCCTCAAGGAATCTAAGCGTGGCATTTGCTGAGTACTCCCTGTTTCCCGCATAATAGCTGAAGTCCAGCATATCTGCGCAGGCATCAGTGGCCGAAGAAAATGGCGAAATCATAAGGTATCCCTCCCTTGTGCCATCAGCTCCAAAAGCAGCTACGCCAAATATATCCTGCGGTCTAGAAAGGGACCAGCTACAGAGAGCGTTTTCTACGCTATCAATGTAGGCGTCCATTGATCCACTGTGGTCAATTACAAGTAAAAATGAGCGGGGCTCAGAGTCATCGCTGGCCTCATCCACAAATCCATCGCAATCATCGTCAAGCCTATTGCCGCACACTTCTTCTCCAGGGGTTACCATGCCCTGGTACACCTCGGCGCCATCTACGCAACGAGCAACCCCAGCGCGGCACACTCCTACATTGACTGTGGAAATATCGCCATCGTAACCAAACGGAGGACTACTCAGGACCATGCTTGGGTCCATGCCATTAGCTAGCCCATCACAATCTTCATCTTGAAGTCGCGAATCACATACCTCGGGCCGGGCGTAATTTGGATCGCAAACCAGCTCTCCGTCAATACAGATAAGGTTTGCTTTTTTGCAGGCTCCCTTTTCCGTGAGATGGCATTTATTCTTCCAATCGCCTGGAGGAAGGATAATATCTGCCTCAGTCGTATAGGGATTGCAATCATCATCTTCAAGGAGGCCGCACAGCTCCTGTGATTCAGGCGGAACATAATCTGGGCAGGATGGCACCCCATCCTCGTCGCACACCGAGGTCGACGGTCTACAGGTGACCTCCAGCGCGTCCTCACTTAACAGTATTTCGCGCAACGAAATTGCACATGGTACGCCGCACTTGTTCTTGGGAATAAGTGTCTCGTCAGAGCAGCCCGAGGCCAGCAGACACAGCAGCAGTAGTTTTCGCATATGGCCTTTCCTAGTCGGAAAATGATTCCTCAGTTTTGCTTAGCGGAATTTTATTACAACAAGTATGCACTTTGCCTGAGCGAGGAGCTTCCACGCTTGCACCACAAACTTTGCAGGCAAAGATGTTAAATGCACGCAGCCTCCCGACAGCTACAAGGGCATCTAGCTGGCCTTTTACGTCGGCAGCGCTACCAAGGATAACCAAGTCACTTAGGCGACTATTACCAAGACCGAGCTCAGACCGCTCTGCCACAAGTGCGGCAATCGCATCGCCTAGTTCGTCTGGTGGCGCAGCGCCGCTGTCATCCAGATGCCCCCTCCTGCCCTTGGCGTATTTGCGCTCATCGGAGACGTGCCTGCCTGCACCACGACTGCCAGCAAGGTGAGATGCCAGAGCCGTGTTCCTAGCTTTTATTTTGCTCATTGCGCTAACCCTTTAGCTTCTTTTTTATTTCGACTACTTCATCAGCCAACCGGCTGATTTCGTCCTTGTTGGCTTTAAAGGCGCTCTCTTGCAGTCTGGCAATACGAGCACGGATCTCTTCCTCTGAGGTGCGCTCCAGTAGTATCTCAAGTGCGTTGATTGCGGTTTTTCGGAGTATATCTTCTACGTTCCTCATTGAGGTGCCCTCCGAAATATGTAGGTAGTTGTATTACATAACTTGCGTCAACCGCCGCTGTTATTAGCAGAATCGCTGGCCGTGCCCTTTAGAATCTCTTCTATTGGCTTTTGAATAGAAGCATGGGGCACTAGCTCCCCGCTCATCCATTTGGCAACTGTTTTAGTATCTACGCCAATAAGCTCGGCAAGTGCTCCTAGGTTTAAGGAGTTGGTAGTGGCAAAGCGAATAATCATGCGGCTAAAAAGTTCTTGCTGAGTCAAATGATCTCTCCGATCAGTCCAGGCCAGGGGTTTTCTTCGCCGACGTAATACGTGCTCTCAAAGCCAAACCCGCCCCAAGGAGCGCTCAGTGCTTTTGAAAAGCCCCATATAGGTTCATCTAGCTTGCAGAGTAGGGCGTATTTTCCTAGTGGTTCCAGACTCCCCCTTAGCTTAATTAAGAAAAGCTCTTCCTTGTTTACGTACCATGACAGCTGTACGGTTTTGTGCATTATCTCGAGCAATTTGCGAGTACCTATGCACCAGTCGCTGTCACAATGGCGTGGGCGAAATCGGATGCCTATACGCTTGCGCTGCCCCTCCCTTAGCTTGGCAAGGGCATGTTTCCAGATCGCATTAAGCTCCGGCCTGTCGGCCGCAGACATCAGGTCCTCTGTCTCACAGGCTATTAGCGCGGCAAGTAACAGCTTCATAGCAGTGACGGGTTATACGATAGCGTTTTCATATAATGACGTGCAGCGGCAAGCGCAGCCTCTGCGTCATCCGACGCCCGATGCGTATCTGCTCTATGTCTTATCGAAGAGCCAAGGTCTTCCAGTACCATGTCTATGCTTGTCAGGTCAAGCATCCGGTGATTCAGCTTTGAAGCAAAATGAGGCAGATAGCAAGCGATCCACTCGCGATCTATATATACGGATTGACCTGCCAGGATGATGTCACCGGGCAGAGAGCGAATAAAAGAACATAGCTCGGCGTCGATTTGCTCCGCCTCTTTGCCATCAGCAATCAGGTCCATCAGACCGCTGCTGGCATGTACTCGCTCGCTCCAGTCGCTAAAATCGATCTCATCCCAGTAAAAAGCTGCATGGTATTTCCCTAGTTGCTTTAGGCGCGGGTCTGCTGCAATCGCAGCAATCTCTAGCGGCCTGTGAACGCGCGGATCTAGCCCGCTAAACTCCATGTCTAGAAAAAGGAATGTTTTCACTTGGTTTCTTTCTTGTAAGGCGCGGCATATTGCGCACCCGGAACGGATGCATAATGTACCTTACCGCCTTCAAGAACTGCGGCAGCCAAGCGCCCGCCCATTACGCAACCTAGATCAATACCCGAAGTGTTTATTGTAAGGCGTGGCTCATCTTGTAGCCATGGCTGGTGGCCATAGAATACATGCCCCCATCTTCCATCATAAGTATCCGCCCAGAACTGGCAGGTATCATCTTCGCTGCCAAGCCTAACCATTCGGCCATTCTTAATATAGCGGCAGTAGATTAGCGTACTAGCAGATTCGATCTCTGAGTCTGCCATGGCGCCAGCCGGTGGCAAGTGTTGCATACCCGGCTCAAAACCGGCATGAACAACGATCCCATTGAACTGGCTGAGCGGAGCCCACAGGGCTGCCTGAGAAAGCCACTCTACGTCTGAGTCGTCAAGGGCGCGCAGGGTCTTTAACATATGCTGAGCGTACTTGTGCTCAAGTGCTCGCTGAGGGTCTTTCTTATATCTCCTAGCAAACTTTACGAACTTAACTTCGTGATTACCTTTGATCCGAACCAGCTGACCTTTGCTATCTAGTTGGCGCAGGAACCGTACAACCTGGGCGGACTCAGGCCCCTTGTCTACCGCGTCGGAAGCTCCTACTACAACATCTCCACGACCGAAATCAACCTCTTTTAGAAGCGACCGCAGCTCGTCATAGCATCCGTGAATATCGGTCAGTATGATTTCTCTCATTGTTACTTACTTTTTAATTAGCTCAACAGTGGAGAGAGCTGGCATTTCAGCATGCGCTAAGATGCCGTGATCATTAAGTATTTTTACAAAAGTCTTGCTTTCTGGTAAAGCGCCGACATTAAATACTGGCGCTATTAGCGCTTTCTTGCTGGATACAATACGATGCCAATCATCTTTTCTCTGCATAATGGAAAACCCAAAACTCCGCCTGTTTCTTTCTTCCATACTGGGTACACACAGAGCGTGGTGATAAAACCACACATCTGGATTTCCGCTTGGCCCAAGCGAGGCCCAGCCGACATAGATGCTCCTGCCTGTTTTTGATGCAGACGTTAGCGGTATGGCATTATCTGTAGCAGCAAGTACGCTATCAAGCAGGGGCCACTTGTGTGCCTCGCTCATGTACGTGGAGTTAAGCTCCAGCGTGAAGAACTTGTTGCTCCAGTACTCAAGCTTCATATGGCGTCACACTCTTAGCCGGCACCTCTACTGCTAGCCTTGTGCGATGAAAAGCGCACAGCAGAGTATCTCTATTGGTAAAAAGCACGCAGGCTACGTCTCCCTTTTCCGCTGCTACATACTCGTACGTAGCGCCATGCCTTGCGACATCTGCTACCGGCCCCGAGTCATCAGAGACTACAATGCGCTCCAGTGCAACTACAAGGTTTGAATCTGTGCTGGACTTCTTTTTCATTTACTTATCTTTGGAGGATTTGTTAAGATTGCGGTACTCTGCGCCAAGCGCATAGATTGCAACCATAGTCATCGCGGCGAAAGCAGTGCCGAGGATTAGGATAAGTCCCGCCGTTCCATCGAAGGCAAAGCGGCTTATGCGGTAATGAGCCAGGACAAATAGTATGCCGCAAGCTAGCAGTGAATAGCCCGCGACGAACTGCTTTGCGCCAAGCGACAGCAGTTGCAAGCCTTCTATAAAGATCAAGTAGTAGCTATGCTCCCTCTGGAAGAAAAGAGCGGGATAATCAGCGGGCCGCATATCACACTGAGTGCGCCTGAAAAGGCGCCATTCCTGTGGAGGACTTTTGAATAGCCAGCCCTCAATAGGCGTTGAGCCGGTGGCCGCCTCAAAGGAATCGGCAAGATGGGGCAGAAATAGGCCATTGTAATTCTCTATCCGCTTAACGAGGTCAATGAGTATGTCTGCTGTTGGCTTGCAGGACTCCCTGGCCTTTTCTAAATCCAGGAATCCAGACCGGATGCCACTGACAATGTGCTTGCGGCGATTCAACCATGACTCCATGGCAGCAGCCATATGGGGCTCGCTTACGGCAGGTAGATCAGGCCGAAGCCCGTCATGGAGATCTTGCAGGTATCGCAGAGCGGTATTAAGCTGAAGCAGTCCGTCAGGACTGCTGACAAGTCGCATGTCCATCGTCTCTCCTTAGCACTTGAATCTTTGCGCTGGTTCTTTTGTAGGTAAAGAGGGCTGCTATTACATCTGACCATCCTGATATACCGTAGTCTGCTGCATTGTTAATCATGCCATCTCTTGATATTGAGAAATACTTGCCGGCGGTATCACGGATAATCAAGCCGGAATCCTTAGCCTCAAGAAAGGCTTGCACCATGCTTATTGGCAAGACTGTCCCAAACTGAGCCATGATTACAGAAGCCACTAGATCAGCATCTCCAAAAGAGATTGCAGAAGTTGCATCAAGCTTCATCGCTTTTATTCGCTTTCTCTTGTTGCTAAATCCAAAAGAGTGAAACAGCTGTGGGCTGGTGCCAGGCATTACAACGAGATGGGCAAATGCCGATAAGCCTGGTAATTGACGGGCTAAATCCTGATAGAAACGTACATGTAATCTATCACTACTGCTTCTGGGTTACCTTCTTGCAGGGCGTATAGCCTATCCTCGGGGATTGAGCTAAAGTGAAAGGTTATGCATTCGGGCTTTATAAGCCGGTTCGAGTAAACTAGCCCGCTTAGTCTGTCCAAGTAAGCATAGTCGAACAGGCTGAGTTCATGCGGACTGTGCTCCCAGAAGATTGAGTTGCCGCTGCCTATAATATCTAGAACATCCTGCTCTGTCAGAAGACTTGGAAGTGCTAAATTAGGATCAAGCTCAAAGAGCCTTTTTGGTGCGTTGAGGGCCACCCAGCTTATTAGCTTCACCAGTAGATGGTGAAATATTCAATGAGCCGCTGTAGAATTGTGCCGGCTCCGTATACAAACCCTTGCACTCGGCCCACGAACCCATCTCTGCGCTTTCTGTTGCCAGAGGAATGTCGTCAAGCTCAACTACAACCTCATCAATACAAAAGAACATAGGTCTTCTCCGTCGTTGTTTTTTTATAATCACTCTCCGTCTAAGAAGGAGAGAAGGCGTTGGGCATCAGTGAGTAGATATCAGCGAATTTTCCAAACCAGATATTTGCAGCTTAGCATAGTGCATGAAAAAAGACAGGAGCGGCGCAGGTCGCTTGCCAGGCTTGCAGCCACTCTGGTGGATGGATCTGATAGCCAAAAGCAATCCGGTAACTCGCCAATTCCAAACGAAATGCTCTTTACATACAAGCAGTTGGCTGAGCTATCCTCGGCGCCAGAATTAAATATAAAAGCCGCAGCATAGGTAGCTTGTAGCCGCCCTGCCTCGTCAAAGTTGCCCCAGCCCGCGCATATCGAACCATCACTGTCAAGCAGGCTGCTCCAAGCCACGCAAACATCTTCCGGTATGATCAGCCCGCTGTCTAATACGGCAGCGGCTTCAGGGTGATAGAGCAAAGCGGCATCTATTAGCTTCAGACCGCCACTCCTTGTCTGCAAGCAGGACCTTACAGCTTGCTTTACAGCATAAAGCGGCGCGGTACGCCGCTGTGGATCGGGCGACGCCGGGTTTAGACCCGGCCCGTCCTGCCATCCAGCTATCCTAGCGCGGGAGCCGGGCTCGCAGCCGTGAATCTAGGATAGCACCTAGGAAACTGATCCGAGCGCAGAAAACCCAAAAACGTAGCATGATAGGCCTAGTAAAAATACAATGACAGCTCTAGCGTATCCGCCAGGCGTGGCACTCTCGTAAGAATTTATCTTTGCAAGTAGATCACTGGCTGCCATTGCCATGCAGACTGTTCCCGCTGCGACAATAAGTGCATTAATCATTGTTTAGGCCCATAGATGATGATCTGTTTTTCGACAACGGCACGGCGAACGGATTTTGTCTGGGAATCTTTCGGCCACCACTGCCAAGTAGCCCAGCCGTCATCTGATATCTTATACGTGGTAAGAGCGTATCCTACGCAAACAACAATCTCTTGCCAGCCATGTGGCATAAGTTTGATTTCATATTGCCTGCCGATCTCTATATCAAACTGGCGCTCTACAAGAGCGAGGATGGCCTCTGGATCACTTTCTCTGAAAGCAGAGAGTGCTGCGAACCATTCTAGCTTCACTGTTCGCTCCAATTCTCGATGTTGACCCTCTTTACACGCCCCCATGTAAATGAGTTAGCAAGCGCCAAAGTGCGATAAAAATCGTTTACGTCGCTTGTGCCCCAGCTAGATCTGATTATGCCAGACAGGTGTGCCCCAAACATCATGCTGCTAATTGCTTCAATGACCTCCGGCTTCGCCCCGATAAAAGTTCTCTTTATAGCAGGTTTCACCCCGTGCTGAAGCAGCCGGATGACAAACCGCTGGCGCTGTGCCGGGCGCATGGCGCCCAGAATAGAGCTGTATGCACCCAACTGCAATGCGTGCTCGCGGGCGCTGCTAGGGTCGCTCTCTACAAGCTTTAGGAACTGCGGCATGGCAAATCCACATGCCAGGGCAGCCCCGTTCTCAAGCCTACTGTCGCCGCCTAGCTTGGCAGCAGCCTGCTTTATTAACTCCTGAAGCGGATCTAGCTTGAGACTAGCGATCTTTTTCCAGGTCAAGGTTGCGTAGCCAAGCGCTTTGCGGTTCTGATTATGCAGCTTGCCTGGATGAAGATCACCGTGAACCGCGTAGACTATACTCGGCAAGGGAAACCGAATCGTCTTGCCTTTGCGGTCCACTACTTCTTTAGGGGCCAAGTCGTGCAGGGTATAAGGCTGCCAGGTTGTCGTTTTAGATTTTTTTAGATAATGCCAGACGCCGGTATAT
>Ga0114966_10000785_pt1 | contig 29940 bp, 20 predicted proteins | sample M_130207_XF_Meta_FD_87029 | JGI IMG/M metagenome (GOLD analysis project Ga0114966, IMG submission 87029) | Freshwater microbial communities from Lake Montjoie, Canada to study carbon cycling - M_130207_XF_MetaG | ecosystem: Environmental > Aquatic > Freshwater > Lake | place: Lake Montjoie... | reverse complement strand
TAAATAAATCCAGTCCAAACTTGAACCAATGAAGCACCCGCATTTATTTTTGCTTGTGCATCTTCGCCCGTAAATATGCCACCACTAGCAATAATGGGAATGCGGCCAGCAATGCCTTTGTGGATGTATTGTAATACTTGTGTTGATTTTTCCAATAATGGTTTTCCGCTTAATCCACCTGCTCCAATTTTTTTGGCTCTTTCTATATTTAATCCAGTTAATAAGCTGCGATCTATGGTAGTATTGGTGGCTACCAATCCATCAATTTTAATTTCGGCAGTTAATTCAATGATATCATCTAAGGCTGACCATTCTAAATCAGGTGCAATTTTTAATAAAATGGGTTTATTATTTTTATTTAAATTTTGCAATTCAGAAAATATCTTTCTTAAAGATTCTTTTTCTTGCAACTCTCTCAATCCAGGTGTATTGGGAGAGCTCACATTTACTACAAAATAATCTACTGCCGATTCTAAGCCTTTAAAGTTGGTACAATAATCTACCCATGCTTCACTATTATCCGTTACTTTATTTTTTCCAATATTGCCCCCTATAATTAAATTGCTTGCTGTATTTTCTTTTCTTTCTTTTAATCTTTTTGCAATTATTGCTAAACCATCATTGTTAAAACCCATTCTATTGATTAATGCTTTTTGATCTGGAATTCTAAACAATCTTGGTTTTGAATTTCCACCTTGTGGTTTAGGGGTTACCGTTCCAATTTCTACAAAGCCAAATCCAAGCATTTCTAATTCATCTAAATAGGCTGCATTTTTATCAAATCCAGCACCTAATCCCACTGGGTTAGGAAAGTGCAAGCCGAAGCAGGTTTTTGCTAAGTCCTTTTCTTGATATTGAAATTGATTGGCTAATTGCTTTTTTAAGATGGGCACTGAAGAAGCCAATTGCAAACCACGCATCGAAACCTGATGTGCAGTCTCGGGACGCAAGAGAAAAAGGCTATTTCTTAGAAGAGGATATAACATACTACAAATTTACAATGAATTATTTAGTTGCATAAACAACTTTTTATAAAAATGACTACATTTGGGGGTCAATCAGGGCAATTTACAAAGACCATTTCAAAATGCTTATTTTATGCAAGAGGCGTATATCGTAGCAGGCTTTAGAACAGCCGTTACAAAAAGTAAAAAGGGTGGATTTAGATTCATGCGTTCCGATGAATTAGCTATTGAAGTTATCAAAGGATTGATGCAAACCCTACCTTCAATAGACCCCAAATTAATTGATGATGTTATTGTTGGTAATGCAGTTCCAGAAGCAGAACAAGGCTTACAATTTGGTAGAATTATTGCTGCTAAAGCTTTGGGCATTGAAGTGCCTGGAATTACTATTAATAGATATTGTGCCAGTGGCTTAGAAAGCATTGCCATCGCGACTGCCAAAATTAGAACAGGTATGGCTGATTGTATCATAGCAGGTGGCACTGAATCGATGTCAATGGTTCCCACAGCTGGATGGAAAACAGTTCCGGCTTATTCTATTACAATAGATGAACCTGATTATTATTTATCTATGGGTTTAACTGCCGAGGCAGTAGCCAATGAATATAAAGTTAGTAGAGAAGATCAAGATGCATTCGCTTTGGCTTCACATCAAAAAGCAAAGCAAGCTATTGACAATGGCTATTTCAAAAAAGGAATTTTACCCATTACGGTGAATGAAACCTATATCAACGAAAAAAATAAAAGAGCCACGAGAAGTTTTGTAGTAGATACTGATGAAGGAGTGAGAGCCGATACCACTTTAGAAGCATTGGCCAAACTAAAGCCAGCCTTCGCTTTGAAAGGATCTGTTACCGCAGGTAATTCTTCTCAAACAAGTGATGGGGCTAGTTTTGTAATGGTGATGAGTGAAAAAATGATGAACACTTTAGGATTGAAACCTATTGGAAGATTAGTGAATTGTGCATCGGCTGGAGTGCATCCAAGAATTATGGGCATTGGCCCCATTGCGGCTGTGCCTAAAGTGCTAAAGCAAGCGGGCATGACGCAGGATCAAATAGATTTGTTTGAGTTGAATGAAGCCTTCGCTTCTCAATCCTTGGCAGTGATTAGAGCGCTTGAATTAGATGGTAGTAAAGTAAATATAAATGGCGGGGCCATCGCATTGGGTCATCCTTTGGGCTGCACGGGAAGTAAGTTAACCGTTCAAATACTCAACGACTTAGAAAGATTGAATAAGAAATATGGTATTGTGACGGCTTGCGTGGGCGGAGGTCAGGGCATAGCCGGTATCATTGAAAGATTGTAAATCCTTATAAAATATAGGATTTTCAATCTTCCCTCTAATGATTTTCAAACCCTTTCAGGGTTTTGGAGATTGTAAATCCTACCACACATCAAAATCCTAGGTGTTTTCGTGCTTTTTTTTAGCTATTTCTGCCAAAAATTGGATAGTTTAGAGCCTTCTTTATTTAAAATAAGCAAACTTTTAATTATGCGTATATCTATTGTTGGAACCTTGTTATTGTCATTGACCATGTCAGTAACTAATTTGTCTGCTCAAAAATCAAAAAAAACAGTTCCAGTAGTAACAACTACTACTGAAACCAAAGTAGACATCAATAAAGTATTTAAAAATTGGAAACCTCGTAATGTGGGTCCCGCCTCTATGAGTGGACGGGTGACTACCATAGATGCGGAAATAAACAATCCAAATAATATATGGATCGGTGCAGCTTCTGGTGGTGTTTGGAAAACCAATAATAGCGGGGTAAGTTGGACACCTGTATTTGATGAACAACCTATTTTAAATATTGGTGCATTAGCTATTCAACAATCAAATCCAAGTGTGGTTTGGGTAGGAACAGGCGAAGGCAATCCAAGAAATTCGGTGAGTATTGGAGAAGGAATTTATAAAACATTGGATGCTGGTAAAACATGGAAAAGAATGGGCTTGGAGCAAACTAGAAATATTCATAGAGTCATTATAGATCCCACCAATCCAAATATTGTTTATGCAGGGGCCATTGGAAATCCTTATGGACAAAGTAAAAACAGAGGAGTGTATAAAACTACAGATGGTGGTGAAACTTGGAATCAAATATTGTATACCAATGATACTTCTGGTGTTGGAGATATGATTATGGATCCCAAAAATCCCAACAAATTATTGGTTGCCATGTGGCACCATTACCGTAATTCTTATCATTTAGAAAGTGGTGGAAAAGGAAGTGGAATTTATATGACCATTGATGGCGGCAAAAATTTCACCAAATTAGGAAAAGAAAATGGATTGCCTGATGGGAATTTAGGTCGTGTAGGTATAGCTATTAGCAAGTCCAATCCAAATAGAGTGTATGCGTTGGTAGAATCTACCAAAAGTGGTTTATATAAAAGTGATGATGGCGGATACAATTTTACTTTAGTGAATGCACAAAAATCAATTGTTGACAATCGTCCATTTTATTTCCAAGATATTATTTGTGATCCATTAAATGAAAATACACTATGGTACATTAGTCAAACGGTGGTAAAAAGTATTGATGGCGGCAAAAATTTCGAAACCATTATTCCTTATAGTGGTATTCATCCAGACCATCATGCATTTTGGATTCATCCCACAGACAATAAATTGATAATGGATGGCAATGATGGTGGTATTGGCATTACAAGAGATGGTGGAAAGACTTGGATGTTTGATGAAAAAATTCCAGTGGGTCAATTTTATCATGTGAATGTAGACAACGAAACACCTTATCATATAATGGGTGGGATGCAAGACAATGGTTCTTGGAGAGGCCCAGCTTATACGTATATACAAGGAGGCATCAAGAATTTTTATTGGGATAATTTATGGGGTGGAGATGGATTTGATGTGGCACCTGATCCTGAAGATGCCAACTGGGTCTATGCAATGAGTCAAGGTGGTTCTGTGGGAAGATACAATACCGCAACAGGAGAAAACTCATACATACAGCCACCAGCCCCTGATGCAAAAACACTTTTGCGTTTTAACTGGAATGCTGCCATTGCGCAAGATCCTTTTGATAAAAAAACAATTTATTTTGGTTCTCAGTTCGTTCATAAGAGTTTAAATAAAGGTGCTGCTTGGAAAGTAATTTCTCCCGATTTAACCACCAATGATAGTGCTCAAATTGATCAAACCAATAATGGAGGTTTAAGTATAGATATTACTGGTGCAGAAAATCATTGTACAATTATTACCATTGCCCCTTCTACTGTTCAAAAAGATTTGATATGGGTAGGTACAGACGATGGAAATGTTCAATTAACTACTAATGGAGGACAAAGCTGGAGCAACATAACTGCTAACATTACAGGGTTGCCCAAGGGTGCATGGGTTCCTCAAATTAGACCCTCTACTTACAATGCCAATGAAGTTTTTGTGGTAGCCAATAATTATAGACAAGGGGACTTTGCTCCTTATATTTTTAGATCTACCGATTTAGGAAAAACTTGGACTAATATTTTAAGTACGGCTAAAGTAACTGGTTATGCATTAACGGTGATACAAGATCCAACTGAACCTAATTTATTTTTTGTAGGAACAGAACAAGGGATGTATGTAAGCTTAGACAATGCAGAGAGTTTTCAGCAATGGAAAAATGGCTACCCATCTGTTTCTACTTATGATTTTGCCATTCAAGAAAGAGAAGCCGATTTGGCGATTGCTACTTTTGGTAGAGCCATGTGGGTGCTGGATGATATCAAGCCACTTCGTAAGTTGGCACACAATAAAGGATTGGCCACTAACTTTTTTGTATCTGCGCCAAATGCAGTTATTAATGCTGCCTATAAAAATTCAAGTTATGAATGGAGTACATGGGGCATGTATGATGGAACCAATCGCCCTGCAGGATATCCTTTTACGGTTTATTTGATAGACAGTATTAAAAAAGTAAAAGTACAAATTAAAGATGCGCGGGATTCTGTTATTAGAAATTTAACTTTTAAGGTAGACTCTGGATTTAACAGACAATATTGGGGATTTGAACAAAAAGGAAATCGTGCAGCAGGCATGCCAAAAACTGGAGGAGGAGGTGGTAGAAGAATGGTCGAAGAGGTGCCTGATGCAGATGATGTAAAAGAATTTAAAGGTCGTGATGTATTGGCAGGAAAATACAAAGTAGTGGTTACAGCTAATAATAAAAAAGACTCTATGTGGATAGTAGTAAAAGATGATGCTAGATTAGCTGAAAGAACTGAAGTAGTAAAAAAGCAAGATGAGTTGTTAGTTAAACATCAGCCAAGTGTAGATAAGTTTAATAGTGCATTAGATCAATTAGATGAAGTAGACGCTTTATTGGCTCAATTAAAAACAGAGTGGAAAGATAAAAAAGACAAAGGCTTAGATACTTTAAATAAAGCGTATAAAGACGTTACTGCAAAGTCAAAAGCTTTACGTGAGTACATTATGGGTAAAAAGCAAGAGAAGCAAGGTTATGGTACGGTTGAAGTAATTACACCTATTTCTATTATTAGAGATGCGAGTATGTTACTTTTAGGTAAAAATACCATGCCTGCAGAGCAAGAGGAAAAGAAATTACAAGAAGCCGAGGTAGCCATTCAAAATGTAATTACAAAAGCAAATGAATTCTTTGCCAAAGATTGGCTCAATTTTAGAAAACTTGTGGAAGCTACACCTGTAGCTAAGTTCAAGGATTATGAATCTATAAAATAAAATAGCTAACGGGCACTTATTAAAAATAAGGGCCCGTTATTTTATTATTTAAATTTAAAAAAACGAATAGTATGAAAAAATTATTATTAATTACTGCAGTCTTATTTTCTTTGTTAGGTGTAAATAATGTAGATGCTCAAAAGAAAAAAACAGTAGCTGCAAGTGTCGAGCAATCTAATGTATTGACACAGGATCCAATTATTAAAGCGCAAAATTTTAGATTGATTGGGCCATTTAGAGGGGGCAGAGCTGCCGCAGGGGTGGGTTCATATACCGATGTAAATACTTTTTACATGGGTTCTACCGGAGGCGGTGTATGGAAATCAATCGATGCAGGTAGCAATTGGAAAAACATTTCAGATGGCTTTTTTGGTGGTACCATTGGCGCCATTGCTTTAGCGCCTTCTAATGAATCGGTGGTGTATGTAGGAGAAGGAGAAGGTACCATGAGAGGTAATGTAAGTGAGGGTTTGGGCGGTATGTGGAAATCAATCGATGATGGAAAAACCTGGAAAAATATTGGATTAAAAGAAGCAAGACATATCGTAAGAATTATAGTGCATCCAAAAAATCCAGACATTATTTGGGCAGCGGTGATGGGTCATTTATTTGGTCCTAATGAAACTAGAGGTGTTTATAAAAGTATGGATGGGGGACAAAATTGGAAAAAAGTATTATACGTCAATGAGCAAACAGGTGCAAGTGATTTAGTGATAGATCCTAGCAATCCTGAAATTTTATATGCAGGCACTTGGCAATTAATTCGTACCCCTTATAGTTTAGAAAGTGGTGGAGAGGGCTCTGGTTTATATAAAAGCACTGATGGTGGAGAAACATGGAATTCTATTAAAACCAATAAAGGATTGCCAAAAGGAGTGTGGGGTATTACTGGTATTGCAGTTGCAAAATCAAATACCGATAAGCTATATGCTTTAATTGAGAACAAGGATGGTGGCTTGTATATGTCGGAAAATGCAGGTAAAACTTGGGAATTAGTAAGTAGTGATAATAATATTCGTCAACGTGCTTGGTATTATTCGAAAGTATTTGTTGATCCTGTGGATGAAAATAAAATTTATTGCCCTAATGTAAATTTTATGCTATCAAATGATGGAGGAAAAACTTTTACATCCGTAAGCACTCAACATGGGGATCATCATGATTTATGGATAGATCCAAAAAATAGTAAAAGAATGATTTTGTGTGATGATGGAGGAGCACAAGTAAGTTTGGATGGTGCAAAAAATTGGAGTTCGGTAATGAATCAACCCACTGTACAAGTATACCGATTAAGTACAGATTCGCATTTCCCTTATCGAATATTGGGTGCACAACAGGACAATAGCGCCTTTAGAATTTTATCAAGTTCTTATGGTGCTTATATTGGAGAGAACGATTTTGAAGTAACCGCTGGTGGGGAAAGTGGTTATATCGTTGCAGATCCGTTGAATAGTGAAGTAGTGTATGGAGGTTCTTATGGTGGTTTAATTACCAGGTATGACCACAAGACTAGTGAGAATAGAGTGGTAAATGTTTGGCCAGACAATCCAATGGGTGCAGGTGCCGATGTGCAGAAATATCGTTTTCAATGGAATCATCCAATTTTCTTTTCACCACACAATCCAAAAAAACTATACACAGCAGGGAATCATTTATTTGTTTCAGAAAATGACGGTGCCAGTTGGTCGCAAATTTCTCCTGACTTAACGACCAATGACAAAAGTAGACAAAAAAGTTCTGGAGGGCCTATCACGCAAGACAATACGAGTGTAGAATATTATTGCACCATTTTTACTGCAGCGGAATCTCCATTGGAGAAAGATTTATTATGGACTGGAAGTGATGATGGCTTAATTAATGTAAGTAGAGATGGTGGAGCGCATTGGAAAAATGTGACTCCAAAAGATGTTCCCCAATGGATGATGTGGAATAGAGTGGAAGTAGATCCTTTAAGAAAAGGCACTGCTTATTTTGCAGGGACGCGTTATAAACTAGATGATTTTGCTCCTTACTTATATGTAACACATGATTATGGAGAAACATGGGAGAAAATAACTAATGGAATTAACCCCTTGCATTTCACAAGAGCCATCGTAGCCAGTCCTAGGAAAGCAGGTGTTTTGTTTGCAGGTACCGAATACGGTTTGTATGTTTCTATGAATGATGGAAAATCTTGGGAGCGTTTTCAATTAAATCTTCCTGTCACACCTATCACAGATTTATTGGTCAAAGATCAAAATTTGATTGTGGCTACACAAGGAAGAAGTATTTATATTTTAGATAACTTATCATTTGTAGAAAATTTTCAACCTGCACCTACTGTAAGCCAAGTTTTCCCAATTGCCAATACCTATCGTGTTCCACCGCAAATGGGCGGTAGAAGAGGTCGTGGCAAAAAAGTAGGACTGCCTGCTAATGTTGGAATTAATCCTCCAAAAGGGGTTGTAATTAATTATTGGAAAGCCACCAATACCAGTGATTCGGCAAGAGTGACGATAAGTATATTAGATGATCAAAAGAAAGTCATAAAAACTTTTAATCAAAATGATGTTGGCGGACCAAGTGCAGAAGCAGGATTCCAAAATTTTATTTGGAATATGTACCATGCTGAAATTGAAAAGCCAGAAACTAGTTTGATACTTTGGAATGGTTCAACAAGTCCAGTATTGGCCGCTCCAGGTAAATACACTGCAAAAGTGACCATTGACAATACAGTGACCGAGCAACCATTTACAATTTTGGCAGATCCAAATTATAAAGTATCCGATGCAGACTTAAAAGCACAAGAGCAATTTTTATTAGAAGTATCAGATTGCTTTAATACGATCATGAAAACTTTAAAAGGTCTTAAGGAAATTCGTTCACAAGTGCAAGGGTTGCAAAAGAAAACTAAGGACTCTGTATTCCAAAAGCAAAGCAGTGATGTATTAGCAAGCTTAACAAGTATAGAGGAAGCATTGCACCAAACCAAAGCGAAGAGTGGACAAGACGTTTTAAACTTCCCCATTCGTTTGGATGATAAAATAGCTGGTGTGTTTGAATCTGCAGCTGCAGGATATGTAGCACCAACCAAACAAGTAAAAGAAGCTTTTGCATCTTTAAAAATGCTAACGGACGAGCAATTGAAAAAATATGAAAATATTAAAAAAGAAGGGGCTAAAGCTTTAAATGAGGCAGTTCATAAATTAATGATTCCTATTATTGGAAATTAATAAATAACTTATTACAAAAGGCCCCCGATTACTTGGGGGCCTTTTTTTTATTCAAAATCTTTATAGAGTAAATATTTTTTTCTAATTTTTTTAAATCTAACTATACCTTTTTGCCAACTGGCTCTAATTTGTTTGGCAGAAGCACCCGATTGTATTTGGCGCATTAAACTTGCATTTCCAGCTAATTTATTAAAAAAGTAATTTGTTGTATTTTTTCCAGGAGCTGCTACAAAAAAAGAATCTCTTACAGGGAAGGCGTCATACATTTCAATAATTAACTCAAGGTCAATTTTATTTTTTGGGGCTACTTTTTGACTTAGGTCCCAGCCATAGCAAATTTTATTTTTTAATTTTGGTTCCTTGGCTCCCGATCGGGAGCTGGGTGTAAACTCAAAACCTTTGTTGGCTATCAATGGGTGACCTATATAGGCGAAAGCATGATCAGTCCCTCTTCCCTCGCTTAATATAGTACCTTCTATTAGGCAAGTACTGGGATACCAATAAATGGCATTCATACTTGTCAAGTTAGGCGAAGGTGCAGCGTTTAAACTATACATGGTTTGATGGTCGTAATTTTTACAAGGAATTACGGTAAGGGATAAGTGATTACCATTTATTTCATTTAACCAATGTTCTGTTTTTAGCATAGTGGCATATTCTCCAATGGTCATTCCATATACAATAGGGATACTATTTTTTCCAACAAAGCTAGAGTATGGTTTTTCCAAAACAGGGCCGTCAACATAATGTCCATTCGGGTTAGGGCGATCTAAAATAATTAATGGTTTATTGTTAGCGGAAGCGGCTTCCATAAAATATTGTAAGGAAGAAATATAAGTATAAAAACGGGCACCTACATCCTGAATATCAAACAATAATACATCAATATCTTTTAGATCATTTTGGTTGGGTGCGTATTTGCTGCCATACAAGGAAACTATTTGAATTCCTGTGGTAGCATCAATGCTGTCTTTGGTCATTTCTCCAGCATCTGCTGTGCCTCTTAAGCCGTGTTCGGGTGTAAATATTTTTTGTAGGGCGATACCTGCCAATAACAGTGTATCAATCAAGTGTTTATTATTCACCATTGCAGTGTGGTTAGTAAAAACACCCACACGTTTATTTTTTAATAAAGGCAGGTATTGTTCTGTTTGATAAGCGCCAGGTAGAACGGGATTACTTTCTTGAGCAATGACTGGAAGTTTGGCTAAAAGCAATAACATGCTTAACAATACAATAAATGCTTTTTTCATAAAACAAATCGAATTAATATTAGTACAATATAACTATTTAAATTAGGCTATATAGGTTAAAACAAAAAAGCATATTAATTTAAATACTTCGCTACAATAGGAACCCTTCGACCTACGCCAAAAGCTTTGGGGGAAATGCGAATAATAGGACAAAACTGATTCCGCTTATATTCATTGGTATTTACCATTTTCAGGGTTTTGTCTACTAAGGCGCCATCAAATCCAAGGGTTTTAATGGTACTTGGGTTGGCCCTTTTTTCAATGTATTGAAATAGTATTTGATCCAACACTTCATAAGCAGGTAAGCTATCGCTGTCTTTTTGGTCAGGCCTTAATTCAGCGCTAGGGGCTTTGGTGATAATATTATTTGGTATGATTTCTTCATTGCGATTAATATAATTGGCTAATTCATATACCTGCAGTTTATAACAATCGCCTAAAACGCCTAATCCGCCAGCCATGTCTCCATATAAAGTGCCATAACCCGTAGCCAATTCGCTTTTATTGGAAGTATTCAATAATACATAGCCAAATTTATTAGCAAGCGCCATTAATAAATTACCTCTTGATCTACTTTGTATATTTTCTTCCGCCAAGGAAAAGGGTAAATCTTTGAACAATGGTTGTAAAGTAGTTAAAAAACTTTCATACACTTCTTTAATAGGGATGATATCGTAAGGGTTATTCAAATTTTTACTTAATTGTACCGCATCGTTAATCGAATGATCGGTAGAATAAGGAGAAGGCATTAAAATAGCATGCACATTTTCTTTTCCTAGTGCATCGCAGGCGATAGCTAAAGTAATAGCAGAATCAATCCCACCAGAAGAGCCTAGAATTGCTTTTTTAAAGCCCATTTTATTAAAATAATCTTTTACGCCTAATACTAAAGCTTTGTAAACTTGATCAATATTTAATTCGGGAATTAATTTTAATGGGTTCAATTCTTTATTAGGCACTCTTGCTGCGGGTTCTAAAATAGGTGCAAGAATGTAGCCATCATCTGTGCATTCAAAAGTAGCCATGGCCGATTCAAACATGGGCAGTGCGCCACATAAATTAGCATCCTTGTCAAATACCAAAGAACTGCCATCAAAAACTATTTCAGTTTGACTGCCAATGGCATTGCAATAAAATAATGGAATTTTATATTTTAGTACATTGGATTTAATAGTCGCTTTTCTATCTTCATCATGGGTATAGTCAAAAGGAGAGGCACTTAAATTTAATAAGATATCAGGCTTTTGATCCATCATTTTATCCATCGGGCAAATTCGGTACAAGGGGTTATCGCCTAAGTTCCAAATATCTTCACAAATGGTGATGGCTAATTTTTTGCCTTTAAAGGAAACCACTTTCCAATCATCAGCAGGTTCGAAATATCTGTTTTCATCAAAAACATCATAAGTAGGTAATAATGTTTTATGAATTTCTGCAATCACATTTTGCTCATATAAGAAAAAAGCTGCGTTAAATAAATCTTTTCCTTTTTTATTGGGATTGCGTGCAGGACTTCCTATTAAAACGCCAATGGTATCGGCTGCTACTTTAATTTGTTCAATACTTTCATAGCACTTTGCTATAAAATCATCAAACTCTACAAAGTCTCTAGCAGGATAACCACAAACACTCATTTCGCTAAATAAAATTAAATCTGCTCCTTGCTTTTTTGCTTCTTCAATAGCACCTATAATTTTATGCGTATTGTGTTCAAAATTGCCAATATGATAATTCTGTTGAGCGATACAAATCTTCATAGGGTAAAGGTCGGTTTTTAACAGAAATAAACTCGCTAAATAAAGAAGTAAATTTTACAGCCTATTTGAATAGGGAGCAATGAATTAATGGCGCCTAGTTTAACTTAATAGGGGCCACCATTTTAAAAGCGGGAATATTGACATGAATTAAATCCCTGGTTTCAATATTTTCCATAGTATAATGGCCTTGCATTTTCCCTAATTCACTTTTCAAATGACATCCACTCACGTATTGGTAATGTTTTCCTGGCATGATTAAAGGTTGAACGCCCACCACTCCCTCACCTTCCACAACACGGTGTTCGCTATTGCTGTCAAATACTTCCCAATAGCGCTTCAGCAATTTCACAGGAAAAGAATTGTGGTTTTCAATGGTAATGCGGTAAGCAAACATGTATTCATTTTGCAAAGGATTGCTATAATCCTTTTGGTAAAAGGTTTCTATGCTTACTTCAACGCCCTCTGAAATTTTAGAGACCATAGGAAAACTGTCTATTGTACAATGGCAGAGAATACTGCTGGATAAAAGTACCAAATTTTTTGGGCCGATTATATAAAAAGGCATGCAATTTTTTTATTAGACCCGATAAGTCGCGTAACTTTGCGAAAACTAATGATTTGGGGCTCAAAAAGCATTGGGAAACACCCAAAATTTCACTCTAAAATATACCAAAATGAAGATCGCAGTAGCAAAGGGAGATGGCATTGGGCCTGAGATTATGGAAGCAGTCATCACTATTTTCAATGCAGCAAAAGCGCCTTTAGAATACGATTTTGTAGATATGGGAAAATGGGTTTTTGACAAAGGGTTTAACAATGGAATGACTTCTCAAGCGAAGGATACTATTGAAGCATTAGGCATCCTATTTAAAGGACCTATGGAAACACCAAAAGGCAAAGGGGTAAAAAGTGTAAATGTAACCGCGCGTAAAACGTGGAATACCTACGCCAACGATAGAAAATTTCAAACATTAAGTGGAGTAGAAACTGTTTTTAGCAAAGCGGGAATTCCTATAGATTTAACGATTGTTAGAGAAAACATCGAAGATACTTATGGCGGAATAGAACATATGCTTACGCAGGATGTGGCATTGGGAAGGCGTTTTATTACTCGTCCCGGAAGTGAACAAGTAATTCGCTATGCATTTGAAATGGCAAAGAAGAAAGGTGCCAAAAGAATTACATGTGGACACAAGGCCAATATTATGAAATTAACCGATGGTTTATTTTTAGAAGTATTTAAAGAAGTGGCTAAAGAATATCCTGAATTAAAAGCAGACGATGTTATTGTAGATGACTTGTGTATGAAGTTGGTAAGTCGTCCCGATTTATTTGATGTTATTGTATTGACCAATTTGCAAGGTGATATAGTGAGTGATTTATGTGCTGGATTAGTGGGGGGGCTTGGTTTTGCGCCTTCTGCTAATATTGGAGATCATATCTCAATTTTTGAAGCAGTACATGGAACAGCTCCAGATATTGCAGGAAAAAATATAGCCAATCCTACTTCTCTTTTATTAAGTGGATTAAGTATGTTGCGTCATTTGGGTTTAATGGAGCAAGCTATCTTAATTGAGAATGCATTGTTATTTACGTTGGAATCTGGAATTCATACTGGAGATTTTGGCGATAAAAAAATTCCATCAGTGAACACTACTGTTTTTGCTCAAGCCATCATTGATAATTTTGGTAAGCAACCTAAGCACAATCCAAAACCAATGTTGCCTAATTTTTATGTAACCCCCACTAATTTTAAATTGGAGCACAATCCCATGTTGCAAAGCAATTTAAATGATGATCATAAAATTGTAGGAGTAGATTTTTTTATAGAAAGTAATGATCAACCACAAGTAATTGCAGATAAATGTTTAAGTCATACCACAGATGCGCTTAAATTGGTAACCATCACCAATCGAGGAACGCAGGTTTGGCCTTCAGGCTCTATTTTTACCAATTTGGTGAATCAATATTATTGTCGTTTTGAAACCGTCAATTCTTTGCCTTTATCACAGGATGATGTGATTGATTTATATAGGGCTTTAGCCATTAATTTTACAATATGCTCATTAGAAATATTGAATATGTGGGCAGATAAAAAAGCCTATAGTTTGGCTCAGGGGCAATAGACTCCTTGCTTTTGGATAAATAGCCTTGAATTTGACTCTTTTTGATATAAAATTGCTTTTTCTGGTGGGAAAAAAAACATTTTTGATGTAATTTCACGCCTAATTACAAAACTTCCTTTTACCTATGGCTGAAGTAATATTAATGCCCCGTTTAAGTGATACCATGACCGAAGGTGTAGTGGCTGCATGGCATAAAAAAGTGGGGGATACAGTTAAAAAAGGTGATTTATTGGCCGAAATTGAAACGGACAAAGCAACCATGGAATTGGAAAGCTATCAGGATGGTATTTTATTACATATCGGAACGCCACGTGGAGGCAAATTACAGGTAAATGATTTATTGGCCATTTTTGGAAAAGCAGGTGAAGATGTAACTGCTTTAATTGCACAAAATACAGCTGGGGCAGTTGCAAGCGCGCAGGCTCCTGTTGCTGCAGCAATTGCAACACCAGTAGCAGCACAAGTAGCTGATCAAACTGCTGCTGCAGATTTAAGTAGTATGGAAGAAGTGGTATTGATGCCACGCTTAAGTGATACGATGACCGAAGGGGTGATTGCTGGTTGGCATAAAAAACTAGGAGATAAAGTAATCAAAGGCGAAGTGTTGGCAGATATTGAAACGGATAAAGCCACCATGGAATTAGAATCTTACAAAGACGGAATTTTATTATACCAAGGAGCTCAGGCGGGAGAAAAAATATTAGTCAATCAATTGTTGTGCATTATTGGACAACCTGGATTAGATATTGATAGCATTGTAAAATCGGTTAAAGCTACTAGTGCGCCAAAAGCGGAAGCTGCGGCAACTCCAGTAGTAAGTGCACCTGCACCAGTCAACACAGCATCTACGCCTATGCCGGTAACAACTGCACCTGCTGCAGCTGTTGTAAATGAAGGAAGAATATTTGCTTCACCATTGGCTAAGAAAATTGCAAAAGACAAAGGCATTGATTTAAAATTTGTGCAAGGTTCTGGCGAACACGGAAGAATTACAAGAACAGATTTAGAAAATTATAAGCCAGCAAGCAATGCCACCAGCAATGCAAAAATGGCGGCACCAAGAAATACCAATTTTGTTGGTCACGTAAGTTTTGTTGATACGCCTGTATCACAAATGCGCAAAGTAATTGCAAAACGTTTAAGCGAAAGTTTATTTACGGCACCGCATTTTTACTTAACTATGAAAATTAATATGGACGCGACTATTGCTGCAAGAACTGTTTTGAATGAAACGGCCCCTGTTAAAATAAGCTTTAATGATTTTATCGTAAAAGCAGTAGCCTTATCATTGAAGCAACATCCAAAAGTAAACAGTAGTTGGTTGGGAGAGGTAATTCGTGAAAACCATCATGTGAATATTGGTATTGCAGTAGCAGTAGACGAAGGATTATTGGTTCCTGTACTTCGTTATGCAGATGGACTTTCATTGGATGAAATAAGTGTTTCTGTTAAGGAGTTTGCTAAAAAAGCAAAAGATAAAAAATTACAACCTGCAGATTGGGAAGGAAGCACGTTCACTATTTCCAACTTAGGCATGTTTGGTATCGATCAATTCACGGCCATTATCAATCCTCCAGATGCTTGTATTTTAGCAGTGGGCGGTATTGCACAAGAGCCAGTGGTGAAAAATGGTCAAGTAGTTCCAGGCAATGTGATGAATGTAACTTTAAGTTGCGATCATAGAGTAGTGGACGGTGCAACGGGATCTGCTTTCTTACAAACTTTAAAAAGCTATTTAGAGGAACCTATAAGAATGTTTGTGTAATTTATTAGAGCTTTATGAAATATAAGCTCTAATAAATTCTGTGCTAATGATTTTAAAAAAGGCCCCGAGTTCTCGGGGCCTTTTTTAATTTATTTATATCCTATTATAAGATTGCCTTATTAATCTATATCGCATCCAATGGGAGCACCTGGTGGGATAGTGGTAGGTTTAGGAAGTACAATATCTTTTGGATTTTTAATTCTTTCTAAAGCATAACCATATTGTGCTTTATGTGCAAGGTCCGTTTTTGCTAAAGTTTCTAACTTCGATTTTAATTGTACAATTCGGTCATTACAAATAGTCCTTACTTCAAAATTAGCTTCTGGACTTTGGCTCATACCTAATAACCAAGTAAGCGTTAATTGCTGTGTTTGCAATTGAATGCTTCCTTCTAAGCCAGTGGTAATTTTAGTGTACCAGGTTTTTTCTAAGATGGCATCTAAAACCTGATCCCAGCCAAGGGTATTGGCCCTGGCTTTGTTTTGAACTAGTCTATTGGCTCTTTCCACATTAAATAAAAATCCTAATTCAAAATCGGCTAAGGCTTCAGCTGCAGCTAAAGCGTCAAAGCTCATTCCAGTTCTTTTTTCAAACAATTCTCCAACCCCATAATACATAGGAGGGCGTGGAGGAATCAATGCTAAAATATTTTCTGGTAGCACAAGGGTACTTGCTGATAAGCAACTTAAGGCAGCATTCAAGGCTCTTTGTTGAATGGCATTGGATAAGATGGTAGGCTTCATTTGATTGGCGTCACCTCTTACACTATAATTGTAATTCATACCGCCAATGAGTTTGGTGACGGCTTCATATTGATAGCGGTGGTAATTGTATAATGGAACTAATACGTCTTCTAATTTAGTTAACGGTGTTCCATTGGGGATGGCATTTTCGCCAAATTGAGCTAAGCCTTTTTTCCTCACTGCAATGACTTGTTCCAAACCTGTTACTGCATCAGATTGATTGTCCCATAAATGCGCATAAGGATGAAAACCACTTGCTGCTCTTGCGTCTGCATCAGCAATAAATAATAAACCATTCTTTGAATTTTCTGAGAGCATATTATCTAATGCCGCGTTTTCAATAGCAGTGCTTACTTTTCCAAAATCTTGGTAGCCGAAAAGAACGGCCCTTTTATCCCAGGCGCCAATTTCATTGGTATATACTTTAGAGAAATCAATTTCTCCTTTTTCATTCACATAAATATTAGGATGCGGATAATCCATGACAGAAGCTCGGTCATTGAAACTGGAAGCGTAATTATGCTGCAGACCAATTGTATGACCTACTTCATGCGCAGCCAATTGCCTTAGCCTTTGTATAGCAGCGGTTCTCATTTTATCTGAAACCGGTTGACCATTGATATAAGGTGAAAGTAAAGCTGTAAAAATTAAATAATCTTGGCGAACTCTCAAAGAACCAAGACTGACTTGTCCTTTGATAATTTCACCGGTTCTTGGATCAGCAATGGTTGAACCATAGCTCCATCCACGGGTAGAACGATGTACCCAATTAATCATATTGTATCTAATATCCATTGGATCGGCCGAATCTGGAAGTACTTGAACTTGAAAAGCATTTTTATAACCTGCTGCTTCAAAGGCTTGATTCCACCATCTTGCACCATCTAATAATGCCGATCGGATGGGTTCGGGTGTACCATTGTCTAGATAATAAATAATAGGCTTTACTGGTTCGCTTAATGCAGCAGTAGGATCCTTTTTAAATAAACGATGTCTATTAATAACCATTTGTTGTATAGGCTCACTTATATCACTTCCATAATCAAAATAAGTAGATCCAAAGTAACCGCTTCTAATGTCGTATTTTCTGGGGGTATAATTATTGTCTGGTAGTTCTACAAAACTATGATGCATACGAACCGTGAGTGCTTCGGTGGAAGGTGCAATAGTTTGAATAAATCTACCAGCGTCTGCACCTCCTACAAAAGTAAGCGTGGCTTCAAATTCTGAGTTCTTAGGAAAATTTTTAGTGTTTTTAATATACATAGCAGATCGGCCCTCACTTAAAGCGTAAGTGCCTTGTTTCATTTTTCTAATTCTATCTGCAACGCCATGAGCATCTCTTAAAAAGAAAGAAGTGGCATCAATTAAAATAGTATTTGATTCTTCTGCCTCCACTGTAAAATTAAAAAGAATAGATTGCGCGAAAGATTCAGTCACTGCTTTTTGTTCCCTGGGGTCATTGGTAATAGCGCGGTAATCATAATTGGGTTGAGTTAACAACACTTTTTTGCCAACTCTTTGAAAAAAGACAATTCGGGTATCTCCAATTTGTCCTCTGTCAAGCCCAATATCATTAGATCCTAGGCCAGCAGGCAAAGAATTGACATACAAAAAAGGAACATCTAATTTGTCTATGGCTAAATAAATTTTACCCTGATTGGCATCCCACCAATAATTAAAATATCCTTTGTGAAATTCCATTGACTTTGTTTTCTCGGCAATGGGATTGTTTTGCGCTTGCAATAGCAAGGGGAAACATAAAAGCATTAAAATAATTCGCATAATTATAATTTAAATTAAAATAAAAAATCCCGCCTCACCCGAAAAATCGGAAACGGGGCGGGATGGTAATTTAACTATTTTTTTCTAAACTGTAGGAGTCGAATTAGTAGTTGGCTCAGTAAAAAGCGTAGGAGCTGCTAGAGCTGCTGCAGGAGCTACAGCTGGCGCTGTTACTTTTTTCTTCGCTACTACTTTCTTTTTAGGTGCTGCGTTTTTAGGAGCAACTTTTTTCTTAGGCGCTGCTTTTTTTGCAATTACCTTTTTCTTAGCCACTACTTTCTTTTTTGGAGCAGCTTTTTTTGGAGCAACTTTCTTCTTAGGGGCTGCTTTTTTTACAGTTGCTTTTTTCTTCGCTACTACTTTCTTTTTTGGAGCTATCTTTTTTGCAGTTGATTTCTTCTTTGTCGCCACTTTTTTCTTAGCTACTGCTTTCTTCTTAGGGGCTGTTTTTTTTGCTACCACTTTCTTTTTTGCTACCACTTTTTTCTTACTTGACTTTGCCATGATGTTAATTTTTTAATTATTAGTTCTTTTAGAACCATAAAATTACATTGTTTTATTGTAACTAAATTAAATGTATTGATTTTTTGCAATAGTTTTGTGTGATGAAGACATCCATGACTTTAGTGGTTGGTGCAACGCCCAATCCAGAACGATACAGTTTTTTAGCAACAGCGCTTTTAGAAGAGAAAGGGTATGAAGTGTATCCTTTTGGCATCAAAAAAGGCTTTATCAATCATACAGCGATCATCAATGAATGGCCAAAGCAAGGGAGTATAGATACCGTTACCTTATACCTGGGCCCAACAGCGCAAAACGAATACTTGGAAGCCATCATTGCCCTTGCACCACGTCGAATTATATTTAATCCAGGCACTGAAAATTCAATACTAGCTTCACTTGCAGCCAAAAATGGTATCGAAACCATAGAGGCTTGTACTTTAGTTTTGCTAAAAACTGGTCAATACTAGACAAGGTATTTAACTTCTAAATAATGCTAATTTTTAAATTGACCCCAGCTGGATCTATCTAAATTTCTATATTGAATGGCCTCACTAAGGTGGTTTATTTCAATATTTTCTTTGCCTTCTAAATCTGCAATACTTCTGCTTACTTTCAAAATACGATCAAAAGCGCGCGCACTTAATTGAAATTTTTCCATTGCATTTTTTAACAAGGTTTCTGCAGCGGAAGAAATGGTACAAAACTTTTTTAATTGATTACTGTTCATTTGGGCATTAGTATATACCCCATGTTCCAATGCAAACCTTTGAAATTGAATTTCTCTTGCTTTTTGCACTCTTTTAGCGATATGGTAAGAGGTATCGCATTCGTCCTTTGCTCTAAGTTCCTCATACAATACAGGGGAGACTTCAATATGTAAGTCGATTCGGTCTAATAAAGGCCCAGATATTTTATGCATGTATTTTTGAATGGAACTAGGGCTACATTGACACTCTTTTTGGGGATGATTGTAAAAACCACAGGGACAGGGGTTCATCGAAGCCATTAACATAAACCTAGCAGGGAACTGAACACTCATTTTAGCTCTTGCAATGGCTACAATTCCTTCTTCCATAGGTTGCCTTAAAACTTCAATAACGGATCTGTTAAATTCTGGAAGCTCATCTAAAAATAGGACTCCATTGTGGGCCAACGAAATTTCTCCTGGCTGCGGAAAACTTCCGCCACCAATCATGGCAATAGCAGATAGGGTGTGGTGAGGTTGTCTAAATGGCCTTTGCGTGAGTAATTGATTATTGATAGCCAGCTTACCACTAGCACTATATATTTTACTGGTTTCCAGCGCTTCCATTTTACTTAAAGGGGGTAAAATAGATACGATACTTTTAGCCAACATGGTTTTTCCTGCACCAGGTGGCCCAATCATGATAATATTGTGCCCGCCTGCACTAGCTACTTCTAAAGCACGTTTGCAATAAAATTGACCCTTCACCTCAGAAAAATCTGGGATGGCTTGTTTTAATGTTAAGCTTGCATTTATTTTAGAATTGAGCTTATTCGTTTTAATATTTTTAGAAAGTTCGGGACTAGTATATAAAGGGTCTTTTAAAAAGGCTATCACTTCATGGAAGTGATCAAATCCAAAAACAGGTAGATAATCTACCATAGCCGCTTCTGCTTTATTGGCATTTGGAACGATGATGCCTGAAAAACCTTCTTCCTTTGCTTGCATGGCCATAGCAAGAACACCTTTGATTGGGTATAAAAAACCATCTAGCCCTAGTTCGCCCATTATAATATATTGTGTTAGTAATGATGTGGATGGCAATTGTTCCGATGCAGCTAAAATGCCAATAGCAATGGGTAAGTCAAATGCAGCACCCGATTTTTTTAAATCGGCTGGCGATAAATTAACAACAACTTTGGTTCTAGGCATGTGAAAGCCATTGGATTTAATGGCACTTTCGGTTCGATCTAAACTTTCTTTCACTGCATTGTCGGGAAGTCCAACAATACAATAGCCCTGGCCCATACTTACGTTTACTTCTATGGTAATGGTAATGGCGTCAATACCATGTAAGGCACTACCTTTTATTTTTACAAGCATTTTTTTTACTTGTAAAATAATTTACTTGAATCGTCTAGGTAAAGTATTAATACTTAGTTTTGGAAATTTTTTCTAACAGGTCAACGACGCCTTCTCTTTCTAAAATTAAATAGCCTAATCTGTCTTGGCTTACCCCTTGTTTTAATTGGTAATGAAAAATAAGTTCTTTTTGATATACTTCGGTTTCGAAATAACTAAACTGTATATTAGCATATTTTTTTAAGCCATCACTTATTTCATATAAATGTGTGGAGATAACAAATAAGCTATTGTCCAAATTTTGTAATCCTTCAATAACGGCCGTACTACACTTCATGGCATCTTGAATATTGGTTCCTTTGAAAAGTTCGTCTATTAAAACAAAATATTTTTTTCCATCTATTATTTTTTCTATGGTATTTTTAACACGATGTACCTCATTAAAGAAGTAGCTTTCTCCTTTAACTACATTGTCGGCAATGGTTAAGTTGGTAATAAGCCCGTCAAACATGGAGAGGCTTAATTTTTTTGCAGGCACGCCCATACCCACGTGCGCTAAATAAATAACGATGCCAATGGTTTTAATAAAAGTGCTTTTCCCTGCCATATTGGCCCCTGTTAAAAAAAGTAGGTTGCTGTTTTGGGTTAATGAAATAGCATTATCAATAGGACTGGTAACCAAAGGATGAATGGCGCCCGCTACTTCAAAAAAACCTTTTTCTTCCTCTACCCATTCAGGAAAAACAAATCGGTATTGACTGGCTGCTTCGGCCATACTATAGTAGGCGTCTAATTCATAAAAATAATTCAATAATTGGATCGTATTATTTTTGTATTGATAAAAAAAGAAATAACATAAACAGAGTAGTTGTTGAGGATGATCCAGTTTTGCTTTTTTAGGAAGGCTAAGCAAGCTGGTATGATGGGTGTATTTTTTAATTTTCGTTACTAGTTGTTGGATGGTTTTATTATCTGTTTTTGTTTCAAAAATTTCCACCCACTTTTGTAGGTTTTGATAAAAAACAATCAGATGTTCTAAAGAGTAACGTAATAAAGAATAATCGGATGCGTTCAAATATTGATACCAATAGGCAGCCGGCCAACTAATTTGATTGGGTATTCTTTTAAAACTTGTTTCAAAAAACTTTTCAATGACCAGGCTGCTGCCATTGGTAATGGTCATAGCCCTAATAAAATCAATTTCTTGAATAAATTGTGCAATCGTCTTTTGTCTTTGCTGGATAGATGGAATTGAAGACAAAGGGGTTAATAAAAATTGGTCTAGTTTTTCCTTGCCCCCGTTTGTTTTACAAAAATTAAGATGGGAAAGTAAGCCCTGACTGCCTTCTGTGTCAAAAAGCCCAATATCTTGTAAAGTAATTTTGTCTACTTGCATTTTACCCAATTTACTTTTAGCTTCTCGTAAATTGTAAGCGTTGTCCTTTTTGTGACTCATTAAATACGCCTTCGTGATAGACGGGGTGGCCATTTACAAAAGTACTACGTACTTGATAAGGGAAAGTGGTTCCTTCTAATGGGCTCCAGCCACAATGGTATAAAATATTTTCTTTGCTAACCGTATAAGGTTGTTCTTTTACTAGTACTAAGTCGGCGTGGTAGCCTTCTCTAATAAAACCACGCTCTTTAATTTGAAAACAAGTTGCCACTGCATGACTCATTTTTTCCACCATTTTTTCCATAGTCATTTTACCTTCTTTTACATATTTAAGCATTAACATTAAAGGGTGTTGTACTAAAGGCAAGCCTGCATGTGCATGTGCATAATCTTCTTGCTTTTCTGCCCAGGTATGCGGGGCATGATCGGTGGCAATTACATCTAATTGATCATTTAATAAACCTTGCCAAAGGGCTGCTTTATGTTCGGGACTTTTAATAGCAGGGTTGCATTTTATTAAATTACCTAAGGAGGCATAATCGTCTGCTGTAAAGTGTAAATGATGTACACACACTTCGGCCGTAATTCTTTTATCGGCCAAGGTTCTTAAATTGGAAAACAATTGTAATTCCTTAGCCGTACTAATGTGTAAAATATGCAAACGGGCATCAAATTTTTGTGCCAATTGAATGGCTTTGAAAGAAGATTCAAAACATACTTCTTCATTTCTTATAATAGGGTGATCAGATATATCTAAGTGTGGCTTGATGGCTTCGAGTGAGGCTTTGTTTCTTTTAATGAGACTTTCTTCTTCACAATGAGTAGCGATTAAAAGCTCGGCCCCGCCAAATATTTTCTCTAAGACCAGTGGGTTGTCTACTAATAAATTACCTGTGGAAGAGCCCATAAATATTTTGATACCACAGACTTCATTTTTTTTGTCGTTGGTTTTCAAAACCTCTTCCCAATTGTCCTGAGAAGTGCCCATGTAAAATGAATAATTGGCTAAGGAATTTTGGGCACCAATGGTATACTTATCTTCTAATAAAATTTGTGTAAAAACAGGGGGTTGGGTATTGGGCATTTCCATAAAACTTGTCACACCTCCTGCCACAGCGGCTTTGGCCTCACTATAAATATTGGCTTTATGGGCTAATCCCGGTTCTCTAAAATGCACTTGGTCGTCAATGACGCCAGGTAATAAAAACTGACTTTCTCCATTTATTTCTGTTACAGCTTCTTTTACATTAATTTTGCTGGCTATTTTTTCGATACGACCTTTTTTAATAAGTACATCCCCGTGGATGGTTTTACCTTCATTAACGATGCTGGTATTTTTAATTAAGTAGTTACTCATTGGTTTTAATTTTTCAAAAAGAATGATTCTCCTTCTACGTGAATGGTAAAATAAACAAAATTAGAAGTAAGCTTGTCTAAGCTGTTCAACAATTTAGTTTGTGGTGAATTATGGGAGTAAATCATATCTCGCTGTCCGTAACTAAATTTTATTTCAGGTGAAACTGTTGCGTAAGGAAAATAAAAGCTTAACCCTAATCCAAACTCATAACCATAGTCTGCTGCATTTAGTAATTTTGGGTAGGTGAGTTCTAAATTTCCATTTTTACTTCCGTTGGCGTCTTTAGTTGCCGAAAAATCGTAATCAAACTTTACACCTGCAAAAACATAATGCCGCATAAAATCGGGCATTTTAAAAAAATTGTAACGATCTGATTCTAATTTTAAAGCAACAGGTATATTAAAAATGATAGAAGGAATGGACATTTTAGAATTAGAGGTGTCATTATTTTTTCTATAGTAAAAAATATCTTTAGTGCCTGTAATAATAATATTTGGGTTGACTCTTAGTAAAAAATGGTCGTTCAATCTTAAAGTCCCACTTAATCCCATGACCAACGCTTTATTAAAGATGGGGGAAATCCAATTAGTAATATCTCTGCCAGGATTGGAGAAATTGTCGCCACGTTCAAAATTCATATAGCTACTGGCTAATCCAATATTCAATCCAAGATAGACAGGCTTTTCGTCGTTATAAGGCCTGAACACTTCATCTCTCTGCGCTATGGAGGCAAATGAAATGCTTAATAATCCAACCAATACAATTATTTGCTTCCGCAATAAATACTGCATATGCCTAAACTTAATTTTTGTTGCGAAACGTTTTTAAATCCCGCTTGCTCTAATATAGTTAAAAAAGCAGTTCCTTCAGGAAATGCGATCACACTTTCATTTAAATAGGTGTAAGCTGCTTTGTTTCCAGAAAATAATTTGCCAATAGTAGGTGTTACCCATTTCATATAAAAAGTATAAATGGGTTTGAACCAAAAACTGGTTGGTTGTGAAAATTCCAAAATCACCAATTTGCTATTGGGCGTTAAAACACGATATATTTCTTGTAATCCTTTTTCTAAATTGGCAAAATTGCGCACACCAAATGCCACCATGGCACCATCAAATTGAGCTGCTTCAAATGGAATAGCTGTGCTATCTGCTAAGCTTAATTGAATTTTATTGGAAAGCCCTTTTTGTTCAATTTTAATTCTGCCATATTGCATCATCCCTTCAGAAATATCTATACCCGTAATTTTAAAAGGTTGAATTTGTCGATAAGCCATCAAGGCCATATCGGCGGTGCCCGTAGCAATGTCTAAAAGATGGTTTATTTTTTTATCCTTTAAATAACTGATAGCTGTTTTTCTCCAACCCTGATCAATGCCTAAACTCAAAAAACGATTCAAAAAATCATATCTGCTTGCAATTGAATCAAACATGCTGGCTACCTGCTCTTTCTTCTCGGCATTGCTTTGGCTATAAGGGACTACTTTATCGTGTGCAAATTGACTCATGGCGCAAAGATATTGAATTTGTGGGTGCTTTTTTGGATAGTGTAGTTCTTAACAAATACTTTTATCTTCGTAGTGCATGAAAGCACGTATTTATAAGTCTACAGGTAGTTGGTATTCGGTCAAATCCGAGGCGGGACTGTTGTATCAAGCCCGTATTAAGGGGGTAATTAAGTTAGACAATATCACTTCCACCAACCCTATTGCAGTGGGTGATTGGGTGGAATATGAGATGGAGGATGAGGAGCGGGGGACGGTCATGATTGATACTATTTTAGACCGAAATAATTATGTGGCCCGACAATCTCCCCATAATAAAAGGCAACAACATATTATTGCTTCTAATTTGGATCAATCTATTTTATTGGCCACATTAAAATCTCCCAAAACTTCGCAGGGTTTTATTGATCGTTTTTTGGTTTCCTGTGAAGCATTTCACATTCCTGCCATCATCGTTTTTAATAAATCGGATATTTATGGTGCGAAAGAAATGAAGATCTATGAAGCCATGAAAAAAATGTATGAAGCCATCGGCTATCAAGTGCATTTAATAAGTGTAGAAAAAAAGGAAGGATTGGATATCGTACAAAAATTGCTTACTAATAAAACAACATTGATTAGTGGACACAGTGGCGTAGGAAAATCATCTTTAATCAATTATTTATTTCCTCATTTAGAGTTAAACACACAGGAAGTAAGTGATTGGAGTGGGAAGGGATTGCATACCACCACCTTTGCGCAGATGTATGATTTACCTGAAGGAGGTTCGGTTATTGACACGCCTGGAATGAGAGAATTGGGATTAGTCAATTTAGAGAAAGAAGAACTAGCACAATATTTTCCGGAGATGCGCGCTAAAATGAATGGGTGTCAGTTTAATAATTGCCAACATATCAATGAGCCTGGCTGTGCAGTAAAAGCTGCAGTGGAAAAAGGAATTATTACCGAGGCACGCTTTTATAGTTATGTGGATTTATGGCATGGGATAGAAGGGCCAAAATATTAGAAAGTCTACTTATTAATTCCGATTATTAATCCTTATTACAATTCATTTATTTCTTCGCGTCATTATACGCATCAAACCAACTTGAATATTTTACATAGTTGTCGGCGATTCTATTAATTTCACCAGTGATCATGGCTTCTGAAACTGTTTTTACTTTTTTTGCTGGTACGCCTGCATAAATACTACCTTCTTCCACAATGGTTCCTTCTAATACCACTGCACCAGCTGCAATGATGGAATTAGAATGCACCACGCATCCATCCATCACAATACTTCCCATGCCAATTAATACATTGTCATGAATCGTACAACCATGCACCAGGGCATTATGCCCAATGGAAACATTGTTACCAATATTGGTGGGATGTTTTAAATAAGTACAATGAATCACCGCGCCATCCTGCACATTTACTTTATTGCCCATTTTAATATAATGCACATCGCCTCTAAGCACGGCATTAAACCAGATAGAGCAATCATTACCCATGGTTACGTCACCCGCAATGGTAGCATTGGGGGCAATAAAACAATTTTTACCAAATTGTGGATCTTTCCCTTGAACAGTGAGTATGGTTGCCATAAAAATGCGACTTTTGTACTGCAATTTAATAGTTATTATGTCCAGTATTAATAATAGACAACTTTTTTTTCAGCATTTAGCGCAAACTTCCGATAAGCCTATTGGTATCGAAGTGGCTTCTGCCGAAGGCATCTATATTAAGGATATAAATGGAAAAGCATTTGTAGATATGATTGCTGGATTTAGTGTTTGCAATATTGGACATAGCCATCCCGATGTGATCAAAGCCATTCAAGAACAAATAGCAAAATACATGCACGTAATTGTGTATGGCGAATTTATACAAGCACCACAGGTACTATATGCCAAAGCATTAACGAGTTTATTGCCAGAAAATTTACAATCAGTTTATTTTACCAATAGTGGTGCAGAAGCTACCGAAGGTGCCATGAAATTAGCCAAGCGCGTTACTAAAAGAACTAAAATTATTTCTTTTAAAGGCGGCTATCATGGAAGTACCCAAGGTGCATTAAGTGTAATGGGCGATGAATATTTTAAAAATGCATTTAGGCCTTTGCTACCCGATACCCTTCAATTAAGCTATAATAATTTTGAAGACCTTGATCAAATAGATTCCACAGTGGCATGTGTTATTGTTGAACCAGTGCAAGCCGAAACGGGTATTATACCAGCCACCAAAGAATGGTTAGCAGCTATTGCCGAAAAATGCAAACAACATTGTGCGCTTTTAATTTTTGATGAAATACAATCTGGCTTTGGCCGCACAGGTTCTTTATTTGCATTTGAACAGTATGGCATTGTACCCGATATTTTATTAGTTGGTAAAGCATTGGGAGGTGGACTTCCATTAGGTGCATTTATATCCCATCCTAAAATGATGGCACTGCTTACAGAGAGTCCAGTACTAGGACATATTACAACATTTGGAGGTAATCCAGTTTGTTGTGCAGCAGGAGACGCAGCTTTAAAAGTTTTACAATCTTCTGGTTGGATAGAAGGAGTTGCTGCTAAAGAAAGTTTATTAATAAAGGAAATGGGGCATCCAGCTATTATTCATAGAAGTCATAAAGGATTGTGGATGTCGCTTCAATTTAAAAGCGAAGCCATTGCAAAAAAGGTAGCCGCTACTTGCGTGGAAAATGGAATTATTACCGATTGGTTTTTGTTTGCAGAAGATCGAATTAGAATTGCACCACCTTTATGTATTTCTGTTGCTGAACTTTCAGATGCGATTGTAAAAATAAAATTGAGTATTGATCAAGTAGTTTAATTGTGCTTGTCACTTTAATGTACTAAGAATTAACAATCCCCTGTTCTACAAAATTTTCTATACAAAGCCTCATACTTAGGAATGATATGGTGAATATCAAAAAGCTTGGCTTCTTTCAAAGCATTTTGCTTAAAGGTTTTTAATTTAGCTTCATCTTGCAGTAATTCAATAGCGTTTTTACTCATATTGGCCACGTCGCCTACTGGAGAAGTATATCCAGTTACACCATTTATATTTATTTCATTCAATCCGCCAGCATCGGAACTTATAACAACAGTGCTTGCTGCCATAGCTTCTAGGGCAGCCAATCCAAAACTTTCATATTCAGAAGGCAATAGAAATACATCACTTACTGCTAATATTTCTTCCATTTGTTCTTGCTTGCCTAAAAAACGAACATCTGCTTCTAAACCATATTGTCTAGTAAGGTCTTCTGCTAGTGGACGCTCAGGGCCATCGCCCACCATTAATAATTTAGCAGGTAAGGCAGAATGTATGTTTTTAAAAATCTCCATTACGTTATCAATACGCTTAATTTTTCTAAAGTTGGAAGCGTGAATAATAATTTTTTCATTATTAGGGGCAATCACTTGTCTAAAGGCAGCCACTGGTTTTTTATTGTAGCGATGCACATCTACAAAATTGTGAATGACTTGAATTTCTTTTTTTATATCGAAATGCTTAAAAGTCTCTGCTCTTAAATTATCTGATACAGCGGTGATGCTATCACTTTCGTTAATAGAAAAAGTTACCACTGGCTCGTAGGTTTTATCACGACCTACTAAAGTAATGTCTGTGCCATGTAAAGTGGTAATCACCGGAACTATACGACCAGTTTTTTGTTTCACAATTTGTTTGGCAGTATAAGCGGCTGATGCATGCGGAATGGCATAATGCGCATGTATTAAATCTAAATCATGATTTAAAATTACATCTACCATGGTACTTGCCAAAGCCAATTCGTAAGGAGGATAGTCAAACAAAGGATAAGTGGGTACTCTTACTTCATGATAAAATATATTGGTATGAAAACCATTTAATCTCACTGGTTGTTGGTAGGTAATAAAGTGAATTTCATGGCCTTTTTCTGCCAATGCCTTCCCTAATTCTGTTGCTAAAACGCCGCTACCTCCAAAGGTTGGGTAGCAAACAATTCCGATCTTCATTTTTGTGCTATTGTATATGCAATTAACAACTAAATCTTTGATAAAGTTTAATTATATTTAGGAATTATTTGAACATTAAATCTACCACTATGCGTAAGTTTCTCCTATTTGTTTTTTGTTTGCCTATTATAGCGCAAGCCCAAGTGAATCAAGACAGTATCAATATTAAAAAAATGGTTGATGAAATTATGACCAATGGTAAAGCTTACGATTTATTAAGAGAGCTTACTAAAAATATTGGTGGTCGTTTAGCAGGCTCCCCGCAACAACAAAATGCAGCTATTTGGGGAAAAAGAAATATGGAAGCCTATCATCCCGATAAATTGTTTTTGCAAGCTTGTAAAACCCCTAGTTGGCAAAGAGGGGGAAAAGACTTTGCCGAAATAGTTCAAGTAGATGGCGTGTCTACCAATGAAAACTTGGAAGTACTAGCGCTTGGCAATTCATTAGGAAGCAAAGGATTGATTGAAGCAGAACTTTTGGCGGTAGCTAATTTTGATGAATTGGAAAAAAGAAAAGACGAAGTAAAAGGCAAAATTGTTTATTTCAATAGCGAATTTAACCCAACCCATATCCAAACTTTTAGGGCTTATGGTGAAACTGGTGTTTATAGAGGATCTGGAGCTAGCCGCGCCGCTAAGTATGGCGCTGTTGGAATGATGATGCATAGTTTAAGTACTGCTCCAGATAATGCACCACATACCGGTGCCATGGAATATGACGAAGCACAACCTAAAATACCTGCAATGGCTTTGGGGCCTAATGATGCTAAAGCTTTGTATCAGTTAGCGAAAAAATCAAAACTGCGGGTACAAATGCAAACCTATGGTTATTTTTTACC
>Ga0114966_10000782_pt1 | contig 30020 bp, 14 predicted proteins | sample M_130207_XF_Meta_FD_87029 | JGI IMG/M metagenome (GOLD analysis project Ga0114966, IMG submission 87029) | Freshwater microbial communities from Lake Montjoie, Canada to study carbon cycling - M_130207_XF_MetaG | ecosystem: Environmental > Aquatic > Freshwater > Lake | place: Lake Montjoie... | reverse complement strand
TACAGCGGCGGGGGTAGCAACATTACTTAGTCCACTATAAGCAAGAGACAGGGTGTTTGAACACTGTAATCCGGGTGTAGCATACAGATTAAGAATCGATGGATTCGTTACTGGTATACTATTTACACCGAGTTGTAAAGAAGCTAAAGTAGCAGAGTCACTAAAAGTTTGTGAAACTGTTGTAGAAGGAGAACCGGAAGAAACAGTTAACGTAACTGCTGTAACAGATTGAGAAACCGAAGAAGTAGACGGAGGCATATTATATATTATAAATATTTATTACTAAAAGATAGTAAATGTTTATTTAGTATTTATTTAGTATTAATCAATAAAATATGAATATTACTAAGAAAATGAGTTTAGACCCATACAGGACTGTTTGCAAGGGTGAGCGCTGAACCAGTGCTGAAATCGGTCGGTGGTTTAGGTGATACGTTGGTCACAACCCATGCAGTAATATTTTGGTTGAATGCTGATGCATTTTGAAACATATTATCCATAATAGCGACATTAGACGTATTCCATGAACCAATATTTTGGTTAAATATGGTAGCACCATTAAACATTAAAGTCATATCAATGACGTTGGATGTATTCCATGAACCAATAGGTTGGTTAAAATTTGTAGCATCATAAAACATACAATTCATATCGGTAACTTCTGATGTATCCCATGAACCAATCGGTATATTGAATTCTGTATTATACATAAACATCAATGACATATCGGTAACATACCATGTATTCCAATTACCAATGTCTTGATTGAAAACTGTAGCACCATAAAACATAGCGAACATAGTAGTAACATTAGATGTATCCCATGAACCAATGGGTTGATTGAAGTTTATAGCATCATAAAACATACGATTCATATATTCAACATTAGATGTATCCCAATTACCAATCGGTTGGTTGAAATATGTAGCATCGCGAAACATCCATGCCATATCAGTAACATTCGATGTATTCCAATTACCAATAGGTTGGTTGAAATTTGTAGCATTAAGAAACATCCGTGCCATATCTTTAACATTCGATGTATCCCAATTACCAATAGGTTGGTTGAAATTTGTAGCATTATAAAACATATTACTCATATTAGTAACATTAGATGTAATCCAATTACCAATGGGTTGGTTAAAATTTGTAGCATCATTAAACATATAACGCATATTAGTGACGTTTGATGTATTCCAATTACCAATATTTTGGTTGAAAGTAGACGCATTTTGAAACATAGTAAACATAGTATTGACATTTGATGTATTCCAATTACCAATATTTTGGTTGAAAGCAGATGCACTATTAAACATACCATACATAAATGTAACATTGGATACATTCCATGAACCAATGGGTTGATTGAATTTTGAGGCACTATAAAACATATGAGTCATATTCGTAACATTGGATGTATTCCAATTACCAATATTTTGGTTGAAAGCAGATGCACTATTAAACATATCATACATAGATGTAACATTGGATACATTCCAATTACCAACACTTGCATTTCCATTATTGTCGAACTCCAAAGCATTTCTAAACATATGAGTCATATTCGTAACATTCGATGTATCCCAATTACCATTATTTTGGTTGAAAGCGGACGCACTATTAAACATTGAATTCATATCGGTAACATTCGATGTATCCCATGAACTAATGTTTTCGTTGAACTCAGTAGCATTCATAAACAATTCAATCATATCCGTCATAAGAGTGGTTACAATATTATTAAAGGGCACAGCAGATTGACCAGGGGGGGTGAAATAAGTGCAACCCGGACCCGAACTCAAAATGGTGGCATAATCCGTGATCATGGATTTAGAAGTGTCGTTAACAACCGCAAACCATTCCAATGTTCCTCGCGGAGAAGCTTGTATAAAGTATGGAACACTTGGAATACTGGATCGCGTATATTTAACAGTAACACCATTGGCATCTAACACTAAAGGAGGAGGAGGATAAGGTGTCCCGACGACACCAACTACGCTTAATCCATTCGCGTAAGAATGTATTAGGGAATGATTAACAGTGACTAATGATTCAAGTGCACTAACTATACCAGCATTAGTAATTTTAACAGAATTAGCACCTAAAGATAAACTTTCATGAGGAATTGTCTGTGTTCCATATGTAATAACATATGGAGGAGTTGCAGAAGAAGCTGTGAAAGTTAATCCAGTTAAAGAAGAAGCATTTAAAGGCATATTATAAATATTATAAATATTATAAATATTATAAATATTATAAATATTATAAATATTATAAATATTTATTACTAAAAGATAGTAAATGTTTATAAAATAAGATACTATATATTGAGTTTAAAATGCTGTAAAAGATAACCAATTATACATTAAAAGCCAATATACGATTATTAACTGAATCAACTACTATATATTTGCCATTATTTGGATCAACAGCTACTCCTTGCGGAGAACTAAAAGGGCCTGGAACATAACCATCACTACTAGTTAAAGAAACCGAACCTAATTCAGAATAAAACTCACCGGATGGTGTGAATATTTGAACAAGATTATGATTCGAATCAGCTACTAAATAATTCCCCGATAAGTCTACTGCAACGCCGGTTGGAGAATTTAAAGTTCCATCACCTATTGTTGAACCTCCGCTTCCAAATTGTCTTATAAAGTTACCCAAAGGTGATATAACAACGATACAATTATTACCTGAATTGGAAACTACATAATTTCCAGATAAGTCAATGGCTACTGCCGTTGGATTATAAAAGTTTATAGGACTATTAGACTGACTAGGATTTGTATAACTAGTAAACTGTCTTTGAAAAATACCCAACGGTGATATGACCTGAATAAGATTATTACCTGAATCGGCAACAACATAATTCCCAGATAAATCAATAGTAATACCACATGATTGATTAAAATTGCCATTACCTCCAGTAGCATAAGACCCAATTTGTCTTATAAAAACACCTAATGGTGAAATAACTTGAATGCGGTAATTATAAGTATCAACAATAACATAATTTCCAGACAAATCAACAGCTACACCATTTGGTTGATAAAATTGACAATTTCCAGAACCATAAAGTGGATTTCCACTAGCATCGACACCTATGCTACCAATAAATCTAATAAATTGTCCAGATGGCGAAACTACTTGTATACGATTATTAAATGTATCAGCAATAACATAATTTCCAGACAAGTCAACCGCTACGCTATTTGGTGAATAAAACTGAAGCTGTCCATAACCTTTTGAGCCATTGGTAACATTATTAGTTGCTACAGTATTTATAGTCCATAAATCATAAGTGAAAGTTTGAATATTTCCATTTGTGTCTGTATATTGATTTGTAAAATATTGATATGGCATCCAAAAATAACCACCTCCTGTATTATAAGAACCATTAACATAATTGACACCCCAACTAGCATTCCAACTATTTCTAACAAGAAAAGCTCCATTTCCATTTGATGATGGAAAATTATTATCATACCCAACTATTACAACAGCATGACCTCCTACGGAAGTTGTCATATCAACTGGATTGGTTGGGCATTGTAATATAAAATTTGAACCATACATTTCATTTTCAAAAAATGGAAAAACTGCGAATCCAAAAGCAACAGGATATCCAGTAACAAGAGCTGCTTGAATACCAATTATAGATTGGAGAATAGCAGACATCGATTGTGAAACAACAGTTGTAGGTTGTTGAACAGCATTATAAGTAAGCGCTATATTTTGAGATGCTTGAGTATAACAGTTTTGAGGAGGGGTTTGAGCGAATTTAGTACTCCATGGAGGTGGAGAAGGAGGAGGAGGAGGAGGAGGAGGAGGAGGAGGAGGGGGAGAATCATAGGGCCACAATGTGCTTGAACATGCTCCGATTTCATTTAAACTCTTTATACCATCATATATCTGGGCTCCTGCATTCCCATTAGCAGTTGTTCCTTCATAATTTCTTTCATTATAATAGATGAATAACCTACTAGGCGGAGTAAATGGTAACTGGGAATTATAGGATGCTAAATTTTGTTTATATTGACAATATTCAAAACAAAATGCATTAGCATTTGCAGTGCAACTTCCTAATTGTTCTTGGTCATATACAGGTATCTGGTCTAAGTATGGTAATACATATGAACCACTACCATTAGTTGCAATAGTAGAAACGGTAGCAATCGCCTGTAATGATGGCATTTTTGGTTGAATAAGTGAAAATATTGGTCCTTTTTTCCAACCATAACGTGATGATGGAGGTGGGTCATTGTATGTTGTTCCAGATACAATACTACTTCTTCCATTTTCATAAGTAATTTTTAATGACGGAACAAAACCTACGGTTGAATCGGCATTACTTAAAGTATTAATGATAGATTCACTTGATATGGGAACAGTATTACGCCCCCAATAAAGATTATTAATATCTACGCTAGATAATACATGCGAAATAGTATTAACAGGATTAGAGCCATATGATAGTTTGACTTCAATAGATTGAATCGCGTCAGAGGGCTTAGAAGAAATGGGGGGTGGCATATTATAAATATTATAAATATTATTATTATTAATATTATTAATATTTTTTACTAAAAAGTATAAACATTTATTACTAAAAAGTATAAACATTTATTACTAAAAAGTATAAACATTTATTACTAAAAATTAGTAAATATTTATAAACGCACAAAAATAACTAATTAACTAATCATCTCCTTCTCCACCTTCGCGTGGATTAAACTCTCCATCGTCTTGACCACCATACTCATCATCATCGCCTTGTAAATTAAAATCATCTGCAAGTTCTGCATCAACTAGTGCATCCTGGTGCTGTCGTTCTTCTTCTTCGTCTGCATATATATCTCGCATACGCTCAGTGACTTTATCATTTTTACGCACCCGTTTTTCTAATTTTGCTCTTTCTTCATCGCGTTTAAATTCCCTCTCCATCTCTTCACGTTCTTGGTCATACGTTTCAGGAACATAAAATCGCAACCCTTTAGTCGCACCAACATTCCAGTCACCCAAACGAAGATTCTTCGTTATATTTTCAACCTGGCGTTCTGCAATTTGCATATCACGAAACTCCCTCGTAATTATATCCTTTTCTTTGTCCTTTGACTGGGTAATATCTTCTTTAACGCTTTTCTTATTTACATTTATTGCCGCTTTATCTGTCATTATGATCTTGAAAAATACAAGAAGCAAGTTTGCAACCATACTCTTTAATTCAACATTTTCTTGTGCAACGATTGATATTTCCCTTACCACCCCGTTTTGTCGGTCTTGTGCTTCTAATACAGATACTAATTCCGATTCATCTTCGGGAGGAAGCTGTGATTCTTCAGTTACAACAACCACCGTCTTCGCCAATTTCACATATTTTAATATCACATTAAGAAAATAATGTGTAAATAGACGTCGCACCAAATCATCATTAAATATCGAGTAATATCCCTCCGACATCGGTTCTTCTCTACGATGTGATGAAGGTTTAGATGCGGCACGCCCCTCACTTCGCCCCTCGCCGCGTCTCTTGCTCTCTTCTTCTTTTTGTTCCCTTTCAAATGCACTCATTTGTTTCCCCTTTTTACTTGCCGATTTTCCAAGTAAACCTGACAATAAATCTTGTTGTTCGCCTTCCATAACCATTTCATATTCCTCTTCTTCTATTTCTACATCTACTGCTTCTCCTGGAATCATCGACGACGACGACAACCCTATTGGAGACACTCTTGCAAATAAAGGAGTGTTTAATGCGAATTGAAACCATTCATTTGTTTCTTTCATTATACCCTTTACTACATTTGTTAATATACTGTTGTCTTTATCTTTAACAAATTTTTCAAGGTCTATATAATATTTCTTAACTATAGATTGAATGTCCATAATATGCTGCCGCGATAACCCCCAATGTTTAGATATAGCTACTTTTTGATTACTTACACTATTCATTATAACATTCGGAAAAACGGCTATCAAATTCCGTATCTCATTGATAACAAATTGCATACCTTTATATGTAGTTGTATCGCGTTTGGGACATAAAACACTATCTCCAATAAGCTTGAAATTTGTGATATTTAATAGAAACGATCTATACAGTGCAGTTTTTTGTCTATCAAGTCTTTTATACTGGGAAATAAATTCCAAAATGGTGTCAACCATCGCCGAATTTGAATCAGATAAATAGTTTTTCAAATCTTGTAACTCATGTGTGTCTTCTGCTATCTTAATATCAAATGTATCCAATAATCCGGTTAATTTCGATAATAACACTTCGGGGACTTCAGGTGATTGTCTTTCTTGATACGATTTAATCAAGTCACGCATTCTTTGTATATAGGATATTTCTGTAGGATTAAAATCGAATGGAATAATATGTTCGCGATTTACAATCTGCAACAAAGCCTCTAATGCTTCAGGTGTATAATTATATTCACCGGTGCTCTTTAACTTATTTATTTTTGCTTGAAGTGATTCTTCAGATGGATTATATATATCCGTCGAAGGCTTATTATGACACAAATGTTGAATAGAATCAGGGATCGGGATATCACTATTGAATTTGCAATATGTGATAAATGCAAGATAAATCGTATTATCATCAAAACCTTCCGGTATTTCGGGATATTTTGTTCGCGTATTTGACTGGTCTAAAAAAGACGACGATTTTTGAATATTAACAATATCGTCGATAACATCGCGCAAACGTTTTACTTGCGTATTATAATCCAAAATAACACGCTCTTTTTCTATAAAATATTGTATAGTATTAACAGATCCGTCTGAATTACAACATGCATTCTCAATAAACGGTTCATTTGCTCCATTCGTAAGAATAAGCTGTTCCTTATCTATTACGCGCTGTATCATAACCTGAATTGCTAACGAATAAAAAATAATCTTGGAACGAATTGCCGCTATTTTGTCAACCTGACTTCTAGACGCCTTTTTAAAATCTTCAAGTAATCCAGATTCGAAATTAGGACTAAGTGGTTGAGGTGTCGACATTTTTATTTTTGAAAGAGGGGGAAGAAAATTTATCCAGTTTATAATATCATGTTCTGCTGGTAACTCCTCTGCGACATGTATTTTGTTATATTCGCGTTTTTCCAATATTTTTGTTTCGATTGTTGGTATCTTGATAACTAATTTGTCAATATATGCTTTTATTTTCGACATGATATCTTCTTCCTTTTTCCCCTTTATTGTATTCCATGGCTCGATACTCGATTTTATCTTCACTGCAATACATGCAATATATTTTATAGAAGAATTATCACCATCTCCGTCTATGGGATATCCCACAAATGAACGAATACAACCCGGGAAAGTTTTGCGCGTTTTTACTGAAGGGATATTTACTTGTATCACAACCACGATAAAAGAAAGGGTAAGTAGCAAAATAGTATTCAGTTTAAAATCTTTATATGTTTGTTTGCTTGCAGCCGATGCCGATGCCGACGCAGATTCAGCCGACTGTTTCTTCTTATTAAATGCCTCCTCAGTAGGAATTTTAGTCATGATAACCCCCATAACTTGCTCGACAATAAACGCCCTATGCACTTCTAAATCAATCCCCATATATTTTGTCATCGTCGTTATAATACCGCTTATCATTTGAGCATCCGGGTTTTTATATGTAGGCAATTTCTTATCCTGTAAACTCTGAATCAAACTCTCACCCAATGTTTTTTCCATAATTTCGCGAGTTTGTAATTTATATCCCGCAGCATCATATCCTTCTTCAGTATCCATATCGATATTCTTAATAACATAACCGCTATATTTGTCGGTCCATGCATCACCGTCTTCACTAATTGAACCACGCTCTTTGCATATTGTATCAATTGTTGTATGAATATCACCCTGATTCAAAAAAACCGTCGCAATCGTCTCAAAAAATGATGGCACCAATTTAGTATTCGTGTCTTTGCAATATAACCAATATGGGCTTTCGTTCTCGATACTAAGCGTCATTGAGGTGCTTTCATCGACGGCCTTTCTAGTAAACTTCTGAATAAAACGTATAATATTTCTTTGCCTTTTTACGTAATCCGTTTGTCCCAAAATGAGGTCAAATATGCGCGCATAAGGTGATACTTTTTCTTTGATGGATGGGTCAATGTCAATATCAAGTCCGGATAAATATTGCGAATTATTGTATTTATATGCATTGTATTTTTGAATACTGTGGATTTTTTCAATAGTATCAATAGAATAGTTATATTTGCGATATACGTTATCAAGAATCTGCTTGCGACTCTGGTGAAAATTCGAATCGAACTCATCATACATCTGTTTTATAATTTCGTCCTTCATTGCATCAGCTGCTAGTTCGGGAGTCATACATTTTTTATTAAGTGCAAAACAGTCACTTTTAACATTGCAAAAATATGTAGTATCATACATGCTAACAGAAGAGGGAATAGTATCATCTTTAACCCAGTGGCGATTTGAACGCATATAATATTCATAGTGATCGCCTTCCTCGTCTGACACTTCAAGCACTGCATACTGCCCATCTTGCACTTTTCGTTTACCGCGTATCATATCTTGGATTTCGGATGTAGCATCTTTAAGAGGAAGTTTGGTTTTTTTCATATAACGTGCAACCAAAAATGTATTGAAATCGTCTTCGGAATATTGGCTTCTTTCTTTTTCGTGTTTTTTCAAAAAAGGATAATCGGTAAAATCGTATTGCTTATCATAAAATATCTCCTCGCTTTGATCCTCTTCAAGTTCATCTTTGTCTATATATTTTTTAGCAAGGACAAAATTTTTGCATTTATTTCCTTCCTGTTTTGAGCCCATTTCTTGGTCAAATTTATCTTTTTCTTGTGCATATAATTGGTCAAAATCAAAAGGTGTTATTAAATCCTCGTTTATAATTGATAGAGTATTCATATACAATCGCGCATTATCCATACAAATAAGACGGTATAATATTTCCTGATTTGTAAATGTTATGGGGGGAAATATAGAACCGATACCCCCAACACCTGTATCACCTGCAGCACCCGAAGCACCCGCAGCACCCACAGCACTAGATTTCTTCTTCATTAAAGATGGCGAAGGCATATGCCGAGTATGGGTAGTCTGTAATTTATCGCTTTCCAATTCAATGCCTCCAACACCTGCAGAACCTCTAGCTCCCAAAGCATCCCCACCTGGAACATTTACCTGTTTTTCGCCAGCATTCATATAATTTTCAGGAGAAAGTCCGTATAATTCGAGAATATCAGTATCAAAATTCATCTGTTTAGAATCTTTAAGAAGACTATATACAGCTGTTACACCCGCATATCTTGCAGCATATTTAGCAGTGGACAAAGCAGCATATTCTTTGGAGGATTGAACTATTTTTTTCCTATATTCCAACACATGTTGTTCAATAATAGAAACAATCAAATTATACTGTTTTGATGTCAAGTCGCGCACATAAATCATAAACGGTTGTAAAATAGCGACATAATTACCTAGTGTAATATCTCCCGTTATATATTTATTCATGGTTTCAAATAGAAGCGTAGTATTGGGAATAAGCATTTCCACAAATTTTCTATATTTTTCTTCACTATCTATTTCCTCATCCGCGAAAAAAGACATAAAACTAGACGTAAATTGTATCATATCGTCTACACCATATTGACTTTCTCTCTCTCTTTCCTCTATTGAAATCGCTTTACGCGTAATACTGGTATTTTTACGAAGGAGATTCCAGTATTGAACAAAATGTGTGCCCATATTTGCACGGCGCATGATATTGGTATTGGGGAGTGAAATATTTGAAAAGTTCATTACGGGTTCGGGAAGACTAATAAAAGAAGTAATGTTAATAGAGTCGTCAGGAGTAAGCGGGATGACGTCAGTTATATCGGCGACACGTTTTCCAAAACTTTTGATTTTTCTGGTTTGAATTTGAGATAAACCAAGATTATATGTTTGAATGACAAATTGGTTACGTTTGATCTGCTCTCCTTTGACAATACTTGAATAGAAGTCGGTAAGATTATCTAGAATGGATGTTATGTTGGTGTGAACAAATTGCGAAAATCCGAGTTCTGAATCGGGGCTAGTATAAGGTGTAATATAGTCGTTCATTTTCGTAATGTATGTTATGAATGAATCTTTATTTGTAGAGTAGTCATCTGCGATTGCATTTTCTGTTTCAACGCTTTCTTCAGTAGAAGTAACTGTAAAATCGGTAACATCGCTTCTTTCCATAGATGATTCTACATTATAAAATTTGCGAATATTTTTCGAAACGGGAAGAATCCAGAACAATTTCTGGTTCAAAGCGAGTAGAGTTTTTGCAAGAGGTTTATATTCATCACTTCTGCGTTTAACCAATGTAGCGTTTCCATTTGAATCAAATGTGGAAAATTCTTCACGCAATTGCCGAAAACGTTCGATAATACTGTGAATATTATTTAATACAGATTTCGTTCTTTCGATATTTGGAAATTTAGATATTAATTCGTTTAATAAATCGGTTGTTTGTTTTTCGATACTATAGCGTTTTTGCTCTTCTGGCAATTCAACCATTTGAACTATAGGTTCAAGTTCATCACCAAATTGGATAGAATCGGCATCTAAAAGGATTTCTTTAAGTGCTGTTTTAACTTCTTCGACGGGGACTTGGGGGCTTATAGATTCAAGACGAGGTTGTTTGCTGATAGAAATAGGAGCGATACCAATTTCTTCTTCTTGGATAGAGGCAGTAGATGATGTAGTAGATGCCGCCGCGGCCGCCGCAACCCCTGCAGGAGAAACTCTAGTGGTTTCGGTGGGAGGGCTGCGAATGCGGATCTCTTCAATGGGTATATTTTCTGGAATACCCTTGTATCCGAAATCGATATAAAATACTTGTTCACCGGGATATGTTTTCACTTCAATCATATCTTCTTCTAAATCAGTTATTTTACCGGTAATAATAGTAGGTAATTCGCCACTGAAATGTATATCAACCCATGTGCCTGTTGTAAGTTTATTTTGACGCGCATATCCGGGAAATTCTGGTGAATCTAAAATGGCAATAGATGTAATTGATTCGTCACTAAATCCGCCTTTTGCACTCATAGTCAGTATTAATCGTGTAGATGTTGCTACATTAATTAATTTAATTTTTGTTTCGTCTATATATTCGATAAGATATACTTGGTCATTAATGGTTGAATTTGTTGGGGCAATAATTTGTATAATATCTCCTAGTCCAATTTCAATATTTGAAGAGGATGGAGATGGAGATTTATCTGACATTTTATTATATTTATATCTTATATTTATAGCAGAAATTTTTATTAATGATTATATGCAAATACTATTTAATATTTTATTTGAATCATCAATATATCAAATAACAAATAACAAATAACAAATAACAAATATCAAATAGTAAATCTATATAAAGAGATTATCATAAATTATAGTAACGTATACACCTTTTCCACCAGCTAGAATCCGATGTTTTCACTAAAAAAGAACGAGGGTTTTGTCGATATCCTGCGAATGATCGAGGAGCAAAATTCCCAAAATATGAATCATTCAAGTGATATTGAAAAAATCCTTAATAGTCTTAAATTAACAATGAAGAATTGGAAGACAGATACTGGTATGTATTCAATTATAAAATATGACAAGCAGGCGTTTGGAATGACACAGGAAGATTACGCAACAGTCGGACTATTGCGTTCAGTAGTAGTAGATGAGGCGGGACATGTTGTGGCATATTCTCCACCGAAGTGTTTGCCCCTTACAGAGCCGCGTGAGAAATTATTTAATGAGAATAATGTAATGACGATGATATGTGACAACGATACAACAACAAATGAATGGTATGCAGAGGAGTTTGTAGAGGGGACGATGATTAACTTGTTTTATTCTGAAAAGTGTCAAGCATGGGAGATTGCAACGAAGAGCACGGTAGGCGGGAATGTCGTATTTTATTCACCGAAGAATCCTAAGGAAACGGTTGAGATTCGTGATAAGGACACATTTAGGAATATGTTTTTCGAAACATGTGCTAAGATTGGTTTTAAATATGATGAACTTTCAAAAGAATTCATGTATAGTTTTGTGTTGCAGCATCCTAAAAACCGTATTGTGTTGCAGAATAAGGAGGCAGCGATATACATTATCGGATTATACAGTATCAACCATGACACACTTGAGATTACATCACTTAGCACGGCCGGTTTTGTGGAGAAGTGTGGTGGAGGTGCTTCTGGTATTTTGAGACCGAAGCAATTGTTTGCAGATAATTATACAGTGGAAGGGTTTAAGAGTGAATTCGCGTCAATGAATGCGTCGTATAATATGATGGGTGTTGTTTTTTGCAATATGGTAACAGGAGAGAGGATGAAGGTGCGCAATCCTACATATGAGATGGTGAAGAATCTGAAAGGTGTGGATCATAAATTGCAACTGCAGTATTTGACATTGCGTCATGGTGGTCGTGTTGCAGATTATTTGAAATCGTATCCGGAGTATAAGGGAGATTTTGCAGTATATAGGAATCAGTTGCATGGATTTACGAGGAGTTTGCATCAAAATTATTTGGATTGTTTTGTATTTAAGAAGCGTTTGTTCAATGAAACGCAGCAGCAGTATAAGAAGTTTATGAGCGGATTGCATAAGAAGTATTTGGAAGAGTTGCGTGAGATTAAGGGATCAGTGACGTTTAATTATGTGGTGGAGTTTGTGAATACACAGAATCCGTTGGCTTTATTGTATTCGCTAAACTATGTAGTCAGAGAACATAAAAAGACAGTTGAGAGGATGGATGAGGCGCCACTTGCACCGGTTGAAAATGTGGAAACTGAAACTATGGGAGGGCTGGAGACATAAACATGCACACGCATGAGTATGCTTATTTTGGTGATTTACTTTTGATTTAACATTATAATGCGCGGACATTTATAATGTTAAAAAATTGATTCAGTAAATGGTGTATAATATAAATGTAGAATTCCAAATCACAAGCAATAAAACAGACAAACAAACGAACAATCAAACAAAATGGTCAAGACAAGAAATCAGAATCAGCAAAACAAGAGCGAAGGATTGATGACAACAAGATCAGGGTTGAAGTTGGAGAAGCAGGAGATGGAGAGAGTGGAACTGCCAGTAGTGAAGCTTTCAAAGGAGATGAAACGCCGTGCAAATGTGAAGAAGGAGATCGCAAAGAAGTCCTGGAAAAAACAGACGGATAAGAAGTGTAACAGGTTTGAAAGGCTAGAGCGCGACTTTTTGAAACATGTATATCATAATGCGGGGGAAATGACGGCGATTTGGAAGAATTTCGAGATGGCGTTTCGTCATATTGACAAACTGTGCTTGTTTCAAAAACGGGCAGAGAGGAAGTAAACTAGAATATAATAAATATCAAATATTAATTTAAACGTATTTCATGATAATTATAAATAGGATATATTATTAATAAATGACGGAATCAAGTAATTGTGTTACTATAAATAAAAAAGTTTTTTTTGTTGAACAGAATGAGTTTATTGAGATAAAAAATGAAAGGTTTTCAAATCTTAGAATCTTAAAAGATGTCGATAAATATGAAAGAATTACTGGATTGTTGCATGAGTTATCAAAGGTTACATCGGCGCAGAATCATATATTATTGTGTATCAATGTAACACATGGCGGATTTATAGCTATTAACTCTAGTAATCATTTTAAAAAAATATATGGAATCTGTGAAAAAGTAAATCATTACAACAATGCTATCAAAAATATTGAAAAAATAAATGCATATAACACATCTAATATTTGTTTCACTAACAATAACAATAACAATAACAATGACAAGCTCGACGAAATCATAAATGATATTACCCACAATATTACCGATAACAACCTTATTATTTATATTGAAAAAACGTCTTCGCGTGACGACGACAACAACACCAGTAAGTTGCTTAAACCCTTAATCGATAAATATAAACCGTGTATCGTTATGGATACACATAATGACACAACGCATGACACCGATGGTATACTAGAATGCTATACTGAATATAAGCTGAGTGATAGTTGTTTTAAAATACATGTGCCTTTATCTTGCGATGAAGCATTCAATGAAGTTTTTAAATATTACATGGTTGAAAACAGTAACACAATTAACTATGATAATTTAATCCATTTATGTATAATGGTAAAAAATGCAGGTCCACAGTTTGAACAAATGTTACAGAGAAACATGCCGATAATTGATAAATGGACTATTTTGGATACAGGAAGCACCGACGAAACATTAGATATTATAAAACGAACATTAATCGGTAAAAAAAATGGAGAACTATATGAAGAACCATTTATTAATTTTCGCGACAGTAGAAATCGGTTGCTAGACTTAGCTGGAAAGTCGTGTAAATATATAATTATGTTAGATGATACCTATATTGTCGAAGGAGATCTTCGTAGTTTTTTAACAGAAACGCGTGGTGACAAGTTATCTGATTCGTTTACGATGTATATTAAAAGTGAAGACACAATTTATGGCTCAAATAGAATAATAAAAAGCGAATCTGGATTACGTTATATTCATACGATTCACGAAGTAATATCGGATAAAAATAATGTGAATATCGTTGTTCCGAAAGAAATAGTAGCTATAATTGATGGAAGGTTTGACTATATGGAAAAAAGAACAAATGATCGGAAACAGCTGGACTTGAAACTTTTATTCGAAGAAGTTAGTAATAACCCGCATGATCCTAGAGCATATTATTACTTAGCACAGACATATAATTGTTTAAACGATCATGAAAATACATTAAAATATTTCTTAAAACGAATCGAGTTTCCAAATAGCGGATTTCATCAAGAATATGTAGATTCCCTTTTTGAGGCAGCTAGAACAATGAATTTTAAATTAAATCGGTCATGGAGTGAATGCGAAGAGATGTATAATCGGTGTTATATGGCCGATCCATCGCGTCCTGAAGCATTATATTTTATAGGTATTCACTACTATTTGGAAGGAGGAATACCTAATATAAAAATCGCATATGAAAAATTCAAAAAAGCATATCAAATAGGATTCCCGCTTCATTGTCAATATAGTTTAAAACCGACACTTAGTTATCATTTTCTTCCAAAGTTTCTTACTAAGATATGTTATGATTTGAATGACTATAAATTGGGGAAAGAGACTGCATATTTCTTTTTACAGAATAATAAACCTAGCGATGATTCTTATAATGAAATAGTATCATGGTATAATATTTTCGACAAAATTTTAAATTATATAAATGTGCAGAATGCACAGCCTATAAAAGTTCCGGATAAAAAGATATTTTGTTTTTTGGCGGATGGTGGGTTTAATAAATGGTCAGGCAGTAGTATATTAAATATTGGCGTAGGTGGTTCAGAGACATATATTATAGAACATGCGCGTTATATACAAAAATCAGGCGAATTTGATGTATATGTTTTTTGTAACTGCGAAAATGGCGGCGAAGTGTTTGAAGGCGTGGTATATAAGCCTATAAGCGAATATTATAGATTTATAAAAGAAAATTATGTGCATACATGTATTGTTAGTAGATTTACCGAATATATTCCTGTTACGCTAAAAAGTTTTACCGAGAACTTATACCTAGTTTTACACGACTTGACTCCTGTAGGTAATGTAATACCAGTAGATATAAAGTTAAAAAAAATATTTTGCTTAACAGAATGGCATGTCGAACACTTCACTGAAATATATCCTGTTTTTAAAAGTATAACTGTTCCTTTTTATTATGGTATAGATGTTAACAATTTTATTTTAAAAGAACATGAAGAAAAAGTCCCGCATAGTTTTATATATTCATCATTTCCTAATCGCGGATTATTGGAATTATTGAAAATGTGGCCTAAAATATATACACGCGAGCCTCTTGCATCGCTTCATATTTATTCGGACGTGAATAACAAGTGGTCAAATGATGTCGAACCTGAAAAAATGAACGAAATTAAAAAATTATTACTAGAGTATAAGAATGGGACGAATACAAATGGAATGAATATATATTATCATGGATGGGTAAGTAAAAAAACACTAGCAAAAGCATGGATAACTGCCGATATATGGTTTTATCCATGCACTTTTATGGAGACATTTTGTCTTACGGCACTTGAGGCGGCGGCTACAAAGACATTGGTGATTACAAATAATCTGGCTGCTTTGCAAAATACAGTTGGTAATCGCGGGGTTATAATTAAAGGAGATCCAACGACAGAGGAGTGGCGCGAAAAGGCATTAAAGAAAGTATTTAAAATAATGGATAAAACAAATGAAAATTTAAAGACGACGCTTATACAGACAAATTATGAATGGGCAATAGATCTGTCATGGGAAAATAGAGCAAAATTATTACTGGATACTTATATATTAAAAGACAACCGGGAGTATAAAGGAATGTATAACTGGACGAATGATACACCACCTGGTAGTAGAGAGATTTTTGTAAAAGTGATTGAATATTTTAATAAAAACTACGAGAAAGATAACGACGACGAGCCCATAAAGGTATTAGAAATCGGAACATATACGGGAATATCGCTTATAAATATTGTAAAACTTATTCCCAATTCAGTGGGTTATGGCGTGGATTTGTGGAGTAGTTATAATGAAAACGACTTATTGATCAATATGGATAATCTTCAAATCGAGTCGTCTTTTCATAAAAATATTAAAATGGAAAGAATGGAAGGTAGAGTGTTTGGAATTAAAGGAGATTCGAGTAAAGTTTTAATGGATATGGTAGTTAAGAATAACATGCATGATTTTATATATGTGGATGGAAGTCATTTAATGCTGGACTGTTATTTGGACTTGATTTTATCGTGGAAAATATTAAATAAGGGAGGAATTTTGGCGATAGATGATTATATATATAATATTGATTCTAATAATAAATTAGACTCGCCTTTTGAAGGTGTAAACCATTTTTTAAAAAAATATGAGAATGAATATAGTTTATTAAACTCCGGATATCGTGTATTTTTACAAAAAATAAAATAAAATACTAAAATAAAATACTAAAATAAAATACTAAAATAAAATACTAAAAATATAATGAGTAATAGCAACGAAACATGTTTATTTTCACCTGTATTTAATCAACAAATTAAAGGGAAAGTGGATTATATTTATAGTAATTCTGTTATAACAAATCAATTATTTGATATTGAAGTTTGTAAAACTATTATTGAATATGCTACTCCTGATTCAGATATTATTGACATTGGAGCAAATCTTGGTTTAGTGACATTGGGTATAAAAAGATTATTAGAAATAAATAATACTAATAATGCCGACAACAAATATATAAATAGGTTTCATTGTTTTGAATGTAATGATGATACATTTTCTTATTTGAAATATAATACAAGTGCACATAATGATATTATATTATATAATTTTGGGTTATCTGATGCTCCCCAAATAGCAAACATGGAAATAAATAGTTATAACTATGGGTGTAATATGATAAAAGAGATATATGACAATACGAATAATGGTGTTGAGGTTTTAGAATATGATTTTCAAAAAATAAATAAATATACAATGACCGAAAAGAAAATGTTTATATCTTTGATGCCGCTTGATTTATTTTATAATATATTTGAAAAAAGGATAAGCGCAATAAAGATAGATGTAGAAGGTATGGAATATAAGGTATTATTGGGTGCGAAAAAACTAATAGAAAAACATAAACCAGCAATAGTGGTTGAAATATTTGATGAAAATATTGTAAAAATCAATGAACTTATGAAGAGTTATAATTATATAAATAAGGGGTTAATTCCTAAAAAATATATATCGCAAGATTACCTTTTTACGTACAACGGTTAAATTATTTAATAAATAATATCACGGATATGTTATTATTTATTAGTTAATAAATTAAATTAATAAATTAAATTATATATTAATTTGTTGAAGGTTTCTGCTGTTCGAGTTGTTCTATTCTATTTGTTAGTTCAATATTTTTCTGTTTTATTTTTTTCATTTCTTCTATTGTATAAATTAGTAAGTTGAACCATTCTATACCTTCAGGTGTATTGTCTGGATTTTTCCATGTAAAATATGTATCTACATCATTTAATTCTTCAGCTATATAACCTATATAATGTTTATTATCATCTTTGGTGTCGTATTCCCTTGCTCTAATATTGTATACATTTGATGTATCTTGTTGTAAATCTATAACATTTTTCTTGTATTTAATTGATGAAGTATTATATGTTATCTCAGATGTTGTTGTATTATATACCATTACAGGAGTTGCTGTTGCTACACCTCTTATAGGTGCTATATAAGTTGCGCTTGCTGTTGCACCTGTTACGGCGACACCTGTAGCACTAATTACAATAGTATTAGCTGCTTGAGCGGTTTGTCCAGCAAGTTGTCCTAATGCAATTGCGTTTGCTCCTTGTGTTATAGAACCAGCAGCATTACCAATAGCTATACAATTTGCTCCTTGAAATGTTTGACCGGCTGAAGTGCCGAGAGCAACTGACGAATTTCCTTGTGTATTTTGACCAGCATTTCTACCAATAGCAATAGCATTTTGTTGCTGATTCGAGTTACCTGCTTGGTTTCCAATTGCTACACTATTAGTTCCTTGAGTAAATTGCCCTGCTAAATAGCCTATTGATACTCCTTGTGAATTTTGACTATTTGCGCCTGCTAAATTACCAATAGCAATAGTATTTTCGAGTTGATTTGTTTTTCCTGCATTAATTCCAATAGCAATAGAATTTGGTCCTTGGCCAGTTAAACCTGCCGAATTACCAATCGCAATAGAATTTGATCCTTGATTTATATTTCCCGCACTTATACCAATTGCTACAGACCCCGAACCTTGTGTTCCTTGTCCAGCTGCATTACCAATAGCAATTGCACTTTGTCCTTGATTTGTATAACCACTATTTACTCCAACAGCTACCGCATATGCTCCTTGCGTTGTTCTTCCTGCAGATGTTGATATAGCAACCGCATTATTACCTTGCCCTGTATATCCTGCGGCTAAGCCAATCGCAATAGACCATATGTCTTGTGATTCCCTTCCGGCATCACAACCTATAGCAATACAATTCCCAGCAAAGCTAGCATTAGTGAGTCCTTGACTATTTAAACCAGCATTAAAACCAATAGCAATACAAGTTGTTCCTTGTGTATTTTGTCCTGCTTGTATACCAATTGCTATAGAACCTGTTCCTTGTGCTGAGCTTCCTGCTTGAAAACCAATAGCTATTGCTGCTGATTTTTGCGCTACTTGACCCGCTTGGTTACCAATAGCAATCGCATTTACATCTTGACCGATTGCGGTAGCATTTGCTCCTGCTAGACCCGCCTGATACCCGATTGCAATAGCACCAGATTGTTGACCAGTTTGACCAGCTTTATATCCAATAGCTACAGCATTTTGTCCTTGCCCAATGGTAGATGTTGCATTTGCTAAGGCAGAACCAGCACTTGCTCCTATAGCAATCGCATTAAGTCCTTGTAAAGTTTGTCCTGCGTTGTTACCTACTGCTATAGCATAACCGCCTTGTGTTCCTTGACCTGCAGCAGTCCCTATTGCCACGCCAAAACTAGCTTGAAATGTCATCCCTGCTTGATATCCAAATGCCACGGAATATTGTAGTTGATTGTCAAACCCGGCATTTGCGCCTACAGCAGTAGCATTTGATGCTTGATTTGTTCTCCCGGCATTTGAACCTACTCCAACTGAATTTTCGCCTTGATTTACTCGCCCAGCAAATAGTCCAACAGCTACAGTATTTGTTCCTTGATTACTACTTCCTGCTTGAAATCCAATAGCTAGTGCTCCGGATTTTTGAGCAGTTTGTCCAGCTCCATTACCAATGGCAATCGCATTTACATCTTGACCTATAGCTGTAGTAGTGCTGCCTGCCGATCCTGCATTTACACCAATAGCGATACCACCTGATTGTTGCCCTGTTTGTCCTGCAGCATTACCAATTGCTACAGCGTTTTGACCTTGACCAACTGTAGATGTGGCGTTTGCTAAGGCAGAACCAGCATTTAACCCAATAGCAATCGCATTTGGACCTTGATTTGTTTGGCCTGCGCTAATTCCAACTGCGACTGAATTTACTCCTTGTGTTCCTTGACCTGCGCTTGCACCAATGGCAACTGCACCAGAACCTTGTGCCGTTGAACCAGCTGATGTTCCGATAGCAATAGCATTAACATCTTGACCTTGTGTAGATCCAGCACTAGCACCGAATGCTCCAGCATTTACTCCAATAGCAATCGCGTTTGTTGATTGGAGTGTTACACCAGCACGAAAACCCATGGCAATAGCACCAGACTGTTGCCCTGTTGCTGCTGCTTGATAACCAATAGCAACAGCATTTGTTCCTTGTGCAGATTGTCCAGCGGAAGCACCAATACTAATAGCTCCTGACCCCTGCGTAGTTGTTCCAGCATTTGCCCCAATAGCAATACCTTGATTACCTTGGTTAGAAGTTCCTGCACTTCCGCCAATAGCAATAGCTTGTACTCCTTGTGAATTTTGTCCTGCATTTACTCCAATAGCGATACCTTGATTTGCTTGTGTATTTTGTCCTGCTCCATTTCCAATAGCAACCGTGCTTAGTCCTTGTGATAAACTACCTGCATTTAATCCAATAGCAACTGCACTTTGATTTTGATTTGTCGAACCAGCATTTGTTCCAATCGCTACAGAATTTATTCCTTGCCCTGCTGTTGATGTAGCATTAGCACCGAATGCACCGGCCTGATAACCAATAGCTATTGATCCTGAACGTTGGGCTGTTAAACCAGCATTATTCCCAATTGAAATAGCATTTGTTCCTTGTGTGCTTAATCCTGCCTGATAACCAATCGCAATAGCACCAGATTGTTGTGTTCCTCTTCCTGCTTCTATACCGATAGCTATCGCAGCTGTTGCTTGACTTGTTTGTCCAGCATTATTAGCAAATGCCAGTGGACCATTGCCTGTTATCTGCCATGCATTTGTTAAGTTATTCCAATTCAACGCCTGTGCCCATATTGTTCCTGTTATACCCACTGTTCCTGTTGCACCCGTTGCACCTGTTGCACCTGTTGGACCAGTGTATCCTGTATAACCTGTGTAACCCGTTGCACCTGTTGGACCAGTTACACCCGTTGCTCCCGTAACACCAGTGTATCCTGTATAACCTGTATAACCTGTGTAACCTGTGTAACCTGTGTAACCCGTTGCACCTGTTGGACCAGTTACACCTGTTGCTCCTTGAGTTACTGCACTTAATTGCGTTTGAACGTGCGATAGTGACGTATCTCTCATTTCCAAGATTAGTGTCCTAGAAGTGCCTGACGTAGTGACTACACGTATATCAACACCAATTCTATATGTTAAATCGGGCAAAGTTGTTAGCGGGACATATAAAGAATTCATGTATAAAAATTGTAATGCAGTAGTCATATAAACTGCTCCTGAAGTTGTTTGTGCTGCTAAAGTAGTTTTATTACTAACCCCATCAGCATCAACACGGAACACTGAAAAATAAAATCCAATATTGCCAACTGATCCAGCTGTACCTTTGATGTAACAGTTTATATCCCATAATCCACCTGGTATAAATATATTATTAATTGAATTGGCTGGAGTAATAAATGATGCGAATGCTGCTCCTGCTGGGGCAGTTGCTCCACCATTAAATGTTATTAGAGTTTGTGCAGTTGTATCGGGAGTTGTCAATAATACATCGGTTGGAACAGGGGGAGTAGTGGTAGTTGCGCCGTCTAAAAACAATATTAATCCGGACGATATTCCGGGTGTCCCTTGTGCACCTGTTGGACCTGTAGCTCCTGTAACACCTGTATATCCTGTATACCCCGTATAACCAGTATAACCAGTTGCTCCTGTAGCTCCTGTAACACCTGTATATCCTGTATACCCCGTATAACCAGTATAACCAGTTGCTCCTGTAACACCTGTATATCCTGTATATCCTGTATATCCTGTATACCCCGTATAACCTGTATATCCTGTATAGCCAGTAGCTCCTGTAACACCTGTTGCCCCTGTAACACCGGTATAGCCCGTATAACCTGTATAACCCGTATAACCTGTTGCCCCTGTCGCTCCTGTTGCCCCTGTAACACCGGTATAGCCCGTATAACCTGTATAACCCGTATAACCTGTTGCCCCTGTCGCTCCTGTTGCCCCTGTAACACCGGTATAGCCTGTATACCCCGTATAACCAGTAGCTCCTGTAACACCTGTTGCCCCTGTAACACCGGTATAGCCTGTATAACCTGTATAACCTGTATACCCAGTATAGCCCGTATAACCTGTATATCCTGTATAGCCAGTAGCTCCTGTAACACCTGTTGCCCCTGTAACACCGGTATAGCCCGTATAACCTGTATAACCTGTATAACCTGTTGCCCCTGTCGCTCCTGTTGCACCATTCGGTCCAGTTAAAATAATTTGTGTTATACCTAGGGTCCAAGATACAGTTGAATTTATATTTCCTGGATACCATTCAACTGTAAATTGAGAACCAACAATATTTGTTACTCTCACATATCCAGATAAAGATGATGAACTATTAACAAACAACACAGAACCAATCCCCACATATTGTGCATTTCCTGATAAATTTACATCCATAGTCGATGAACCGCTTGAATTAACAGAATTACTTGCGGTTGCTGAAAAAATAACATAAGAACCTGTTGCTCCCGTTGCTCCCGTTGCTCCCGTCCATCCAGTTGCACCTGTAACACCAGTATATCCTGTATACCCTGTATATCCCGTATAACCAGTATACCCTGTATAACCAGTATAACCAGTATAACCAGTATACCCAGTATATCCCGTATATCCCGTATAACCGGTATAGCCCGTATAACCGGTATAGCCCGTATAACCGGTATAGCCCGTATAACCGGTATAGCCCGTATAACCAGTATAACCTGTATACCCTGTATAACCAGTATAACCCGTATAACCCGTATAACCTGTAGGACCTGTAGGACCCTGTGGACCAACAGCATAAATAATTAAAATAATAGGCTGTTCAGGTGTAAATGAATATGTATTTGTTCCTGTTACATTCCATGATACGTAACCAACACCTGCACTTACCCCGGTTATAAACCATGATTGATAGTTTGCTGAATTGGTTTTGTCTTGTAAAATAATATCATCGCCTGCATTTACTAAACCAAGCAATACACCAACATCTACATTATCGCCATCGGTATTTGATACATATATTATAGTAGAAGCTGTTTGTGTAGCATTATTCCATTTAATATGTTTTGTTGACGGGGGTGGGGTTGTGTTGGGCGTTTCTGCTAAATAATTATAATATGTGCTAGATTGTCCCGGGGCACCTGTTGCACCAGTAACACCAGTATACCCTGTATAACCCGTATATCCTGTATATCCCGTATAACCAGTATATCCCGTATAACCAGTATATCCCGTATATCCCGTATATCCCGTATATCCAGTAGCACCTGTCCATCCAGTCCAACCAGTAGCACCCGTCCATCCAGTCCATCCAGTAGCACCCGTCCAACCAGTCCAACCAGTAGCACCCGTCCAACCAGTCCAACCAGTAGCACCCGTCCATCCAGTCCAACCAGTAGCTCCTGTAACACCAGTATATCCTGTATAACCAGTATACCCTGTATAACCAGTATACCCTGTATAACCAGTATACCCTGTATAACCAGTATACCCTGTATAACCAGTATACCCTGTATAACCAGTATACCCTGTATATCCCGTAGCTCCCGTTGCTCCTGTCCATCCAGTAGCACCCGTCCAACCAGTAGCTCCCGTTGCTCCCGTTGCTCCTGTCCATCCAGTTGCACCTGTAACACCAGTATACCCTGTATAACCAGTATAACCAGTATAACCTGTATAACCAGTATATCCCGTGTATCCTGTGTAACCCGTAGCTCCGGTATCACCAGTATAACCTGTAGCTCCCGTTGCTCCTGTCCATCCAGTTGCTCCCGTCCATCCAGTTGCACCTGTAACACCAGTATAGCCTGTATAACCTGTTACTCCTATAAATCCCAATGAAATATTTTCTCTATATGTAAGAACATTACTCAACGCTGCTACATTACCGCGATTATAATCCCCCATATTGATATAATTATATAATACAAAAATATAATTATATATATAAATAAATTTAATTACCATTTTAAATAGGGAATGGCCTCTGATTTTTTTCAACTACGAGTGGCGTAGGCATAATAAGAGGAATTCTATCAAAGAATGAATATTCAGGAAGTTGCTTTAATTGTGGAACAACAGGGGCTTGAGGTTCTACAAGATTAGTGGAATTAATACCGAATAATGCAGATTCGATATCTACGGAATTTTTTGAAAAAGATTCACGTGACATATAAGAAGGTAAATACCCTATTTCAGGTAGTGCATCGGTATAAGCACGTCCATTTTGAGAATTTATATAAGATACATGGGTAAAAATACCCCTAAAATCGCGTTGCTGATAACAGTAATCGCTTTTTGTATTTTTATTTTGAGTAGAAGCCATTATTTATATTATATATTATATATTTTAATTCGATAATTTAATTCGGTAATTTAATTCTATAATTTAATTCTGTAATTTAATTTTATTTTTAATAAATTTAATTCGATAATTTAATTTTTATCTATTTATTATATGAAGCATAAAAGCTATGATTATAAATTATCCGCCGTTAATTATTACTTAGAGCAATGCGTATTTTACACCTTTGAAGATTATAAACCACCAAAGGCTGTTCAGTATTCAAGGGTGTAAAATACGTGTTGCTCTAAATCAAATTAAAATTATCGGATAAAAAAATAATTGTGTTTTCTGCGGCTAGCTGCCCCCCTCCACCAGTATATACATTATTATTGTTATGATCTGAAATACCAGTTAATGTAAGTGATGGTATATTTAAACTATTAGAAACCAAATATACTACAAATTCATCCTCGCCTGCTGCAGATTTATAACTATTTGGGTTGATAAACCCTTTCGTATCAATTATAGGTTCATTTATAAAATTGGAAGATTTGAATAATATTTTGTTACCTTCCGTATAGTTGGACGCAAGTGAATATTTTTTATAGTTTTGAATAACCGCAGAGTTAAATTGTAAAACATGTCCTATTTTATAATTATTACTACCAGCTGTGCTAATTCCTATTAAACTTGTCACCTGCAAACTAATACACAGTTCACTTATAGCATTTAATAGAATTGAAATATGGGTATATTGTTGAGGATGTTTATTCATTAGACAGTAATAGTTACTTCCTACTTTCAATATTATACCATTATAATCTTTGTAATCAACAATTTTATAACTAATATTATTAGAATTTAAATATTTAATAATAGAATTTTTGCAGTGAATATCCCAAAATAATATCAACGAGTTAGAAATAGTTGGTTTTCCAGTATAAGTATTAATAATATTAACACTAATTAGTAAAGTAAATAATATAATTATACTTAATCTAAACATACTAAATCTAAATATATTTATTTTATTCATATATAAACTAATTATTTATTTTTACACCTTTGCACATTTACACTCTATCTAATTTCTATATTCTACTTTTTATTTCATCCATAAGTTTCTTTTTATTTTTAATAAATTCATCATGTAATAACATCTCGTTTTTGTCATCTAGTAATAAAAAAACCAAACAAGCGTGAAATAAATTGAATGTATGAAATGAGAAAAGAAACTGTAAAATAAGTTCATGATTATTATTTTCATGGCTAAAATGATAATGCGATTCTGCAATTTCAATAAAGTCTTTATTATCCTTTAATTTTTGATATAAGTTGTCGAGCGTCGTAACTATTGCATCGGAGTCATATTCTTTTAAACCGAAAGCATATAGATACTCGTAGCGATACAATGTATCTTGATCGTCTTCATCATCGTGTAATTTATATGTGCATAAAAATGTAGTATTATACATATAAATTTAAAGGTAATTTACTTTTAATATATTTTATTTGGAATTACTTTAATATCTGATATTATGTGATATTGTCGGCATTTTTACGAGCTACAAGTAGTATACTTTGTTTCACGCTCAATTTCTCGAGAAGGAACACCTCCGCGTATCCAACCATTTACAGCTACACCTTCGACCAAGTTAGCAGGATTCGAAACCGTAGCAGCAATAGAGGGAATAAGGGGATACATTTCATGATTTACAAAACATACCTCGGATGAAGGGTTGACGCTCTTCTTGTTGATATTGTAGTCGCCCTGCCACAAACGCGTTTCAACAAGAGGGTTCGATTCACCCCTACCAAGAAAAGGAACAGTCTTGAAAGGACGCTCAAACAAACTAATACGGCAACGCGGGTGTGTCATGATGCTGCCATTAAATAGCTCACTATTTGTGTCGACATTGCAACCACCAACACCAACTTGATGACTACCCGAAAAATTAACACCTGGTTGTGATGTGGCAAATTCGATAGGGCGCTTCATATTGCACTCAGCAGAAAAGAAATTATGTAACATATAATTGCTAGAATTAAGGTTTTGTATATTTCTTTGATCCATTCCACAGTTGTCGTTCCCGATTCTGCATAAATTATCAAAAACGTAATCTTTTACAATAGCCGACATAGTTGTGTATTTATATGTATATATATATATTTTTGAAAATATAATTTACTAAATATTATAATATATTTTCAAATGTAATTAATATATTACAAATTAATAAAAGGGCAATATTTTATTTAATTATATGTGCCACCAAGTCTTGGTTGATTTCTTCCAAGAGCAAATTCATTTCCTTCTTTTGCAGAAATCATGTCTCCAAAACAGAAATTAGCAAATCCCTCCTGATCATTTGGAATCGTTGTATTTGGGTTTGTATAAAAACTTCGCATACTATAATCAAAACTATAGCTATCTCCTAAATCACTGAACAATTTACGTTTAATATGTTCCTTTTGTTTTGCCGTTTCATCGGAAAAAGTAGTATCTACGATATAGTCTTTCGTATTTTTATTTATATCTTTCTCAACTTCTACATTGAAAGCAGGTGCAGCTTCATTTCTTTTCGGATTATAACTTATTTCAGGTAGAAGAACATTCATCATGGGGTTGTTTTCTTTCGGCTTCGTATAATCGTTTTTGACTTCATCGTATAATGCCGAATTAACAAAACTCTCTTTTACTTTGGTGGAAGAAGCGCCTCCAGCAGCACCACCAACACCAGCACCTGTCTTCTCTTCTACTTTCTTTTGATTAGATTGAACGTGATATAAAATAGCAATTACACCTAAAGTTAATATACATACAAATATTATTCGAAAATTTAATGTAACTAAATATCCTAAAAGTGATGCTATAATTACAAACCTACTAATAGCATTTAGTTTCTCCATATTGGTCATATTCGGGTTAGGCCATATCTCTGATATCTGTTTTTTATTGAATAAAATCGTAGGTTCATTTAACCAGAATGGTGTTGTTGGTATCTTATCCATTATATATATATTCTTAATTATTTTTTCTTATTTTTTATTCTTTAATAGCAATATTTCATATATATGCAATATTGAATTTTTATTTTTATGTTTATTTTTTATGTTTATTCTTCTTCTTTTTTTTCTTCTGAGTTTCTGAAGTTGTCTCTACGTCTGCTACAGTATTAATCGCAGACTCTCCTACATTAGTTACACCGGTTTCTAAATTATTTGTATTCACGCTAGAAACGGGTTCAGTAGATAAAGTTGTTGCTGGCTTTGCTGTTCTTGGAGTCTGTTTAATTTGTTCACCAGAGGAAGCAGTATAAACGGAAGTAGTTGGTCGTATATTATTGGTTGCAGTTTGAGCGGGCTTCTGCTGTTGCTGCTGCTGCTGCTGCTGCTGCTGCTGCTGCTTCTGTTGCAACTTTGACTGCATTCTCTCTTTCATTTTTGCATTTTTCATATTTTGCTGTAAATGACTTTGAAGTGCACCCATATTTACTTTACCCCCTTTTCCTCCTAAACCAGCCATGCCTCCTAATCCCCCTAATCCGGACATTCCTAGTTTACTCAACATACTTGACAAATCTCCCATACCAGGCATATTTTTCATATTGCTTAGTAAGTCGCTTGCCTCTTGCATAAGTTCGCTTTCTTTAAGGTCTCCTGTTTTAAATTTATCATCAAGTTTTTTGCCTACATTTTTAACCATATTCATTAGTTTACCGGGATTCTTAAATAATTTTTGAAATACTGAACCCATATTTATATTTTCCGCATTTTCCATATCTATCCCCAAATCAAAATCGTTTGCAGTTTCTTCTGCAATTTCTTTTGCAATTGCTCCAATCTTCCCGTTGAGAAGTTTAGAAATATGTTCATGTATGGCTTCGGGATTAGGCATCTCTGGCATTTTTTTAGATTCAGCGCCTGCATCTCCGTTACTAGCATCGTCACCATCACCAGCACCAGCACCCATATTATTAAAATTAAAACCTGGAAACTTTGACATATCGATTCCCTCCATACCAGGCATTCCCTCTGCAGAAAAATTCTTAAACTGTTCTGCAAACTTTTCAAAATCTTTCATATCTATTCCATCACCAAATTTCGGATTTTCTTCTGATGTTCCTGCTTCATGTGATGAACCATCTTTTGACTCAGCACCAGTCCCAGTGCCAGCACCCATAAAAATATCTTGCATGTTTTTGATCGTCTCCTCCAATTTGTTTTTAAGTTCATCTTCATTAATCGCTTCAAATAATTTCGCAGTATCTCCAAATGAATCCCTATCAGAAATATTCGTAATAATTGAAAAAAGAATAAGCTGCAAATATTTCCAAATTGTATCACGAGTATTCTTTGAAATGTCGGGCGTATTCCATACCTCCCTAAAATCAATTTCAGGCAAAAAATGCACGTCTACATATTCCTTTTTACCCTTACCACCCTTACCATCTTTGGTGTCCTTAGTGTCCTTACCATCCTTACTAAAAATATCAGCATTTTTATATAAAATATCAAAGAAACGCATAGGATATACCTTTTTAGAATATTCATACAAAAATTTCACCCGACTTTCATCCAACACTTCTTCGGCAACTACATTACCATCATTTTTAACAGAAACGACTACAAAATTATCTTTTAATTTCTCACTATATTCGGGGAATGTGGTAGTAAAATCGTTTATAAAATCAGTCAGTACCTTTTTAAACTCTTCGGGAACAACTTCCACTTCCGATTTTGATTCTTCTTTTTTATTCATTTATATGATTAATTTATAATTTAGTATTTAAATCAAACTAACTATAATAATATTAAATAAACATAGTCTTCATTCACTATAGTTATTCTCAATACTTTCGTTACTCTTCGGTATATAATTTGGACAAAATGCATAAATTTTTAACATATTTAAAAGATTTCTCTTGATTTTCTTTTCCCATATTTCTTATAGGATCGCGAAGTTTATCTATATGTTTTACAATATCATCTGAAGATTTTAGATAAACAACATCATTTTTATAATCTTTTTCTATAAAAAAATTAATATTATCATTTGTAATTTCTGTCTTATAAGGAGAATATATATAAGTATACCATATTTTTATAATAAGAGAAGGATTTACCTTTTTAATTATAAATAAAGCTGCTTTTACTTTGTTTATTGTTATATCTTCGATAAAAACATATTGCACTTCATCTATAAATTCAAAAATTTGTGTATTAAATGCATTTAGTATTAAATTCTTATCCGAATTTATATCGGATGATGTCATATTATATATAAACAAATACGTATATGGTTATATAGTATTATTTAATATTTTTAAATGTTTTTAAAATATTATTATTTAATTGTTTTATTATTTAAATTTACGAATATATAAATTTACGAATATATAAATTTACGAATATATAAATTTACGAATATATAAATTTACGAATATATAAATTTACGAATATATAAATTTACGAATATATAAATT
>Ga0114966_10000776_pt1 | contig 30101 bp, 21 predicted proteins | sample M_130207_XF_Meta_FD_87029 | JGI IMG/M metagenome (GOLD analysis project Ga0114966, IMG submission 87029) | Freshwater microbial communities from Lake Montjoie, Canada to study carbon cycling - M_130207_XF_MetaG | ecosystem: Environmental > Aquatic > Freshwater > Lake | place: Lake Montjoie... | reverse complement strand
CTCATCGTGCCGTATTCGCACTATTTGAAGGACCCCGGTCGCCTCGCGAGCCAAGCATCGGTGTCCAGCGATGGCGGCAAGACCTGGAGCCTCAGCCAGGACATCGACATCGGCGGCGCGGGCGACCACGAAGGCGCGCTGGAGCCCTGCGTGATCGAGTTAAAGGATGGTCGCGTATGGATGCTCATCCGCACCACGCGCAAGTTCTTCTGGGAATCCTTTTCCACCGACGGCGGCAAGACGTGGTCCGTGGCCAAGGCGACCACCATCGACGCCAACTCCTCGCCCGGACACCTCACACGACTCGCCGATGGCCGCATCGCCCTCGTGTGGAATCGAGTGGAGACAAAGCGCACCGAACTGCACCTCGCCCTGTCCACCGACGAAGGCAAAACCTGGACGCCATCCATGATCGTGGCACAAGGCACACCCGGCGGAGCCACCTATCCCTTCGTGATCGAGAACGACCCCGGCGAACTCTGGATCGGCTACCACAACGTCCCCAAAAGCTGGAACTTCCCCCACGCCCGCCACCTCCGCATTTCCGTGTCGTCATTCATGGAGAATGTCGGGCGATGAAACATAAGACTCAGCAGAAACAACCTCCCCAAATGAAACGAACCATCTTCACCCTCGCTGCCCTGCTGCTCACGCCGCTGGCAACCGTTCACGCCGCGGACACCTTCCTCGTCGAAAACAGCCAGCCGCGCGCGGAGATCGTGCTCGCGAAAAAGCCGACGCGGGATAAGTCCGGAAAGCTCGTTCTCGTCGAAGACCGCCAGGCCCGAGTGCCCATCGTTATCTACAAGGGGGCACCGTTGCTGACGCGCTTGGCTGCGGATGAACTGGCGAAATACATAGAGAAGGCAAGCGGTGCCAGGCCGCGTGTGATCGAAGGCTGGCCCGAGCCTGTGCCGGAGCGGGCCATCTGGGTGGGTTATCAGAAAGGCTTGGAGAAGCTGTTTCCGGGCGTCGATTTTACATTCCAGCATCCTGAAGAAATTCTTTTTGCGGCCAACGCCAGCCACCTGGCGATTGCCGGTCGCGATCGCTGGGATCCCAATGGCCTGAGCCTGCCCATGAACCTCATCGAACACGGCATCGGTTCCGGCCCTGGCGCCAGTGCAAAAATGGTTCCCGGCATCCAGCTCGAATACGGCACCGCCAACGCAGTCTATGAGTTCCTGCACCAGCACCTGGGTATCCGCTGGCTTTGGCCGGGGGAAGTGGAGGTGCCGGAGCAAAGCACCATCGCATATCCCCCTTTTACCTATCGCTACCATCCGCAGATGCGCTCGCGCATGCAGTTCTTCTGGCATCTCAGTCGCGGCCGATCCAGTGCGCCTGGCCATGAGGAGAGTAACTGGTATCGCTATAATCACCTTCAGTTGGATTCGCTTCAGACCTTCGCGGGAGAGCACGGCTTTTCCGACTGGTGGGACCGCTTTAGCAAGACGCATCCCGAATACTTCGCCCTGCAGCCCGACGGCACACGCAGCGGGTTTCCTGATCCGACACACGCGAAGATTTGCGAAAGCAATCCCGCAGTATGGGAGCAGTGGCTGAAGGATGTGGATAAAAGGTTGGAACAAAATCCCACGCAGGTCGCCTTCAGCGCCGCGGCCAACGATAGCTGGGCATCGGGCCACTGTGTGTGTGATAGATGCCGCGCCTGGGATACTGCGAGTGCGCCCCGCCGAATGTTCCATTGGCAGGGAGTGAACGAGGAACACGCGGCACTTGCCGATCGACAGGTTCGATTTGCCAACAACCTCGCTCGCAAGCTCAAGGAACGCTACCCGGGCCGCCAGCTCTATGTCTCGATCCTTGCCTACGGGCTCTCGCGCCCCGCGCCCATCTCGGTCAAGCCGGATGATAATGTGATCGTCGGCAGCGTCGCGTGCTTTTTCTCCCACCCGGATGAATTGGATCGCGCGGGTGACAACGAAAAACAAATCGATCAGTTCAAAGCATGGGGCAAGGTCGCCAGCAATCTCTACTGGCGGCCCAATTGCTCAGGCATCGTGCAACGCGGTCTCCCGCTCTCCACGCGGATGATCGCCGACAATTTCCAGGTGCTGAAGGAAGCCAAAGCCATCGGCATCTATGTCGATACGCTCTACCGTTACTGGGGCCTCTGCGGACCGGCGTATTACCTCACGGGAAGGCTCACGTGGAATCCGGACCAAAGCGCGCAGGAGGTGATGGATGATTACTTCAGTCGCGGATTCGGTCCGGCGGCGGCGGAGATGAAGCAATACATCACGCTGCTCGACGACGCCCGCGGCGCGCATCAGCCCGATCGCACTGGCGTCGATGGCAAAGCCTACCCTTACGATGGCGCAGCGTGGGCCAAAGCCTACCCACCAGCGTTCTTCGAGAAAGCCGAAGCGATTTTCAAACGAGGGAGAGACAAGGCAAGCGGGGACGACAAGTTCGCCCGCCGCGTGGCCTATCTTGCCTCGGGGCTCGAGTTTCTCAGACTGGAAACAGAGGGCCGCCAGTTGATCGATGACATCAAAGCCGACAGGAACAAAGCCGCCGCGCTCGAGAACCTGACCACGAACTGGAAACGGATTGAAGCGATGGCGAAGGAATATCCCTTCGCGATTCCGCCCCATTTCCTGACCGAGATCCGCAAGAAACCCGTGGACATCAACCCCGCCGCTTTGAGCGACGGTAAGACGCCAGAAAAACCCCTGCGCAAGGATTTGGACATCATTAAGTGAATGCGGGGGAAGTCACATGTTTTAAGGCTGCGTTCATGAAACACACACTCCTCACCATCCTGTTACTGACTTACTTTTTCACGGTGTCCCTTTCCGCAGCGCCGATCATGAAGGATGGCAAGGCGATGGCCGAAATCGTGATCCCGAAGGACGCCAATCCGATCGTGATCGCGGCCGCAACGGAGTTTCAGAACATCATTGCCAAGATGTCGGGCGCTAAACTCGACATCGTCAGCGAACCGACCGGTAAGGTGAAGACCAAGGTCTGGTTCGGCGAAAACGAGATGACGAAGAAGATCGGAATGGACCTCAAAGAGGTCAAATACGACGGATACAAGATCATCGTCAAAGGCGACGATGTCATCGCGGCAGGGGTCGATATCGAATGGTATAAGCACTACGGTCTCAGCGAAGACAACCTCTACAGGGTCGAAGACAAATGGCTGAAGCACACCGGCGGGCACAAGTGGCGCTCGCCGATGTTCATGGAGGGCCTCCACAACCAGTGCCGCGAAATGGATGCGTCGCGGAGACTTGGGTTTCACGATGGCATTGATTCCACTGGCACTCTATTCGCCGCCTACGCGCTGCTCGAACAACTCGGGTTCCGCTGGTATATGCCCTTCGCCGAAATCGGGCAGGTCATCCCGGAAAAGAAGGACATCTCCATTGCCGATCAGGACATCAAAAGTGAACCGGCCTTCCGTTACCGCAACTGGAGCCACTGGCGTGGCTGTCGCGACGAATCCATGTGGTTCAAGTCGATGGGCGGTGGGATGAGCGAGTTCATCTTCTTTTACCATGCCGCAGGGCGTATCCTCGACGGCAAAGAAGACCCCGAGTGTGCCGGAAAGATCAACGGCACGGCCGATTTCCGCGCGCCGAAGCTCTCTGGAGAAAAGTTCCGCTCAACGTTTCTACAGTATCTGGAGTCCGCCAATACCTTCTATCCGAAGCTGCTCCCGTATGTCAGCTTCAACCAGCCGGACGGATGGAGCACCATCGACGACGAGGATGTCGCCAACGGATGGGACAAACTGAAAGAGCGCGGCGATGCCGGGCGCTACAGCGACTACGCCTGGGATTTCAATGCGAACATGCTCGAGCGCTATAACAAGAAGTATCCCGGCAACACACAGCGCAAAGCCTTCTACGCATACTCCGGCACGGTGGGCGTTCCCACCCAACTCAACGGCAAGTTCATCCCCGATGACATGACCTGCGTCTTCGCGAACACAACGGCCTATGACCACCTGAATCCTGAGTTTACCTCCGTCATGGAGGAGTGGTTCAAGTGCGTCAAAGAGCCGGAACAGTTCATCTATTACGACTACCTCTACGACCGCGGTCCTCACCGCAACTATCCGCCGACCCCGTATATTTTCACAGAGAACCTGAAGCAGCTCTTCAAGAACATCACGCCCGAAAAGTGCCAGGGATTCCTTCTCGAATACGACGCCCCTTTTGGCGACAGGGCCAAACCCGAAAACCACAACACCAACATTGGCTGCCCGGCACAGACGCACCTCATGATGTATCTCTACTCGAAGCTCATGTGGAATCCGAAGGTGGATGTGGAGAAGCTGTTGGCCGAATACTACACGCTCTACTACGGCCCCGCTGCGGAAGAGATGAAGGCGCTGGATAAGTTCGGCGAGGAGATATGGATGAGGAAAGCACCACGCCGCGTGACGGCATCCTCAGGAAACTTCAAGGAGGAAGACGTGACGAAGCTCTTCGACATCTTCGGCAAGGCCCGTGCAAAAGCCGTGGCTGGCAGCATCTATGCGAAGAGGCTCGACCGCCTCGCCTATGAGATGGAGCCCCTCAAAAGGCTGTTCGTAAACCTGAATCGCAAAGGTCCCACCATCCAAGCCGGACGCTTCGCCGAAGACACCAAGTGCGACGGCGACTTCTCCAAAGCCTTCTGGAAGGGCGTGCCCTCCTATCCGCTGAAGGACATGCTTACCAGCGTTAAGCCCGATCATGTCTCCACCACTGTGGCCTTCCGCGCCACGCCGACCGCCCTCTACATCGCCATCGAGTGCCGCGAGCCAAAGATGGACCGCCTCCATGACCGCACCAAGGCGCGCGACGACTCGGGCATCTGGTCCGATGATTTTGTGGAGATACGGTTAGAGACTCCGACCGGGCGCATGCCTGTCATCAACATCAACCCGGCTGGCACCATTTTCGACCAGGACACCACGGATCCAAACGTGGCCAACCTGCCGGCGTTCTACAGCGTGAGCGACTATGCCGTGAAGAAATACCCCGACAAGTGGTGCATCGAGATCCGGATCGACTATGCATCGCTCGGGGCGCTTATCCCCAATGTCTCGGCACCCTGGGGCATGCAGATCTCGCATCAGCGACTCGCCGGAGACAATCCCGAGTTCTACCAGCTTTCGCCGACAGGCAAGGCGTTCAACAAGAACTTCGAGATGATGGCAAACATCACGACGAACAAACGATAGGGGAACAACACGATGATGTTCATCACCATGAAACGCTTCTCCCTCATCGCCGTCCTGCTGCTGACACCGTTGGCCTCGCTGCAGGCCGCGGAAGCGTGTGCGGCACGACCACCAACGCACGGTTAATTGCCGACAAAGTTCGTGAAGCTGTGGAGGAAGGGGAGGTGCTGGGGAACAATTTGGTGGTGATTTACAGGCGTCGAAACGAAATCCATTTTGGCTCCTTTAATACAACTTAGCACACTCAACCAGCACCCTCACACGAGCCCACTTCTTCGAACGAAGACCTGACCAACGCATTCACTGGTCTTGCCTGCCGCCTGGCACGGTTTGCAACCCGTGGGCGACGCCTCCCCGGCGCTAGTGCTCGCAGGGGTTCGTAGAGTGCCTGGAAAGGCGAGGTAAGATTATCGCTCGACTGATCCACTTGTTGTGTCAGCCGATAGCGCCCATAATCGTGAAGCGTCCTAAGCTCATGAAACTCCTGCGTGACACATCTCCACAACTCCGAAGCGAATGGGACTCCGCCAACAACGGCGACCTGAGTTTCGACAACGTCAGATCGGGAGCCAAACAGAAGGCGCACTGGATCTGCTCGAAAAATCCGAACCACCAATGGGAAGCACAGATCAGAGATCGCTCGATGGGGCATGGCTGCCCAAATTGTTCAGGTCGGTATAGCCTGAGGGAAGAGTCTTTTGGAAGCTTGCATCCTGGGCTGCTGAAGCAGTGGGACGGGGCGAAAAACGTCGGCATCGACCCTTTCGCAATCGGTCCACTTCACAAAATGCGTGTTTGGTGGAAGTGCGACAAGTGCGAGCACGGTTGGACGACACAGCTACGCGCACGGACTATACGCGATGCGGGATGTCCAAACTGTCGAATCGCAGCCAATTCACTGGCCAGTGCCGCGCCAGAAATTGCCCAACAATGGCATTCCGAGAAGAACGGCACCAAGTTGCCCGAAAACGTTGCCGTAGGCTCGCGATACATCGCATGGTGGAAGTGTGACCGCGAGCCATCTCATGTTTGGCAATCCCAAGTTCGAAGCAGGACCATGGCAAAGACGGGGTGCCCGCTTTGTGTCTCTGATCGGCCAACCTCGGCAAAACCAACTCTTGCCGACTACTCACCCAACCTCTCAGCACAGTGGCATCCCTCGAAGAACGGCTCACTGACGCCCCGTGAAGTGACAACCGGCTCGAGCCGGAGAGTCTGGTGGCAATGTTTAAACGACGGAACCCATGAGTGGATAACGACAGTTAGCAACCGTGTTCGATTCGGCCACGGTTGCCCCAAGTGTGCAAAGCGTAGCGCCAGCCCGTCCATCACTAACAATCTCGCGGCGAGGTTTCCGGCACTTGCCAGACAGTGGCACCCGGAAAAGAACGGCGCATTAACGCCCGAGGACGTTACGCCAGGAAGCCAGAAGAGAGTATGGTGGCGTTGCGATGCCGAGCCGCCGCATGTTTGGGATGCTACGATCTACAATCGGACAAGTCGTCAACCTGATGCACATTGCCCGAGTTGCTCCGGCAATAAGCTCGTCGATGCCAACTCACTGGCAGCAGTTCACCCAGAGATCGCCAAGGAATGGCATCCGTCCAAGAACGGGGAATTAACGCCGGAAAATGTCACTCGGGCGAGCGGTAGGAAAGTCTGGTGGATTTGCCCAACAAATCCATCCCACGAGTGGGAATGCACTGTCAAGAACCGGACAGTCCACAAAAGCGGCTGCCCACATTGCGAATCCGAAACACGTTCCAGCCGATTCGAAATGTCTCTGATCGAGATGGCCCAGTCATACATCGACTATTCGGGCACCTTCCTTCGTAGTCTGGCTGCTCTCCGAACCTTGGCGAAGCAAGCTGTTCCGCGCACAGTCCAACTCAGGCACACATTCTTCCGAATGCTCTACTCATCGGCCATCACTGCCTTGGAGACTTATCTCAGCGATGCATTCGTGCAGAACGTTGTGTCTGATCAAGGCCGTATGGAGACATTGCTTTCGACGGCACCAGAGTTCCTCGAACGAAAATATGCGCTTTCTGACGTTGTTGATTGGAGCAAGAACCTGAATCGCCGCGTCACGGAATACCTCGTTGGCATTATTTGGCACAATTTGAGCAAGGTAAGACCAATGTATTCAACTGTCCTGGGAGTGGCGTTTCCCGCAGATTCAAAATCGATCTATCAGGCCATCGCAGTGAGACATGATCTTGTTCACCGCAACGGCAGATCGAAAGAGAACCGATTCCACCGATTAACCGCGGTCGAAATCAATACGCTATTCGACGACGTGGAGTGCTTCGTTAAGCATATCGACAACCAAGTAAAGAGTTTGCCGAAGATCACACCGCAGTAGGACCATCCAACGATTGTAGGAAACGGGGTCAGTTCGCCGTGCATCGCGGCGTCAGGGAACGGAGCCTCGAAATGCGCCTCACCATCACCAGCGAAGGCTTCGCATGATCGCCCCGGCCAAAGGCATCGACGGCACCATGGCGAAGACTCTGTAACATGTGCCGTGAGCGGGCAGAATGTCTTCCCGCAGGTTCAACCGGCTGCGGCAGGGGCCGTGAGACATGGACGCAATTTTCGCTGGTTGCCTCAAACACGCATGCAGACATACATGTGCCCATGAACCCACCGCCCCCTCATTCCCAACTGCTGATCTACCAGAGCGAAGATGGTCGCATCCGGTTGGATGTGCGCTTTGAGGGGGAGACGGTGTGGCTGACGCAGCCGATGATCGCGGAACTCTTTGAGACTTCGATCCCCAACATCAGCATGCATCTGCGCAACGTGTTCGAGGAGGGAGAACTCACGGCGGAGGCAACTGTTAAGAATCTCTTAACGGTTCGCCAAGAAGGAAGCCGAAAGGTGAGTCGCAACCTGGAATACTACAACCTCGATGCCATCATCTCGGTCGGCTATCGAGTGAAGTCGCGGGTGGCGACGCAGTTCCGCATCTGGGCCACGCAGCGGCTGCGGGAATACATCGTGAAGGGCTTCACGATGGACGATGAGCGTCTGAAGAACCCTGATCTGCCGTTTGATTACTTCGAGGAATTGCTGCGGCGCATCCAGGACATCCGCACCAGCGAGCGGCGCTTTTACCAGAAGATCACGGACATCTACGCGACGAGCATCGACTACGATCCCACCAATGATGCCAGCATCACGTTCTTCAAGACGGTGCAGAACAAAATGCACTGGGCCATCACGGGGCAGACTGCGGCTGAGATCATCGTCAGCCGTGCCGACAGCAGCAAGCCGCACATGGGATTGACCAATTGGCGCGGGGCCAAGGTGCGCAAGGATGACGTGGCCATCGCCAAGAACTACCTGACTGAGGATGAACTGGCTGCGCTGAACAATCTGGTAGAGCAATACCTCGTCTTTGCCACAGGCCAGGCCATGCGCCGCATCCCGATGAAGATGGCGGACTGGATCAGCAAGCTGGACAGCTTCATGACGATCAATGACCGCGACATCCTCACCCATGCCGGTCGCATCTCTCACGAACTCGCCCTGGCCCACGCAGAGCAGCACTACGACAGCTTCCACCAGCAGCGACTCGCGGAGGCTGCCACACAGCCTGATGATTTTGACCGCGCTGTGAAGGGCCTTCCGACGCCCAGAGCCAAGGCGTCTGCCAAGAAAAAGCCTGCCCAGTGATCACTGATTGCTCGGCCGGTCGCCTTTCATGGAATGATTTTAGCCTGAGCGTAAACGCCTTTACACAAATAGGCACCAGAAGCTCGCGCAAATGTGGGGGCTGCGGGTGTATTCTTGAATAGCCTTCATGAATTACCACCACCCACTCCTCACAACCCTGCTGCTGGCTTCGTTGGCCGCGCTCCTTTGCCTCACGCCCTCCGTTTCTGCGCAGGATCGAAAACCTGTCCTCGTCGAGTCGAAGCGCATTTGGGACAAGGCCCAATACAACTCCTTCACCGATCTCACCCGCTTTCGGGACCAGTGGTTCTGCTGCTTCCGCGAAGGGATCGCTCACACGGCCGACATCGGGAAGGTGCGCGTCCTGCGTTCGCCCGATGGCGTTGCGTGGACCTCGGCAGCGCTCATCAAGGAGGACGGCATTGATTTGCGCGACCCGAAGTTTTCGATCAAGCCGGATGGGCAGTTGATGATCATCGCGGGAGGTTTGACTTACGACATGTCGATCAAACCCGCGCCGGTGAAGACGAAGCAACCGCGTGTGATGTTTTCCACCGACGGCCTCACCTGGACCAAGCCAGCCAAAGTTCTCGAAGAGGGCCAATGGCTCTGGCGCGTCGATTGGCATGAAGGCAAAGCTTATGGCATCAGCTATCCTTACAAGCGTGCCGAGCACCCCGATCCCAAGGTCGCGGAGGCTGCAGAAACGAATGGCCCGGTGCCGCCTGGTCCTTATCCGTGGAAGGTGAACCTGGTGACCAGCACGGACGGCTTGAAGTGGGAGACGGTGACGCACCTCGACGTGCCGGGCCGCCCCAACGAAGCCACCGTGCGCATTCGCCCGGATGGTGAAATGATAGCGATGGTGCGGCGGGAACGCGGCAACTACTTTGGCTGGATCGGCAGCAGTCGGCCACCCTACCGCGAGTGGACATGGCATGAGACGGAGCACCGTTTTGGCGGGCCGAACTTCATCGTGCTGCCCGACAACTCGCTCATCTCGGCAGGCCGCAGCTACCGGCAGCCTTTTTCGACCGTCATCGCCACCATGGACCTCGAGCACTACGACATCGCGCTGAAACTCCCCAGCGGCGGCAGCGACACGGGTTATGCAGGCATGGTGTGGCACAAGGATGAACTGTGGGTCAGCTACTATTCCAACCACGAAGACAAAGACGGCAATCCACCGCCTAACCGTCACGTCGAACTCCCGACCGCCATTTATCTGGCCCGCATCCGACTCACCAAATGAAGCACATCCTATTCCTTACCGTATCGTTGCTGGCACCGCTGGCCGCACTGCATGCCGCTGACAACATCGAGTGGCTCATCAACTACGACGGCAAAGCGCTTCCTGTCGCACCTTGGACTACACTTGGCAAACCCGAGGCCAAACTCGAAGACGGTGCGCTTCATTTGAGCGATAACTCAAAAGACGACCTGGCTGCCTTTGAAGCGGAGTGGAATGGCGATCTCGATGGCCACGAGATCATCGTGGAGACTCGCGTGAAGCTGGTGAGCATGGTGGGGCATCGCGACTCGCCGACGGCGACTTGGCCGCAGCGGGATGGGGCACCGATTTGTGTTCAGGTGAGTGATGGCCAACACGAAGAGGGCATCTTGCTCACGCCGCCGCAGGACAAGCATCCCGAGGCGGCGAAGGGCTATGTGCGCACGCTGACGGATCGTTTCGCGCAAGCGGACACGATGGACGGCTTTCACACCTATCGCCTCATCATTCGCGGCGAGAACATGGCAGTGGAACGCGATGGCAAGCGCATCATCGAAGGCCGCGATGCCTTCTGGCGGCCGGCGACATCGCTGCGCAAGTTCATCCGCTTTGGCTCCACTTCGAAGCCTTTCACGGGCGAGGCGCAGTGGGAGTTTGTGCGGCTCGGTTTGCGGCCAGCGGCGAGTGCGGCGGTGGAGAAGTCGCCGCTGAAGATCACCGTCAGTGAGCCGTGGCCGCTCAACGTCGAGAAGAAGAACACCGAGTCGCGTCCCTATCTCTACGACATGGGCGAGGGACTGCTGTTGATGAGCAACGCGCAGGGCGCCGACGCATTGCTGGAGCCGTATGGCGTGCGGCGCAGCAAGAATGCGGGCAAGAACTGGCAAGTCGTCACGGGGCTTGTGCAAAATGTCGATTCGCCGCAGGAACTCGTGCGCCTCGCCGATGGCCGCATCCTCGGCCCATCGCGTTGGACGCATTTGCAGCCGGACGGCACGCTCACGGGCAAGACCACGATCCTCGATGCCAAGGCGGAGACTTTCACCATGCACGACAGCACCATCACGATGCCTGCGGAGTTTAAGCCCGCGAAGGCCGGTGAGGTGCTCATCGTCGAGCGGCAAATTTGGGCAGAGAAAGATGGCAGCATCACCGCTGCCGCCTGGAGCCGCCGATTCTCGCTCAAGCTGCCCAACGGTCGCGGCTTCCCCGAGCGACACACGCATTTGCTGCGCAGCACCGATCTCGGCAAAACGTGGACGCACCTCGCGCACGTTGGCCTCGGTGGCGAGCCCGCCGTCGTGCGTCTCAGCGACAGCGAATGGCTCGCCATCACGCGGCCCGACGCGCACATGTCGAACTTCCTCCAGCACCGCTCGCTCGACGGCGGCAAGACTTGGAAGTTCGAGCGCACGCTGGAAGAAGGCAGCGTCATGCCCGACCTCGTGCTCATGAGCAACGGCGTGCTCGCGTGCAGTTACGGGCGCCCCGTTTCCAATCTCATGTTCAGCCTCGATGGCGGCCGCACCTGGCGCGACCACCGCGTCATCTCCGACCGCGTCAACTTCAACTACACCGCCATCCGCGAGATCAGCCCCGGCCGCCTGCTCTACATGCACGACGGCCCGATTCCCAGCGCGCTGGCGCGGATCAATTCGCTCTACATCGACGTATCGCTCACCAAATGACTCTCATGCGCCTGCTCTTTCTCACTCTTGTTTTCGGCACCTCACTTCACGCCGCCTTCACTGAAGACGTCTAGCCTCGCGCGGAGAAGTCGGCGCGGATGACGAAGCTGGCGGCAAGGGAAAGTAAGGCGCCATGATTCACCTTCATTCCTTGGCGATGGATATGGTGCGCTGAGGACGTAGCTAGACAACTGCTCATGCAACGCTTCCTCATTCTCCTTCCGCTCGCCGTCTTCGCTCAAAGCAGTCCTCCGCCGAAAGCACCTGATGTGCCGAAGGAACTGCCGCCGCACATCGAAACGCTGCAACCCGGCGTGAAACTCATTTTGCTGGCGGAGCATGCTGATCTCGTCACACCCACGGGCATTGATGTGGATGCTCAGGGGAACATCTACTCCATCTCTTGTCACACCCACTTCAGGCCTGAAGGTTATGCGGGGCCAGCGCATGATGAGATCATTGTCTTCGACGCGAACGGCAAAAACCGTCGGGTCTTTTACAACAAGACCGATGCCACGATGCATGTCGAATGCGGTCCTGATGGCTGGATCTACCTCGCGGAGCGGGATCGCATCCTGCGCGTGAAGGACACGAATGGCGATGGTGTGGGTGACTTGGAAGAGAACCTCGCAACGATGGACACGCTTGCCGATTATCCGCACAACGGCCTCAGCGGCATGGCCTGGCATCCCGACGGCGGTCTTGTCTTCTCGCTCGGCGAAAACTTTGGCAAGGACTGGACCATCACCGCCACCGATGGTTCCAAGGTCAGCGGACGCGGCGAAGGTGGCGTCTTCCGCTGCACCGCCGATGGCAAGCACATGCGCCGCATCGCCCACGGCTTCTGGAATCCTTTTGGGCTGCTCGTGCGTGCCGATGGCGAAATATTTGCCGCTGAAAACGATCCCGGCAGTCGTCCGCCATGCCGCTTGTTGAATGTTGTCGAAGGTGCGGACTATGGCTTTCAGTGGGTGTATGGCAGCGCACCCGTGCATCCGTTTGTCGCATGGAATGGTGAACTGCGCGGCACGCTCGGCATGGTGCATCCGAGTGGTGAAGGGCCGTGCGCAGTCGTCGAACTCGGTGGCGGCGTCATGATCCCGAGCTGGAGCGATCACAGCATCGACTACTTTCCGCTCACTCGAAAAGGCGCGAGCTACACCTCCGAACGCATCCCTCTTGTGAAAGGCAGCGACTTCTTCCGTCCCACCTGCATGGTGGCCGCAGGTAACGGCGTGTTTTATCTCAACGACTGGGTCTTCAGCTCCTACCCCATCCACAAACGCGGACGCCTTTGGAAACTCGAAATCAGCGACGCTTCATGGATTAAAAAACACAACGATCCAGTCACGCCCGAAGCCGAACTCGCCAAAAATCTTCGCGCAGGCACGGCCAAGCTCGAGACGGCCAAACTGCTCGAACTCGCTCGTGGTAAGGATTCTTTTCTTTCCGATGCGGCTCTGACAGCACTATCACATGCCGGATTAAGCATCGAAGCGCTGAAGTCACTTTCGCCCCAAGATCGTGTCTGGGCCTTCGTGTCCATGCGACGTGTCGATTTGAATGACGAGCAGTGGGTGCGTGCCTTCATCGACGATTCCGATGCCGAGATGCGCTTCGAGTGCCTCCGCTGGATCGCCGATGCCGTGCTGAAAAACTTCCAGCCGCAGGTCGAGGCGATGCTCAGCGATCCGAAACTCGACTTCCGCCTCTTCGAAGCCGTGCTCGCCACCTGGAACACCCTGCGCGGCGATCCCGGTGCTGGTGTCACCAATCCCGAAGTGCTCGTCGAGCGCATCACCGATCCGAAAGCACCCGCTCGTATCAAAGGCTACGCCTTGCGCCTCGCTCCACCCACCCACAAAGCCCTCACGCTCGAACTCCTGCGCGAATTCGTGAACAGCGACGACGAAGTCCTCCAACTCGAAGCCGTGCGCACCCTCGCGGCCCGCAAAGCCAGCGCCGAGATTGCCGCTGATGACAAACGCAGCCCGCAAATCCGCGCTGAGGCCATCCTCGGCACTGACGACGCCGCATTGCTGCAAAAGCTCGCCGAGAATGACAACGCCACGATCCGCGATGAAGCCAACCGCGCCCTCCGCTTCACCGATGGCTTCACACCCGTCACGAGTCGCCCGCCTTTCGATCAAACTGATGCCTGGCTCAAACTCATCGATACCCTTCCAGGCAAACCCGACATCGAAAGTGGCCGACGCCTCTTCTTCAACACCAAGGTCGCCCTCTGCTCCACCTGCCACCGCCACAGCGGCCGTGGGAACGTCGTCGGCCCCGATCTCACCCTCATCGCGCAGCAAGGCGACCGCGCCGCCATCCTGCGCTCCATCCTTGAGCCGCATCGCGAGGTCGCGCCGCAGTTTTATCCCTCGCTCGTGAAGCTCAAAGACGGCACCGAGTTCATGGGCATCCTTCTCCGTTCCTCCAGCACGGAAGTCTTCCGCGATCTCACCGGCAAAGAAAAATCCTTCCCCGAAGCCGACGTCGTCAGCCGCACCGAATTGAAAACATCGCTCATGCCCATGGGACTCGTGATGTCGCTCATGGATGCCGAACTCCGTGATATGCTAGCGTTTTTAACAGCCTCGCCATAAAGCCATGTGAGGATTGAGAATAACGAAGCTCTAAATCGACTCACTTCTTCTCAAACACCGGCTTCCCGCTCTTCAACACCGCCGTGAAGTGATCACCATCTTTGAAGCCGCCTTCGAGGACCGCCAAGTTGGGCGATTGATTTGCTTCACCTCTTCTCAAAAACTACCTTTCTTCCTTAGCCATGAAAGAAACCTTCCTCCTTAAAGTCCTGATCTTTGCGATGTTCGCTTGTGGATGCAAAAGGCAATCAACGCCCGCACAAAACCATCCCACCACTGTTGAAGCACAAGGGGCAGGTTTGTTTGAGGCGACATCGGCTGAAAGCCAGCAGCGACTTGGAGCACTGCCGCAAGTAGGCAGCGAGAACATGGCGCATCTTCTCAAGCCTACACCGCTTCCTCATCTGCCACCATCGAATGAGTTTGGCCCTGATGCGTCGGTTGATTGGATCATCCGGATCAAGCTCCAGCAACCTACGAAAGCCAAGGCAATCGCCCCACTCTTTGACCAATCCTGGCGGAAGATTCATGGCGGATTGACCATCTATGGACGCGACGTGGCACAAGGGAAATGGACCTATCTGATCTCGTCCAACGGGCCTGACCTGGTAGATGAATTGCAGTTCGCCTGGAACTACCACGAACCTTGGGCGCGGGACCCAAAACCCGTCTCCACAGGAGTCTATGAAAAGCGCCTTCTAGCCGTTGAGGATCAGCTCTCGCAACTCACGCAGGTTGTCTCCATAGGGTCGAGTTCATCGGCAGTGGAAGCCGAAGCCAGAGGACGGCGCCTTGAGGAGATCGTCGAACGGCTGGACGCGGAAATTTGGGTGCGACTCGCAGCTCCGACGAACCAGCGGTTCAAAGGCCGTGATATATGGGATGTCATGCTCTGCCTGGGCTTGGAGTGGGGAGACATGGATTGCTTTCATTTGAACCACGATGGGGAACCCTTGTTCAGCGTGCAGACTACCACCGCACCGGGATACTTTCTTCCCGAGGAGATTGTCGCCGGACGCGTGAACGTGGAGGATTTGCTCTTCGTTTTCTCTCTGCCGCGAACCTCCGCACCGGAGGCCGTCTTTGAAAACATGCTCGCCGCCGCAGAATATGCCCGCAAGAGACTGGGAGGAACTATCACCAGCGAAGATGGCAGCCCGCTGGACATTGGTGCCACTAGACAGCGCATCCGCTCTAGCTCAGCAGAGCTGTCCAAAGAAGGATTTCCACCCGGCAGCGGTTCTGCTCTGCGTCTGTTCTAGCATAAGATTGCCGAGGTTCTCACCTCTTCTCAAACACCGGCTTCCCGCCTTTCATCACGGCGGTGATGTGGTCGCCGTCTTTGAAGCCGCCTTCGAGGACGGCGAGGCTGAGCGGATCGAGGAGGTGCTTTTGGATGGCGCGTTTGAGGGGTCTCGCGCCGAAGACGGGGTCGAAGCCGGCGTCGGCGAGGTAGCGGGTGGTGTCGTCGGTGACGGTGAGGTGGATGTTCTGCTTGGCGAGGCGGTCGATGACACGTTGGAGCTGGATCTTGACGATCTGGTCGAGTTGCGCGGCATCGAGGCGGTCGAAGATGACGATCTCGTCGATGCGGTTGAGGAACTCGGGGCGGAAGAACTGCTTCAGGCTGTCGCGCACCAAGGCGTCGCGCTGCTCGGGATTGCTGACATCCTGAATGGCGCTGCTGCCGATGTTGCTGGTCATGATGAGGACCGTGTTCTTGAAATCGACCGTGCGGCCCTGGCCGTCGGTGATGCGGCCGTCGTCGAGTACCTGGAGCAGCGTGTTGAAGACATCCGGGTGCGCTTTTTCGACCTCGTCGAACAAGACGACGCTGTAAGGCCGACGACGCACGGCCTCGCTGAGCTGGCCGCCTTCTTCATAACCGACATAGCCGGGAGGCGCTCCGATGAGGCGGCTGACGCTGTGCTTCTCCATGTACTCGCTCATGTCGATGCGCGTCATGGCGCTGTCGTCGTCAAAGAGGAACTCCGCGAGCGCTTTGCAAAGCTCCGTCTTGCCGACGCCGGTGGGGCCAAGGAAGAGGAAGCTCCCAATCGGGCGGTTTTCATCCTGGATGCCCGCGCGCGCACGGCGCACGGCATTGCTGACGGCGGTGATGGCGTCCTTTTGACCAATGACCCGTTTACCGAGGCGTTCCTCCATCTTCACGAGCTTCGAGCGCTCGCCCTCTTGCAGGCGTGAAACGGGAATGCCGGTCCAGTTCGCCACGACGCGGGCGATGTCTTCTTCGGTGACCTCTTCGCGCAGCAAAGTGTGCGCCGCTCGGGGTTCTTTGTTCTCCGTGGAGGTGGCCGCGAGTTTCTTTTCGAGATCAGGGATGAGGCCGTATTGAATCTCACCGGCACGACCAAAGTCGCCACGGCGCTGCGCTTGCTCCTGCTCGGTGCGGAGGCGTTCGAGTTCCTCCTTCATCTTGCGACCGACCTGCACGGATTCCTTTTCCTTCATCCACTGAGCCTTGAGCGCCGAGGAGCTTTCTTTGAGATCAGCGATCTCTTTATCGAGCTTTTCAATGCGGGCTTTGGAAGCCGCGTCCTTCTCTTTTTTCAAAGCCTGACGCTCCATCTCGCCCATCATGACTTGGCGCTCGATCACGTCGATCTCCGTGGGCATGGAGTCGAGCTCGATCTTGATGCGGCTGGCGGCTTCGTCAACGAGGTCGATGGCTTTGTCCGGCAGGAAGCGGTCAGTGATGTAGCGATTGCTCAGCGTCGCGGCGGCAATGATGGCGTTGTCTTGAATGCGCACGCCGTGATGGACTTCGTAGCGTTCCTTCAGCCCGCGCAAAATGGCGATGGTGTCCTCCACGCTCGGCTCACCGACCTTCACCGGCTGGAACCGACGCTCCAGCGCGGGGTCTTTTTCGATGTGCTTGCGATATTCGTCGAGCGTGGTCGCACCGATGCAGCGCAACTCCCCGCGAGCGAGCTGCGGCTTCAAAAGGTTGCCCGCATCCATCGCGCCTTCGCCTTTGCCCGCGCCGACGATGGTGTGAAGTTCGTCGATGAATAGAATAATCTCGCCAGCGCTGGAAGTGACCTCTTTGAGGAAGGCCTTGAGCCGCTCCTCGAACTCGCCTCGGAACTTCGCGCCTGCCATCATGCCGCCGAGGTCCATGCTAATGAGCTTCTTTCCCTTCAGCGAATCCGGCACGTCGCCAGCGACGATGCGCCGCGCAAGGCCTTCCGCGATGGCCGTCTTGCCCACGCCGGGCTCGCCGATGAGCACGGGATTGTTCTTCGTGCGGCGGCTGAGCACCTGCATCACGCGGCGGATTTCTTCATCGCGGCCAATGACGGGGTCGATCTTACCAGCCTTGGCCCGAGCGGTGAGATCGGTGCCGTATTTCTCCAGCGTCTGGTATTTGCCCTCGGGGTCCTGATCCACCACGCGCTGCGAGCCTCGCACAGCCGTAAGTGCCTTTGAAACCGTGTCGTAAGTCAGCCCGGCCTGTTTGAGCAAATCGGACAGCTCCGTCTTCGTCTTGAACAACGCTAGGATGACATGCTCGACGCTCAGGAAGTCATCTTTGAGCTTCTTCTGCTCATCCTCGGCCTTCGTCATGAGTTCCCGCATCTCGTTGGACAGATGCAGACCGCTGGTGCCACCGCTGACCTTTGGCTGCTTCGCGAGCACGGCTTCAACTCCAGCCTTCAAGCCTTGGGCAGCGGTCGGATTGACGGCTGCCTTTTCAAACAAAGGCGTGGCGATGCCGCCTTCCTGCTCAAGAAGAGCGAGGAGAAGATGCGCAGGCTTCAATTCCTGATGCCCATGCCGCGTGGCGATGGACTGCGAGGCATTGAAGGCTTCCTGAAGCTTAACGGTGAATTTTTCGGGGGACATGGTTGGTCGGTGGTTGGTTGTTTGTCCGTTATCTCGCTAATACCATGCCATACGGCCTAAACCGCCTGCCAACCTTGATTTGTCGAGGCTACGACGTGTTTTTATGCGTCAAACCTGTGCCTGTCTCGTGAGGCGAGATGGCACAGGTGTGCGGCTGCAATGAGCACACACGTCACTCTCGCTTCGGATTCTCAGTGCTGGCACCGCCGCCAATCGTCTCGTCCTCATTCAAGTGCAGGTCGTAGCCTGCCACCTCCACCTCGCCGTGGCGCACCTTCTTCTTCGCCATGGCGACAGAGATCCATTGGAACTCGGCGTTGTTATCGAGCAGCACCTTGAGCACCATCGTGAGTGGCACGGCTAGGAACATGCCCAGCGGTCCCCAGAGCCAGCCCCAGAAGATGACGGAGAGAATGACCACCAGCGGTGAGATGCCGAAGCGATTTCCGAGCATGGTGGGCTGCACAAAGTTATCGAGACAGAAATTGATACCGCCGTAGCCGATGGCGACAAAGATTGCTGTTCCAGGGCCGTGCTGCACGAGCGCTTCAACGATGGCGGGGATGGAAGCCGCCGTGCTGCCCACTGCCGGGATGTAGTTGAATAAAAAGGCCAGCAGCGCCCACAGCAGTGGGTAGTGGAGGTCGAAGAACCAGCACCAAAATCCTGCGAGCAGGCCGGTCAGTGCGCTGATGAGAGTTTTGACGCCGAGATACTTTTGAATGTCGTCCGCACTGCGCATCAGACCACTGAAGTCAGGACCGCCAGACATCTGGACCGCTTGCAGGCGACTGTGTGTGCCGTGCGCCTCCATGAGAATGAACATCATCACAATGAGGATCATGATGAGGCTGGCAAGCAACGTGGCCAGCGTGCCGAAGGTAGTGCCCAGGAAACCACCGAGGTTGCTCATCACATCCTGATTTGCCGCATAGCCAATAAACGTGTTCCAATCAAACATCCCGCTCACCGATGCCTTGGCACCTGCGACACCGTTGGCTTCGAGCCATGAGGCCGCGTCATTGGAGTATTTTTCAAGGCCACGAAGGTAACGCGGCAGATCCGCCCAGAAACTGATCAGCAGCCGCACGCCCACGGTGATCAAGCCGGCCAGCACGCTCAAATTAACCAGCATCGTGATGCCCAGCGCAAGGCTAGCAGGGACTCGATGCCGCCGCATCCAGCGCACCAGTGGGTAGCTCAGCACCGCAAGGAAGAAGGCATAGACGATTGGCACCAGCACATTGGCGGCGATTTTCATGCCGGTGAGTACCACAAACAAACAGGCCAGCGTGACGACCGCCTGCGAGCCTTTGCGGCCCCAATCCACGGTTTGATCATGCTCTTGAAACAACGACATGAGCTGCCATGCCGCAAAATCCCTGCTGGCTCAAGATTTTTCCATGAAGTATAAGGCACTTCATGATCCCAACGCTCCATCGTCTCCTCCTGGCTTCACGCATTTCTGTGTTTGGGGATGAACGTGGCCGACGCGGCTGCTCCCTCAATCCACGCGTGATTATGGCGCTGCTGATCATCGGCGGCTCACTGGTCTATCACTGGATCGGCACCACGAAGTATCAAAACGATTTCACCGGGCGCGAACAGCGGCTCGCACTAGCCACACCGCAGGAGGAAATTGCCCTCGGCCTTCAGTCCGCACCGCAGATGATCCGCGAAAGCGGCGGCCTGTCCCGTGATCCAAAGGGCCGGGCGCTCGTGGAGCAGGTGGGAGCACGTCTGATCGCCTCCACCGCAGCCAAAGAGACTTCATATCAATTCAAATTCCATCTACTGGCCGATAACGAGACCGTGAACGCCTTCGCTCTGCCAGGTGGGCAAATTTTCATCACAGAGGCATTGTTTCGCCGCTTGAAGTCCGAAGATCAGCTCGCCGGAGTGCTCGGTCACGAGATGGGTCATGTGGTGGGCCGCCATTCCAATGAGCAGATGGCGAATTCACAGCTCTGGAGCGGTCTGGCGCAAGGTATTGGCGTCCTGCTTTCCGATGGTCATAGCAATACAGGTGCGCAGGTCGCCAATATGGTGGCTCAGTGGCGGGTGATGAAATTCAGCCGCGATGACGAGTCAGAGTCCGATTCGCTCGGTGTGCGTTTCATGATACAGGCCGGCTATGACCCCGAAGCACTCATCGGCGTCATGCAAATTCTCGCCGAAGTCAGCGGTGGTGCGAACAGCTCCGACTTCATGAGTTCGCACCCGAACCCAGCGAACCGCATGGAGAAGATTCGTGAGGCCATTGCCAAGGAGCGGGGCGCACGTTGAAACACATCACGGCGCCATGCCCAGAGGGCGATTTTCCGCGCCTTTGAGCTTCATCAAATCATCTCCCAGTTCTTTGCGCATCGGCTCCGCGAGCTTTTGCAGTCTCGCCACAGTCTCCGAGTGCCCTTTCGCCATATCGCGTGATTCACCCGGATCATCCTTCAAATTGAAGAGCGATAAACCAATCGTCTCTACGCGATAGCCGTGCCGCGACGCGATGCCTTCGATGCCGCTTTGCGTGATCGCCTTCGGCTTCATCTGTCCAAACTGTGCCGGCTTGCCGTCGCGACCTGATTCGCCATCCACGGTTATGTAAGGATGCGGGAAATGCAGCTTCCAGTCGCCACTGCGCACGGCCTGCAACTCGCTACCGCCGTAAAACACCAGCGCTTCATGCGGTGACTTCGCTCCTGCCTTGCCTTCGAACAGAGGCAACATGTTCAAGCCGTCGATCTTCTTCTCTGGCAGCTTCGCACCATTCAAAGCAGCCATCGTTGGCAGCAAATCGAACTCCATCACCGGCTCATTGCACACGGTGCCCTCGGGCACACGCCCTGGCCAGCGAGCGATGCAAGGGACGCGCACACCGCCTTCAAACGTGGTCAGCTTGCCCTCGCGCAGCGGCTTCGCACTGCCGGCATGATTGCCGTAGCTGAGGAAGGGGCCGTTGTCGGAAAAGAAAATCACCAGTGTCTCGCGCTCGATGTCGCAACGTTTAAGCGTGTCGAGAATCTGGCCCACGGACCAGTCGAGTTCTTCGGTGACATCGCCATACAATCCGGCGGCTGATTTGCCGCGAAACGCGTCGGAGGCAAAGATCGGCACATGGGGCATGACGTGTGGCACGTAGAGGAAGAACGGGCGGTCTTTGTTGCGTTCGATGAAGCTCGTGGCCCGCTCCGTGAGACGGCGGGTGAACTGGCTTTGATCGGGGTCGGTCTCGATGACCTTCAGGCCGTCATAGAAGGGCAGGGGAGGCATCTCCTGCGCCAGCGAGGGGTGGAACTTGCTGTTGTCGTTCGAATACGGGATGCCGAGAAATTCATCGAAGCCGTTGCGCAGCGGGTTGAACATCAAATCGGTGCCGAGATGCCATTTTCCGAACGCCCCAGTGGCATAACCAACGCTTTTGCACATCTCCGGCAGCAACAATTCATCAGGATGAATGCCTTCCTTGCTCGTGTGGTTTAAAGCACCCTGCATGCCGACGCGATTCGCATAGCAGCCGGTCATCAGCGCTGCCCGCGAAGCACTGCAAACCGCCTGCGCTACATAAAAGCTCGTGAACTTCATCCCCTCCCCTGCCATGCGATCAATATTCGGCGTTTTGATTTTTTCAGCGCCAAAGCAGCCGAGATCGGCATAGCCGAGGTCATCGGCAAGAATGATCACGATATTCGGCGGACGCTTTTCAGCGGCGGAAACAGCAAGAGTAGCGAGAAAGAAGGCAAACAGCAGGCGCATGAAGGCATCGTGGCAAATGGAAGCGGTGCTGGCGAGAAAGTTTTGCGCGAAATGCCGCCGCGCTTGCCACGATAGGCGTTTCCTGACACAAATCCTGCAATGATCTGGCGTGTGGCGGCAATTCTAGCGGTGCTTTTCTGGGCGGTGATGTCCGGGCTGCTGGTGCGTGATGTGTATTACCCGGAAGCTTCGCGTTTTGCCGTCGTACCGCCGCGTGTGGTGCTGGATCTGTTTTTGCGCCATTCAGAATCCTTCGGCAGCACGCTGCATCTGTATCATCACCGCGAAAAAATTGGCCACGCGAGCTTTCAGATCAGCCGCCGCATCAAACCAAACCATCAGACGTTCTATGACGTGCTCGCACGTGGTGTGGTGGAAGAAGCTATGCCGGGCAAAGAGGCACGACGCATCAGCGCGACGTGGAACGTGGCCTGCATCCTCGCCGATGCTGAACGCTGGCAGCATGTGACGCTTTCCGCTGATTTTCCCTCCCATGAAGCCAGTTTGAAAATTTCCTGGGATGACAAGCAGACCACGCCCGAAGTTCTCGTGAAACAGGGCGAACGTGTGGTGATGAATTCGCAGGACATGCAGAAAATCATGGGCTTCGGCTCCAAGGGAGCGCTATCGATGCTCTCCATGCTCGGCGGCATGCCAAAAGGCGCGGTAGCTCCAGGTGCGACCTCGCTGCACGCGCGTGAAGGTGTGATGACACTCGCAGGCAGGGAGCGGAAGTGTTTCGTGCTCACGCTGCCGATCCTGGGCACGCATGAAGTGAAGATGATCTTCACCGAGGCCGGTGAACTCGCCCGCATCGACCTGCCGGAGGGCTATTCGCTGTTGGAGCCGATGATTTACGGTTTGCAGGACGGCAACCATTGAACCAAAGCCCTTTTACATGATCGAGATCGAGAACCTCACGTTGAACTACGGCGACCTGCGTGCGCTCGACGGTTTGAACCTCACCATCCAGCCCGGCGAGCTGTTCGCCTTCCTCGGACCCAATGGTGCCGGCAAAACGACCGCGATGAAACTGCTCACCGGCCTGGTGAAGCCCGACGCCGGTCGTGTGCGGCTCTGCGGGCATGACATCCAGCAGGAACCGTTGCTGGCGAAGGCGCTGCTCGGCTACGTGCCGGATGTGGCGGTGTTTTATGAGAAGCTCACGCCCGTCGAGTTCATGGAGTTCATCGCCGAGCTGTTTGAAATGGATCTCGCGCATGCAGCGGCGCAGACGAACGAGCTGTTTACCAAATTCGCGCTGCACGACTGCACGCGGCAGCGCATCGAAAACCTCAGCCACGGCACGCGGCAGCGCCTCGCCATCGCCAGCGCGTTGTTGCATAACCCAAAGGTCTTCGTCATCGACGAGCCGATGGTCGGTCTCGATCCCATCCACGCCCGCACCGTGAAGCGCGAGATCAAGGAGCGCAGCCAGCGCGGCACGACCGTGCTCATGAGCACGCACCTGCTCAACATCGCCGAAGAACTCGCCGACCGCATCGGCATCATCCACCACGGCAAGCTTATCGCCCTCGGCACGCTGACGGAACTGCGCGCGCAGCACGAACAGCGCGGCCAGCGGCTTGAAGACATCTTTCTGAGCATGGTGGAATGAGGCTGCCCACGAAACACACGAAAAAGCACGAAAGCAGAAATTCTGAAGGGATTGATTTTCGTGTCATTTCGTGTGTTTCGTGGGCTATTCGGTTCGTATCTCTGCGCCACCATGAAAACCATCCTCCTCTCCTTCCTCATGACCTCCATCGCCGTCGCCGCTGATACCAATGTGAGTGACATCGCCGTCAAAGACATCGACGGCAAAGATACCACGCTCAAAGCCTACGCGGGCAAGGTCGTGCTCATCGTCAATGTCGCCTCCGAGTGTGGCTACACCGGGCAGTATGCCGGTCTTCAGGCATTGCATGAAAAGATGAGCGGCAAGGGAGTGGCCGTGCTCGGCTTCCCCTGCAACGATTTCGGTGGCCAGGAGCCCGGCTCTGAGGCCGTCATCAAGACCTTCTGCACCGAGAACTACAAGGTGACCTTCCCGATGTTCTCCAAAGTCCCGATCAAAGGCGATGCCAAACATCCGCTCTACGCCGCCCTGCAATCTTCATCCGGCGAAGTCGGCTGGAACTTTGAAAAATTCCTCGTCGGCAAGGATGGTAAGGTTTTGAAACGATTCGGCTCCGATGTTGAACCGGAATCACCGGAGCTGCTCGCGGCGATTGAGGCGGCGTTGAAATAACGCGCTTACTTTTTCGCCATCCAATCGACCAACTGCCTACGTTGCACGGGCAGTTTGCGATGAAAGCTGTCTTCAATCGTTGCCGCCGCCATGCCGGTTTCGCCTTCGGGGATGATGCCGAGCATTTCACCGAGGCGTTGCTCGAAGCGTGTGATCAGCGCGGGCACGGGGTCTTTGGCGGCGAGGTAATCGAGTGCTTTGACGAGCAGTTCGTGAATCTCGGGGATCGGTGAGCCTGTTTCGGCGACGAGAGTGATCAATTTGACGACATAGGTGGCGGCGAGCACACGGCCGTAGCTTTCGCGCAGGCCAAGACGTGGATTGGTCCAGCGCGCCTCGGCCAGTGTGTGCAGATCGCCTGACTTGCTGCGCACGAAGCGCAGATCGGCGGAGACGAAGAGATCGAGCACGCCATTGAGTGGCGATTTGGGCCGCAGCGCGCCTTTCGCCATCGTTTTGAACAGACCGATCTCAGGCGAGCACCATTGCACGATGAGACTCGTCTCCGCATAACGCGTGCGTCCGATGAGGATGGCCTCGGTTTTTTCCATGATGACAAAGGCGTTGAACTCGCGCGCCCAGCCGCTATCTACGCCGCATGGAAAAGACCAGCAAGACCATCCTCACCGACCTCCAATCCCTCGACACCACCGCCCTCAAGGCAAGGTTGGGGGAACTCCGGAGGTATCTTTGACGTCCCGAAATTAAAAGACGAACTGGCAATGCTGGAGGACCGCATGGGCGCCCCCGGCTTTTGGGATGATGCGAATGCGGCGCGAAAGACGATCGACCGCACGAATGTCATCAAAAAGAAAATCGGGCCGCTCCAGGATCTGGAAATGCGCGCGGGTGACTTTGACGGGCTCATCGAGCTGGCCAAAGAAGCGGGCGACATGGACACATGGCGCGAAGTTGATCAAGAGCACAAGAAGCTCGAAGCCGACGTTGGTGCCTTTGAGCTCAGCCAACTGCTCAGCGGTCCATTCGATCGCGGCAATGCCTTCATCGTGATCCACTCTGGTGCCGGTGGCACAGAAGCCTGTGACTGGGCGGACATGCTGATGCGTATGTACCAACGCTGGTGCCAACGCCGTGGCTACAAGGTCGAGCTCATCGACCACGAAGCCGGTGACGACGTCGGCACACGTTCTGCCACGCTCGAAATCATCGGCGAAAACGCCTTCGGCTTCCTGCAAACCGAGCGCGGCGTGCATCGCCTCGTGCGCATCTCGCCCTTCGACGCGGCGAAGAAACGCCACACCTCGTTTGCTTCGATTGACGTCACGCCCGACTCCGAAGATGAGATCGACATTGTCGTGCGTGATGAAGACCTGCGCGTTGATACGTATCGTGCCGGCGGCAAAGGCGGCCAGAACGTGAACAAGGTCGAAACCGCCGTGCGCCTCACGCACATTCCCAGCGGCGTCATCGTCGCCTGCCAGATCGAGCGCAGCCAGCCGAAGAACCGCGCCAAAGCGATGGCGATGTTGAAGGCAAAGCTCTTCCAAATCGAGGAAGACAAGCGCCAGGCAGAGATCAGCCGCCAGTATGGCGAAAAAAGTGACATCGGCTGGGGCAGTCAAATTCGCAGCTACGTTTTCCAACCTTATCAGATGGTCAAAGACCACCGCACCGGCGAAAAGACCAGCAGCGTCCAGGCCGTGATGGACGGCGACCTCGACGCCTTCATGGAAGCTAAGCTCCGTGGCCGCAAAGCCGGTGATAATGACAAGGATGACGACGTGTAGAAGAGGTTTGCCGTTGTTGGCGATTGTTTGCTATCGTTGGCAATGGTTGAACAATCGCAAACCACTGCCAACAACCGCCAACCATCGCAAACTTCCCCATGAAACCGGTTTTCGAGAAAGTCCCCAAGCGCCAGTGGGAGTCCTTCCATTGCGAGGTGGTGCGTGGGCCGGATTACGGCACGCGGTGGCATTTTCATCCCGAGTATCAGCTCACGCTCGCCATCGAGAGCCGTGGGCATCGAGTGGTGGGAGACAGCATCAAACCACTCATTGATGGTGACATCGTGCTGATCGGTTCCAATTTGCCGCATGTGTGGCATCAGGACACGAGCACGAAATCGCGGCAGGTGCATGCGATCATCGTGCGCTTTGATGAAGCCTTCCTCGGTCGTGATTTCATGGCGCTGCCGGAGATGGAACCGGTGAAACGGTTGCTGCAACGCGCTGCGCGTGGTCTGGAGGTGCGCGGAGCATCACGGGCCGTTATTGCTGAGCACATGAAACGCCTCGCGCAAAGCGACGGTCTCGAACGTCTGATCGAACTGCTCGCAATTCTCGATACGTTGGCGAAATCGGACGATTTGAAGCCACTGGCGAGCACCAACTTTGAGCCCAAGCTCGAATCTGCTGACCAAGGCCGCATGGAGCGCGTGTGTGACTTCATCCACACGCATTTGACCGAGGAAATCGACCGCGAACGCCTAGCGAAGCTCGCACATCTCAGCCTGGGAGCCTTCAGCCGCTTCTTCCACTCACGCACCGGCAAAACGGTGCCGCAGTATGTGAACGAAGTGCGCATCGGTCGCGCCTGCGGCATGCTGGCGGAGGATGTGTCAAACATCACCGACATCGCCATGGACTGCGGCTACCGCAATCTCGCCAACTTCAACCGTCGCTTCCGCGAAGTCATGGACACCACGCCCAGCGCCTACCGGCAAAAGTTTCGTGGCATGGCGGGCAAGTAATCCACGCCACTTGCACCCGGCTGCTTCCAATGAGATAGCAGTGCCATGAGTCAGATGCTTGAACCGGACCTTTCCGTGGTGGACCTCCGCTCCTATTTCGTGCGGAAGCGCAACGCCCTGCTGGTGCGCGGTCGTTTCAGCCCATTGTATCTCGATTATTACCTGCATCTCATGCAGCACGCGTTGCAGAACGCCGAGCCGCTCGATCAGATGCTCAAGGACGCGCTGGCCGCATTGGCGCTGCATCTATGCTCGCGACCGCAGGATGAGAGCTGCGCCTGGACGATCCATGTGAAGGAACCGCAACGGGCGAATGTCTTCGTCACTGGCAGCACGCGCCCGGGTCGTGTGACAGGCCGCGTCTTCACCGAAGACGTGCGTCAGGAAGGCGAGGCGATGTTCATCGCGCAAACCACGCGGCCAGATCATCAGCCACGTCAGAGCATGTTCGAATTCTACGGCGACGACATGCTGAAGGCGGTGGAAACATTTTATACCACCAGCGAGCAGCGTCTCACTCGCTTCTTCCGTCTGGAAGATGAGGAGTTCATCCAAATCTCTGCCGAACCGGATTGCGACGAAGTTTGGCTCTCCGAACTAACGCTGGGAAACGTGCTCGAACTCGAAACGACTGAGCATCTCACATTGTTGGAGACACGCGGTTATGTGTTTGATTGTGGCTGTTCCATCGAGCGCCTGCTGCCCATCATCATGCGCCTGCCCAAGGACGATCTTGATCATATTTTCGAGGACGGCGTCGCTCAAATCACCTGTCCGCGTTGTGGCTCGGTGTATCGCACCGCGAAGTCCAGCTTTGAGGAGTGGCGAGAGAAACAGTCGTAGCGCATGAAACTCGCTCTCATACGCCGCCAGTTCTCTGCCACCGGAGGTGCGGAGCTTTATCTGCAGCGTTTGCTCGGTGCCTTGGCAGCAGTGGGGCATGAGACACATCTGTTTGCCGAAAAATGGGAGGGGCAAGCCGCGAACGTGCACTTTCATGGCGTTAAAGCAGATGGATCACGGGCTCAGCGGCCGACACGCTTTGCAGAGGCTGTTGATGCCGCATTGCAGCAGGAAAAGTACGACTGCGTGTTCAGCCTGGAGCGCACGTTGAAGCAGGATGTCTATCGTGCAGGTGACGGCCTGCATCGCGTATGGCTAACACGGCGCAAACAATTCGCGCCATGGTGGAAACGGCCGCTGATCGGCCTCGGCGCCTTTCATCGCAACATGATGGCGCTGGAAGGGCGCACGTTTGATCCTGCAAACACAAGATACGTCATCGTGAACTCAGAAATGGTGCGCGGAGAGATTGCGGAGCACTTTCCCGCTTTTCCGGCGGAGCGCATTCATCTCGTGCGCAACGGTGTCGAGGTGAAGCGCTTTCAAAACGTGGATCGTAACGCAGCGCGAGCACGTTTCGGCCTCGCGGACGATGATTTCGTGCTCGTCTTCGTTGGTTCCGGCTGGGAACGCAAAGGACTGCCCTGGCTGCTCCAGTTCAAGGCAGGACGCACTGCCGACCCCAAACTCAAACTGCTTGTCGTTACAAAAGATCGCATGCGCGGTAAGGTGCCGCCTAATGTGATTCTAACTGGGCCATTGTTAGATGTCGAAACCGCTTACGCGGCAGCTGATTTGCTGACATTCCTGCCGATCTATGAGCCTTGCTCCAATGTCGTAAGTGAAGCTCTCGCAACCGGCATTCCAGTCATCACGACCGCTTTCAACGGAGCCAGTGAATTGATCGACTCCGGCATCAACGGCCATGTTCTCGACGATCCGCGTGATCTCGATACGCTAGGCATGTGCATCAACCACTGGCAGGCACGCGGCAACACCGGGAAGATTTCGACGCGATATCCTCTCGATCTCGAAACCAATGTGCAACACACGCTGCAGGTGCTGGAGTTGGCAGCGAAAACACGTGACTGACGATGTCCCCCGAAGAAAAAATCGCTGCGGCATCGCGCCTATGCACCGCCTGCGGCATGTGCTGCGATGGGACGATGTTTGAGATCGTGCGCATGCAGCCTGGGGATTCACCGGCGGAGCTTGGAAAGCTGGGGTTGAAGGTTCGTTGCCGTGAGGGCGAGTTTTTCATGGAGCAACCGTGTTCTGCCCTCACAGGAATGAAATGCACGGTTTATGAGAAAAGGCCGACACGCTGCCGCCTGTTCCACTGCCAGCAACTCAGGCGGGTGGAGTCTGGCGATGTTCTGGAGGAGGAAGCCATGGCCATGATCATCCAGACTCGCGAACTGGTGGAGCAGGTGCGAAGTTTGATCGAACAATGTGGACTGCGCGAGGATGGGCAGTCTTTGCAAGAGCGGTTCGAGCGTGTGATGTCAACGCCGATCAATGCAACGCTAGAGCCTGAGATGGCGGCGGTGCGTGAGAATTTGGAAGTGATGATGCGAAAACTGAAGTTGCAATTGAACCGTGAGTTTCGACCGCCACCGGGCACGCCATGACGAATGATTCGTCTTTTGCGGCATTGGTGCCATGATGCGGGATGGAAATGAAACTACTGAAGCTGCTAGGCAGTGAGGACTATATCCCCTCGAATGTGCCTGAGCTTCTCTCACAACTGGGTATGAAACCCAATCAACAGCAGGTGCTGCAAAGCCTGCTCAAAAGCCTGGAGAAACAGGGAAAAATCGTCCGCACCAAGGGCAATCGCTACATTGTGGCGAAGGAGGCGGATTTGGTTCCCGGTGTGATTCAAATCACACGCGGTGGCCGCGGCTTTGTGCAGCCAGATGAAGCAGGTATCACGGAGATCAGCATCTCGGACAACAACACGGGCACAGCGATGCATGGAGACCGTGTTTTGGTGCGTCTCGATGTGAAACCGGGACAGCAGGACAAGAGCGGCAGCGTGGTGCGGGTGCTGGAGCGCAAGCGCACGCAGTTTGTCGGCACCTTGCAGCGCTCGAAGCAGTTCCTGCACGTCACGCCGGATGATCCGCGCCTACCGGGAGCGATTTATGTGTCCGAACCACGCGATGTGGGCCGCAAGCCGAACATTGGCGACAAAGTGGTCGTGGAAATCACGCAGTGGGAATCCAAGCAAACGGCACCTGAAGGCGAGATCATCGAAGT
>Ga0114966_10000774_pt1 | contig 30112 bp, 30 predicted proteins | sample M_130207_XF_Meta_FD_87029 | JGI IMG/M metagenome (GOLD analysis project Ga0114966, IMG submission 87029) | Freshwater microbial communities from Lake Montjoie, Canada to study carbon cycling - M_130207_XF_MetaG | ecosystem: Environmental > Aquatic > Freshwater > Lake | place: Lake Montjoie... | reverse complement strand
TTGCTGTTTACTCTGGCACATTCACCCATTGTGATTCTAACGGGGGAAATCTTGGAAGAAGAGTTGGGGTCACTAATATAAACTCATCCTCCGGTGGTGTAACAGGAGCAACCGGGATAGGAGTAGCTGGGATTAAAAACACTGCGATAACGGTAACTGGGATCAATCCTGGCGAGAGATTATATTTCGTAATGGCAGCACAATGGACAGGAACCGCCCCTGCAATTGCTGGTATGAACTATGCGGACGGTACTGGATCTAACCACTCATGTCTTTCAACTATTGCATATTCCGGATCTAGACCAAGTCTAAGTGCTAGTGGGGTCAACACTGCTCAGGGGATACAGTTCAACTCAGGTACCAATGGAGCATGGGTTAGCTGGAGGGGAACATAATTAAAATAACATATGAATACGTATAATTTAAAAACAGTAGAGGAGGCTTTTTACATCAACAACAGTTTAAGTACAACAACTTATCAAATCCCAGTTGATGACCAGGGGAATACCCCTGCATATTTAGATAAATTTAGGTTAGTAACGGGTGGGCAGATGCTAGTTTTTGATACAAGGCAGGAGTATCTGGATTATTTAAATTCTCATTTATAATACTTTAGCTTTGTCTGAAAAAATCTACTTAGATTGGAATAACGATTCACTGTGGTGGGTCGGTGGCCCTTCTGGACCTCCAGGGAGTGTTGATTACGTCTGGATTGACGTTTATATTTTAATCGAGGTTGCAAACACCCTTGCTGCTGGTGGGTACCTTCCCGATGACCATCAATGGGATTGGTTAGAAAAAAAATTAGATCCTGAAGTTGCTGAGGAGTTCAAAAAAATAGTTGTCAGAGTAAATGATTTAACAAAGGAACGTCCCGAAAATTTAAGAATAACCGTTGATCATATAAAGAAAACATTTGTCCATTACGATATTAAGATTGACCTGGAGCAAAAGAAGCCCACGAGTGTTGAGGTTGAATTAGACGTTCCAACGGAGAATGCACCCCGTGATTATAGACCGAGCGTCTCATTAGAGAATACCCCAAGAAATTCAAGGAGTGATAAATGATTTATTTGCGAAACTTATAAAAATGATCCTAGTATAATATAGAAAGGTATTATGGATCGTTATGTTTTAGTACACACCGAGAATCCAAGCAAGCTCAAAGTATTACTTACTCTAATAAAATCTCATCCTGAATTTTCAGGATGCCACCTCTTTTTGAATTCTAAAAAATATATCCCGTGGGAAATCCAAGAATTGAATGGGATAATAACAAGTTTTAGAACATATAGAGCGTATCCAACAGATAAGAATGAAGTTGATTCAATAGTTGAAATGATCAATCAAGTAAGGGATGGAGAGGTGTTTATAGTTGATGAGAATTGCTTAGAAATTTCTGAATTATTAGAGGATGTGAGATATGATTTTCTGCTTTGTGAAAAATCTAAGCTTTCCTCGTTAAATCTTGACACTAAATACTCTTCCCTTAAATGGTTTTTAATAGATCTTCTTTCTCAGAAAAACAATTCAAAAATTAATCTGACCGACGAATCTGAAGATTGTAAAAGATATCTAAAAAAAATAAGCAATCCCTTATTTTTTGAAAAAATCATTTATATAGATGGAGGAATGGGGGATCACGTCATGTCCCTTCCCCTGATTAATCGGATTTCAAATGAAGTTTATGTCTGCTGTAAATACCCCCAGGTTTTTTCTGGTCTTAATTTTAAGGGATCAGTTTATTGGCATGATGAGCTATTTGGAGGATATAGTAGATTCGTGTATTCTTTTGGTTCGTCGAATAATTCAGAAACAATAGTTGATGCCTTCTTTGACATGTATGGGATCAAAAGACTTGAAACTGACGCTTTAAGATATTTGGGGAACAGAGTAAAAATTGACATCAATACCTCTGATAAAAAAATAGCAATTATCAGTACCAGCGCTTCTAAACACGATGGAAAGCACTCAAATAAAAATTGGGTTTCTATTAGATGGATGAAACTAGTTAATGAGCTTAAACTGAGGGGATTCTATGTTGTTCAAGCTGGATCCGAGCCTGACGATCAGATACCAAACGTAGATCTTAAATTTCTGGACAAACCCTTAGAAAATCTGGCGTGGTTGATTGAGCAATCTGATTTATGGATATCAGTAGATACTTTTCTACATCACTTTGCTGCTTCTATTAAACCAAGCATTGGAATATGCTTAACTCCTTTTTATAACGATCATGCTAAACATCCCGGCGTAACTTATATTGAGAAAGATTGCGGAAAGAATTACCATGATAGAAGATGGTGGCTTGATTGGCAACAACCGGAAAGAAAGGAGTGCATGGAACTCATTTCATTAAATGATGTTATATCTGCTACCCCTATTATAAAAAAACTAGTGAATAAAGAAGAAGCAACTGGGGTAGAAAAAGTTTATTCCAGAGAGGATTTTCTTAATAAATTATCATCCAAACTTCCAAAAACACCGGTGTGCGTAGAGATCGGGGTTTTAACCGGGGATTTCTCAGAATTAATTCTAGAAAAATTAAATCCTGAAAAATTATACTTGATAGATCCTTGGGAGATTGGCTTTGATAAAAATTCGGATCAGAAATTTTATACAGAATCTCTACCAAATGTCCCCACAGCTTATTCCACTCAAAATGATCTTGATATCGTCAAGGATAAATTTTCACAAGAAATTAAACGGGAAAGAGTTATCCTGAAGAAAGGGTTTTCTTATGATGAGGTGCAAAGTTTTCCTGATGATTATTTCGATTTTGTTTATATCGATTCATGCCATTTATATGAATCGGTCAAAGCGGATCTTGAAGATTATTTTCCTAAACTAAAACCTGGTGGACTTATCTGTGGCCATGATTATTTTGATTTTGATAATTTCGGTGTCATACTTGCTGTTGATGAATTTGTAAAGGATAATGATTGTGATTTTATATTACTCAATCAAAATGGATTTGACTGGGCACTGCAAAAAAAGAAATACAGGCTAAATAGTATTGAAGAATTTAATACTGTTTTTCCGGATAATAAGCCGTTTGTTGAATTTGTGATTCCAACATTTGATAGGATCGGACCGCTTAGATGTTTATTGTCCTCACTCCTGTGTCAAACAGATATGGACTGGTCAGCTCATGTATTGATAGACGATTCAGATAACAAAGAAATAAAAGATCTTGTCGAGAGTTTCAACACTAAAAAAATTTATTACACAAGACTTGGACAAAGATACAATGATTGGGGTCATACCCCAAGAGAAATTGGAAAACAGCTAAGTATTGCTAAATATGTTATAATGACAGGTGACGACAATTACTATACCCCAAATTTTATTGAAGAGCTTAAATCCGCTTCTGATAAGAATCCTGGATTGATTTATTTCGATATGGTACATTCACACAAGAACTACTCTTATTTTGTGTGTGAACCGACTAATTGTGGAATCGATATGGGTGCATTTGCAACTAGAAGGGATTTAGCTCAAAAGTTAAGATTAAATACTGAAAATTATATGGCAGATGGTGAATTTATTGAAGATTTTGGAAAGAAATTTCCGATGGAAAAAATGCATAAAATAAACAAAGTCTTATTTGTTCATAATTAATCAAACAGAGATATCTGATAAAATCGTGTTCGAATGAAAAATTACAAAGTTATTGATAGTTTCATATTTAGCGATGAAATAGAAATGCTTAAAATGAGACTGGATTATTTATATGATTCAGTAGATTATTTCGTTATTTCTGAAAGCAATAAAACATTTACTGGAGTTTTTAAGGAATTATTTTTCAGGAAAAACATCAGTGATTTTAGTGATTATCTTGACAAGATTCACTATGTTACATATGAACCAGAGATTGATGAAGAAGTTCAATCTCCTTGGGATTTTGAAAAGGGACAACGAAATGTCTTAATGAACAAAATTAAAGAGCTAGCAGATGACCATACTTTGATATTACATGGCGACCTAGATGAATTCCCTGATAAAATTAAATTCGATGCCGCATGGGAAAGAGTTAAGGACATGACACTAGATATGGTTTCGTTTAGCCTTAGAACTTTTTACTATTCTCCAACAACAGAGTTGGAAATACCCTGGAACGGAACAGCTGGTTTAAATAAAACCTCATTAAATAATTTATTAGATTTAGCACAAACGAGGGACTATAGATACAATTCCCCCTACATCGAAGATGGCGGATGGCACCTTTCTTTTTTTACAACTCTGGAAAAAATACAACACAAGCTAAAAACTTATTCTCATCAGGAATTTAACACTCCGGAGAATACTGATATCGATTCAATAAAATACCGGATGTTTAACGGTCTAGACCTTTTTGGAAGACCTGAGATGAATATAAAGAAACACGAAAGTATAGAAGGTGATTTTCCGACTGAATTTTACAGGCACGATATTTTTTTCTTAAATACTTTCGAAAGACTCTGGCTCAAACCAAATGTTTACATTAGGAAAAAAGAATCGATGCAGATTCCTCTGGAAATTGAAAATTTACAACTCGAAGTTTCTAGAATAAATCCTAAAATTATTGTTGAGATAGGTACTGCTAGAGGAGGAACAATTTCACGATGGCTGGAAATACCCTCTGCTGAAGTTGTTGTTTCAATCGATTATCCAGTGGGAATTCACGGAGGGCAGGGATTCGAAGAAAGAACTTATGTGATCTCTGATTGCATAGAGCAGGCTAATCTTACCAATAAAAAATTCTATGCTATCAATGGTGATTCCAAGTTAGATATTATTATCAACAGGTTAGAAGAAATATTAGATGGTAAAAAAATAGACTTTCTATTCATAGATGGGGATCACACCTACGAAGGTGTTAGTGGTGATTTTTCTTGTTATAATAGATTTCTTAGGGAGGGATCCCTGGTTGGCTTCCATGACATTACAGATAGCCATTTTCATCAGATCCATAGCTGCTTTGTTCCTAGATTCTGGAACGAGATCTCAAAAAAATACACAGCTAGGGAATATATTTTTTCTCAGCATTTCGACCCAAAAATTCTAGAGCTCTTTCATTCGATTGGGGTAACAAAAAATAATTGTTTTGGTGGTATAGGTGTTATTGATTACTCTAAAAAAGAGTCTCCTGAAAATATAACTCTGCTTGTTCCGGTTTTCAATCAAGCAGCAATGACTTGTGAGATGATTTCTACTACTTTGTCGTCTTCAGCAAGAATAGACGAGGTGATAATTTATTCCAATGGATCTAAAGAATACGAGAATCTTATACTAGAAGATTTTAGTGAGTCAAATCCATTAATAAAACTAGTTGTTGAAAAAAGACAAATAGGATTTGTGAAAGCAGTCAACGAAGGTTTTAAATTGGCTAAAAATGATTTAGTTCTGTGTATGAATTCCGATTCCTGCATGTATTCGAATTGGGAAGAAATACTTAGTCCTTTAATCTCCGATAAAAAAAACGGTGTGGTTGGTCCAGGTATGGTTTATGACAGTATTTTAAATACTGACGAATTCGTTCTTGGATTCTGCTTTATTATTAGGAAATCCCTAATGAGAAAAATAGGGATGCTTAACGAAGGATTTGGCCTAGGATACTGCGACGATTGCGATCTTAGCTATAGAGTCAAAAAAAATGGGTATAACTTAGGGTATGTTGATTCGATGGATACATCAGAAGGATGGGTAACAGGAATAAACTTTCCCACAATACATAAGCAGGGAGAGTCCTTTATGCTCTTAGATCCTAAAGAAAGATCTACTGAATATGAATGGAATAAGAAGAAATTTGAAATCTTTAGAAAATCTGAGAAAGTTGTTGTGTTTAGGGATATTAGTTATGAAGACCTGGTCAAAATCGAATTTGGTAACCTTGATCAAAATTTCTCCTACACCGCAGTCATCAGGAGTGGAATGAATTTTGATAAAATTAGGTACGATAAAGATCTTGTAAAGCACTTAAATATCTTTGAATGCCTCTCTGACTCTGATATTGATGAAATGATTACCTCGGTTTCATGCGGAAAACAAATAATTATGTGGAATGACAGTAATGGAGAAACCGAAACCAAAGAGGAAGTAAAAATATCTTGGCTTGCTAAATTTGATGATTACTCTTCCATGGGTATTCTCTCGCAGAGGATTTTAGAAAATCTTAAAACACTATCATTTGAATGCAGAACTATAATAGGAGAATCAACAACAAATAATGCCCTGATAAAAAATTCATTCACAGATAAAAGATCTGGTGACCTGGGAATAATGTTTGCATACCCTGATATGGTAGGGGAACTTGATTCTTATAGAACCAAAGTAATCTACACTGGACTTGATTCTACATTAGGTATACCTAATTTTTCAGACAATTGTAACAAAAGCGATTTTATTCTCACCCCATCTTCTATTTCAAAAGAAAGGATGATAGCTCTCGGTGTAAAAAAACCAATTTTTGTCTTCTCACACGGAATAGATCCAGATAAGTTTAAATTTACAAAAAAAGATTTTCCTAACATTTTTAAATTTCTATACGTTGGCGAATTATCTGATCGCAAGGGGTCATTCCATTTAATAAAAGCCTTCATAAATTGTTTTGGTAAATCTTCAGCGGTAGAACTTCATATAAAGAGCAACACAGAGATGCTGTTTTACGGTGGGGATGAGCTACAAAATACGATAAACAATTATCCAAATATCAAATGGATTAAGTCAGATGATGCCAATGTAGAAAAATTATATTCTGACTGTCATGCTTACGTATACCCATCAAGGGCTGATAGCTTTGGTATGACTATCATAGAAGCAATGGCTTGCGGATTACCTGTAATCTCGACGTTGGACCCAGGGTCGACAGAGCTTATCCGAGGAAAATTCTTTGAGATAAAATCATCTTTGGTTGATGTTCAGAATCATCCGTGGATGTTAGGACAGTGGGGGGAGCCTGACCAGAAAGATCTTGAAAGTAAAATGAGGGATGTTTATTTCAACTACAAAAAAATCTTAGATTCTGGAGATCTTGAGAATAATTCACAGTGGGTAAGAGAAAATCTTAACTGGGCCAAGCTTGTTGAAAAATTCGAAAGAGATATCATACCTAAACTATCCAGAAAGAGGAAGATATTAACTCTTTGCACCTCGTTCAATAGACCGCATCACATTTCTAATGTGATTGACTCGCTTAAATCTATCAGGGAAATTTCCATTCAGAATGATGTTTATATTGTTGAAAATTCAAACCCTGAAATCAAGTCACAATCAATAGAGATTATAAAAAGTAAAGCTGACGAAGGATTTACCCTATATGATTCTAATTTTAATTTAGGACAAAGAGGAGCATTACTTCAGATGCTAGAGGATCACAGTCTTGATGATTATGATTTCGTACAGTTCACAGATCAGGATAACCAATTTTTAGAGCCATTAAGTACGTATTGCAATATACTAGATGATTTTGAAGACTGTTTTTTCGTTACCGGTTATATGAGCAAAGAACACGGTGAAATGGGATGGCGTAAATCTGAATATGGGAACCTCTGTGAAAAAAGATCTTTAAGAGCGGGTCATATGTTTATGAGAGCGAAAGATCTCAAATCACTCTTGCCAATATATCTTGACTCTCAATATAATCAGCCGCAAAATTCCTCCTGGAATGCCGGTTTGGACTGGGAACTTTCTTGGTGGAATCCAAATTCTCCCGGTAAAAGAAGTGAAAACCCATTTGTCCTTTGTGTTCCCGGTGGAGTTCTCCATAAAGGTATAGACAGTACTATGTATGAGTGGGATGTGAACTCGTGTGAATATCAAATAGATGAGTTAAAAAATCTTAGAAACTCAGGGGAAGAATCCGCCGGGAATAAAGAATATATATTGAATGAAGAACCTGTTGGAGTATAAAAAGTACAATCCTGAGAATGAGTATAAGGAGGAAACACGTAGGGATATTAATTTAGATTCAATTAGGAAGTCAAAGGATTATAAAAATATAATAGAACTTGGGTTTAAAGAAACAACATCCTATCAGCAGGAGATAAACAATACAATTAAATTCCAGAGGGTAAGAGAAAGGGAGAAAGAAAGTGGGCATACCGCTGCTTTTTACACGATACATCCCTCTGGCATTGTAAGAAGATATAACCCTGAGAAAAACAAGGAGGTTCCTGAAGGTTTTGGAAATGATATAAAAAACTTTCATTCTCCTTTTAAAACGTCAAGGGAGTATCTTAAAGGGCTAAAATACCTTTGGCAGTACCTTAAAAGAAAGCAAGAAAGAAAAGACTATAGATAAAATTTAGAAATATGTGTGATTGCAGATCAGAGAGCGAAATACAGATGAGATCCCTACTTCGGGATCAAACTGTCTCTAAGAGGGAGGTCTCCTTAATTGACAATAAGTGGATCTGGGACAATCTTGGCAGGAAACTTCTCGTTCAAGGTCCAATACATGATATATATGGAGATATCATAGGTTATATCACTAAAAACGAAGATGGGAACATCATTCGTATATTTAAAAAGAACATTAAACAAATTTTAGATTAATATGTTTTACCCCACTGGAGAAAAGCCCTTAGGAAAAACCATCATTTGCATGGGAGATTCAATGTCTGACATAGAGGAGGCAACCTCTGATTGTAACGAGGAGTGTTTGCTAGAATGCTTAACTGAATGGCTAAATGAAAAAGCATGTTGCGTTGAATGCTGGCAGCTTAAAGAATACCTCAAAAATAAGGGATTAGACGAATCTAGAATAGACGAAGAAATGGCTGCAGGAGCAGCTGCTGGAGCTCCAGCTCCAGGCTTTGCTACTCTAGGAACTGTTTCTGGCATGGGTAATCCAGCTACTCCGCAAAACGGTGGAACTAACACTGGTTTTTATAATTCAAATCTAAATGGATCTGGCGATAAATTCACTAGCATTTCTGCAGGTGGAACAAAGTTAAAAAAGAGAGGTAAAGTAGTAAATGGATATTTAGATTTTCTGAAGAAGAAAAAGAAGTAATACACTAACCTGCTTAAATAGAAATTTTTGAAGAAGAATTTAAGGCCAATATATGAATTTCCGGAATCCCCGGAAATTCTTTCTTTTAGGGGTGTATCTAATAATGTTGTTTTCACAAATGGCGTTTTTGATATAATTCATAGTGGACATATTCATCTCCTGTCCCAGGCCTCCACACTAGGTGATTTTTTGATCGTTGGTATAAACTCCGATGCCTCTGTTAAAAGATTAAAAGGTAATTCTAGACCTGTAAATAATGTCTATTCTAGAGCTAAAGTTTTATCGTCATTAATTCAAGTTGATGCTGTTGTGATTTTTAATGAAGACACCCCTCTGGATCTTATCAAGCATATAAATCCCCAAGTACTAGTAAAGGGAGGTGATTATTCGGTTCAAGAAATAGTTGGATTTGATTTTATCACTAGAAACGGTGGCAACGTTATTACAATACCCACCCTAGATGGATTCTCAACAACCTCAATTATAGGAAAGTCACAAAGTCAATAGTGATAGAATTTATATGACTTTTTGACTTGTAAATTTTTACACATGAGACAAATTGTCTATTTATTACAGAGTGGCCTTAATTTTGAACATATCTTTATGAAAACAAAATAAAAAATAAAACATGGCAAAAGTTATCGGAATCGATTTAGGAACAACAAATTCATGCGTTAGCGTGATGGAGGGTGACTCCCCAGTAGTAATAGTCAACTCTGAAGGTAAAAGAACAACACCATCTGTTGTTGGATTTAAAAACGGAGAGGTTAAAATTGGAGACCCAGCAAAAAGACAATCTGTGACAAACCCAGAAAACACGGTCTACTCAGTTAAAAGATTTATTGGGTCCACCTACAATGAGATCAAGGAGGAATCCAAAAAAATGCCTTACAAGGTCACAAAAGAAAAAGGATCCAATAATGTTAACGTTGAGGCTAATGGTAGAAAATATATCCCTCAGGAGATATCTGCTATGGTTCTTCAGAACCTTAAAAAGACTGCTGAAGCATATCTTGGACATGATGTGAAACAGGCGGTAATAACAGTCCCTGCATATTTCAACGACAGTCAAAGACAAGCAACCAAGGAGGCTGGTGAAATAGCCGGATTAGAGGTTTTAAGGATCATAAACGAGCCAACTGCAGCTGCCCTTGCTTATGGTCTTGACAAAGGGAAGGACGATTTAAAAGTGGCTATATACGATTTAGGAGGTGGTACTTTCGATGTCTCTATTTTAGAGATAGGCTCAGGAGTATTTGAAGTTCTCTCGACTAACGGAGACACCCATTTAGGAGGTGATAACTTCGATGAAAAAATTATCGATTGGATAACTGATAATTTTAAAGACGAGTCCGGTATTGATGCATCACAAGATTCTATTGCTTACCAAAGAATAAGAGAAGCTGCAGAAAAGGCAAAAGTTGAGCTCTCCTCATCTGTTGAAACAGAAATAAATCTTCCGTACCTTTCCGCTGGATCTGAAGGACCTAAACATTTTGTAAAGAAATTGACCAGATCCCAGTTCGAATCAATGTGTGACGATTTGATTCTTCGCACTCTTAAGCCCTGCGAAAAAGCTCTGAAAGACGCAAATCTAACCGCAAAAGATATAGATGAGGTTATATTGGTTGGTGGATCTACTCGGATACCTAGAGTACAAGAGGAGGTTGAGAAAATGTTTGGTAAGAAGCCATCAAAAAATGTTAACCCAGATGAGGTGGTTGCAATGGGTGCTGCGATTCAAGGTGCGGTGCTTTCTGGGGATATCAATGATATTGTCCTTCTAGATGTTACCCCTTTATCTTTAGGTATTGAGACCTATGGAGGGGTATTTACAAAATTAATTGAATCTAATACAACTATCCCAACAACAAAAAGTGAGGTGTTTAGCACTGCAGCTGATAACCAGCCTGGTGTGGAGATTCACATTCTCCAAGGGGAGAGGCCAATGGCTTCAGATAATCGCACTATGGGAAGATTTATGCTAAGTGATATTCCTCCTTCGCCAAGAGGAGTTCCTCAGATAGAAGTGAAATTTGACATAGACGCAAATGGAATCATTAATGTTTCTGCAAAGGACAAAGCCACAGGTAAGGAGCAAAAAATCACCATAGGATCTGGTTCTAAGCTGAGTGAGGACGAGATAACGCGTATGAAAGATGAAGCCAAGACAAATGAAAAATCAGATCTTGAGAAATTAAAAAAATCTCAGATTTTAAATGAAGCAGAATCCATGATATTTCAGGCAGAAAAAATGATTAAGGATCTAGATGAAAAGCTAACTGAAGATGAAAAGAAATCTATAGGTGAAGACATAGAGGATTTAAGGAAAAGTAAAGATTCTGATGACGCTGATCTGATTGAGCAAAAAATGAATAAATTTTCACAGAAGCTTGGAACTGTTTCTAGTAGGATTTACTCAGATGTGACGAATGAGGATGAATTGGAAAGCCAGAAAAAAACAGCAGACGACACAGAAGATGTAGTTGTAGAGGAGATCTAAATAACATCTACGATTTAAATAAAACCGGGCTAAGAGCCCGGTTTTATTTTGTGTTAGAATATATAGTTCATATGGAAAATTCAATAAAAAATCTTCGTCTATTTGAAGATTTTATTTCAGAGAAGGAAAAAACGGAGAAAAAGAACGACGATTATCTTTTTTTTAATGGAAATAAACTTGATTTTATTGTAGGGGGAAAGGTCGAAAAATCCTGGAAAGCAGTTTCGGGTAGAACACAATATCATTGGTATGTCAATCCTGATAATTGGATGAAAAGGTATAAGATTCCCTCTAATGAGTGGGCAAAAACTAAGAATGAGGGTCCGACTCCTCCTGGAAATTATACTCTGGGTGCAACCCAATCCCGTAAAATAGCAGATGATTGGAAAAACAATCCGGACTTTGTTAAGAAGGTTGTTACAAGATCAGTTGTTTCTAATTTACCCGGATCGAGAATAAAGGATGAGCAAAATCACGAATTTAGCGATAATACTGATTCGTCCAGAGTTGCCTGGGGGTCACACAGATGGAGATTAAATCCAAAGAAGGGAACAGATACTTTCGGAAGAACTAGCTTCTATCTTCACGGGGGAAGTACCCCTGGATCTATAGGTTGTATAGATCTGGTGACTGACAGTCCAGATTTCGGGGAGTATTATATAAAATGGCTGAAGAAAACAGGCAGAAGTACTATTGATGTAAAAGTAGACTACTCTACTTTCAATAAGAACACATCGGTTGATATTGATTCTCAGCCATATAAGATGAAAGGAATCAATTTACAGGGTACTGACTCTATACCTGATTGGTATGACAAAACAAATATAGAAATGGCAGATAGTATTAAAAAAAGTAGAAGCGAACTTTCTGTAAACCCTGATATTTTGAAAAAAAGACAGCCCGGAAAAAGCAAAATACATCCCTTCGTGTATGGAGAATTCTTAAAAAAAATTATTAATCTTTAGGAAATTAGATAACACCCCGTTTTTAATCCTCGAGGTCTTTTATTATTTTTGGTCAAAACAATTAAACCATTAATTTATGAGCTTAAGGATATTCCCATTACTTCTTAGTTTTACTTTTTCAATTACTGCGGATACAAATAAAATAGATAAAGTATCTTTAAATATCCCTCTTTCTAAACCTTTAAGTTACGAAGAGTCCATTATCAAAGCCTCAGATGGGATTTATAAGAAATGGGGATCTGATAATAGAAATCTAAAAGTTATCATAATAGATTTCACAATTCCTCTTGGGAAGGAAAGACTATTTGTTGTGGATCTAAAATCACATACAATTGTTAAATCCTCCAGGGTTTGCCACGGTGTTGGATCTAGCCGCACCTCTATTCCTGAAAAATTTTCAAACGAGAAAAACAGTAAGATGAGCTCCAAGGGGATTATGAAAACTGCAGAAACCTATTATGGGATGTGGGGATATTCAATGAAAGTTGACGGTTTGGAACCTGGTGTGAATTCAAACGCTAGGGATAGAGCGATAGTTTTCCATAATTCGGATCTTCAAAAATCCTTTTGGAGCTGGGGATGCTTCTCAATGCCTGGTGGAGATTACAAGGATGTTATAGACATGACTAAGAATGGAACACTTATTTTTGTTTTTTCAAATAAAGAGGAATTGTCCAAATATCTTTAAATTACTACATGAGAAGAGAAATTCTTATTCAAGAAGATTATATTCACGACCCCTGGAAGATGCTAATCTGCTGTATCCTATTGAACCAAACAAATAACAAGCAGGTGAGACCGATTTTAAGCTCAGTATTTGAGCTTATCCCGACCCCCATGTCTACTATTGGGTGTGATATAGAAAGGCTGGCAGCGGTCATAAAAACAACCGGATTTCAGAATGTAAAAGCATCCCGAATAATAAAGTTAAGTCAGAAATGGGTTGATGGATTTGAACATGTGAGTCAGCTACCTGGGATTGGTAAATATGGATCGGATTCTTGGGAAATCTTTATCAATAAAAATCTCTCCGTGCTCCCGAGTGATACTAAGCTGAGATCTTATCTCCGTGATATAAAAAACCCTTCATAATCTGAAGGGATTTAAAAGACTAATAAACTTTCCAATTTGGAATGATTATTAATCGATTTGTTATATCTTTTTTGGTTTTTTTAGGTTGTATGTATTCGATGAATTCCTCGAATAGCTTTATTTTTCTCATGCCTCGTCGATTATTTTTAAACAGATCTCTTCAACAAACTCTTCCATATCTGAGGTTCTTATTTTATCTACTGAATCCTCTATTCTGTGACAAAGAAATAATAGACTTTCATCTAAAAAATTTCCTTCTTTTGTATATATGCTTGTCTGTCTGTGCGTTATAGGAAGGGGATTAATGACTGTAGAATTTATTCCATTTTTCTTAAAAATAGCAGAATCGTTGAATGGGACTTTAACAGAGGGGCATTCAAATCTTTTTGAAATCCAATCGGTTAAAGGAGTTCCCATTGCTCCGACAAAAAAATTCTTTCCTCCTCTTCCAGTCAATTCTAAATTTAATATCCATTTACATGGAAGGCCTTCTCCTTTAATTTTTTCAGATAACCTTTGAGATCCTATCCCTCCTGGTTCTTCGCCATCAAGAAGAACAACGTTTACTTCTGGCCTCGCTTTTTTAATTGCTATGGCATTAATAACAGAGCAAGAATTATCATTTGCATTATCTGAAGCGGGATTTACTATATCGTGGTGTGCAACTACCCATTTATTTGATGTCCCCTTTAAGATAATATTGAAAAAATTATTTGCGGGCTTTTTAATCTTTCCTAAGGCTTTTGACAGCTTCTCAGTGTACTCGTAGAACAAATCCTCAAAATCATCACCTAACATATCAAGATCGTCAGTGGTGTAATAATCGGTGGAGAAGTCTATTCCTCCGTAAGGGTTTATTTTTTTAGCTTTTTCATTAAATTCTTTGAATATCTCCTTTCCTCTTTGCAATTGATCACTGCTTAGGTGTTTTCTTATATTTTGGAAATCTAAAATTGAATAGCTAATTTCTTTTTCGTCAGAATCTCCCCAGATATCTAATTCATAATCTATACCATTTTTTTCGCAGAGATCCAGTATAAATTGAACTCTTGGTGTTGGCTCTGTTCCATTAACGAAGCACATTCCTTTGTTTCTTACCTTACAAAAATTATAGATCTCTTGGTACATTTTAAAAATTTTATAATGTTATTTTTTACCTGTGTTTATTCTAGTATCGAAAGAATCTTTAAGAAATCTGGTTATTTCACTTCCCGCTCTCTTCTTTTCATTTATAAATTTATTGAAATTTTCAGATTTACCCTCATCTTCCAAGAAACTAGTGAAATAATTTGCCTCAAACATAGAGTCTACAACCTCAGGTAATGGCGGGTTTGCCGGGGTATAATTTCTAGAATTCACTTTTGTCTCATAATCCTGTCCTGGAACGTCTACACTTCCTGGTGAATCCATGCCCTCTTTTATAAAGTCTTTGTACTTTTTTATCATCTGGTAAAATTTGTTTTTTATATATCGGGAACTCTAGCCTATTAATACGTTATAAATAGAAAAGAAATTGAATGATCATAGATATTGAGAATAAAGGAAAATTCCTCAGGGTTTCACATTTTTCGGAGGAGGGGGATTTGAAATTTTTGGACATACCTGTACCTGATTCTGAAAGATTTGTTTGGGAAAGATGTTCACCTAGCAATAGTTCTAGGGAGAAAGAATGGACCTGCTGGCAGGGACAACCAATAAAGAAGAGTAAAAGCGAGAGATACGACAAATACAGGATATCCCAAATTCTAAACGAGGCTCCAAAAGAAATAACAAAACCATTATGGGATTTCCAAATACCGAAAAAATACTTTGTTGATATTGAGGTTGAAATAACCGAAGAGATGGCAGCAGCTCTTGACACTGAGAATGCTAAAAATCGGGTTATTTCGATAGGGATAGCTACAGACAAGTGTAAATTAATTCTTCTCGGTCTAGACCCTTTAAGTCACGAACAGCAGGTATCGATACACAACAAACTAAATGAATATTTTAGTAAAACAGGGGATGAATGGTCCTTTAAGTACAAACAATTTGAGACTGAGTATGATATGATGTACACCTTCTTTAAAGACTTTGTGATTAAAATGCCCTTTATTACTGGATGGAATTGGCTTGGATATGACTGGCCATATTTACTAAATAGGGCTAGAAAACTTGGAATAGATCCAAAGATTTGCTCTCCCAGTGGCTATTTAATCGGGAAAAACCAATTGCCCGCTCATATTTGCATGGTGGATTATCTCGAAATCTACAAAAAATGGGACAGAGTTATTAAAATCAAGGAGAGCAATAGATTAGATTATGTTGCAGAAAAAGCTATTGGTCTGAAAAAAATAGAATACTCCGGGACACTTCGGGATTTATATCAATCAGACTTCGAGAATTTTATTTATTACAATGCCGTTGACTGTGCTCTTGTTCACTACATAGACCAGAAATTAAAAACACAACAAACATTCTTTAAGATAGCTCAGATCTCCGGGGTTGAAATAAACAGATCGTTATCACCTGTTTGGTCTACTGAAATGATGATGCTCCGTAAATTTTTAGAGAGAAAACAAATATTTCTTAATCAGGATAAGAAGGAAAGTCACGTCAAATTTATTGGGGGATATGTAAAAGAACCTGTAATGGGACTACATGAATGGATAGCTTGCTACGATTTTGCTTCTCTTTATCCAAATACTATGGTTCAGTGGGGAATATCACCTGAATCATATAAGGGGAAGGGGCTTCAAGATGCAAACCCAGAATGGATTAAAACGGCCTCCGGGGCATTCTTTGGCCCTGATAGCGAAAATCCTATCATTCGCACTATAATTAAAGATTTATACTCTAGAAGACGTAAAACCAAGGATAGGATGCTAGAGCTTCAGCTTGAAATAGATAAGCTAGAAAAAAGTATCAAGGAGTAGAAACTTAACGAATAAAAGTTATAGGATTTAAGTCCGGAGAATATATAAACCTCCAGGCGATAGACATTCTAGACAAAAAACCTAGTTAAAAATCAAAAATATGGCAAATACAGACAACCAATGCAAAGACTTACTCGTTGATAACGACTACGTAAAGTCCACACATCACCTGGAAAAGTTAATGACCTTACAAAAAAACACCCAAGAGGGTGTCTACGGTTATGATTTTCAAAATTTATCCCTTGGGGAAATCAAAGACTTTTGGCTTTGGAACACACGGGCTATTGATGATGAGATTTCAGAAGCTTACGACGCTTTAGGGGGTGTATCTAACAACGGGGAAACCTCAATCGGCAATGCAGTTTGGAAACCATGGAAGAGCAATTATAAGAAAGCTTATAATATGAAGATCTCTGACCTTTCCGAAGATGATGTTAAGGAGTTGAAAATGGAATTAGTGGATATCCAGCACTTTTTGTTCAACATGATGATTTCTGTTGGCATGAACGCAGAGGAGCTTTATAATTTCTATTTGAGCAAGAACAAGGAAAACATAGCTAGACAGGAAAGAGGGTATTAATTCCCCCGATCTTATTAAACTAAAAAATAAAAATAAACATTAGTATGAATCGTAACATTTTCATGTCTAGAGTGAATATTCTGCCCTATGAATATCCATCCCTTTTGGCATACAAAGATGCAATCCGTCACTCGTATTGGATTGACACAGAATTTAACTTTACAACAGATATCGACGATTTTAAAACTAAGATATCAGACCAGGAGCGTGAGGTTATAAAAAGATCGATGCTTGCGATTGCTCAGATAGAGGTAAATGTTAAAACCTTTTGGGCTGATCTTTATAAGAGAATGCCAATCACTGAAATTGGAGATGTTGGGATGACCTTTGCTGAATCTGAAGTTCGTCACAAAGACGCATACGCTAGATTAATTAGGATTTTAGGACTTGAGGAGGAATTTAAAAACGTTGTGGAAATCCCTGCTATTAAAGACAGAATTGCTTACCTAACAAAGTATTTAGATGGGACAAGAAGTAAGGACAATAAAATGTACACTAAATCAGTTCTTCTATTTTCTCTGTTCATAGAACACGTTAGTCTTTTTAGCCAATTCCTGATAATGATGTCTTTTAACAAAGAGAAGAATCTCTTCAAAGGAATTTCTAATGTTGTTGAAGCAACATCAAAGGAGGAAGAGATCCACGGAAACTTTGGGTCTGAATTGATCAACATAATAAAAGAAGAGAATCCAGATTGGTTTGACGAGGAGTTTGAAAATCTAATAGACTCTGCATGTAAGAAAGCTTACATGGCAGAGATTAAAATCCTAGATTGGATTTTTGAAAAAGGTGAGCTTGAATTTTTAACAAAAGAAACTATTAAGAATTTCATACAAAACCGTTTTAATAACTCTTTGCAAAGAATAGGTATGAAGCCTGTTTTTGAAGCTGATTTTATTGAAATAGAAAAAACACTTTGGTTTGATATCGAGATAACCTCAACTAAAGAGGGGGACTTCTTCTATAAGAAACAAATAGATTACAACAAGAAAAGTAAATCCATAACAGAAGACGATTTATTTTAAATCCAAAATAAATAAAAAAACAAAAAACACTAAAAACAAAGAATGGAGTATAAGAAATATTATTGGCTAAACGAGAACAGTAGAACTTTTTTATCAAGAGGTTACATATCAGAATCACCAGAACAAAGAATCAAAGATATTGCAAACGTTGCAGAAAAGTATTTAAAAATTGAAGGATTTTCTAAAAAATTTGAGGAGTATATGGCCAGAGGATTTTATAGTCTTTCAACTCCAGTTTGGATTAATTTCGGAAAGGACAAGGGTCTTCCTATAAGTTGCTACGGTAGTAATATAGATGATACCCTTGATAGTATTTTAAATGGAAGCAGGGAGATTGGTATGATGTCAAAGTATGGCGGAGGTACCAGTATATTTCTAGGAAATATTAGAGAAAGAGGAGCTAAAATTTCTACTGGAGGAACTGCTGATGGGCCAGTCCACTATGCTAGAATTTATGATACTATAATCGATGTATGTAAGCAATCCGAAGCAAGAAGAGGCGCTTGTGCAGCTTGGCTTCCTGCTGAGCATAATGACATTTTAGAATTTTTGGACATCGGAACGGAGGGTAATCCTATTCAAAATTTACAATACGGTATTACAGTTACTGATAAATGGATAGAGGAAATGAAGAATGGCGATTCGGAGAAAAGAAAAATATGGGCTAAAATAATACAAAGACGTAGTGAATTCGGATTTCCATATATTATGTTTAAGGACTCGTCCAATAACAATTCCCCATACAAGGATTTAGGACTTGAAATCACTGCTAGCAATTTATGCTCAGAAATCCAATTACCTACAGATAGCTTTAATTCATTTGTGTGCTGTCTTGGCTCATTAAACCTTTTACATTGGGATGAGATTAAAGAAACCGATGCAATCGAGGTTTACACTATGTTTCTAAATGCAGTAATGGATGAGTTTATCAAAAAATCATACAACATGCCAGGTATGGCAAGAGCTCATCGATTTGCAGAACAACACAGAGCAATTGGATTGGGTGTTTTGGGATATCACACACTATTTCAGTCTAAATTAATTGAATTTGATTCTCTGAAAGCTAAGATGTTAAACGTTGAAATCTTTAGTACCATCAAAGAAAAAAGCGAATTAGCCTCTAAATATCTTCACAGCGAGCACGGGTATATTTCTTTAAGAGAAGGGTTTGCAAATACAACCCTAGTTGCTATTGCACCTACTAAATCAAGTTCTTTTATACACGGTCAGGTTAGTATGGGGATAGAGCCTATTAAGTCAAATTACTTTATAAAAGATCTTGCTAAATCTAAAACAATATTTAAGAATTCTTATTTAGAGTCGGAGCTTGAAAAATACGATCTAAACACTGCAGAAGTATGGGAAGGAATTTTAAAAAAGGATGGATCTGTCCAGCATTTAGATTTTCCAACAAAAGGTGTTTTTAAATCATTTATTGAGATTTCACCAAAGGAGATAATTCTACAGGCTGCTCAAAGACAAAAGTATATAGACCAGTCTCAATCTCTTAACTTGATGATACATCCTTCAGTTCCAGCAAAAGATATTAATCAATTATATCTTTATGCACACGAAGAGGGTGTTAAGACATTATACTACCAATTTAGTCAAAGCTCTGCACAATCTTTTGCTAGAAATATTTTAGAATGTTCTAGCTGTGAGGCTTAAAAAAATATAAAAAATGACAAAGATTAAAAAATTCGATGAATTTGATATTGCCGAGAGGGAGATACCTGATTTTCAAGGTGAAATCGTTGTTATACTAGGACCTCCGGGGTCTGGGAAAGGAACCCTATCTTCTGAGTTAAAAAAAGACTATGATTTCGAACATATCTCAACAGGTGATCTGATAAGAAAATCAGAGGATAAAGAGCTGAAGGATCTAATAGCCGGAGGTAATCTGGTACCTGACGATCTGATGGTTAAAATTCTTAAAAAAGAATTTAAAAAATTAGACCCAACTAAAAACATAATACTAGATGGATTTCCTAGAACCATCAAACAGGCAAATAAGCTAGATTCCATGCTTGGAAAAATGGGATTAGGTCTAAGCCATGCTTTGTTTTTAAAATTATCTGTAGATGAAGCAAAACAAAGAATACAGAAAAGAGCAGAAATAGAAGGAAGAAAGGATGACGCTGACATTAAGACAATCAATAAAAGATTTTCTGAGTACGAAGAAAAAACTTTCCCACTAGTCGATTTCTACGCTAAAAGCAGAAAGCTAATAAAAATTGATTCTTCTTCAGGGAAGGATGAAGTATTAAAACAAGCTGTTAAAAGACTTAATCTAAAAAAAATTAAATAATTTTTGTGGGTGCTTCTGAAGATTTTGTTGAAAACCTGAAGAGTATAATTCAGGAAAAAAAACATAACACTGAGTTTAAAAAAAATATCCTACAGGAATCCGTTGATATCTTAAAATCACTGTTTGAATCACATAATGGTTTTTTTATTAAATCAGTAAAAAATTTTGATAGCAAGAGTTTTAGTTTTTTACTGGACCTTGTCAGTGAGCATGAATTATCTGAAGAAATCCCTAAAATATTAACTGAAAATAATATAATTTTCTATGCTAAAGAATTGTCTGGCTATAAGACAGTTCTTTTATTGGATATAGAGAAAAGAATTTTTACATCCGGATCTCCTAATAATTTATTGTTTATCGAAGTAATTTCTAAAAAGTCTTCCCAATATAGATTAAGGTTTACCCTATTTAATCAAGGAGTTAATTTTTCTGTTTTCGAGAAAAATTTCTTCCTCATTAAATTTTGGATCTTCGACCATGCTAACGGGTTTTCTATCCATGAATTAGATATGAATAAGATCAACAGAGATAAGAGAAAGCAAAGGATTAAACTTCCCGACGAAAAATATAATTTCTCACTTACCCTTAATGATCTTGGAGAATTTTCTTCTCTTAATGTTAAAGGGGCCGGAGAAAAAACAAAAAAACAGATATAAAGAATAATTAAAATCTAAAAATGAGCAGCAAAAAAACTAAAAAGAAATCTATCCCGATTGGTTTAAATCAACTCAATCAAACTAAGATTAGTGATAAAAAAATTCAGACTATTAAGTTATGTCTTGTTATGATCGTTAAAGACGAGGAAGACACGATCAAAAAGTGTTTAAGTGCAGTTGCCCCCTATATTTCTTATTGGGTTATAGTCGACACTGGCTCTAAAGACAAAACCAGAGAGGTTATACAGGAGACAATGGATGCTTTTGGTATTGAAGGAGAACTTCATGAAAGGCCTTGGGTTAATTTTGAGGTGAATCGAACAGAGAGTCTTAATCTAGCTAAAGGGAAATGTGATTACAGATGGATTATAGATGCTGATGACACATTTATCACAGAAATTCCTGGAGTTAATCCTTTTGCAGGTCTCGATTCTACACCAGATGGATATCAGTTAATGTACAAGCTTAATATTTTACAATATCACAGGGTTCAACTTGTGAAGTCTGATCAGGATTGGGTCTATAAAGGTGTTTTGCATGAATACCTTCATTTAGACAAGCCTGATCTTTTTCACGGGATAGTCCCAAACTCACATGTTGTTGCTGACATTTCACCATTGAAGAGAGCTGCTACACTTGAAGAAAAATACTCTAATGATGCTAAGATTTTAGAGGAGGCACTTATAAAAGAACCAGACAATACAAGATACGTTTTCTATCTTGCACAAAGCTATAGAGATTCTAATCAGCTAGAAAAATCAATCGAGGCATATCAAAAGAGAGCATCAATGGGACAATGGGAGGAAGAAGTATACTATTCGATATACATGGAGGCTAAGCTGAAAGAGAAGCTTGGACATCCTATAGAGGAGGTAACCAATCTATACTCTAAAGCTTGGGAATACAGACCTGCTAGATTAGAATGCGTTTTTCATGCTATGAGAAAATTCAGAGAGCAAAAAAGATACCTTCTTGCTTTTGCATACGGTGATGTAGCCATAAAAACAAGGGGAACGTCAGATATACTTTTCGTAGAGCCGGAGATCTGGCAATGGAGACTTTTGGATGAGTATTCTTTAGCTGCTTACTATATAGGAAACCCTGAATTATCGTTTGAAAAGACAAAAGCAATTGTTAATGCTCCCTTTTTTAAAGATATTCACCCCGAAGAACAGAATAGATTGAAAAAAAATCTCGAATTTTACAAAAAAGGAGCGGAAGAAAAGTCTAAACAAGTAGCAAAAATGCAGAAACCGCAAGTGTAATGGATATATATGGTAAAAGATACAAAATGGGTATGATACACATTAAAGAATACGCTTCTTTTACTGATTTTTCTCGCAGTGTCCCTGTTTATAACGAGGAGGAGTATATGAAAAATCCTAGCGGGGCAAAACCTGTAATGAAGGTTTCTACTAAAAACGTAGTTTCAACAATCCAAGATCTTCTAGATCAAAAAGATGCTGGTGAGATAAGTTTGGTTCTGGTAAACGCAGAGATACCAAAGCAAGGAAAGAACGCTCCATCCTACTTAAAGGATATAGAAGATGAGGAGAGATTTAGAATGGCGAAAAGACAAGCTGGTATGCCTCAGGGAAGGATAGGAAGAGGTGAGGAAGGAGAGGAAGAGTATCTTGATTCAATTAACATATTTGTAGACGTAGAATATGTAGTAACTGGAACAGGTAAAGAGCAGGGTCAGGATGTAATTTATGCAATAGGTAGATCTTTATTACAGAAAACTCAAAGAGATACTTCTCTAGGTGATTATTATACTATAGCAATTCCACCAGCCAGAGTGGAAGAAATATCATTCTATCCATCTAGATAACTTTCTTAAATTATAAATAAAAGCCCCAATAATAAAAATTGGGGCTTTTTTATTGGAATAATTTTTATCCCTAGATCTAAAGTCATAAATTGAGACTCAGAACATGTCAAACAAAATAAATAAAACAATAGAGGTTCTTACAGATTTTGAACACATTCTAAAAAGACCTACGATCTATGTTGGTAGTGTAAAGAAATCAGAGGAGAATATACCAATAATCAAGGAGGGATTTATTGTAGGTGAGCCTAAGGAGCACTCGGTAGGAATGTATAAGCTTTTTGATGAGGTTTTTTCTAACTGCGTGGATGAGGCCAAAAGGATGTCTGCACAAATGAAAAAAATAACAGTTGAGGTGGATCAGCAGTTAAACCAGATCACTATCACAGATACTGGTGATGGGTTCACTAATGGCTCCTCTATAAATAAAAAGAGCGGTTTAAGTAATATCGAAACTGCAGTTTCTATGTTGAGATCTGGATCTAATTTTAATAATGATGATATAAACGAATCAATTGTTGGAACAAACGGGATGGGGGTTAGCTTAGTAAATGCATTATCAGAAAAATTCGAAATTCAAACTGCTAACGAGTCTGAGGTATACCTACAGACTTGGAAAAAATTCAAGGCTAGCACACCACAAATATCTAAGAGACAGAAGTCTAGGATTAAGGGAACTTCAGTTAGCTTCATTCCAAGAGAAGACATATTTGATGGGATGAAATGGGATTACCGAACCCTTAAAACATATTTGCTACTAAGAAAAAGAGTTTTGCAAACCGAGTCTAAAACGGCAAACTTAAAGATCGAATTTGTATGGAATCAGAACTCAGAAAACATAATAGATGAGCTAAAGCCAGACTGGAATTCCTCTACCGATATAGGTGAACTTCTGATATGGAAAAAAACGGGGGAATCCTCATCCTTCTCTTTCGTGAATAGCGCATTATGTACAGGAATACATCAAAAAATTATCCTAGATAAAATCAATGGACAACTTGAGGATTCTTTAGGTCACCATTTTTATGATGTTCTGCTTATATTAAATCTTCCCCCTGGTATAGTGAGATTTGGTGATCAGAATAAAACAAAATTTGTTTCTAAGAGGGAAGAAGTAGAGCCAACAATTATTAGAAATTTTGATTCTGCGCTTATTAAATTTTTCAGAAGTGAGGTCTTTAAAAAGATAAAACAAGAGGTAGATGAAAGAAAGAAAGAGTCTGAGTTGAAAAAGATTCGCAGAGATAAAAAATCGATACGTATAAAACATTCCCATAAATATTTTCCACCAGCTTCTTCTAGACCTGAGAATCTTTTCATAGTTGAAGGACTAAGTGCTATGGGATCTATTTTACAGAAAAGAGATCCCAAGAAAGATGGGGTTTATGCTTTAAAAGGCAAGATAAAAAATGCACGAAGTCTATCTGATCTTTCCCAGAACAGAGAGATTCTAGAATTGATGCAGATATTAAATTTAGATCCTGAGGGTAGTAACATACCTTGCCCTTTTGAGAGAGTAGTGATATCAACAGACCAAGATCCGGATGGAGCTCATATAACATCACTTCTCATTAATCTTTTCTACCAATGGTTCCCTTGGATGATTACACAGGGAAGATTACAGATACTTGAAACACCTCTGGTCTCAGTTGGAGATAGAAACAAAAAATACTATTACTCACTAGAGGAGTTTAAGAAGACAAAAAAACAGGAAAAAGGATTAGTAAGATATCTTAAGGGCCTTGGATCCCTTTCACTTGATGATTGGGATTATGTGATGAAGAATAAAAGGATCTTGTCAATTTCGGAGGATAAGAAAACAAAATACCACCTGGAAATGGCTTTTGGAAAATCATCAAGCGAAAGAAAAAAATGGTTAAGTTCAACACTATAATTCAATTAACATGAGAAGACTTGGATATTGCTGCATTAATCTCTCATTAAAACATGAGAATGTTACAACGAATAGAGGAATGACCAAAAAAACTTTCCTTGAGAAAGGAATGGACTATGTTTCAGAGCTTTCACTCAAAAATACTGTAGATCTTAAAAAAGTATTAGAGTGGAACGGAAATAATGGAATCAGGATGTACAGGATGTCTTCTGATATTTTCCCTTGGTGTTCTGAGTATGAATTAAAGGATCTTAGAGATTTTGAGGAAATTGCATGGAACTTAAAACAGGCTGGGGACATCTCTAAAACTACAGATCAGAGAATCACTTTTCATCCATCACCATATGGTGTCCTAGCTTCAGAGAATCCATCAGTAGTTACTAAAGCGATTAAAGAGATTTCACAGCACTCTGAAATCATGGATTTAATGAATCTTGATAGAAATAGATTTTACCCTATCAATATTCATGTTAATACGACTAAGCCTTCTAAAGATCATGCTTTACAAAGATTTTGTGAAAACTATGAGCTTCTCCCTGAAAGTGCTAAGAAAAGACTGGTGGTAGAAATAGACGATAAGAAATCACAATACAATTGTTTAGATCTTTTTAACGGGGTGTATCAAAAAATAAATGTACCGATCACTTTTGATTTTCTGCATAATAAATGCAATCCACATCCTGATTATGATGAAAAGAGATCTCTTGAACTTTGCCTTTCGACTTGGCAAAACGAGGGATTTGCTCCAATAACACATTTTTCAGATTCTCGAAAGATATTCGAAGATAATTCAGCGAAAGAACTTGCACACTCTGATTGGGTGTGGTCTTCGATTGAAACTTACGATTTAGATTTCGATATAGAATTTGAAGTTAAAATGAAAGATCTAGCCCTTTTGAAATATATAGAGAGAGAAAAAATTTTAAATTATGGAGAACAAATTAGACCATGAAAGTTTTTTAGATTACGAGAAAAAACTTCTAGATCCAAATATCACAGGGCATATTAGATACACTGTTGATAGTTCAATCCAGGCAGCAGTTAAATACGATCACCTTTGCGAGAGATTCACTAAAGAAAAAGTTGACTTGATCTTTAAAAAAATGGATATTAATTTTTTGGATTTAGATAAGCACGATATTTTTTCGCTAGTAAAATTAGAGTTACAAAAATAGTCCAAGCTATGTTCAACGAAGAAGATGACGAAGAATCTTTTAAATTCGAAGTTCCAGAAGAGCATCCACAATTCTCTATTCTGAAAAGACATATAGAAAGATCAGTCCAAGATTTATTTTTGGATTGCCTCAGGGCACCCTCCTCTGAGCTACTTTATGTTTTCACACAAGAGGAGCAGATTGACGTTTTCATAAATCGCATCTTAAAATACTGGGAGGATTATGAGAATTATGAGGTTTGTCAGGAAGTGGTTTCCCTTTCCAAAAAATTTAGAGAGGATTGGAAAAATAGATCTGCAACTTCTGTTGGTGCAGGTCTAGCAAGGATAAAAGATTTATTTAACACGAACACTAATCCAAAAATTTAATGCAAGATTACTATAGTACACTTGGCGTCGATAGACAAGCTTCCCCTGATGATATAAAAAAAGCTTATAGAAAACTGGCTCTTCAGCATCATCCGGATAAAAACCCAGGTAATCCTGAAGCAGAGGTTAAGTTCAAGCAGATCTCTGAAGCTTATGAAACTCTTTCTGACCCAAATAAAAAATCAAAATACGATAATCCGAATCATTTTGCAAACGGAGGAGCCTGGGGATCTTCAAACCCATTCCAATCCGGGGATTTCTCACAATTTTTTCATCGTCAAAGCAAATGGCAAAATGTAAATAGAGGAACAAATATAAACTCAATGATTACTCTAACTCTAGAGGAGATCATGACCGGGATAACTAAGAAGATTAAAATATTCAGGAGAGTACCATGTAATCCATGTAATGGTACAGGAGCAGAAAACGGTGATTTTGTTACCTGTAATTTTTGCGGAGGAATCGGAAGAATTGAAAAAATAGTACAACACCCATTCGGGCAAATGGCTATACAAGAAGTGTGTGGTCATTGCTCTGGTGCGGGACATAGGGTAAAAAAATACTGTAGCACTTGTCAAGGAAATGGCACAATAAGAGTCGAGGAGGATGTTGATGTTAATATACCAAAGGGTGCTGTTAGTGGTGTTTCTTTTGTTTTAGTAGGAAAGGGTGATTTTACAAAATCTCCATGCTCTCCTGGTGATTTAGTCATATCTATCGAAGAATATGTACATCCTGTATTTAGAAGGGATGGTCTGAATCTCATCTGTGATAAAAATATATCTTTCAAAGAAGCATGCTTAGGAACAGAGGTTGAATTTCCAAATCTCCGTGGTACTGATCTTAAAATTAAAATTCCGCCAGGAACTAATCCTGGGAAAATATTTAGATTGTCAGGAAAGGGGCTTCCTGAATTTAGTGGATTTAGTACAGGTGATATTCTAATTAAGGTTGGGTTATCCGTACCTAAAATTTTAACCGTTGAGCAGGAAAAGGCTCTAGAATTATTTTAGCTTATGGAAGTTACATTTCTTTTTTTATTTTGGGGATGGTGCATAACCTCTATTATTGTCAATGGAAAGATATTTGATCCATTAAAAAACTATTTGGTCGTAAAGTCTCCCTTTCTATTTCAAATGACAATGTGTGTTATGTGCACTGGATTTTGGATAGGATTTTTAATTTTTATCCCTAGCATTTCATCCGGAGTGATTAACCCTTTATTCACTGAAAAAATACCATATTGGATGAATTTTATAATTTTTCCTTTTCTACAGAGTGGTATTTCAGTTTTAATCGAATCCTTTTTGATTTTTCTTGTAAAAAAGAAAGAGAATTAAATCTAGAATCCTTTAAAATTATATTTATTTGGCTATAACTAATTTGACTATTTCTGATCAAATCAACAATCAGTATAGATCCTATGCAATTTATGTTCTACAGGGAAGGGGCATTCCTAATTTTTATGATGGCTTAACCCCAGTTCAAAGATTGATACTTGAGAATTCTCCTTCGAGGTTTGATAAAACAATCGGTCTTGTTGGTGAGGTTATTAAAACAGGTCTATACCACCATGGTGATATGAGCTTGTCTGGTGCCATATCAAAATTAGCCAGACCTTTTGGATGTTCTTATCCTGTATTAGAAGGTGACGGATTCTTTGGATCGCCAGTGAATCCAAATCCATCCGCACCCAGATATACCTCAGTAAAAATAAACTCAAAGATCAAAGAATTCATTTCCAAGAATTACGATCTAAACGAGAAAAACGAGGAGGGTGGACACAATTGGATCCACGTTGAAATCCCCATCGGGTTATTAATACATGTTGTTGGTATAGCTGTGGGTTATAGAAGCAATATTTTACCTAGAAAACTTGAGGATGTCATAGAATATCTTGATGGTAATCCTAAACTTCTTAAACCGTACTTTAGAGACTTTGGTGGAAAAATTTCGAAATTCCAAAACGAAGAAAATACGTGGATAATAGAAAGCGGATTCGATGTTGACCCTGCCAGAAAAATTATTCACATTTATGACCTTCCGCCGGTTATGAGATATGATAGCTTTATTGCTAAGCTTGATGGAAGATTAGAAAATCTTGGAGTTGAATACAGGATGGAGAACAGATCGCAGTCTAAGTGTGATCTTGTTGTCTCGTTCAGAGGAGTGGATTCTAATAGATTTAAAGAGATATCTGACAATATCGCTAAACTCTGTAAAATAATAGTAAAGGAGGATGTTATCTTTGTTAAAGATGGAGGAGTGCTTGAATTCTCATCAGTTAAGGAATATCTTGATCATTTTAAAGGTCATCTTGAATATGTGAAACTGAAGAGATTAAAAAAAGACGAGTTTGACTGTTTGAGGGATCTTTCCTTTTTAGAAGCCAAAGTTAAATTCCTGAATTTTATGATTCTAAAGAAGAGAACGAATCAGGAGATTTTAAATTTTCTTTCAGAATTTGAAAGCTGGATATCTCAGAGATTGCAAAGAATAGAAATAATAAAGCTAAGCAGCGATCATATAAAAGAAACAGAATCAGAGATAAAGGCTATAAAACAAAGAATACAGGAGGTCAAAAGAAAAGTGAAGGAGCAAGAGAAGAAGCACAAGGATATAACGAAAGAGATTGAAAAAACGGGTAAGCTCAAGATTACTAAATCATTAAACACATCTCTATTCGAAGAAACACAGATAGGAGGGATAGAGATATTCCAGGTAGAAGAAGAGGATGACGAAATACAAACAGAGATAGAGGAGGACGAAGAAGAGATTTAGTAGATTGACAATGAAAAAATTTTTATGCCTATTAATTATATTTTTCTTTATTATCACAGCAATTCCCATGCTTTTTTTGATTTCCCAGCATCTGTTTAGTAAAGAGAAAAGCTTATTAAATAAAATCATAGATCTTTAAATATAAAAATAAAAAAAAATGAAATTAAGAATTACCAGTATCCCCAATCTTATAACATTTCTGAAAAGATTGAAATCAGTTGACAGAAGTGTTATTTTAGAATTAAGCAAAGATAAAATCTTTTGCAAAATTCATACGCCAGACAAATCTGTTATGAAATATGCAAGCGTTCCAATTTCTGATGTGGTTGAGGGTGACGTCGATTGGAAGGAATACAAAGGATCTAGAGTTAAAATAGGGATAATAGATGTCACTAGACTAATGGAGGCTTTTAAACATTTTAGACCAGAGGAAGATGTTTTTTTAGATGTAGTTGTTGATCTAGTTGATGACCAATCTGTTGCAACTGAAATGAGATTAACATCTTCGTCTCTTAATATCAGGTTTAAATGCGCGGATCTCTCTTTGTTATCTTATGTAGACGATAAAATCTTAGAGATGGTTCATAGCAAAGAAGGATCAAATGCTAATTTTAAAATTTACCAGTCTGATTTTTCTACTATTCTTTCCCTCTGTGGTTTAGAAACAAATTCTGAAGAGATATTAGTTTTTGAGGTTTCTGAAAAGAATGTTCACGCTAAGGGAGATTCTTTCAGATATAAACTTAATTTAGGACCATCTGAAATATCTTTAGATTCTGAAGAATCAGCAGCATCCAATATTTATAAGAATCAATTATCTTATATGGAGTCTGAGACGTGTCAGGTTTATTCACATCAAAATAGGATAGTCCTTGTATCAGAGCAATCATCAACATCCATAGCAATCGGACTAGTAGAAAAATAATGACAGAGCAAGAAAAAATAGATATAAAGAAAAAAATTAATTAAAGATAAAAAGAGATGAATGTGAGAAAAATCGACCCAAGTAGGAAGAAGAGGGGGAAGA